>JGI12210J13797_10388178_pt1 | contig 10825 bp, 10 predicted proteins | sample ElkSlonscriptome_3_FD_13797 | JGI IMG/M metagenome (IMG submission 13797) | reverse complement strand
GTAGCTTCTCCCAGGTAATTTTAGGCTGAGTTGTAACCGTTGTCATCCGTATCATCTCCCTGCATCTGTAAGCCCTATTTTAGATAAAGATAGAGTGCGATCGCAGGAATTGATCCACTCAGGTAATAGCAAAAGACAGAGTGAATTATCCAGACGCGATCGCTAATCTCCTGTAAGAGCGTATATGTTTCATGGGTTACGCGATCGCTATGTCCCCTCCCTCTCCGCCAGAACCCCCATCTCCTCTCGATTTGGATGAGTGGATTGCGATTCTTGTGACATTGACAACGATTGGCGGTATTTTCTATTGGGCGATGGGTAAAGAACAAAAGCAGCAAATTCTGCAAGATTTGGGGTTTTCCCCGCCCTCGCCTCAACCTGACTCAACCCCGGAATCCCCAGAATCCACTAAACCCACGCCAACAACTCCTGAGTTATCGGAGTCTGAGATAGCATCTCGTCGGGAAGCTGAGGTGCAGGGGAGCAGGGGTGCAGGGAAGCAAGAGAGAATGCAAGCTGATCCAGCACTTCCAACGCCAGAGAAAGCCCCACCCTCAACGGTATCCCCAACTCCGACTACACCGACTCCCTCGGTAGAATTTTCTGATGTTCCAGATGACTTTTGGGCGCATGTTGCGATCGCAACTTTGGCAAAGCGGAATATTGTGGTGGGCTTTCCCCAGGGTGAATTTAAACCGCAGCGATTTGCTACCCGTGGAGAGTTAGCCGCTATGCTACAGCAGGTATTTGAGCCAAAACCAAAGCAACGTGCGATCGCGTTTAAGGATTTACCGCCAAATTACTGGGGTGCTCAAGCAATTAAGGCGGTGGCTAAAGCGGGAATAATTATCGGATATCCTGATCATAAATTTCGTCCCAACCAACCGATTACCCGTGCAGAAGCCTTAGTTGTCTTAGCTAAAGCCCTAAACCTGAAACCCCCATCCGAACCCAGTAAAACTTTACAACAGTACACAGATAGCAACAAAATACCAGATTATGCGATCGCAAATGTCGCGGCGGCGGTACAGGCAGGTTTAGTTGCGGGTTATCCTCAAGGAGATTTACTCAATCCTAATAAACCCGCTACTCGTGCTGAACTTGCGGCGATGCTTCATCAAGCTTCTGTGGTTTCCCGCAACAGAGCTTCACAGCAATAATTAACCGACTCTCTTGCACTTGGAATAATCCGCACCGATAAGCTGCTATGCAGCTAAATCCAATAATTTAGCTCATGAAACCCTTTGATAGCTTAGATTGCCTGATCCAATTCAAGGCGTTACAGCTTACCACCCTAAAAAGAGACATTGATTTGAACAACAAGTGTACAAAAATTTACATTTTTCGGTTGAGTGAGTTCAGCCACTTGATGGTATAGTGGGCAAGGATTATTATTCCACAGGGGTACAACAACAGATAGAAACAGAATATTCCATCTATTTTTCAGCAACAATGAACCACAGTAAAACCTCGTTATTTAACCAGAATAACACTATAGAAAACTGGGAAAATATCGTTAAGCAAGTTGTATCACAACAAGCTTGGCTTGCCCGTGCCTCTGTTCATGAACTGTCTATTATTCAAACCGCTACATCGGCTGTACGAGTCGCCGCCTATTGGTATCATTTCAGTGTCTTTGCGGCAGATTTTCTCTGTTTAGCCCTGTCTTTGCTGCAAAATCATCGGAATCGCAGCTATGTCGCCCAAACAGTTAACGAAGAATTGGGCAATGGAGTTCCCGAACAGGTTCACTCTGTGCTACTGCTAGAGGCATATAAGAAAGCCGGTATGGATAAAAACGACATACTAGCTTATCCAACAATTGAACTGGATCACGTTCTGGAACCCTTTAGACAACGACTACTCGAAGCCAAGAATGACTATGAGATTGCCGGATTTTTCCTCGGTTTCGAGCTTTTGGCGGAACACAATATCTCTCATGTATTTGAATGTTTGCAGCCTTATGAGTGTAGTCGGGAAGAATTACGACAGACAGCCTATTTCCAAGAACATTTTCAAATTGAGCCGGAACACATTAAACGGGCGATAACCATGGGGATGAATTCCTGCTGTGACGCTCATCAGATTAAGTCAATGCTGGATACATTTCATCACGGCATTGCCTTCTGGAATCGTTTCTGGCAAGTGGTACATCAGGATGTTCTAGAGCCAAAGAGTTTTCAACTGAAACCAACAGTAACCTGTTCTCGTGAGCCGGTACTTGCCACACCCTAAACACCTGGTAATCGGATTAAATTATGGATCTGGGATTAAAGGATAGGGTAGCCCTAGTCTGTGCTAGCAGCCAAGGATTAGGAAAAGCAATTGCTAAATCTTTGGCGCAAGAAGGAGCAATTGTTGCTCTATGCAGCCGCAACCCGAAAACCCTTGAAGCAACTCGTCAAACCTTAGCCGAAGAAACTCAGAGCAAGATTATCGGTGTCGTTGCCGATTTGAGTGTGAAGTCGGATATAGAACGACTTCTGGAAACCGTACAAACTCAACTCGGTGCGATCGATATCTTGGTGAATAATACGGGCAACCCACATAGTGGTTGTCTTTCCCAATTAAAGGATGCGGATTGGGATAATGCCTATCAACTTGTACTGATGAGTGCAATTCGACTCATAAAAGGGGTAGTACCCAGTATGAGCGATCGCGGTTGGGGGCGAGTCATTACTATCGCCACCAGCGCAGTGGAACAACCCAGGGGCGATCTGTTGCTGTCTACAACCTTCCGAGCCGGATTAGCCGCTTTTAGTCGTGCGATCGCGGCAGAGTTGGCGGAACATAATGTGCTAATTCATACCGTTTGTCCGGGAGTTATTGCCACAGGTGCGATGTTGAACCTAGCGGAAAACATGGCGGCAGCGACAGAAATTTCGGTGGAAACTGCTAGAGATAAATTAGCATTTGGTGTTCCCATGGCACGGATGGGAACACCTGCAGAAGTCGCCGCTTTAGTGACGTGTTTGGCATCTGATCAACTCAGTTACATGACAGGACAAACCATTACCATCGATGGCGGAAAACTAACCGTTCCCCTCAAAAGTGCCTATGCAGAAGCTTCCCGAAACCTTTCTTATTAATAACCTGTGACGTTTTCTCAAAAACCATGAATCTGACGCAACAATCACCACTATCAAATTCAATCCCTGAGTCAAACCCACCCCTGATTACCTCTCGCCCCCTCTCTGCCGATCAGGTAAACCAGTATCACGAAGATGGGTTTATTATCATCCCTCAATTTTTTGACCCAGAGGAAATAAAGCCTTTACAACAATTACTCGAAAACGATCCAGATCTTAACGGTTACTGGACACAAAGAAATACCAATAAACAGGGCGATAACTTTCGGGTTTCGGTTTGGACAGAACTGGGAAACACCCTATTCGGCGTAATACCTAGAATCGCTCGCATGGTTGATGCCACCGAAGCCTTACTAGGAGAACCCTGTTACCATTGGCACTCAAAAATTGTCAAAGTTCAGCCCGGAAACAGTGGTTTAGCATGGCATCAAGACTACGATCATTGGTATCAAGATGGCTGTCTGTTTCCCCAACTCCTCACTTGTACCATTGCCCTCAGCCCCACCAATAAAGATAATGGCTGTTTGCAAGTGATCAAGAAATCTCATTTACTGGGTCGGATTAATCATATAATCGTAGAAGATAAAGGATACCAGAATATTCCAGAATCCAAGCGATTAGCCAAAATATTGGAAAAATTTGAGGTAGTGTACTGCGAAATAGAACCCGGAGACGCTATATTTTTTCACGCCAACACCCTCCATGGTTCCGGTTTCAATGCTTCTGATACATCTCGTCTGTTAATGCACTGTTCTTATAACGCCGTTAATAATGTCCCCTTTATTCAAGAAGGGCAAGATCATCATCAATACCGCCCCCTAATTAAACTGCCGGATTCGATTATTAAAGAGGGTGGCTACGACTCAGTATGGCAGCAGCATGAATTCCACCCCAGCGAAACTGAGAATAGTTTAGGCAAAGGCGTATTTTATCGCCAAGCTTGGACATCATAAGTTGTAGAGACGTTGCATGCAACGTCTCTACTTAATTGCAGTCAAGGAAAGAACCCATGAATTGGAAAATAGGCAATGTTTCCATTACCCCAGTAATTGAACTGGATTTATCAGTAGACGAATCATTTAGCCTCCCCGATGCGACACCAGAAAATTTAGCCCCCGACTTCGACTGGCTCCAACCCCATTTTGTTGAGCCAGACGGCAAGCTCAAATTTAGAGTTCAGGCACTTCTGGTTGAATCTTATGGACATAAAATTATCATCGATACCTGTGTGGGGAATGATAAACAACGCTCAGAGCCAGTCTTTAACCAACTCAATCAACCCTTTCTTGAAGATATAGCGAAATCGGGTTTCCAGCGTGAAGACGTAGATATCGTTGTCTGTACCCACTTGCACTATGATCATATCGGTTGGAATACGATGAAAGTTAACGGAGAATGGATACCGACATTTCCCAATGCTCGCTATCTAATTACCCAGCCTGAGTTTGAATATTGTCGAAGTCAAAAGGATGATTTCTGGGCAAAAGCCTTTGGGGATTCTGTCGCGCCCATCTTTGCCGCCGGATTAGTAGAATTAGTGGATTCTAATTATCAAATTACCCCAGAATTGCAATTAATCCCAACACCCGGTCATACTCCTGGACATTCTAGTGTCGCCATTTCCTCCCAAAGTCAGAACGCCATGATTACAGGAGATATTATGCACCATCCCTGCCAATGTATGCACCCCGACTGGAAATGTGTTGCTGATACATCTCCCCAGCAAGCAGAGACAACTCGACGAGAATTTCTCAACCATGTCGGCGACACAGATATTCTCGTCATTGGTACTCATTGGAGCGCTCCCAAACCTGTCAGTATCACCCAACATAAAACAGCGTGGAAGGTAGAAATTGATTAATATTAGGACTTACGCAAAGCCCCTATTTGTAGGGTGCGTTAGCCCAGTGTAATGCACCTTGAACATTATATACGGTGTAGCAGCCTAAGTCCTGTAATAGTATAAACGTGCTATGGCGCGTCTGGTTGTAGGGGCAGGTTTCACCGATAACTTATCGCTACACACCGATAACTTGACTCAACCCGCCCTGTTAGGAAAAATGGAAAATATAGTAATACAAACCTTCAATAAATCAGGAATTAAATGGAACACAATACAGGAATCAAAGAGCTAGAACTTCTCAATATTGAATGGCAACTGGATCACCATTTTGCCAAAATACAACATCGCCAACAAATTGTTAATGATTTGCAGCTAAAACCGGGGGATTGGGTGTTAGACTTAGGCTGTGGGGCTGGGCTTTGGTCCTCTATGTTTGCGGAAAAAGTCAAACCCAACGGGCGAGTCATTGGCGTAGATATCGACTCACGCTGGATTGAGTATGCGGTGCAAAATCTAGAGCACAACCCGCTCAAAGACATCATTGAATATCGCGTTGACGATTTAAGGAATCTATCCTTTGCCGATGAAACCTTTGATTTAGTCTTTATCAGCGGTTGTTCCCCCTATTTAGCCGATATTCACGCCGTCTTAGCCCAGCAAAAACGAGTCACCCAAAAAGGCGGGAGAATTGCCGATCGCAGTTGGGATGATGGTATGTTTATTGTGCATCCGATTAGCCCTTATCTATCGGGCAAAGTCATGTTAGCCGTTGCCCAAGCCTTTGAAGAAAGAACCCCAGAACACTATTTTGATAACTATTTCGGTAGAAAATCCCATGGTATTTTTCGACAGACTGGATTTGCCGACATTTCTACTACATCCTATGCCCTACAGCTACTGCCACCGCTCTCGCCCGCTGCCAAGCATTACATCACAGGAAATGCCCAACTGTATACAAAAATTGCCGCCCCCTATCTTTCCCAGGCAGAGCTAAATCAATGGAGTGGATATTTTGACCCCCATTCTGACACCTATATCCTCGATCGCGATGATTTCTATTACGGCATATTGGAAGTCTTAACCGTCGGTACCGTTTAAATTAAGTCAGTTAGTGGAAATACACTTAACCCGATTAGTTTGTGTAAACCCCCCCGAAATCCTTACCAATAACAAATGACAAAACCAAGCCTCGATTATACTATCACCCATCGTTTTCCAGGTGTTAACATTAGCGATCGCGAATGGGAAACCCTGATTGAGCTTGCCAGTTGGCAACGCATCCCGGAATTCCCTCGCCGTGGCAGAATGGCATGGCATAAATTGGCACAGCCAGCGTCTTTAGTTGCCAATCCCGACTATCAACTCACAGCCGCCAAACTAAAAGGAGTAGGCGCTTGGAATCCCCCCGATACCAGTCGTCATCGAGATCCACTCTTGGATTCCTTTACCGAAACTCCCATTCCCCCCACCACGAAACCCCTAGAAAGTTTTGCCACCTATCCCCATTTCGGCTTCAACTCAGAGGGAGACTACACCTTTGTTTATAGTGATCCGGCTCCCGTTGGTGGGATTCTCCACAGTCGCGCTCTCCTGGAGTATCGTAGTGCCGAAATCCTAGTGGAAAAGGGTGTACCCACTATTGTTCCCCTAGCCGTGATTCAGTATGGAGATAATTATCGATTTCTGGGTAAACCCATGGGTGCAGTTATTTCTCTAGTACCGGATACGGCACCTTATCGGTTATCAGAAGTACAGTTTGGCAGCGCCACTCAACGGGGTACGAATCCTGGTGCTGATGATTATTATGACCGCATTCGTAAATCTTTAGGGATTGAAGGTGATCCAACCTGTGAAACCACTCGGTTAGAAACCATTAATCGTCTTGCCCGAAAAATTGGCAAAAGTATGCGTGACTTTACCCTAGCTGGATTATACCGATATTCCCCGGAATGGTCAAATTTTGAGTACGATTTTCAGCGCCAAGAGGTACTCTTTACCGACTTAGATTCCACGCGACAAATGGCAGAAATACCAGCAGAGTTTCGTACCTTGCAAGCCTTACGAGAATTAGGTTCTGTAGTATACCGAACCGTAGCTAAATTTGGCACTCCTTCGGTGTTAGGTATCTATACCCTTAATAATCTATTGAAATACGATCCACTCTTCGAGTTGATTAGCGGCTATTTTCCCCAGGCGACTCAATCAGAAATTAAGCCAATTACGCAAAGCTTGTGGAACTGTTTTATTCCTTACCTGTTCTTACTTAAGAAATATAAACAGGAAATTAATCACGATTGGTCTTCGGAAAGACGCCGTAGCTATAAAATGGATCATGACTTGTTCTATATCCTCGCCATGACAAGTTTATATCCCCTATTCCGCCAGTCAGATATATTTCACCACTATCCATCGAATTTAACCCTGGAAAACCTGATGCAGAAAGCACAAGTCTATTTAGGTGAACGTTACGACTATTTTTTATACCTATTCCATGAAAAAATATCCATTGTGTAGAGACGTTGCATGCAACGTCTCTACAACCCGATAGAGGAAACCATCAATGCCAACAATCTTAGAACGATATCACCAGAAGTTTCAAACTCACAAAAACCTGGCACAACAGGCAAATAATATTTTCCCCGATGGCATCACCAGTGATGGGCGCTATACCGAACCCTTCCCCCTTTACATCCAACACGCCCAAGGGTCAAAGAAAACAGGAATCTGTGGCAAAAAATTCATCGACTATTGGGGCGGAAATGGTGCATTATTATTAGGACATAATCCCCCGGAAATTGTCGCAGCCGTAACTCAACAAATCCAAAACGGAACCCACTATAGCGCCTGTCATCCCCTAGAAATCGAGTGGGCAAACCTGGTGATGGAACTAATCCCTTGTGCCGAACGAGTACGGTTTACCAATTCGGGAACAGAAGCAAATTTACTGGCAATTCGACTCGCCCGCACCTACACGGGTAAAAAAAAGCTACTCAGATTTATTGGACATTATCACGGTTGGCAGGATTCTGTGATTTTAGGTGCCAATGAAACACCAGAATCGGGAATTCCTCAGAGTATTAGCGACATGACAATTGTTTGTCCACCCAACGATATTCATGCCGTGGAAAACTGTTTACAAACTGATCCTGACATTGCTTGTATTATTTTAGAACCCACAGGCGCTTGTTCTGGGATGATTCCCACAACGGGTAAGTTTCTGTTTCAGTTACGAGAACTCACTCAATATTATGGTGTTGTCTTAATTTTTGATGAAATTATCACCGGATTTCGGATTGCTCCCGGCGGTGCCCAAGCTTATTATCAGGTTATGCCAGATTTAACCACCCTGGCAAAGGTGTTGGCGGGGGGGTTGCCTGGAGGAGCGGTAGTGGGAAAAAAGGAGATTTTAAATTTAATATCTAAACGGGAACAGGCTCAACTCGCTCAAGGGAAAAAAGTCTCCCATTTGGGAACCTTTAACGCCAACCCGTTATCGGCAGCGGCGGGAATTGCGATGTTGAAAATCGTTAAAACAGGTGTACCTCAAGCCCAGGTTAATCAACTTGCCAAAACTCTGCGTCGGGGGTTAAATGAAATTATTGAGCAACACCATCTCAATTGGGTGGTTTACGGCGAATTTTCTTGTATCAAATTTTTAATTGGTCACAATGTTAATCACCTGAAAACAGCTAATTTTGACCCCTATAGGTGGGATTTTCGCCAATTAATGCGTCGAGGAAACCCGGAACTATGTCAAAATTTGCGCTGGGGTTTGTTACTCTGTGGAGTCGATATTTCCCTGAGCAGTGTCACCATGGCAGCCCATTCAGCCAAAGACATTGAACAAACTCTTGCCGCGTTTGCTCAGACAATTGACTGGATGAAAGCGGATGGTTTAATTTGAATCAAAATAGATATAAAACCGTTGAACAGATGAGATAAAATCATGACCAACGATATGTTTCCTCAAGTACCAGAACGCCCGACATTATATGATTGGTTGTACCACAAGACAACCAAAGACATTGAAATGTATTGTCGTTTAACCGAAGGACATGAGTCCATCTTAGAATGTGCCGTGGGAACCGGTAGACTGGCAATTCCTTTGGCTGAAAAGGGGCGAATTGTCCATGGCATCGATTACTCCGCAGCCATGCTGCAAAAATTCAAAGATAAACTGGCAGATAGTCCGGAAACAACCCGTAACCGAATACATTTGTATCAATCAGATATGCGGAATTTTGATTTAAATCAAAAATTTACCTTTGTCTTTGTTCCCTTCGGCAGTTTTGTCTATCTTCTAACCATTGAAGACCAAAAATCCTGCCTAAATTGCCTACGGCGACATCTTGCCGATGGAGGTACGTTAGTGATTGATCTGCCCACCTGGGAAGAAGCACGAGATGAGAAGTGGTTGAATAATGATCCGGCGCTGATGAAAGTTAAACAGGCAATCAACCCGGAAACTGGAAACACAACGGAAATGTGGAGTACGTTTCGTTTCGACTCATCCACCCAGATTATGGAACAAGATAGACATTACCGAATTTATGATCACGACGGATGTTTAGAACGGGAGCAGGTGGTATTATGGAAAAGTCGCTTTTTCTTCCTGGGTGAGTTTCAATTGTTACTAGAAACCTGTGGGTTGCAAATTTCCCAAGTTTACGGGGATTTTCAATTTGGTGCTTATCAACATAATAGCGAGGTAGCCGTCGTTGTAATCAAAGCGGCTTAATCTGAACTACAAGACTTGAGATTTTTGGGCAAAGAAAGCGGTACAAGCGGGTTTAGTCGCGGGTTATTCTCAAGGAGATTTACTCAATTTTAGCGTTTTTATTCAACCAAGCGAATATGGAAAATAGGAGTTCAGACACCATGAGTCAATTGATAGTAAACGAACGCCTAATGCGAGACGATTTACAACAGTCTTTAGAGCGCCATCATATCAATCCGGCGACATTAAGTACGTTTCAGCGAATTTTATTAACGACTGATGGTACATTAACTGATATTCTGGAAGCCTATCTATTTGAACAAATCCAGGTTTTCAAAATCTCCCAAAATCTCATTCCTATTCCTAAAGCGCTTCCAGCTATGGAATTAGCTCAAGGGACAGAAGTAATTGATAGACGAATCTTACTTCAAGGACGCATTAGTCGCAAGAACTATATTTATGCGGAATCCATCCTAGTACCCGAACGCCTTGATGATAATTTTAGATATGAATTATTTAAAACCAAAACCCCAATTGGTAAGATTTGGTTAGAGCAAAAGGTGGAAACCTTCAAAGAAATTTTGGATTCTGCTAAAGAATCGGCTCAGGGTTTAGCGGAGTATTTTAATATTGAGCCGAGTGACAATCTTCTCTCCCGTACCTATCGCGTATTTACCAATGGTAAACCTGTAATGATGATTACAGAAAAGTTTCCGGAAAGCTATTTCCTCAATAGCTGACGAAGCTATGGCGACTGGAAGTCGCTGCTACACAAACAAAGCCCGCTTTCGCGGGCTACCCCCCATAAGTCCTACTGTAGGTAGGTAATCCTAGCTGTACAAAGGATCTGCTATGTATTGCTTGAATTGGGCGCACGCCATGCGCCCCTACGGTTTCCGGGCGTAATTCTAATTCATTACTTAATCAGTTCTCTAGGGTGTGGAAACCCGCCTACGCGGGTTTCGTTTGCGTAGCTGCGGTTTCAACCGCCCAGTTATATAGCTGTCCTAATTGTGGGTAATCCTTAGGACATGATATTAACAGTTATGCTGACTGTTGATAAGGGCTGGTTAACTTATCCAACTGCTGTACCAACAAACTCAGGAATAAACCCACATCAGTAACCACACCCACAGATTCCAAGGAACCGCGATCGCTTAACTTAGTAACAACTGC
>JGI12210J13797_10424952_pt1 | contig 10826 bp, 8 predicted proteins | sample ElkSlonscriptome_3_FD_13797 | JGI IMG/M metagenome (IMG submission 13797) | reverse complement strand
TCAGCTCGAGCTTGGCGCTCGCGTCGGTCTCGAGCGCCGGCCAGGCCACTGTACCGGGCGTACTGCAAGTTTTGGCGCCAAAGCCCTCGGCGAAAAGGCCAAGCGAGGCGGCGTGTTGGGTTTCACCACGGGCTGCCAGGTCGTAAACCGATCTTGCGATGCATTGAATGGCTCGCCGCAGCTGGTCTCCGGCGAGGCTCCTCCCCGATCAGTATAAAGACCGACCAGGTACCCGCCGTCGGGATACATCAAGGGGCTACCCGACGCGCCGCTCGCCAGCGCGCCTTCGTCCCAAAACTGAACCTCGAAGAAGTCTCGACCAATGGCCGTGTGCTTCTGTATGGAATAGGGCTCCGCGATCGCTATGCGCTTGAGCCCTCCACAGGGCTGCCCGATCACAACAGCCTCGTCGGGAGTTCCTGTGTATCCAAAACCCAAGTAGTATGGGGCAACCTCAGGTGGCGGCGCAACGTTTAGCTCGAGCAACAGGAGATCAGATTCAACATCATGGCTTACCACAGCCGCCCCTACGACCGCCACAAAATCGTTGAGGATGCCGCCAGCACAGTCGGTCGACTCATAGCCAAACACGAAACTCGTCTCCTCTCCACGCATGCCGCGCTAGCGTATACAAAAAAACGCATTCCGCGCCCCCCTGCCTACAGTCCTCCATGGTGTAAGTCGGGGAATCGAGCTATTCCTCCTCACCTGTCATCGCCGCGTGAATCACCCCAGCGAGCTTGGGACCGACGCCCTTGACCTCGGCGAGTTGCTCGACGCTCGCGGCCTTGATCGCCTTGATGCTGCCAAAGTGCTTGATCAACCCGCGCTTGGTCGCCGGGCCGACGCCCTTGATGTCATCGAGGACCGAGACCAGGGCCCGCTTGCCCCGGCGCTTGCGGTGATGGGTGATCGCAAAGCGGTGGGCCTCGTCGCGCAGCCGGGTCATCAAATAGAGCTCGGCCGAGCCGCGGGGCAGAACAATCGCGACTTTGGCCCCGGGCACGAACACCCGCTCGGGCCGGACCTCGCCGCCGCCTTGGTCGGCGTCGGCGGTCTCGACCACGTAGTCGGCGAGGGCCTGGCCTGGGCTCGCCGTAGCCTCGGTCTCGGTCTCGGTCTCGCGCTCGCGCAGGGCGTCGAGGCCCCGCTTGCTGGGCGCGACGGCGAAGCGGCGCTCCTTGGCCAACGAGACGATCTCGACGCCCTCGTCGCCGTGGGGCACGCCGAGATCCTGCATGGCCGCGAGCGCGCGCCCGAGCTGACCCTTGCCGCCGTCGATGACGATGAGATCGGGCAGGGCCCAGTCCTCGTCGTCGAGGCCCCGCCGCAGCCGCCGGGTCAGGACCTGATGCATCGACGCGAAGTCGTCGTTTTGGCGGGCGCCGCTCGACTTGATCTTGAACTGGCGGTAGCTCGACTTGTCGGGCGCGCCATCGACGAACACGACCATCGAGGCCACGGCGTCGCTGCCCTGGATGTGGCTGACGTCGTAGCACTCCATCCGCCGCGGGAGCCGGCGCAGGCGCAGGCGCTTGGCCAGGGCGGCCATCGCGGCCTCGCCGTCGTCGCGCTTGCGCCGGCGGGTCGCGAAGTTGCTCGCGGCGTTGCGCTCGGCCAGCGAGATCAGCTTCTTGCGGTCGCCGCGGACCGGGACCTTGATCCGGCACTTCTTGGCACGCTTGTCGGCCAGCCAGTCGGCGAGCGGCGCGGCGTCGTCCTCGGCGAGGGCGAGGGGCAAGAGCAGCTCGTCGGGGATCAGCGGGGCCTCGTCGTAGTAGGCCGACAAGAAGCCCGAGAGGACCTCGGCGTCGGGCAGCTCCATGCCGTCGAGGCCGTAGCGCTGGCTGGCCATGAGCTTGCCCTGGCGCACGTGCATGACGACGAACTCGACCTTGCCGCCCTCGCGGTACATGCCGACGACGTCCTGATCGAGGTCGGCGGTCGCGACCACGTCCTGGCGCTGGAGCGTGGTCGCGATCGCGCGGAGCTGATCGCGTAGTCGGGCGGCGGTCTCGAAGTCGAGGGCGGCGGCGGCGTCCCCCATGCGGGTCTCGAGCCCATCGGTCAGCTCGCGGTGGCGGCCGGCGAGGAACAGGGCGACGTCGCGGACCTGCTCGGTGTAGGCGTCCTCGTCGACCTCGTAGACGCAGGGCGCGGGGCACCGACCGATCTGGTACTGGAGGCAGGGCCGCTTGCGGTGGGCGAGGACGAAGTCGCTGCAGGTCCGCAGCTGGAAGTGGCGGTTGACGACGCGCAGGGTGTGGCGGGCCGAGCTCGCCGAGTGGTAGGGCCCGAAGTACTTGGCCCCATCCTGGGTGATGTTGCGGACGAGCTCGAGCTTGGGCCAGCTGGCCTTGTGGTCGAGGCGGAGGACCAAAAACTGCTTGTCGTCGCGGAGCTTGACGTTGAAGCGCGGCTGGTGGCGCTTGATCAGGTTGTTCTCGAGCAGCATCGCCTCCTTGTCGTTGGAGGTGACGACGGCCTCGATGTCGCCGAGGATCCGCCCGAGCAGCGGCACGAACATCCGCGTGTCGTGGCCGTTGAAGTACTGGCGGACCCGGGCGCGGAGCTTGCGGGCCTTGCCGACGTAGACGATCCGGCCCTTGCGATCGCGCATGATGTAGACGCCGGGCTCGCTCGGGAGGTGCTCGACGATCTCGACGAGCTGCTCGCGGTTGCGGGCGCGCGGCTTCCAGTCGGGCGGGACCTCGGGCGGCGGTGTGCTCGGGCTTCGCTTGGCGCGAGCCATGGCGATCCTCGCAGGGGCTCAGTTGGCGGGCGCGGCGGCGTCTTCGGCGGCCTCGCCCGGGCCCGCGTCGGCGTCGTTTTGCTCGCGCTCGAGCTTGATCGCCTCGGCCTCGAACTCGGTCGCGACCGCCTCCCAAACCGGCTCCTTGTCGGGCTTGACGTCGTTGACGGTCGCCCACGCGATCAGCCCGAGCAGGCCGATCATGCCGATCATGTGCACGCGCTCCTCGAGCATCTTGTTGGGCGGGCGCCGGGCGATGAGCTCGTAGAGCAAGAAGATCAGCCGGCCGCCGTCGAGGGCCGGCAGCGGCAGGAGGTTGAACATGCCCAAGACCGTGGAGATCAGCGCGCTGAACACGATCAGATCGATGACGCCGCGGTCGGCGCTGACCTTGATCGCCTTGGCGATCGCGACCGGTCCGCCGACCTTGGCCTCTTGTTTGCCGGTGATCAGCGACCACAGACCGCGGAGCTGGCGGGCGGTCTGGACGAAGGGCCACTGGACGCCGTAGCTGATCGCCTTGGCCGGGCTTATCGGGATGTACTCGCCCTTGTCCTGCAAGCTGGCGTTGAGCGCCGGGGCCTCGGGGTTGAGCGCGACGGGGTAGGTCTCGGTCTCGCCCTCGCGCATGACCTCGACCTCGACGGTGGTCCCGAGCTTGTCTTGGGTCAGCTCGACGACCGAGTCGCGGTAGGGCGGGCCGCTGACCCGTTCGCCGTCGACGGCGAGGATCTCGTCGCCGACCTCGATCCCGGCCGCGGCCGCGGGGCTGCCGTAGCCGAACCCGGCGACCTGGACGCCGACCGGCTCCTTGAGCCCGACCGAGGCCGTGACCCCGATGATCAGCAGCATCGCCGCGAGGTAGTTGGCGATCGGCCCGCCGGAGATCGCCAGCAGCCGGGCCCACAGCGGGCTGTCGCGAAAGTTGCGATAGCCCGGCGGCGGATCGGGCAAGTTGCCGTCCTCGTCCATCGCGTACTCCTCGGGCTCCATGCCGACGATGTGGACGTAGGCGCCGAAGGGGATCGCGCTGATGACGAACTCCGTGCCCTTCCAGGTGAACAGCTTGAGGATCACCGGGCCGATGCCGATGACCGAGAAGCGATCGACATGCATGCCGCCGAGTTTGGCGCAGATGTAGTGCCCGAACTCGTGGATGATGATCAGGACCGAGAGCGCGAGGATGGCCAGGACCCAGGTCACCGGGGGACTATAGGTCGGCGCGGGGCCATGAGCACGCCGTGAGCCAGAGCACGGCTTTTGGGGGCGCCGCCCGGGCCCGCGCGGCACCCAGCGCGAGGCTCAAAACAACGCGCGAAGCTGGCGGTTGAGGGCCCGCAGCGCCCCGTCGGCGACGCGCAGCTGCTCGCGGTTGCCCTCGAACGCGTCTTGCATCTCGTCGCTCTCGAACTCGTCGATCGCGTCGAGCAGCGCGCTCGGAGCTCGCTCTCCGCGCCTCGGCGTCCGCGACACCACCCGGACTCCGCGCTCGGCGAGAAACTCGGACAGCAGCTCGAGCATCTCGTCGAGGTGCCGGCGCCCCCGCGCCTGGAGGTTGCGACCATAGCTCAGGCGAAACTGCGACAGGTAGCTGTCGACCTCGATCGTCGACGGGGCTTCGGCTCGTGGACTGGACGTCTGCATGATCGGCTCCTTGGCTCGGGCGTGGGAATGAACGCCGCTCAATTGTTGGGAGCCCCGTAGGCCGCGAATGGAATCACGTCGAGGGCGCTCCGCAGCTCGCGGCGCGCCCGGTGGAGCCTCGACTTGACCGCGGCGACCGACAGCCCGAGGCGCTCGGCGACCTCCGGCGCCGTCATCCCGTAGGCCTGACGGAGCATGAAGACCTCACGGTCGAGCTCGGACAGCTGCGCCATCGCAACGCCCAGGGCCACGCGCAGGCGCTCGTCGCCGGCGTGGTCCTCGGGGTCGCGGGCGCCCCGACCGACGAACTCGGGGAAGCTGTGGACCACGGTCTCGATCGCCTGGTCGCGGACCGCGTAGCGCCGACGACGACGGCGCTGACGACCGAGCTGGCTGCGGATCACCGTCGTCGCCCAGGTCACGAACGACGCGTCGCCCCGGTAGCCGCCGATGTGGCGGATGATGTCGACGCAGGCGTCCTGAAACAGCTCCTCGGGGTCGTCCTCGAACCGACACATGCTCCGGCAGATCGCCCGCAGACGAGGCTGATGATCGCGCAGCAGGATCGAGAGCTCGGGGCCGGGGGCGACGGTGGTGGAGCGAGGCTCGCAGAGCATGGCCCGGGTTAGTGCACCCGGCGTGCCAGCGCTCGAGGGCTAAAAAGCGAGGTCATGGCAGGTTTTTCGGGCGCGAGCCGACTCCGATCGGAGGTCCAGGCTCCGATCAGGGCGGAGCCAGCGCCACCAATCGGAGGCTCGAACTCCGATTCAGATCTCGGTCGCCGACGGCCTACTCCTCCTCGTCGCGCCCCGGCCGGAAGTCTTCCTTGCGCAGCTCGTGGCGCTTCATCTTCTCGAACAGCGAGCGCTCCGCCAGCCCGGCGCGCTTGGCCGTCAGCCCCACGCGCCCCCCGGTCTGGCGCAGCAGATTGCTCAGGTAGATCCGCTCGCCCTCGCGCAGCAAGCTGTCCCGCACGGCCCGCCACGGCAGCCGCAGCCACTCCTCGGGCAGGGCGAGGCCGAGCTGTGCACGACCCACGTTGGCCTCGCCACCGCCGGCCTCGCGGCTGAGCTGCGCCGGCCGAGCCTCGGCCATGGCCCGGGGCAGATCCTCGACGGTGATCTCGCGCCCGAGGCACAGCAAGACCGCGCGCTCGATCACGTTGATCAGCTCGCGGACGTTGCCCGGCCAGGCGTAGGCCTCGAGGGCCTGGCGAGCGGCGGGGGAGAACCCGCGGATGTTCCGACCGAGGACGACGTTGAACCGGCGCAGCTGCGTATCGAGGAGCTCGGTGACGTCCTCGGGGCGCTCGCGCAGCGGCGGGAGCTCGAGCTCGATGACCCGCAGGCGATAGTAGAGATCGGAGCGAAAGCGGCCGCCGGCGACCTCGGCCTCGGGGTCGCGGTTGGTCGCCGCGACCACGCGGACATCGACGGGGATCAGGCGATCGGAGCCGACCGGTCGCAGCTCGCGGTCTTGCAGGACCCGCAGGAGCTTGGCCTGGGCCTGGGGGGGCAGCTCGGTGATCTCGTCGAGGAACAAGGTCCCGCGGTGGGCGAGCTCGAAGAAGCCGCGGCGGCTTTGGTGGGCCCCGGTGAACGCGCCGCGCTCGTGGCCGAACAGCTCGCTCTCGACGAGCTCGGACGGGAGCGCGGCGCAGTTGATGGCGATGAAGGGGCCATGGGCCCGGGGGCTCTCGGCGTGGATCAGGTGGGCGATGCGCTCCTTGCCGACGCCGGTCTCGCCGGTGATCAGCACGGTGCTCGTGGCCGCCGCGGCCCGTCGCGCGAGGTCGATGAGCGCAGCCATCTTCGGGCTCGACACGACGAGCGCGTCGCTCGGCGCGGTCGCGAGCTCGAGCTCGGTCACGACCTCGCGCAGGGTCCGGGCCCGCTCGATCAGGGTGTCGAGGGCCGTGCGCAGCTCGTCGTCGCCGAGCTCGACGTCGAGGACCCCGAGCGCTCCGGCCGCGAGCGCCGCAGCCGCGTCCTCGGCGTTGCGCTGGGCGTTGATGACCACGCACTCCGGCGCCGGGCTCAGCGCGCGCAGGTTGGCCAGCGCGCTGGCCACATCGACGAAGCGAGCACCGCCGAGGATCACGACGTCGTAGCTGTCGAGCTCGACCGAGTCGCCGAGCTCGCGGGCGAGCGCGGTCGAGCGCATCAACACGTCGAGCCGGGCGAGGACCGCGACGATCCGCTCGACGAGCGCCGGCCGGTCCGCCGCGACCAAGACCCGAGGAAGCATGCCGGGGCATGGTACCCACCCCAGGCCGACCACGGGCCGCGCGCCGGGTGAGCCTGCATCCTTTCACCGGGCGGCGGGCTCCATTGCTCCGACACATGGCCTGGTCTGCGCAACACGCGCGGGCGCCGCAGAGCGCCGCGTTCACGCACCCCGACGGCGCCCGCAGCTGCTGCCAGACGCTGACCGACGAGGTCGCGGGCGTCTACGGCCTCGCCCACGGCCACGGTCAGGGTCCGGCGGCCGAGGTCGCCGCGATCGCGGCTTTGCGCGCCTGCTCGCGCGCGCGCCCCGGTCCAGCCGGCTTCGACGGCGCCTCGGTCCGCGCGCTCGTCGAGCTCGCCGCCGCCGAGGTCTACCAGCTGCGCTGTTCACAGCGCGCCTACGCCGGGATGTCGACGAGCCTCGCGCTGCTCGTCGCCGGCGCGGGCAAGGTCGAGCTCGCCCTCGTCGGAGACTGCGTCGCCTACATCCTCGATCGCGCCGGCGATCGCTGGATGCCCGTGCTGTGCGGCGCGCCGGCCTGGCTCGGCCCCGTCGCCCAGGTCGAGCCCGCGCTCAGCACCATCCGCCGACGACCGGGCCTCGAGCTGCTCCTCGCCAGCGGTCAGACCCTGCCGATCCTCGCGGCCAGCCCGAGCCCGGCGCCGACACCCCAGGCGATCGCCGAGCACAGCGTCCGCGCCGACGAGCGCCGCGGCTTCGGCCTCGTGTGCGTCGACCTGTCCTGAGCCAGCGCTCGCCCAACCGAGCGCCGAGAGATCGATGATGTACTCTCGGCCACGGTCGAGACCATGCAGCCCGTCGACAACACCGTCAGCAACACCTCCACGCAGGACATCGAGCCCCGCTACACCCTCGTCAAGCCCGGCAGCTTCGAGCCCGAGCGCCACTTCTACCCGCGGGTCCTCAACGCCCAGATCCACCCGCTCGCGCGCTTTTTGCTCAGCCTGACCAACGAGCGGATCCTCCTGCGCTACTGCCACCTCAACCCCCGCGTCGATCCCCAGGCCCTGCGCGACATCCTCGCCTACCAGCCCCGCTACTTTCGCTGGGCCGGCAGCGACCTGCTCCACGTGACCAACGAGAGCGGCGTCCGGCGGATGGTCGTGATCGAGACCAACTCGTGCCCCTCGGGCCAAAAGTCGATGCCCCTCTACGAGGAGCACGACGAGCAGGGCGGCTACCGGACCAACCTCCAGCGCAGCTTCTTGCCGCTGATCAAAAAGCCCCGCCGCAACGTCGAGGGCGAGCTCGCCGTCATCTACGACAAAAACGAGATGGAGGCCTCGGGCTACGCCGCGTCGATGGCTGACATGACCGGCGAGGACGTCCACCTCGTCGAGTTCCCCGATCAGGCCGCCCACGCCCGCGCCCGCTTCGTCGACGGCATCCTCGAGATCCGCGACGCCCAAGATCAGTGGCGAAAGATCCGCAGCGCGTTTCGCTACGTGACCCAGCGGCCGTGGAACCGGATCCCAGTCTCGACCAAGACCCAGATCCTCAACCCGATCATCGCCTGCCTGTCCGGCGGTCGCAACAAGTCGATCGGCGCCAAGGCCTACGAATTTTACAACGCCGAGCTCGGCGACACCGGGCTGTCGATCCACACGCCCGAGACCCACTGGGACGTCTCGCTCGCCGAGGTCCCGCTGTGGGTCCAAAAGCTCGGCGGCCTCGCGGTCATCAAGGTCCCCTACGCCAACGCCGGCCAGGGCGTCTACACCATCACCTCGCCCGAGGAGCTCCAGGCCTTCACCAAGCTCGAGCACCGCTACGATCGCTTCGTCGTCCAGAGCCTGATCGGCAACTTCAACTGGAGCTCGACGACCCCGCTCGGCCGCCTCTATCACGTCGGCACGATGCCCAACAAGCGCAACCGCAGCTACGTCGCCGATCTCCGCGTGATGGTCAGCGGCGGCCCCGACGGCTTTCGGCCCCTGGTCCTCTACGCCCGCCGCGCGCGCGAGCCCCTGTCCAACCGCCTCGGTGAGTACTCGAGCTGGGACATGCTCGGGACCAACCTCTCGGTCCGCGCCGGCGACGGCCGCTGGGGCAGCGACCCCGGCCGCCTGCTGCTCGTCGACCGCAAAGACTTCAACACCCTCGGCCTCGGACTCGACGATCTGATCGAGGCCTACATCCAGTCGGTCCTCGCCGCCTGCGCCATCGATCGCATGGCCAAGCGCCTGATGAGCAAAAAGGGCACGCTGCGCTCGCGCCTGTTCCGCTCGCTCAACGACGACAAGGCGCTGATCGACGAGATCGTCAAGTAGATAGGCACCGCATGAAAGACGCCCAGATCGTCGAGTCTCTCAACGTCGACTCCCTCCCCACCGCCCACATCAGCCGGCTCCACGTCGAGCTCGCCCACGACGGCCTCTCGCGCCCGCTGCGGGTCCCCGTGCTCGTCGCCCGCGGGGCCAAGCCCGGCCCCGTGTTCGGCCTGACCGCCGCGCTCCACGGCAACGAGCTCAACGGCATCCCGGTCATCCAGCGCCTGTTTCAGCGCCTCGATCCCAAGGCCCTGCGCGGGACCGTCGTCGGCGTCATCGTCCTCAACATCCCCGGATACCTCAACCACGAGCGCTACTTCGGCCACTGGGATCTCAACCACAAATTCCCCGGCCGGCCCGGCGGCAACGCGGCCTCAGTCTACGCCAACCGCATCATCGAGCGGATCGTCCGCAAATTCGACTTGATGATCGATCTGCACACCGCCAGCGACGGCCGGGTCAACTCGCTGTACGTCCGCGCCGACATGACCCAGGCCGACAGCGCGCGCATGGCCTACCTCCAGCGCCCGCAGATCATCGTCCACAACCCGCCCTCCGACCGGACCTTGCGCGGGGCCGCCGGCGAGCTTGGCATCCCCGCGATCACCCTCGAGATCGGCAACCCCGGCCGCTTCCACAGCGACTACATCAAGCGGGCCCTGACCGGCGTGCGCACCGTCCTCGCCGACCGCAAGATGATCCGCAAGCGCCCCATCACCCTCGGCCCGGCGCCGGTCTTGTGCCAGCGCTCGCGGTGGATCTACACCGACAACGGCGGCCTGCTCGAGGTCTTCCCCAAGGTCACCGACATGATCGAGGAGGGCCAGCTGATCGCCCGGCTGACCAACCCCTTTGGCGATCGGATCGCCGACTACAACTCGCCGAGCGCCGGGGTCGTCGTCGGCCACAGCGTCAACCCCGTGGCCGAGACCGGCGCGCGGGTCTTGCACGTCGGATTCCTGGCCGACTCCGACGATCCGCGCTTTCAGCCGCGCAACCTCGACCAGGCGCCGATCCGCAAGTGAGGGCGGACGACCCCCCCCAATGAGCGAGGCCCCGCGACCGAAGGTCCGGGGCCTCGCTCACCGTTATCAACGGTTAAGCCAATGCAGTCTAATTAGTCGTCAAGCCAAGAGGACACCACACAGTAAAATCAAAACACCAGGTTGAGCCCCGACTGCCGGGCATCGGACACGAAGGTCGCGACTCCACCATATTCGAGGTTCGGATAAGGATAGAGGTCACGCCGGGTGATCCCCATGACCGACATGCTCATGGTGCACGCCGTAAAGGTGACACCGAGCTCCTGGGCGCTGCGCATCAGCTCGGGCAGCATCATGATGTTCTGGCGCTTCATGATCGAGCCGAGCATGCCCTTGCCGGCGCCGGCGAAGTGCATCTGACCGAGGGGCTGGCGCTTGGGCCCGCGCGGCATCATCCACTTCATCAGGCGCTGCATGAAGCCGACGGGCTGCTCGGGCTCCATGATGTTGGGCGTGTCGCCGCGCAGGAGGTTGAGGCCCCAGAAGGTGAAAAACACGTTGGTGTCCATGCCCTGCGAGGCCGCGCCGTTGGCCACGAGCAAGGCGGCGAGCAGGGCCTCGTGGTCGTTGTGGAGCACGAGCAAGGTGCAGCGCTCGGACGCGGGGCGCTCGCGCGCGGCGACAGCCTGGGTCTCGGCCTCGGGCGCGGGGGACTCGACCGGCGGGAGCGAGCGCGGCTCGGCCGGGGGCGTCAGCGGTGGATGGGCCTCGGTCTGGGCCGCGGGGCTCGAGCTGACAGCGACGCGGGTCGTCGACTCGGGTCGGCGTCGACTCGGGGCGTCGCCGGTCTGGGCTTCGACGCGCACGATGGCCTCGAATGTGCCATCACGATCGGCGAGCGAGACCAGGGTCGCCGCGACGCTCGAG
>JGI12210J13797_10302324_pt1 | contig 10827 bp, 8 predicted proteins | sample ElkSlonscriptome_3_FD_13797 | JGI IMG/M metagenome (IMG submission 13797) | reverse complement strand
CACGCGGATCGCTTTCGCCGACCTTGATGAGATCGCCGTCCTCGATCGTGCTTTCGTCACCTTGTGCGGCAAGTTTGGCGTATTTCACGTAAGCCTGCGACAGTGCGCGATATTCCGCGTCCGAAGGGGCGAGGCTTTCGATCCATTCGCCGACATTTCCCTTGCCCAGCGCGCCGCTCAGCCCGGCGACGAGATCGAATTCGGGCCGCGGCAAAGTGTAGACAGAGAACAGTTCGCCCGGATCCGCCTTCCCCTCGCCCAGAGCATCGGCGAGGTCGATCGCGGCGCCGGTCAGCGCCGCTTCGCGAGCGGTCGGCCCCTCGGCATTGCGTACCGGGCCGATGTAATCGGCGGGATCGAGTCCGTGTCGACCTGCCCCGCGCAAGGCCGGGACGATGCTCGCCGCGGCATCCTGGGTCCACGCCGGTTTCCAATCGCGACCCTCGTAGAATTCGCGCACCCGGCTATCCGATACCGCGTCCTTCAGTTCCTGCGTATCGACGGATTGCGGATCGACGATCACGGAACTGTCGCTGTCCGAACTTGCCGTTTGCGAGCCGGAATCGTCGTCGATCGTCTGGCCGTCAGCCTCCCCGCCGCACCCCGCCATGAACGCGAGTGCCAGTGTCAGTGCCGCTGATTCGAGTTTTTTCACTACTGTTTCGCCCGTTTGTGTGAGTTTTCTTTGCTAGCAACGGGTTACGGCGCGGGACGATCCCGAATTCGAAAGGTTTGCGTCTGCGCCACCGAACGCCGCTGATGCCCGGTTGGCCGCAAATTTTGTTCAAAAATTCAATTGGATGGCTATCTTCCGGCAGTAATGCGTTCGATTCAGACGTTCTGGATCACCGCCGCAAGACCAGGAGGATGCCATACCCAGCCGTTCCCGGAAAGCTTGTCGACCTGCGTTCGCCAGGACAATCGCGGCCGCGCTGACGCTGGGCGCGTTCGCGGCCGTGCCCGCCGGTGTCGGCGCACAAAGCGTCGCGCCCCCGGGGCAGGCCAAGGCAGACTACCTTGCATGGCTCGCGCAATCGCCGGGCAATCGCGAGAATGTCCGCGAGTTTCGCGAATTTCTCAGCGACCGGCGAGTGGGCGACGTCCTGCCAACCTGGCAATTGGTGCGGACGTCGTCGTCATGGCGCGAATGCAGCGCGGAGCGGTTCGAAGTGGCGCCGGAACAGCAGTGGGACAATATCGTCAACACCCTCGCTTTCGTGAAAGACGAGGTTCGGCCCCGGATCGGCGCGGTCGAGGCTCTATCCGCCTACCGCAACGAGGATCTCAATTCGTGTTCCGGTGGACGACCGGCTTCGGCCCACCGCATGTTCTTCGCGATGGACCTCGTGCCCGAAGGGGATGTCGAGCGCGCCGAACTGATCGATGAACTGTGCGATGCCCATGCCGAGCGTGGTGCCAGCTACGATCTTGGCCTTGGCTTTTACAGCGGTGTTCGGTTCCACGTGGACAGCAACGGTTTCCGCAAATGGGGATCTGACGGGCGCGGCACGTCCTCGCCCTGCAACTGAATGGCCTGCAACTGGTTGGCCGCCGCACGACCTGCCGCGCTCGTACCCGAGCTCAGGCGCGTCAAGCTAGTCTCGCGCGCTGGAAGATCGATCGATCGGACGGACTTCCGGCGCGTTCCAGACATCGCTGCATAGCGCGTCCCCCACGAAATCCTCCGTGTTCCGGGCCGCTTTCGCCCCGTCTCCGGTCTTTGTGAATACCTTGTCCGCAAGGGTCGCATCCGGGCTGCAATAATAGGCGCAGCCTTCGGGAACGGCGCCGGGCAGAACGATCCGTGGGCCCTGAAGCGTCGCCCGGATTTCGCATTCTTCTTCGCCCGCCATCGAAAGGTCGACGAATTCGCCGTTGAACGTGGCGTCGCCGATCCCGGCGCAGGCCCGCCCATCGGGATCGATCGTGGCGACGCCGAACAGAACGTCACCTGATGGATCGATCCTCATGCAGAAACGATCCTTGCCCGCGTCCTCGCCAGGACCAGCATATCGGCCTGCCAGATCGCCGACCAGCATCGGCTGAGACGTTTCGTCGTTCGGGGCATCGCCACAGGCGGCGAGCCACAGGATCATGATCGGCGCCAGAATTCTCATCGCGAATCTTCAATGCCCGGCCCCCGCGAAAGTTCACGCAAAAGCCGCGCGCCCTCGTTCGGCATTTGCGGGCTGGTGTGAAATGTGTTGGAATCGTCGCCGCCTTTATCGCAAAGCCCCCTTATCTTGGACGCCCCTTATCTTAGAATCAGGGCCGACATGCGAGCGAGGCGTAATTGCGCGGGATCAGATCGAAACGGGGTAGTGATGACTGACATGAAATTCGAATCCTTGACCGTCCATGCCGGGTGCGAACCCGACCCGACGACCAATGCGCGGATCACGCCGATCTACCAGACGTCGAGCTATGTCTTCGACAATGCCGAGCACGCGGCCGACCTGTTCTCGCTCAAGCAGTTCGGCAATATCTATTCGCGCATCATGAACCCGACGAACGACGCGCTGGAAAAGAAGATCGCCGCGCTCGAAGGCGGCGTCGGCGCGCTGGGACTGGCGAGCGGCCATGCCGCGCAATTGGTCGCGTTTCACACGCTGATGGAGCCGGGCTGCAACATCGTCGCGGCAAAGCGACTCTACGGCGGTTCGCTCAACCAGATGGGTGAGGCGTTTCGCAAGTTCGGCTGGGAAACCCGCTTCGTCGATGCCGACGATCCGGAGAATGTCCGCGCCGCCATGGACGAGAACACGCGCTGCGTCTTTATAGAGAGCCTCGCCAATCCGGGCGGCTTCGTCTCCGATATCGCCGCCATCGCCGATGTCGCCCATGCAGACGGCGTTCCGTTGATCGTCGACAATACGATGGCCAGCCCGGCACTGTGTCGCCCGTTCGAACACGGGGCGGATATCGTGACCCATTCGACCACGAAGTTTCTCAACGGACACGGCAATGCCATTGGCGGGGTCATCGTGGATTCGGGCAAGTTCGACTGGAAATCGCAAGGCGACAAGTTTCCCAGCCTGACCCGGCCCAGCGGCTCCTATCACGGGGTTGTCCTCGTCGATGCGCTGGAGCCGATCGGCCCGATCGCCTTCATCACCGCCTGCCGGGTGCTGGGATTGCGCGACCTTGGCCCGGCTATGGCGCCGCAGAACGCCTGGCTGGCGCTGACGGGCATGGAAACGCTGGCTTTGCGGATGGAGCGCCATTGCGACAACGCACTCGCCGTCGCACGGTGGCTGCAGGATCACGAGCGGATCAAGTGGGTGTCCTATGCCGGGCTGGACGACAATCCGTACAAGCCGCTTGCCGACAGATATCTCGGCGGCAAGGGCGGGGCGGTCTTCACTTTCGGCGTCGAGGGCGGATACGAAGCGGGCGTGAAGCTGGTTTCCAATGTCGAGATGTTCAGCCACCTTGCCAATATCGGGGACACGCGCTCCCTGATCATCCACCCGGCATCGACCACCCACAGCCAGTTGAGCGGCGACGATCTGATCGCCGCCGGGGCGGGCCCCGATACGGTCCGTATTTCGGTCGGGATCGAGCATGTGGACGACATCATAGCCGATCTGGAGCAGGGGCTGGCGAAAATCTGAGCGCGCATTGCAATGAATACGGGATCGAAGGCGGGACAAGCGAAGCGGGTCGTTCTTGCCGGGGCGAGCGGGACGATCGGTCGCGCCGTGGCGGCCGCGGTGCTGGCCGATGGTCATGAACTGACGTGTCTCGTTCGGCGGTCTCCTTCCGGCGAGGCAGCGGCCGGTGCAGCCGAGCTGTCCGCGGCGACCTTCGAATTCGTGGACGGGTTTGAGCGTTCCGCGCTGGTGAAGGCGATGGAGGCCGGGGTCGATTGCGTGATATCCTGCCTTGCATCGCGGTCGGGAGAGCGGCGCGACGCCGAACGGATCGACCACCGCGCCAATCTCGCTCTGCTCGAAGCGGGTGAGGAAGTCGGCGCGCAGCAGTTAATTAGTCTCTCGGCGATCTGCGTTCAGCGGCCCCATCTCGCGTTCCAGCGGGCGAAACTCGCTTTCGAAGCGCGCCTCGTCGAAAGCCCGGTCGCCCATACGATCATCCGCCCGACCGCGTTCTTCAAATCACTGTCGGGACAGGTCGATCGGGTGGCCCGGGGCAAGCCCTTCCTGGTGTTCGGCAAGGGCGAGGGAACACGGTGCAAACCGATCAGCGACGCCGATCTGGCGCGCTTCATCGCGGACAGCATCGGCAATCGTCGGCGCTATGATCGCATACTCCCGATCGGCGGGCCGGGCGAGGCGATCACGCCGCGCGATCAGGGCGCAATGCTGTTCGAACTGACCGGTCGACCGCCGCGATACCGAAGCGTGCCGGTCTGGATGTTCGATGCGGTCATCGGCGCGCTGTCACTGGGCGAGCGCTGGTCCGGGCGGATCGCCAATGCCTGCGAATATGCGCGGATCGGGCGCTATTACGCGACCCAGAGCATGCTCGTCCTCGATCCGCAAACCGATGAATACAGCGCCGAGGCAACCCCATCGTTCGGCGAGGATACCCTGCACGCGCATTATGCGCGGATGCTGCAATCGGTGCGTTCACCGGGCGATTGACGCTGCGCTTTAAGGGGATCGATCCCGGCGATGCGAAAGCTGGATTTACACATATAAAAATATCTTTATATGTACCGCGATGCACATCGATGCTCTGTTCAAGGCACTGGCCGACCCTACACGTCTGAGGATCGCGCGATTGCTGTCGACGATGGAAATGGCCGTGGGCGAACTGGCCCAGGTCCTGGGCCAGAGCCAGCCACGCGTTTCGCGTCATGTCGGGATATTGTGCGATGCGGGCCTTGCCGAACGGCGGCGGGAGGGCAGTTGGGTGTTCCTGCGATCGGCCGGTGGCTCGGACAGCAGCGCCCCCATCCTCGCGGCACTGGATCGGATGCTCGCCATCGCCGAACGTGAGAATGCGGATTTTGCCGCCACGCTCGAAGTGGACCGGCGCAGATTGTCCGCGATACGCGAGGCGAGGGCTTCGGCGGCGGAGGAATATTTCGCGCGCCACGCCGGCGAATGGGACGAATTGCGCGCGCTGCACTCGCCCGATGCGCTGGTCGAACGCGAACTGCTTGGTACGCTTGGCGAGGCGTCGCTTGGGGCGATGCTCGATATCGGCACCGGTTCGGGTCGCATGGCGGAATTGTTCGCTGATCGTGCCGATCGGATCGTCGCGCTCGACAAGAACCTCGAGATGCTCCGTGTAGCGCGCGCCAAGCTTCAGCACCTGCCCGCCTCGCGGATCGAGCTGGTGCAGGGCGATTTCGCCGATTTGCCCTTCGCCGCGGCGAGTTTCGACATGGTCCTGATGCACCAGGTGCTGCATTTCGCGCAGACACCCGAGCCTGCGCTGGCGGAGGCGGCCCGCGTCACGCGCGACGGCGGGCGGATTGCGATTGTCGATTTCGCCGCGCACGCACATGAAGAATTGCGGACAAGGCATCAACACGCCCGGCTCGGCTTTACCGACGACCAGATGCGAAAACTGCTCGAACGGGTCGGATGCGTGCCCGCCGATCCCATCGCGCTCGAAGGCGGGGAGCTGGTGGTGAAGATCTGGGTCGGCACGCGCCGTATCTTGCCGGAAAGCGCCAGGGCCAGCGTGCCGTCCGTCAAATCAGGGCCCGTCAAATCAAAGAAAGCCAAGTCATGACGCCGACGCTCGAACAATTGCAGGAACATCGCACGGCGACCGATACGCCGCTGTTCTCCGGCCTGCCGGGAGACGTCGCCGTCAGCTTCGAATTCTTCCCGCCAAAGAGCGAGAAGATGGAAGCCCAGCTGTGGGACGCGGTCCAGCAGCTGAAACCGCTCGGTCCCAGCTTCGTGTCGGTGACCTACGGGGCCGGCGGCTCCACGCGGGAACGCACCCACGCGACCGTGTCCCGCATCATTTCCGAAGCGGGATTGCCCGCGGCCGCGCATCTGACCTGCGTCGGCGCGTCGAAGGCGGAAATCCGCGAGGTGGCGGAGCAATATTGGGAAGCCGGCGTGCGCCATATCGTCGCCCTGCGCGGCGATGCGGGCGAACCGGGCGCGCCGTTCACCCCGCACCCCGAAGGATTCCGGAACGCGGTCGAACTGGTCGAGGGACTGAAACAGATCGCGGATTTCGAAATATCGGTCGCGGCCTATCCCGAAACGCACCCGGATGCCGATTGCCCGCAATCGGATATCGACCATTTGAAGCGCAAGCTCGACGCGGGCGCGACGCGGGCCATTTCGCAATTCTTCTTTTCGCCCGAAACGTTCTTCCGTTTTCGCGATCAGCTGGCGGCGAGCGGGATCGAACAGCCGGTCGTGCCCGGCATCCTTCCTGTCACCAACGTCGCTCAGGCGCGCAAGTTCGCCGGTGCCTGCGGGGCCAAGATCCCGGCCTGGATGGATGGCCTGTTCGAAGGGCTGGACGAGAAGCCCGATGCCCGCAAACTGGTCGCTGCAACAGTCGCTGCCGAATTGTGCCGTCGGCTTTATGCCGGTGGGGAGCGCAACTTCCACTTCTACACCCTCAACCGCTCCGAGCTTGCCTACGCGATATGCCACATGCTTGGAAAGCGGCCGAACGGAGCCAAGTCATGACGATCGCACCCGGCCCCGCGCGCGAGCGGCTGAACGCTGCCGCCAGCGAACGCATCCTGATATTCGACGGGGCATTCGGCACCCAGATCCAGAACCGCCGCCTTTCAGAATCGGATTATGCCGGGGACCTGGGCCTTTGCGCCGACCAGAAGGGGAATAACGACATCCTCGCGCTGACCCGGCCCAACCTGATCCGCGACATAACGCGCAGCTATTTCGATGCGGGCGCGGATATCGTTTCAACCAACACGTTCAGCGCGAACCGCATCAGCCAGGCCGATTACGCCGCCGAGGAGAAGGTCGCCGACATCAATCTGGCAAGCGGCCGGATCGCGCGCGAACTGGCCGACGAATACGAGAAGAAGGACGGTCGCCCGCGCTTCGTCGTGGGCGCGATCGGTCCGACCAACAAGACCTTGTCGCTCAGCCCCGATGTCGAGGATCCCGGCCACCGTGAGATCACGTTCGACGAACTGGTCGCGGTCTACAAGGAGCAGGCGACGGCGCTGATCGAGGGCGGGGTTGATTTCATCCTGATCGAAACCGTGTTCGACACGCTCAACGCCAAGGCCGGGATCATGGCGGTCAAGCAACTGGAGACCGAGCGCGGCCAGGACGTGCCGGTGATGATCTCGATGACGTTGACCGACCTTTCGGGGCGCAACCTGTCCGGTCACACGGTCGAGGCGTTCTGGTACGCCGTCCGCCATGCGAACCCGGTCACGATCGGCCTGAACTGCAGTTTCGGCGCGGAGCAACTGCGTCCGCACATTCAGGTTCTGGCGGACATCGCCGATACCCTGATCATGGCCTATCCCAATGCCGGCCTGCCGAACGAGCTTGGCGAATATGACGAGCAACCCGAAACCACCGCTGGCCTCGTCAGGAAATGGGCCGAGGCGGGGCGGGTGAATATCCTTGGCGGCTGTTGCGGATCCAGCCCCGCGCATATCCGCGCCATAGCGGACGCGGTGACGGGTATGGAGCCGCGCGCTTTGGAACAACCGGAAGTGGTGATGCGTCTTGCCGGGCTGGAAGCGTTCACTGTCACGGCATGAGCCGCATTCAACTCCATTCCGCGCAAATCCGCTCGGCCTCCCGCAGTGACGGACCCCGCCTTTCGCTGATTGCGAACGCGACGTTCCTCGAAACCTTTGCCGGAGAAATCGCAGGCGATGCGCTGGTCGCCCAGTGCGTCGACAGGCAAGCGTCAGAGCAGTTTGCCCGGCAACTCGAAACGGGTTCCAGGGCCTGGTTGGTCGAAATCGAACGATCCCCGATCGGCTATGCCATGCTGTCGCCACCACAGCTCGAATGCGCGCATGACGGCGACATCGAGCTGAAGAAGATCTATCTGCTCTCGCGTTACCACGGCAGCGGGATCGCAGCCCGCCTGCTTGAAACAGCGATAGCGGGAGCGAAGGGATATCGACGCATCCTGCTCGGCGTGAAGGCCGACAATCACCGCGCCATCAATTTTTATCGCAAACACGGTTTCGCCCAGATTGGTACCCGCCGCTTCGATGTCGGCGGAACGCTTTACGACGATGTCGTACTGGCGCGCGACTGTAACGGGAACACCGCTCAATGACCGATCGATCCGCCTCCAGCTTCATCAATATCGGTGAGCGCACCAACGTGACCGGCTCCGCCCGGTTCAAGAAGCTTATCCTGTCGGGCGATTACACCGCCGCGGTCGAGGTCGCCCGCGACCAGGTCGAGAACGGCGCGCAGATCATCGACGTCAACATGGACGAAGGCCTGCTCGACGCCGAGCACGCGATGACGACCTTCCTGAAGCTGATCGCCGCCGAACCCGATATCGCGCGCGTCCCGGTGATGGTCGACAGCTCGAAATGGAGCGTGATCGAAGCCGGGCTGAAATGCGTCAGCGGCAAGCCGATCGTCAATTCGATCAGCATGAAGGAAGGCGAGGAGCAATTCCTCGAACATGCGCGCAAATGTCGCGATTACGGCGCGGCGGTGGTGGTCATGGCGTTCGACGAGGTCGGGCAGGCCGATACGAAGGAGCGCAAGGTCGAGATCTGCAAGCGCGCCTACGACCTGCTGGTCGAAGACGGCTTCCCGCCAGAAGACATCATCTTCGACCCCAACATCTTCGCGGTGGCGACCGGGATCGAGGAGCACGATCGTTACGGGCTCGATTTCCTGGAGGCCGTGCGCGAGATCAAGGCGCAGTGCCCCCATGCCAAGACGAGCGGCGGCCTGTCGAACCTGTCCTTCAGCTTTCGCGGCAACGAGACGGTGCGCCGAGCGATGCACTCCGTCTTCCTGTACCACGCAATTCCCGCCGGGCTCGACATGGCGATCGTCAATGCCGGGCAGCTTGATGTCTACGACCAGATCGACCCGACCTTGCGCGATGCGTGCGAGGACGTGATCCTGATGCGCCCGGTGAACGAAAAGGCCGAAGGCGACGAAACCGCGACCGAGCGGCTGATCGCGCTGGCCGAAAGTTATCGCGGCAAGTCGAAGGAGGAGGACAAACAGGCCGCCGAATGGCGTGGCTGGGATGTCTCGCGCAGGCTCGAACACGCACTGGTGAAGGGCATCGACGCGCATGTCGTCGACGATACCGAGGAAGCGCGCGCCGCCATCGAGCAAAAAGGCGGCCGCCCGATCGAAGTGATCGAGGGCCCGTTGATGGACGGGATGAACGTGGTCGGCGACCTGTTCGGATCGGGCAAGATGTTCCTGCCGCAAGTCGTCAAGTCGGCGCGCGTCATGAAAAAGGCGGTGGCTCACCTGATCCCCTATATCGAGGAGGAAAAGGAGCGCCTGCCCGAAGCCGAGCGGAGCGCGAAGGGCACCGTCATCATGGCCACGGTCAAGGGCGACGTGCATGATATCGGCAAGAACATCGTCGGCGTGGTGTTGCAGTGCAACGGTTACGAAGTGGTCGATCTGGGCGTGATGGTTCCCTGGACCGACATCATCCAGGCCGCAAAGGACAACGATGCGGACATGATCGGCCTGTCCGGCCTGATCACCCCATCGCTCGACGAAATGGTCACTGTCGCGCAAGAGATGCAGAACGAGGGTTTGTCGATCCCGCTCCTGATCGGCGGCGCGACCACCAGCAAGGTCCACACCGCGCTCAGGATCGATCCGGCCTATGACAACCCGGTGATCCACGTTCTCGACGCCAGCCGCGCGGTCGGGGTCGTGTCCAAATTGCTGTCGGATACCCTGCGCGAGGATTTCGTGGGGGCGACCAGAAGCGAATATGCAAATGTTCGCGAGGCGCGCGCGGGCAAGACGCAAAGCGCATTGCTGCCGATCGAGGAGGCGCGCGCGAACCGCTACGATCCCGGAAAGGACAGCAAGCCCGCCCCGCCAGCCAAGCCGGGCCTGCACGTGTTCGACACCTGGAGCCTCGCCGATCTGCGCGAATACATCGATTGGACGCCGTTCTTTCGTGCGTGGGAACTGCACGGGAATTATCCCGCGATCCTCGATGATGACGTGGTCGGTGAAACGGCGCGGCAATTGTTCGACGATGCCAATGCGATGCTCGATACGATCATCGCCGAGGACTGGCTCTCGCCGCGCGGTGTCGCCGGGCTTTGGCCGTGTGCGCGTGACGGCGATGACGTGGTGATCCATCGCGTTGAGGACGAGGAGCACGTCAGGCTTCCCTTCCTGCGGCAACAGGTCAAAAAATCGCGCGACCGGGCGAATATGTGTCTCGCCGATTTCATCGACCCCTATGGCGACTGGATCGGCGGCTTCGCGGTTTCGATGCACGGGATAGAGCCGCATTCCGCCCGATTTCAGGCGGACAAGGACGATTATTCGGACATCCTCCTGAAATCCCTGGCCGACCGTTTCGCCGAAGCCTTTGCGGAGGCACTGCACCGCCATGTCCGAACCGATCTTTGGGGTTATGCGGCGGGCGAACAACTCGACAACGATGCGCTGGTGCGGGAGGAGTATCGTGGCATCCGCCCTGCACCAGGCTACCCGGCCTGTCCCGACCATTCGCTGAAGCCGATCCTGTTCGATCTGCTCGATGCGGAAAAGAACGTCGGCGTAACGCTGACGGAGAATTTCGCCATGTGGCCGAGCTCGGCGGTGAGCGGTTTCTATTTCGGTCATCCGGAAGCGGAATATTTCGGAGTCGCTCGCATCGGACGCGATCAGTTGACCGAGTATGCCGAGCGGCGCGGCGTAG
>JGI12210J13797_10254110_pt1 | contig 10830 bp, 9 predicted proteins | sample ElkSlonscriptome_3_FD_13797 | JGI IMG/M metagenome (IMG submission 13797) | reverse complement strand
CTGGCCTCGCACCGCCCGCGGCAGACGTCGCAACGCCACGTCGAGGCACGCGAGACGTGCTGGCATCGCGTCGTCGAGGAACCGGGCGACCGGCTCGGCCCCCTTCACGTCGTCCAGCCAACGCCTCAACGGCTTGGGCCCAGAGGTCACCACCACCGCCTCGGCCGGCTCCACCCCAGCCTTGGTGCGCACCCCCAACACACGCCCGTGCCGCTGCACCAGGCCGGTGACGCGAACGTTGGTCTCGACCTGGACGCCGGCCGCCCGCGCGCGCTCAGCGAGGGCATCGACGAGCTGCTGCCAGCCGCCGTGCAGGTAGTCGACGCCTCGCATCCCGTGAGCGAGCTGCGCCACCCCGGCCCCGGCGCAGAGACGCCCTGGGTCGTTGGCGTAGGTCGTGAGGCGCACGATCGTCTCGGCGACGGCACGCGCGTCCGCATGCACGAAACGCGTCGCAAGCCACTCAGCCATGGTCGTGCCGGGTTCGACCCGCTCCCGCCCCAAGCCGGCGAGGCGGCGCACGAGCTCCCACTTGCCGGCCCGACTCATCGCCGACGTCCGCAACAGCCCCATGGGATCGAAAGGGCCGGTCGTGAGGCGCCCATCGAGCATGAGAAAGCCGTTCTGGCCGGCCGCGCCCTCGCCGCGGGGCACGACCCCGAGATCGCGCAGCTCACGCGCGGCAGCCCCAGCGCGATACAGCGCGCGGGGCCCCAGGTTGAAGAGATAGCCTCGGTGGTCCTCGGTCAACGCCAGTCCGCCGAGCGTGTCCCGACGCTCGAGGAGCCGCACACGCCTGCCCGACCGGGCCAGTCGGACGGCCGCCGCGAGGCCTCCGAGACCGGCCCCGACGACGATGAGGGGCGAAGGGATGGTCGTGTCTTGCATGCCCCCTCCACGAACCGCGACGCCGAAAGGTTACAGAAGTGGGCGGATGGTCGTTTCCGCAGACACGTCCCACCCCTACCAAGCCATTGTAATCATGAGAATCCGTGGGCACTCGAAGCCGCCCCGATCACCCCCGAGGGCCTCGACGGTGGCGCGAGCCGACGCTAGGAATGCCCATGGGCCTCGTCGTCCTGCCATCTGGAGCGCCCACGCCCTGGTCGCCGCAGGGTCAGCTCCACGCCGACCTGACGGCGCGCGTGGCGGTCGCCCCGAACACCGGCACCGGTACCGCGCTCACCAAGAGCTGCCGCGTCGTGACGCTCGACCAGCTCGACGATGGCGCTGGAACCTGGCGCCTGGACCTCGGGCCCGAGCAAGCGCTCATCCTCACGCACACGGACCTCTGCCTCGACACCTTCCTCGCCGAGGGGCAGCTCCGTACCGACGACGGGCCCTGGCCCACCCTCGGGTTCCGGCGCTTTCGTGCGGGGACCGAGGTCTTTCTCCTCGCCGAGAGCCCTGCCACCCTATGGCTCAAGGCCCGCCCCCTCCCCCTGTGGCGCCATCGCCCGCTGCGTCTCGACGGCCCGTCCTTCTGCGTGAGCTCCACCTCGGGACTCGAGCTCTGTGAGCTATCCCCCGCTCGCGATGCCCGCGTGGTCCTGCTTCGATTCCCTCCGGACAGCAGCATCGGCTGGCACGAGCACGAGCGCGGCGAGGAGCTGGTGGTGGTGCAGGGCTGCCTTCATGACGACCAGGGGATCTATCCCCGCGGCAGCTGGCTACGACAGCCTGCCGGGAGCGGACACGAGGTGCACAGTCCCGAGGGCTGCATGCTGTACACCCACAGCGGTCACCTGGCCCGATGACCCTCAGGCGGCGTCTTCGCGCTCGTCGTCGACCCGGTCGCGGCCCCGATGCACGTCGATGGCCTCGAGTAGCTGACCCGCAGTGCCCTCGTCTCCCACCATCAGAGGCAGCTGCGCGCCGCCATCGTCGGTGACGAAGACCGTCGCATCGCCGCCCTGGTGGGCGTCGCGGATCCGATGCGGGCTTCGCGTGAGCGCTTCCAGTACCGGGGAGACCCTCACGTCGAGATAGAGGGCCGCCTTTCGGAGCGCGCGGTACGTGAACACACCGAAGCCGAGCCCCATCAGAAGCGCCACTCCCTTGGGCTCGGGGCGCTCGGTCGTCACCGCGAGCGCGCAGCTCGCAAGGGCGACGAGTCCCCCCACGATGGCGTTGCGCCGGTGGTAGGTCCCCGTGCGCACGATGGCCTCGAAGATGCGCTTGGCTGGCGTCATGGTCCCGATACGCCCGTGGGGCGCCTTCGGGCTACCATAGCGAACCCGCCCCCCGTTGGTCGCCCCCAACCCTGCACGATTTCGGCGGCACGGGTTGAACGGACGAACTCGCTCCCCCGTCCATCGCCTCCCGTGACCCTATCGCGCCGCTGAACCGTCCCCGACCGCCTTTGTGTGCACGCGAGCTGCTGCCATGATGCAGCCGTGGCTCAGGACCCGCAGAAAGCCCCCGTGGGCGAGACTCTGGTCCAGGACGACGACGCACCGGACCCCAGCCAAGCCACCAAGGTCCAGTCGACGATGCCCGCGCCGGAGAGCAGCGAGCCGCCGCCGAGCTCGCTCACCGAGCTGCACGACCTCCAGACGCTCCCGTTCGTCACGCGCGAGCGCTACGAGATGGACCGGATCTTTGCCCAGGGCGGCATCGGCCGGATCCTCAAGGCCACCGACCTCTATCTCGACCGCATCGTCGCCATCAAGGAGATGCGCCGCGTGGGCAGCCGCTACGCCCGCCTCCGGTTCGCGCGCGAGATCCGCATCACGGCCAAGCTCCAGCACCCCAACATCATCGCGGTCCACGAAGCGGGACGATGGCCCCATGGCGAGCCCTTCTTCACCATGAAACTGGTCGAAGGCGGAAGTCTCGACGAGGCGATCGACCGCGCCGACAACCCACGGCAACGACGCGACCTACTCCCCCGCGTCATCGACGCGGCCGACGCCATGGCCTACGCGCACAGCCAGGACATCGTCCATCGCGACCTGAAGCCGACCAACATCCTCGTCGGCCCCTTCGCCGAGACGGTCGTCATCGACTGGGGGCTGGCCAAGGACAAGTCCCTGCCCGAGGAAGGCGAGCTTCCCCCGCCGAGCGCGATCCCGTCCAATCCGGTGAGCTACCAGACGACCGACGGCGCAGTCATGGGTACGCCGCCCTACATGCCGCCCGAGCAAGCTGCAGGCAAAGTGGTGGACGAGCGCGCGGACGTCTACGCCCTCGGCGCCATCCTCTACCACGTGCTCAGCGGTCGCGTGCCCTACTTCGAGGCCCCGCCCCGGGCCGTGCTCCGGCGCGTGCTGAGCGGACCGCCTACCTCGCTCGAGCTGCTCGAACCCCACACGCCCCCCGACCTGCTGGCCATCGTCGAGAAGGCCATGTCGCGCGACCCGAAGCAGCGCTACGCCGACGCGGCCGACATGGCGGAGGAACTACACCGCTACGCCGACGGGCGCCTCGTACGAGCCTACACCTACTCGCCGATGGAGCTGCTGCAGCGCTTCGTGCGGCGCTACCGGGCCGCGGTCACCGTGGCCGCCATCGGTGGCATCCTGCTCTTCTCGCTGGCCGCCTGGAGCGTGCGGCGCATCGCCCAGCAGCGCGACCAGGCTCAGGAAGCCCGCGTCGCGGCGGAAGCGGCCGCCGAACGCGAGGCAGAGGCGCACGCGGAGGCTGAACGACGGCTGGCCGAGGCCATCCTGTCCGGGGCCGAGGCCGCCCTGACACAGGATCCCACACTCTCGGTTGGCCTCATGAAGGGGCTGACCGAACCCCTCCCGGGAGCGATCACGGTGGCGGCCGACGCCGTGGAGCGAGGCGTCGCCCGCAAGGTGCTCACCGGCCCCCTCGACCGGATCGAGGCCGTCACCATGACCGAGGGCGACGGCGTGGTCGCCACCTCCACCGACGGCAACGTTTGGCGGTGGGACACCGATGGTGATGGCACCGCCTCCGCCTTCCACCAGGGGCGGGTTCCCGCGCTCGCGACAACCGACCGCCTCGGGCTCCTCACCTTGGGCTACGACGGGAAGCTCGCGCGCTGGAAGGGCGGTGAAGCCAAGGCCTTCTTCGCCGAATCGACCTCCTGGCGGGTCATGGCGACCGCTGGCGACCACGTGGCCCTCGCCGGACTCGACGGGCTACGGCTGCTCCGCGCCACCGACGGGGCCCCCGAAGTGATCCTCTCAGACGCGACCCCACTCGATCGCCCCGCCTTCATCGCCCTCTCCGCCGACGCGAAGCAGATCGTCACCGGCCACCACGCTGGCAACCGGGCCCTGTGGCACCGCCGAGACGCGGAGCCACTGGTGCTCGAGCACCCCGCCCCCGTCACCGTGGCCGTCTTCGACGAACGCGGCCAGCTCGTCACCGGGTGCGAAGACGGTCAGCTCCGGACCTTCGTCGACAGCCCCGAACCGACCCAGACCCGCCGCGCTCACCGAGGACCGATCACCGCGCTCGTCGTCGCCGACGACAACACCCTCGTGAGCGCGGGCTTCGACGGCGTGGTCAAGGCCTGGTCGACGGACGTCGACGCGCCGCGCCCCATCCTCGAGCACGCCGAGCGGGTCATGACGTTGGTGCTGTCCGCCGACCGCAAGCGCGTGGCGAGCGGCAGCTGGGACCGCTCCGTGGGCGCCTTCGACCTCGAAACGCAACGCCAGTGGCGCCTCCGCGGCCACCGCGATGCCGTCGGCGCCCTCGCTTTCTCGGCCGACGGGCAGAGCCTCGCCAGCGGCAGCTGGGATCGAGAGGTCCGAATCTGGTCCCTCGGGGTGGGGGAGCCCCGCCTGCGGCGGCGTGCCCACCGCTTCGGGGTCAAGGCCGTCGCGTTCAGCCCCGACGGCAAGCTCCTCGCGAGCGCTGGGCACGACGACAGGGTGCGGTTGTGGACGAGCGACGGCGTCCCCAAGCAGACCTGGACGGGCCACGAGGACCACGTCTTCCGGGTACTCTTCTCCCCCGACGGGCGCTGGGTCGCTTCGTCGAGCGACGACCGCACGGTGCGACTCTGGCCCGTCGGAGGCGGGAAACCCATCATCCACCGAGGCCACGAAGCCGACGTCGAGGAACTCGCCTTCTCCGCCGACGGCAAGTACCTCGCCTCCGCGGGAGAGGACCAGAAGGTGGGGCTATGGCCGGTAGGCGCCCGAGACGGTCGCATGCTCGAAGGCCACGCGGGAGCGGTCACCGGGGTCGTGTTTCATGGCGACGAGCTGCTGAGCGCAGGCCGCGACGGAACCGTCCGCACCTGGAACCCGAAGAACGGACGAGCGTCCGAGCCCTGGAGCCTCGGACGCCCCGTCATGGCGCTGGGACACGCCACGAGCGCCGACGTGCTGGGCGTGGCGACGGCCGAGGCGGTGTTCGTGAGAGCCGACGATGGCGAGCCGGTCTCGCTCGACATGATCAAGGCCGGCGAGCACCTGACGTTCACGAAGGATGGCCGAGAGGTGGCGGTGGGCACCTCGCGCGGAGACGTCTGGTTGTGCACCTGGGTCGAAAAGAGCTGTCGCCGCTTCGCGGGTCACGGCTCGAAGATCCACGCCCTCGCCTTCGCTCCCGACGAGGCCACGCTGCTCTCGGCTAGCGGTGACGGCACGGTGCGGGTATGGAATGGCGCGACGGGGGAGAGCCATCCCATTCGCATGCACAGCGCCTCCGTCTTCGACCTCGCCATCTCGCCCGACGGCAAGCAGGTCGTGAGCGCGAGCGGCGACATGACCCTGGCCTGGTGGCCCCCCACGCCCCCGCCGGCTGACCTGAAGTCCTTCCTCGCCGGGGCCACGGACTTCGTCCCCAGCCTGGACCCCTGACGAGCTACTCGTCGACGACGGTCACGAAGAACGGTTTGCTCGCCACGGTGAACGGCTGCCCGGCGGTGAGGGAACCGTCGGCCCCCACCGTGAAGACCACGACGTCGTCGCTGTTCTGATTGGCGACGAGCACGTGCTGGCCGTCCTCGGTGATGTCGAAGTTGCGCGGGGTCCGGCCCTGGGTCGAGCTCGCATCCACCGCGGTCGGGAGCCCCTGGGCGTCGAGGTCACAACGCACGAGCTCTCCGTCTTCACCATCGCGTCTCAAGCTCACGTAAAGGAAGTCGCCGCTCGGATGAACGTGAATGTCGGCCCCCGTGCCATTGGCGGTGCTGCCCGGGAGGTCGAGCCCGACCGGCGCCTGCGCCGAACTCAGCGTTCCCGCTTGGGGATCGTAGGTGAATGTGTCGAGGGTGCGATCGAGCTCGTTGATGAGGTAGACCATCTGCCCGTTGGGATGCATCGCGAGGTGACGCGGACCGGAGCCATTCGCCGTGGTGATGGGGGCATTGACCGTGAGGCTGGTGCCGTCGAAGGACAGCTGCGCCACTTGGTCGTCGGCCTTGCTGGCCGCGAAGAGGTGGTCCCCCGCCGGCACGAGGGTGGCGTGGGTCTGTCCTCCGGTGAGCACGTCGTCGAGGGAAGCTTCGACGTAGCCGTCGTCGTCGAGCCCGATCACCTCCGTGCGACCAGGGCCGTAGTGCGCGACGAAGAGATGGCTCCGCGCGGGGTTGAGCGCGAGGTGCACCGGGTTGCCGACGCTCTGCACCTGCCCCCGTACCGTGAGCTCTCCATCGCCGGTGAAGCTGTAGGTGGTGATGGTGCCCATCCCCTCATCGCCGACGTGGAGCAGCTGGCGAACCTCGTCGACCGCCATGAAGCTGAGGAGTCGACCGCTCGTGGTGGTATCGAGGGGGGTGGTCAGCCCTGTCGTGTAGTCGAGACGTAGAACGGAGATCACCCCCGCGGCGTCGTTGCCGAAGTCGCCGCTGCCCACGAACACGAGGCCCGACGTCGGCACCGGCGTCCCTCCTCCGCCGCCTGCCGCAGTGGAGGTGCTGGCCCCGCCGGTCCCCTGGCCTCCGGTCCCGGAAGTCACGCTCGTGCTGCTGGACGTCGACGTCGTCGTGGCATCACCGTCGCCTCCCCCGCAAGCTACCGCCGCGACCATCCCCAAGGCACCGACCATCCCCAGCCACTTCATCCGGGCATCCTACTCGCGATCGAGCTCTCTGCCCGGTTGTGCTTAGGATGGGGACCATGCGACGCGCGCTCGTCCTGTCTTGTCTCGTCCTCGCCGCCTGCGGTGGCGCGGAGGAGAAGGAGCCCGAAACCCCGAAGATCAGCGTCGATACCGTGCCGAGCCTGGCCCTCCTCGGACGCGGCCGAGGCGACCGCGTGGGTCAGGTCTCGGGCTACGGCAGTGGCACGAGCTGCCGCAAAGCGGTCGATGTTGCGCGCCGAGCGGCCGAGGCAGGCGACATCCCCGAAGAGCCTCCCCCCGAGCATGACGACGACGTGAAGGAGATCCTCAACAACGGCGCCTACCTCAACCGCTGCGAGGTCCCGGAGGACTCCGCCATCGACATCTGTGCGGTGGTGAAAGACGGCGGAGCGACAGGAGTGACGGTCGAGCTCAGCGCGGGCACCGAGAACCAGGCCAACTGCGTCGCCGACGCCGTCCGAGGGCTCGCCTTCCCGGCCCACGAAGCCGCCAGCGTGCCACGCACACACTTCGCCCCGCACTGATCGGTGGATTGACCCGGGAGCCAGCCGGGTTAGGTAGGTCGGCATGACCCGCATATCGGACGCCCTGGCGGAAGCCTCCGTCGAGAACCTCCAAGGAGCGACGGTCCCCCTCGGACGCGCCTGGCAAGACCAGACGGCGGTCCTGGTGTTCCTTCGCCACTACGGGTGAATCTTCTGCCGCGAGCAGGCTGCTCGCTACGAGGAACGGAAGGAGGCCCTCGCCGTCGCGGGCGCGCATGTCGTGGCCGTCGGCCATGGCACCGCCGCCATGGCACGCGACTTCGTGGACCAGTTCGATGTGACCTTCGAAGTGGTCACCGACCCGGGCCGTGAGACCTACCGCCTCGCGGGCATGCAGCGCGGGATGAAGCTAGGCCTCGACGTACTCAAGGCCGGCGTGCGGGCCTTCAAGCGAGGACACGTCCAGGGCCGCACCAAGGGAGACGCCTTCCAGCAGGGGGGCGTCCTCGTGGTCGGTACCAATGGCGAGCTGCTCTTCGCTCACGCCGATGGCGGCCCGGGCGACCACGTCGAGCCCGACCAGGTGCTCGAGGTCTTGAGGGCCGCGGCCGGCTCAGCGTCGAGCCCTTCAGGGTAGCGACGGGAGAGACCGGCATCCCTGCATGCAATCAAATCTGGCCCGACTACAGTGACCCCATGTCGAAGGACGGTCCCCTCTACAAGCTCACCCCGCACTCCGCATGGGAGGCCCGTAAAGACATCGTCCCATGGGCCGAGATCGACCGCAGCGACGGCTTCGTCCACCTCAGCGCGGCCCACCAGGTGCGCGAGACCGCCGCCAAGCACTTCGCCGGACGTACCGACTTGGTGCTGCTCGGTCTCGACACCGCGAAGCTCGAAGCGCTGCGATGGGAGCCCTCTCGGGGCGGCGACCTCTTTCCCCACGTCTACGGTGACATCCCCCTGTCTGCCGTCACCACCGTGGACTCGCTGCCCGGCGTCACGCCGGACGACTTCCCCGATCACGTCCCGGGCTAGACATCTCCCGGAGGGCGGATTGGCCACCGTGCGGGGGGCCCCGTCGACGAGGTCGAGGGTGATCGCGCACCGACGGAGCTCCCGCACGCGACCCACGATGGTGAGCTGACGCTCAGTCCTCGGGCTCGGTGAGAAGGCGACCGCGCTCGGTGATCAGCACGATGAGCAACGCGCCGAGACTCACGCCGGCGAAGCCTGAGACCAGGGGCACGACGGTCCCGTCGAATTGCTGACCGATCGCTGCACCTAGACCCGCGGCGATGAGGGTGGACATGAAGCCCAAAAAGGCGGCCGCGGTGCCAGCGATCTCGCCGAGTGGCTCCATCGCGATGGCGTTGAAGTTGGCACCGATGAAGCTGAAGCAGAAGAAGGAGCCCGCGAGCACGCCGTAGAAGAGGATGAACTGGCCACCGGTCCCGCTCCACAAGAGCGCCGTCTCGGCCGCGTTGAGCAACACGAAGCCGAGAAGGGCGAGGTGGGAGAGCTTGCGCATGCCGAAGCGATTCACCAGGCGCGAGTTGACGAGCGCCGCCACCATCATCGTGCCGGCCACGCCGGCGAAGTAGAGGGTGAACGCCGCGCGGCGGTCGAAGACCTCGGAGAAGATCTGCTCGGCCGAGCCGATGAAGGCCATCAAGCCCCCGAAGATCATCCCGGTGGCCAATGTGTAGCCGACGGTGGCCCGGGTGCGGAGAACCTGACCGTAGGCGGCGAGGAGCCCCTTGGGATCGATGGGTCGACGCTTGCCCGGGGGCAGCGACTCGGTGAGCCGGAGCGCAGTCCAGATGGCCATGGCGACGCCAACGGCGATGAGCACCGCGAAGACCCACGGCCAAGGCCCCAAGTAGAGCACCACCTGCCCGATGTTGGGGGCCAGGATGGGCACCACCATGAAGACCATCATGACCAACGACATGACCTCGGCCATGCCCCGTCCCTTGTAGGCGTCGCGCACGATACCGAGGGCAATGACCCGAGCCCCGGACGCAAACACACCCTGCACCGCGCGGGCGGCCACCAGCCACCAGAAGCTGGGGGCGAAGATGCAGCCAAAACCCACGACGGCGTATCCGACCAGCGACACGACGAGCGGTGGCTTGCGGCCGAAGCGATCGGAGGCGGGCCCGAAGAAGAGCTGGGCCACGGCGAGCCCCACCAGGTAGCTGGTGATGACGTACTGCCGGTGATTGGGGTCGGTGACCCCGAGCGCGTCGCCCATCGCGGGCATCGCCGGCAGCATGATATCGATGGCCAGAGCGTTGAGGGCCATGAGGCCGGCCACCATGCCGACCAGCTCGGCCTTTCGCATGCCGAGCGGTCGGTCGACGACGGGAGCCGAAGACTTCACGTTGGCGGCGGCGACCATGGAGGTCACCTAACAGGCGCAGGTTCCCCGGGCTACGCTTCATCGCCCACCGAACGTGACGACGGCGGGAAAGAGCCGTGTCCCCCGGCAACAACCGTGGGTTCGTGCTTTGACCCGCCGAGATGATGTCGCCGAGGTGACGGCGAGACGGCCTACTCAGAGCGCAGGTAGCTCGGCACGTCGGGCCACGCGTAGCCCGTGGTGTCACACTCGTCGAACCAGTAGGGGTTGTTGTTGAACAGGTCGTCGTAGGTGTTGGCCGCGGGGGTGTTCTCCCACGACTTGGTGGCGGGGCAGCGGTCGCGGATCAGGTCCTTGATGGCCTGAAACTCGCCCTGGGTGATGGTCATGGCCGGCTGCCACACGAGCGGGATGACGTCGGCCGTCTCGAGCTCCTCCGTCAGGGCCTGGAGCGCGTTCGCCTGGTGCCCATAGGCGGCGATCTTCGCGAGGTTCGCTTGGTAGGAGGCGATGAGCTGCGCATGCTCGGGACCCGTGAAGTAGAGCATGTTCTCGAAGCTGTTCGTCTCCGAGTTGTCCGAGAAGTTGAGGCTGCCGGTGTACAGCTCGTCGCCGTCGACGATGATGTACTTGTGGTGCATCTGCTCGGCGAACTTGTAGTGCCAGCGGTAGCTGTTGCACTTGAACGACAGGTCCCCGCCGAGGGCCTCGACGTCGTCCTTGAGGTCGCCGACCGTACCGCCCTTGCTGGCCTCCTGACAGTCGAGCACGATGCGCACCTGCAGGTTCGGCTTGGCGGTCATGGCGTCGACGACGGCCTGCGCAATGGGGATCGACACGTAGTGTCCGCTGGCGATCTCCAGGGTGTCGTCGGCGCTGAGGATGGCCTCCACCAGCTTGTCGGTCACGACGGTGGTGCCGAGGTAGCTCCAGGACCGGTTGCTGCGAACGCTGAAGTTGGCCGAGGTG
>JGI12210J13797_10135050_pt1 | contig 10830 bp, 5 predicted proteins | sample ElkSlonscriptome_3_FD_13797 | JGI IMG/M metagenome (IMG submission 13797) | reverse complement strand
CTTGTCATCGGCGGACCGGGCTCGTAGCGTGGAAACATGCGACCCACGCTGCTCATCGCCGTGCTCGGCCTGGCCGCCTGCGGTCGCACGCCGACCGAATTCGGGGACGCGGCCGGAGCGGACGGTCCGGCCGACACGGGCACCACCACCGGTCCACCCGTCGATCCCACGACCACCACCGGGATCCCGCCGGCGACCACCACGATCACCACCACCCCCCCGGCCGATTCCACGGGGGACGAGTCCACCTCGACCGGGGTGCCGTCGTGCATCGACGCGCCCGAGCTGTGCTCGGTGGAGCTGAGCCTGCGGCGCGCGGTCGACATCTTGTTCGTGGTCGACAACTCGGGCTCGATGGGCGGCGAGCAGGGCACGCTGGCCGAGAACTTCGGGGCGTTCGTCGACGTGCTCGAAAACCAGCAGGTTGGCGCCAACTATCGGATCGGGGTGACCACCACCGCGGGCGACGGCGGGCTGCGGGCCACGTCGTGTCGCTCGCGGCTGAACGAATTCATCTTCACCTGGATCTTCGGCGACATCGACGAGCGGCAGCGGGGCTGCCTGGACAACTGCTCGTTCGAGGCGCTGGCCATCCCCGATCCGTGGGTGGAGAAGAGCAGCGGCCAGACCAACCTGCCGCCGGGCGTGACCATGGCGCAAGCGCTGCAGTGCATCGGGCCGCAGGGGATCAACGGGCCGGGGCTGGAGCGGCCGCTCGAGTCCATGCGCGCCGCGCTGCTCGACGACACGGAAGGCTTCATCCGCGACGACGCCCTGCTCGCGGTGATCTTCGTGACCGACGAGGCCGATTGCTCGATGGACGACGCCACCCAGACCTGGCTACAGAACTTCGGCCAGGTGTTCTGGACCACGCCCGAGCGGGCCACCTCGGGGGTGTGCTGGAACGCGGGCGTGAGCTGCGAGGGCGGCCCGGGCGTCTACGCCGACTGCGTGGCCCAGGACAAGGGCCAAGACGGCCTGCCCACCGACGACGAGGACGAGGCGATCCTGTACCCGGTGCAGCGCTACATCGACGTGCTCACCGACATCGCCGAGCAGAAGCAGCTCGAGGGCGGGCAGGGCGAGGTGCTCGTGGCGCTCTTGGCCGGGGTGCCGCTGGACTACCCCGAGACCGGGCAGATGGTGTTCGCCGACTCGCCGCTGCCCGATTTCAACATCGAGTACGGCATCGGCCCGGGCTGCGGGCTGGGCACCGAGACCATCCAGGATCCGCCCGGGATCCCGCCGGTGCGCCTGCGGCAATTCGCGGAGGCGTTCTCCACCGAGGAGCGCAATGCGTTCTCGATCTGCGACCCCGACTACGGGGTGGCGCTGTCGCAGATCGCCGACGCGATCGGGCAGGTCAACGAGCGCGCGTGCATCAACGGCTGCGTGGTCGACCTCGCGCCCGCCGATCCGGTGCTCGTGCCCGATTGCAGCCTCATCGAGACCTTCGCCACCGGGGAGCCCGGCGTGCCCGTGCCCCCGTGCCTGGTGCTCGAGACCGGCTGGGACTTCCCCGCCCCCGGGGCCCATGCCTGCGTGCGCACGCTGTCCGACGTGGACGGCAGCACCCCGAGCGACGCCGACGACATGTCCGCGCAGTGCCTGACGGTGGGGTCGAACGTGGAGTTCGTGATCCAGCGCCGCGAGGGCGTGCCGGTGGCGGCAGGGACGTCGGTGGAGGTGAGCTGCGCGCTGGAGGCCCCGGTGGGGGTGACGTGCGCGGAGATCTGAAGAGGGGCCGGAGATCTCATCGCCATTCTCGGGCGCGTAGGAGGGGGCGGTGACCCTCGGCCAGTGGCGCTCGTGTCCCGAACGGGCCGAGCGCGTACGGCAGGACCGAATCGGCCCTGGTGCTTCCTCGTCGGTCGGGAGTTGATACCTTGGCCCGCCCCGAGCGCCATGCATCTGCGAGTTCCATCGACGGTCATCCTCGTCTCGTCCCTCGTCTTCGGTGCCTCGTCGAGCGCCCGTGCGGTCGAGCCCGACCGCGATCCTTCGAGCCCGAGCGCTCTGGACGACGAGGGCGATGCTCCGACGTCGACTGCGAGCGACGAGCCTTCGTCCGAGGCGTCGCCGGCCGATGACGAGCCTTCGTCCGAGGCGTCGCCGGCCGATGACGAGGCGTCGTCCGCCGCGACCGAGGACGCGGAGCCGGGTCCGAGCGCTACGCCTCCGCCGAAGGTCTACGACTACGACACGCCCGATCTCGAGCATCGCGAGAAGTACCCGAGCGTTGCGCCCACCGAGCTGTCCGTTCGAGATGCCAACCGGGCCCGAGCTGGCGGCTTGCTCGCCGGCCTCGGCATCACCGCCGCCGTCGTTGCCCCGATCATCGTGCTCCGTCCGCGTACTCCCATCACCGTCGACACGGGGGACGGCACCTCGCTGGCCCTCGATGCGGATGCCGGACCGATCGTCACGGGAGCCTTCGTGAGCGTGGTGGGCGGAGTCTCGGGTGTGATCGGCGGCCGCTTGCTCTCGGATCTCGGCGGCGATCCTTCCCGTGCGCCCGGTCGCCGACGTGCGCTGGTCGTGGCGTCGGGCGTCGCCTTCGGGGTCGCGAGCGGCTTGCTCGTGGCCGGCGTGGTCGATCTGGCGCGAGGCGGCGTGCTGTGGAGCGATGTCCTCGAGCGCGAGATGGCATCCGAGGACATCGCCGACGGCGAGGAGGCGGGGCGTCGACTATCCCGAGGGGTGGCGATGCTCACCGTGGTGCCCCCGATGGCCGGGCTCGGGCTCGGGCTGAGCCTGGGGGGAGATGCTCGGGTTCGCGTGCTGCCGAGTCGGAATGGCCTGGCGATGGTGGGCCGGTTCTGAACGAACCTTCGTGATCCTCTAGTAGAGCAACGCGGCGGATGGCGACCGGAGCTCGCGGCCCTTCAGCGGGGCCCGATCTTCCCCCGCACCTTGTCGATCCGCCACTTCGCCCGCCACTTCGCCCAGCGCCAGCGCCTTCTCGTATTGCGCCAGCGCATCGCGATACCGCAGCACCTTCAGGTACGCATCTCCCAGCCGCGGCCGGTGGCTGGCGGTCTTCGAGCGCTTGCGAACGACGCGCTCGCCCAGCCGATCCCGTCGAGGCTGCGAGCTTGGCGGAGAGGATCCTCGTGCGTCTCCCCGAGCATGCCCAGATGCGCGTCCCTTCGCGGCGGCGCTGAGCGATGCACGCTCGAGGACCGGACAGCGCCAACATTCGCGAGCTTCATGACCTCCGTCGAGGCGGATGATCGTCGAGCGATGGCCCATATGGGCCATCGCTCGAGCCCGTTGCAGGCGGCGCTGATGCCGGACGGACGTGCGATACTGCCACCATGGCGGAGTTCGAGATTCGGGTCGCAGGGCCGTACGCCGAAGGGCTGGCCCGTTCGCTGGTCGAACAGATGCACGAGGAGTTCGGTGGCGAGTACGCGCTGCGACGGGACGAGGAGCCTGACGATGGCGAGCCCCGACGTGTCGATCCGACGACCATTGCCGTGATCTCGCTGGTCGTATCGCTACCGGGAGCTGTGCTGGCCACCGTGCAGCTGGCGGAGCGCATGAAGCTGGCCCAGAAGTGGAAGTCTCTGCGCGCTTGGGCGTCCGAGCACCTTCAGGAAGGACAGCAGCTCAAGATCTCGGGGCCCAACCTCTCACCTCGTGCCCTGGTCGAGGCTGAGGCCGGCGAAGTGATCGATGCGGCCATCGAAGCGGAGCGGAGCGATACATGAGAGCGGCGAGGATCGTCTACGACGGGACGGCCTTGCGGGTCCATGATCCCGAGGGTGGTGACGAGGTTCGGCGATTCGGCGATACGGACCGTGAGCGGCTCGAGCGGCTCGCTACGCGGTACGAACGCGCCGCGAGTCGGAGGGGAGAGTCCGAGTTGCTCGCCATCGGGAAAGAGCTTGGCGCGTGGCTCGATGACGATCGGGGCTGGTGGACCAGGATCGTGGATTCTGCCGTTCCCCCCCTCGGTCTCGAGATCGAGGTGCCACGGCGGCGCGAGGATTCCGGCGCGCGGGCACTGCTGATGGCGCCCTGGGAGGTGCTCGCCGACCAGGCGGGCTTCCTCGCCACGAGCATGGAGGTGATGCTGTCCCCGTGGCGTCGGCTGGGTGGTCGTTCCCGTGCGCCCGAGGTGGCGCCTACCACCGCACTGTCGGTGTTGTTCATGGCTGCGGCCCCCGAGGGAGCCAGGGCGCTGGACTACGAGCAGGAGGAGCGGGCCATCCTCGAGGCCACGCGGGACCTGCGGCTCGATCTGTTCGTCGAGGAGACTGGAACCGCATCGGAGTTGGGTCAGCAGCTCGTGCGGATCTCTACGCCTGAGGCACCGGTTCAGGTCGTGCACATATCCTGCCACGGACACAGCCGTCCTTCGCCTCGACTACAGCTCGAGGACCTCCAGGGCATGGCGGCGCCAACCGATGCGGCGGCCTTGATCAAAGCGGCGAGCAAGCTCAGGGAGGTATCGCTGCTGTTCGTGTCGGCGTGTCTGACCGCTCAGGAGGGCTCGCAGGAGGTCACGAGCTTGGCCGGAGCCCTGGTGAAGCAAGGCCTGCGAGCCTCGCTGGGCTGGGCTGGCTCCGTGCATGATCGCGAGGCCACGGTCTTTGCTGCCGCGCTGTACCAGAAGCTGGCGGAAGGTGCCCCTCTCGAGGAGGCCGTAGCAGCGGCCCGGGTCGTGCTGTATGAGGAGCGGAACCCCCAGGGGCGTCCTGGAGAGCATTGGCACTCGGCGCGGCTGATCCTCGGTCCGCAGGGCGGTGGTGTGCTGGCATCTGCCGGTGCTCCGCGTCGAAGAGCCAGGGGGATCGCGAAGGCGTATCTCGGTCGTGAGCGCACGGTCGAGGTCGCTGGACCCGATCGCTTCGTAGGTCGTCGCCCGCAGATCCAGGAGATCATCCGCACGCTGCGGCGGCGCGAGCAGGCAGGAGTGCTCATCTACGCGGTAGGATTCCAGGGCAAGTCGAGCCTGGCCGCGAGGGTGGTGGATCGCATGCCCTCGCACGAATTGGCGCTGGTCTTCGAGCACTACGATGCCCTGACCGTCTTCGATCAGCTCGACACGTCAGTGCGCGATCGCCAAGCCGCGACCCAGTGGCGTGATGCGTGGCGGTCGAAGGTGGGGGAGAACGGGCGCCTCCTCGAGGACGCACTCCGCGAGCTGTTGGAAGGGGCCTGTCGCGGCGGGATCGACTATCGGCCGGTGCTGTTGGTGATCGACGATCTCGAGCGGATCCTCGTGGAGATGCCGGGGGGGATCCACCGTGTCGATGAGCAGCACGTCGAGGTCATCGAGGCCGTCGTCGCAGCGTTCGACAAGGCTCAGACCGAATCGGTCCTGCTGATCACTTCTCGCTTTCGGTTCTCGCTGACCGACGTTCACGGCACTCAGCTGGTGCCCGATCGTGTCTTCGAACTCCCTCTGCCCGGAATGTCCGAGCACGAGGCAACGAAGCAGGCGCTCACGGCCGGTCGTCTCGAACAGCGCGATGGTGAAGGGGCGGCGCTCACGGCCGCCATGCTGTCCGAGGCCGTCGACGCGGCGATGGGGAATCCGGGCGTGCTCGCTGTGCTGACCACTCTAGCGGCGCAGAATCCCGAGCGATACGCCGAGGCGCTGGAGCAGATGCAGCGGCTTCGAAGCACGGGCGAACTGCCGTCCGACGAGGAACTGCAGCGTCGGTTCCGACAGATCGCCACCGATGGCCTGCTTGGCCTGCTCTCGGATGGAGAGAAAGCCCTGATGCGGGCATCGAGGCTCTTCGAGCAGCCCTTTCCCGCGCAATTTGCTCCTGCCCTGGCGGAGATGGTTGCGGCCGGGCCCGAGGCGCCGCTGAGACTGAGGAGCCTCGGGGTATGGGAGGTACATCGCGAGCTCGGAGGGACGGGGGAGGCCCTGCTGCTCAACGGGCTCGTACGAGCCTTCAGCAGCGCTGCCGAGCACGGGGGCACACTTTCTGGTGACGACGAGCAGATGCTGGCAGCCGCGGTGTTGCCCGGCCTGCTCGAGGTGCGCGAGGGGTTGTCCGAACGCGCGGCATCGGGACCAGCGCTGCAGCTCGTACGATTGGCGATCCTTGCGTGCAATGGGGAAGTGGCGGCCCGCTTCGGCGGAGCGGCCATTCTCCATGTGGGGGCTACGCTCGGGGGACGAAGCGCCTCGGAGTTCGCCGAGAAGGTCGTAGGCTGCATAGAGGCGAGTGGCCGAGAACCCCCGATCATGCTTCTCCATCATGCAGCCAGTGTCAAACTGAACCGGAGTCCGGCGGAGGCCGACCAAGCCAACGTCTGGCTCGGGCAGGCGGTGCGGAAGTTGGAGCGTGACGGTTCCGAGACGATGGCTGACACTGACGAAGCAGCGCTGCTCTTGTCGTATGCGCGGCAACTCAAGGCTCAGGGGCAGCCCGGTGCCTTGCCGTTCTTCGAGCGAGCGTCGGGTTTGTTGCATGATCCGCAGTACGAGAGAGAGGCAGCCATCGTGCTGGGTGACATCGCGCGAATCCGGGTGTCGAAGGGTGAGGTAGACGAGGCCCTCGAACTCCACAACGAGGAACTAATAGTCTATGAGCGGCTGGGTGACGCGCGCTCGAGGGCGGTGACGCTGGGGGACATCGCGCGAATCCGGGTATCGAAGGGTGAGGTAGACGAGGCCCTCGAACTCCACAACGAGCGGCTAGCCGTATTCGACAAGCTGGGTGACGCGCGCTCGAGGGCGGTGACGCTGGGGGACATCGCGCGAATCCGGGTATCGAAGGGTGAGGTAGACGAGGCCCTCGAACTCCACAACGAGCGGCTAGCCGTATTCGACAAGCTGGGTGACGCGCGCTCGAGGGCGGTGACGCTGGGGGACATCGCGCGAATCCGGGTATCGAAGGGTGAGGTAGACGAGGCCCTCGAACTCCACAACGAAATGCTCGAGGTATTCGACAAGCTGGGTGACGCGCGCTCGAGGGCGGTGACGCTGGGGGACATCGCGCGAATCCGGGTATCGAAGGGTGAGGTAGACGAGGCCCTCGGACTCCACAACGAGCGGCTAGCCGTCTTCGACAAGCTGGGGGACAAGGATGGCCGCGCGAATACGCTGTGGGGTATCGGAACCATCGCCCTCGCACGCGGTGAGGGGCAGGCTGCGTACGATGCGCTGGAGGAGTCCTATCAACTACTGATTGAACTCGGTCGTCTGGACGGAATCATCTACGTCGGCTTGGATCTCGGCCGGTTGCTCGCGATGGACGGTCACCCTCGACGCGCCCGCGTATTGCTCGAGCGCTCGCGATCCGGGCTCGTGCACCTCGGTCGCACCGACCAAGCTACGCAGGTGCAATCGATACTCGATCAGCTTCGCGACGCTGACGACGAGACGACGTGACCAGGCTTTCGAGCCCCTCGCGAGCAGTCACGCCACGAGCCGCTCTCTAGCTCGAAGCCGTGGTGATGACGCAAGGCGCCGCTCAGCGGGGCCCGATCTTCCCCCGCACCTTGTCGATCCGCCACTTCGCCCGCGACTCGCCCAGCGCCAGCGCCTTCTCGTACTGCGCCAGCGCATCGCGATACCGCAGCACCTTCAGGTACGCATCTCCAAGCCGCAGCCGGTGGCTGGCGGTCTTCGAGCGCTTGCGAACGACGCGCTCACCCAGCTTCACCGCCCGGTGGTAATCGCCGCGCTCGAACTCCACGTCGCGCAGCCCGGCGAGGGCCTTGGCATTGCTCCGGTCGTGCCCCAGCGCCTGCTCGAACAGCTCGGCGGCGCGCCCGACATTGCCCGACACCATCGCCCGCTGCCCCTGGCTGGCCAGCTTGCGGGCTTGGGCCGGGCTGGTGGGAGCACGGCGCAGCGCAGCGCCGTCGTCGTCCTCGTCGTCCTCTTCGTCGCGGGAGTCCACCACGGGGGCGGGCTCTTCGAGAGCCACTTCGTAGGACGCCATGTCATCGCCCTGATCGGCGAGCACGAGCATGGACGCGCCGGCGGCCTTGCCCGCGCCGCCCGGAGCCCACGGCCGGTTCGTGCCCGGGTGCACGGCCAGGTCCTCCATGTTCAGATCGCCCAGCCGCACGAGATCGTCTCGCAGCTCCGCGGCCCGCTGCTCGCGCTGCTCCTGCAGCGCCACCAGCTTCTCCCGCCGCGACTCCACGTCGGGCGCCGCGAGCACGACCAGCGGCTCCGCCCCGAGCAGCTCGGCCTCGGTGAACGCCAGCGTGGCCGCCTGCTGCTCGAACCGCTCGAAGAACGACTCGCTCAGCGAGCGCCGCTCCTGGGCCACGGATCGCTCGGGGTCGAACAGCAGTGCCTGATCGTAGTAGGCCCGGGCGAAGCGCTCGCCACCCTTCTTGTGCCAGTAGTGATCCCCCAGGCGCACCAGCGTCGACGCGAACTCGTCGCGCAGCTCCTCGGCCAGCTCCTGCGCCCGATCATCCTCGGGCCCCTCGTGCGCCTCGAGCGTGCGCACCACGGTGTACGCGGTGGGGTGATCGGGCTGGTCGGCGGGGGGATACACGAACAACGCCTTGGCTGCGGCGTTGCGCGCCTCGGTGCCGCGATCCTCCACCCACGTCGACGGGGCCACCCGCTCGGTGAGATCGGACTCGCGCGAGGCGAGCGCGTCGATGCCGGTGGTGATCGATATCAGCAAGCCCGCGGCCGCCATCAGCATCACCGAGCGCCGGCGCGGCGATGCGCTCAGCGTGGGCGTGTCGGGCACCAGGGCCACCAGCCGAGCGCGCCGCTCGGGGTCGACCATGGGCAGCGGCAGATCGTCCCACGCCGTGCGCAGCCCGCTCTCCAGCTGCGCCTCGCACAGGGCCGCCTCCACCTCGGCCATGCTGGCGTAGCGGTCGTGCGGATCCTTCTCGAGGCAGCGCAGCACCACCGCGTCGAAGGCGGAGGGCAGCGTGGGCCGCAGCGACGAGGGCGGCACCGGCTCCTGCACCAGGTGGGCGCACAGCAGCTCGCCCGTGGTCTCGCCCTCGAAGGGCACCCGACCGGTGAGCAGCTCGAAGGCCATGCAGCCCCACGAGTACACGTCGACGCTCACCTCCGCGCTGCCGTCCACGCTCACCTCGGGCGCGAGGTAGCTGGGGGTGCCGCCGCGGATGAAGGCCACGTCGCTGCCGTCGTGGATGGCCGCGATCCCGAAGTCCAGCAGCTTCACCGCGTCGGCCCGCCCGTTGCGGGTGGTGAGGTGAACGTTCTCGGGCTTGACGTCGCGGTGCACGACCCCAGCCTCGTGGGCCGCGGTGAGGCCCTGGCACACCTGGCGCAGGATGCCCACCGCGCGCGCGAGATCCATGGGATCGGCCGGGGACAGCTCGTGCGACAGCGAGGTGCCCGGCAGCAGCTCCATCGCGATCATCAGCCGCTGATCGGCCAGCTCGGCGAAGTCGTACAGCTGCACCACCTGATCCGAGCGGATCCGGCTGGCCGCGCGGGCCTCGTCGCGGAACGCCTGGAGCATGGCCGGGTTGGAGCCGACGCCGGAGCGGAGGATCTTCACCGCCGCGCGACGCTCCATGTCGAGGTGCTCGGCCTCGTACACCACGCCCATCGCGCCCTGGCCCAGCCAGCGCACGATCTCGTAGCGGGTGCCGGGGATCACCCGGCCGGGGCGCAGCACCAGCGGCTCGGGCGCGAGCTTCGATCCCTGGAGGGCCGCGCGCACCCACGGGGGAGCGCGGCGCGCCCCGGAGTCCGGGACCGGCCGGACCGGGAGCGGAGCGACGTGCGCGGTGGTTCGATGCCGCACCGCCGGGGGAACCTTAGCGGTGGGCCCAACGCCCGTCGGGGCCACGCGCGGCGAAGGAGGGAGGTTCGCCGTGACGTGCTCCCCGACCGTGGCGTAGGACGAAGGCAGGACGTCGAGCGTGTCTCGGGCGCTCGGAGCGGCAACGGCGAGGGCACCGTGTGTCGTGGCGTGCCCCAGCTGGGGAGGGCCTCCGTATACGTATGTGCCCGAATCCTTCATTTCGTCGTCGCCCACAGGCTCTCGCGCCGGTCTGAGCGACCGGCTCCCACGTGCAAGCACCGAGACTCGGTTTTTCTTCGTGAGTCCGCGGGCCGCGCAGCTCGCTCGAAACCCGCCGTAGTGGGCTTGCGAGGGCGGTAGAGACGGAATCGGTTGCTATGATGGGTTCGTGCAGATCCTCCCCCTGCTCGGTGTGCTGCTCGCGCCGAGTGGCGTCGGGTCGAGTAGTGGAGCCGCTCCGGAGCGCGTGGCGGTGCTCCCCATCGACAGCCACGCCACCCTGCCCGACACCACCCGGATCGAGCTGCGCAGCGCCATCGAGCGGGGCCTGCGGCGCGTGGGCGTGAAGGTGGTGAGAGACGGCCAGGTCGACCAGCAGCTGGGCGGCACGGTCTGCGCCGACACCGAGTGCGTGGTCGCGCTCGCCGGGGCGGTGGAGGCGGAGTGGGTGCTGCGGCCCACCGTCACGGTGGGCGACTCGGTCTACGCGGTGCACCTCGAGGTGGTCGACGCGCGCGGTCGCGTGCTGGCCTCGGCCTCCGAGCGCTGCGAGATCTGTGGCTACCACGAGGTCACCGAGCTGGTGGTCGATCGCAGCGCGGCGCTGGGCGACAAGGTCAGCCGGCTGCGCGACCAAGCGCCGCGCCTGCGGCTGCGCTCGACGCCGTCGGGCGCCCGGGTGTGGGTCGACGGCCGCTCGGTGGGGCGCACCCCGCTGGAGCACGAGGTCGAGCCCGGCCCCCACGACGTGCGGGTGCAGCTGCGCGGCTACGTGAGCGAGCAGCACCGGGTGACCGCGGTGGCGGGCACCGAGGACACCCTGAGCGTGTCCCTGAGCGAAGCCCCGCGGCGGCGCGGCCCGTGGCTGCCGCTGGGCCTG
>JGI12210J13797_10432467_pt1 | contig 10832 bp, 9 predicted proteins | sample ElkSlonscriptome_3_FD_13797 | JGI IMG/M metagenome (IMG submission 13797) | reverse complement strand
GCCGACCGTCGCTTACATCGAGGGCGATTGCATCGGCGGGGGCTGCGGGATCGCGCTCGCCTGCGACCTCAGGATCGCGACGCCGCAGGCGCGCTTTGGCATCACCCCTGCGAAACTGGGCCTTGTCTATCCATTGCACGACGTGAAGCTGCTGATCGATCTCGTCGGTCCGGGTCAGGCGCGGCGGATCCTTTTCACCGGCAGCCTGATCGATGCCGAAGAGGCGCACCGCATTGGCCTGATAGAGACGATTGGCGAGAATCCCTCGGAACTGACAGCGGCGCTGTGCGCGGCCAGCCCGCACTCGATCCGCGAGACGAAACGCTTCGTTCGCCGCGTGCTCGACGGGCAGGCGCATGACGATGCCGACACCCTGCGCATCTTTGCCGAGGCGTTCACCGGGCCCGATTTCGAGGAAGGGACGACGGCCTTCGTCGATAAGCGGTCACCTGAATTCAGGAACGGTTCGGCACGGAAAAGCGGCGCATGAATTGTGCTATCGTGAGCTGCGGGAAATTGATCGAGTACGTGGAGCTGGGGACATGATGCTATTTGCATTCTATTGCCGCGATGGCGATGGCGCGCCGTTCCTGCGCGATAAATTGCGCGACGAACACCTCGCGCATATCGCAGCGCATATCGAGGATTACGCCGTCGCCGGCCCGCTTGAGCACGAGGGCGGGACGATCGGATCGTTGCTGATCATCAAGGCGGCGAGCGAGGCCGAGGCCCGCGCCAAGTTCGAGGCCGACCCCTATTTCACCGCCGGCATCTGGCAATCGATCCGCACCAGTGCATTCAAGGGCCTCGCGGGCGACTGGGTCGGCGGCACGGCCTGGAAACGCTAGGCCGCCGCGCGCCGCCTGCCAGGCAGCGCCACCTATTCGGCGGCCTCGGCGATTTCGTTCCACTCGGGCTGGATGGGGGCGGGAAGGCCAGTGTCCTTCTCGCAATCGGCGCGCAATTCATCGATCCCCGGCCCGTAATCGAACAATGGCAGTTCGCCGCGCTCGTCCTTTATCCTCTGGCGCAGCGCTTCGGTCGCGCCGCCATCGACAGCGCCCCGATCGTCCGCGATCACGCCATAGGCTTTCGCGCCGTCCGCGGTGACGAGGCCCTGCCGGATCTCTAGGCCGACGAGTTCGGGGTCGCGTTCCAGCGGATCACCCCATCCCCCGCCACCCCAGGTGACGAAATGCAGCAGGTCGCCCGCTTTGACCGATACGTCCTCGATCTTGTTGCCGACCGTCTCGATGCTGCCATCGGCGCGCTCGATCATCTTTTTCGCCCGCGCACCCGGATGGCCGCCATTGACCCCCCATGGCGGCACGAACCAGCGGTCGTCGTGGATCGCGATCTCACCATCGGCAAGGAAGCGATAGGTCATGTGGATGCCGTTGCCACCTCGATGAAGCCCGGCGCCGCCGCTATCGGGCTCGGTCGAATACCGTTCGATACGCAAGGGGAAATAGCGTTCGAGGAATTCGTTCGGCACGTTGGTGAATCCGGGCCAGAGCGAATGCCCGTCCGGCCCGTCGCCCAGCGGCCGGCCGGGAATCCCGCCAAAGCCGATCTGGAACAGCTGGAACCACTCGGCCTTTCCCGATCCTCGCTTGTCCCAACCCGAATAGAACAGGTGCGGCGACGAACTGAACCCCGCGGCATTGAGGAATTCCGGCGTTCCCTGTCCCAGCAATCCGCCCAGAATGTCGAATATCCGGCCCAGCGCATGGGTGCGGCCCGAAAGGGCGGCCGGGAATTGCGGCTTGAGCAACGATCCTTCGGGGATGCGCACCTCGATCAGGTCGTAGAACCCGTCATTGAACAGGATTTGCGGATCGAAGACCATGATCATGTAGATGCCGAAGAACATCTTGAACATGTTCTCGTTCAGAAGGAAATTGATCGAGGCGGCGGATTGCGGGTCTGTCCCGTCGAAATCGAGGATGACCTTTTCGCCCTCGCGCCACATCGTGCACTTGATCTTGTAAGGGCCGAACCCCTTGCCGTCGTCGCACAGGTAATCCTCGAAGCTGACCGGCTTTTCGCCGACTGCCTGAGACAGCAGCGCCTTCATCGCGCGGTGGTTGCGCGCCAGCAATTCGTGCGTCGCGGAATGATAGACATCGTCGCCGAAGCGTTCCGCCATCTCGATCACGCGTTTGGATGCGACACGGCACGATGCGATCAGGGCGTTGAGGTCGGCCTGGCACCAATCGGGCTTGCGCGTCTGGTGCATGACGAGCTTCATCAGGTCGTCATTGTATTGGCCCTTCTTCCAGATCTTGACCGGCGGGATCCGCACGCCTTCCTCGAAGATCGAGCTGGCACCGATCGGCATCGAACCGGGGACCGCGCCGCCGATATCGGACTGGTGCCCGAACATCGCGGTATAGGCGATCAGGCGACCGTCCTTGAACACCGGCAGCAGGACCAGCCAGTCGTTCGAATGGCTGACAGCTCCGTCGCAGGAATAGGGATCGGACAGGAAGATCATGTCCCCGTCCTCGATCGTGTCGTCATAGCCTTTCAGAAACCCGTCGATGAAGCTGCCGAACTGACCCACGATCATCTTGCCCGACGCATCGGCGATGAGCGGGAAGGCATCGCCCTGTTCGCGGATGCCGGGCGACATCGCGGTGCGCACCAGCGTCGCGTCCATCTCGATCCGGGCATTGCGCAGCGCGTTTTCGATAATGTCGAGCGTGACCGGGTCGATGTCGACGCGTTCGAACGGCGTGTCGTTGGTCTCGATGATTTGTGCCGACATGAATTCAGCCCTCCTGCACGGGGTTGATCAGGATATTGCCCACCGCGTCCACGCTGGCGACGCAGCCGCTTTCGACGAGCGTCGTGGAATCCATTTCGGTGATGATGGCCGGGCCGGGGATGCGGTCTCCCTGCCGCAGCTTTGCCCGGTCGTAAATGATCGCGGCCTGCTCCCTGCCATCCATCCAAAGCGTATGGTCGCGGATCTTCGCCGCGGAAGGATCGCCATCGCCCTTCGCCAGCTCGGCGGCGGGAAGCTGCGGCGCCTGCCCCAGCGCCACCGCGCGCAGGTTCACGATCTCGTGCGGGGTTTCCATGTTGAAGGTGAACAGCCGCAGATGCTCCTCGTCGAACCGGGTGAGCAGGCCATCGATGCCGTCTTTTTCCAGAACCTGCCGATCGATCGTCAGCGGCACTTCGAATGCCTGTCCCGCATAGCGGATATCGATTTCGAATTCGGTGGTCACCTGCTCTTCGGGGATGCCTTCGGCGATCAGCTCGCCGCAGGTCTGGTCCGCCATTTCATCGAGCACCGATTGCAGGTCGGACACGTCGGTATCCTTTGCGAGGCGCGAAAAACTGCGCGCCGTTTCGGTCCGCATCCGCGTTGTCGCATCGCCCAGCGCGCACAGCACGCCGGGGGAGACGGGCGAGACGGCCGGCCAGCTGCCCATCAACCGCGCGACCGCATTGACGTGAAGCGGCCCGGCGCCGCCAAATCCCATCAGCGCGAATTCGCGCGGGTCGTAGCCCTGCTGCACGCTGATCATGCGCAGCGCGCCGAACATGTTTTCATTGACGATGTCGATGATCCCGCGCGCGGCCTCCATCAAACCGATGTCGAGCGCATCGGCGATCGTCTGGACCGCCGCCTTCGCGCCCTCCCGGTCGAGGCGGAACGTGCCGCCCAGAAGGTCCGCTGGCAGATAGCCGAGCACGACATTGGCGTCGGTGACGGTCGGCTGCTCTCCGCCCTTGTCGTAGGCCACGGGGCCGGGCACCGCGCCCGCACTTTCGGGGCCGACCCGCAGCGCCCTGGTCAGTTCGGGCACGTGCGCGATCGATCCGCCGCCCGCGCCCACCGTCTTCACGTCGAGAGCGGAGGCGCGCACGGACAGGTGCCCGACATCGGTGGTGCGCACCCGCCGCGCATCCAGCCCCTCGATCAGGGCGACGTCGGTCGACGTGCCGCCGACATCGAGCGTGAGGATATTCTTCAGTCCCGCATTCTTCGCCACCCACAGCGCGCCCGTCACGCCGCCTGCCGGGCCTGACATGAGGATGTTGACCGGGTGTTCCTCGGCCTTCTGGCTGCTCATCAATCCGCCATCGGATCGCAGCAGCGAAAGGCGGCCTTTCAGCCCCTGATCTTCGAGCCGGGTCCGCAAATTGGAGACGTATTTGCTTACCACCGGGCGCACCGCCGCGTTGGCGACGGTCGATAGGGTGCGTTCGTATTCCTGCATTTCAGGCAGAACTTCGTGGCTGAGCGAAACGGGCACGCCGGGCAATTCCTCGGCCGCCAGTTCGCCGATCCGCGTCTCGTGCGCGCCATCGACATAAGCGTTGATGAGGCTGACGGTCAGCGCCTCGACCCCCTGCTCCTTCAACTGGCGCAGCGCGGACCTCACCGCGTCCTCGTCCAGCGGGCGGACCTGGGTGCCGTCGGCCCCGATGCGGCCCGGAACCTCCAGCGTGTTTTCCAGCGCGGCGAGCGGCTGCGGCTTGGGCCAGACGATCCACGCCGCCAGACCGCCGGGGACGAAACTGCGCGCGATCTGCATGATGTCGCGATACCCCTCGGTCACCAACAGGCCGACTTTCGCGCCCTTGCCTTCGAGCACGGCATTGGTCGCCACCGTCGTTCCGTGCAGGAAATAGGCGATGTCCTTCGCCGAAACGCCCGCGTCCTGCGTGATCGCCTTCAGCCCGGTCAGGATCCCTTCGGAACTGTCATGCGGGGTCGACGGGGTCTTGTGCCGCCAGAATTGTCCGCTGCTCTCGTCGAACAGCAGGAGGTCGGTGAATGTGCCGCCGACATCGACGCCCAGCCTGTAAGTCATCTCTACTCCCCGTATGCCCCCGTATTGCGCTGTATCGCCCCGGTGCCGTTCAGGCCGCGCGCGTCACTCGTGATGGCAAGTCACGGCCCAGAATGCCGGCGAACCGGCGATTGGCCGCAATAGCCTTGTCGAGATCGACACCGCTGTCGATGCCGGATCGATCCATCATGTATATCAGGTCCTCGGTCGCGATATTGCCGGTCGCATTGGGCGCAAACGGGCAGCCGCCAAGCCCGCCGAGCGATGCGTCGAACACCCGCACCCCGGCACCATGAGCGGCCCACGCATTGGCGATACCGGTCCCGCGCGTATCGTGAAAATGGCAGCGCATCGGGATGCGCCCGTCCAGCAATTCGCCAAGCTGACCGAACAACGCCGCCACCTGTGCGGGAACGCCGACGCCGATCGTATCGGCCAGCGCGATTTCTGCCGGGTCCTCAGCCGCCAGTTCCTCGGCGATGGCCAGAACTGTCGCAGGCTTGACCTCGCCCTCGAACGGGCAGCCGAACGCGGCGCTGATGGTGATCTGCGCGCTCATTCCCTCGGCTCTTGCAAACCGGAGCATCGCGCGGGTTTCCTCTACCCCCTCTACGATGGTCTGGCCCTGGTTCTTCTGCCCGAACGTGTCGCTCGCCACGATCACGCAGCCGACCTGGTCGATCCCCCTCCGACCGCCTTCGCGGGTGGCGAGCGCGCGCATCACGCCGCGCTTGTTGAGGGTGAGGCCGATATAGGTCGTGTCGTCGCGGTCGGGCAGGCCGGCGATCACGGCCTCGGCATCGGCCATCTGCGGCACCCGGCCCGGATGGACGAAGCTGGCGACTTCGAGCCGCCGCGCGCCGTAACCGATCATGTTTTCGATCAGGGCAAGCTTGTCGGCGGTGGCGACGATGTCAGCCTCGTTCTGAAGGCCGTCCCGCGGACCGACCTCGACCAGTTCGATGCTGCCATGTGCCATTGCGATCGCGCCCTAGTGACTCATTGAATCGATGTGATTGATACGCAGATTGTATACAAATGCAAACGGTGTGATTATAGCGCTGTCACACGCTGGCGTGGTTTCGTGTGCTCCGCGAGGTCGCGTTGAGTGCCTGCCAGGGTCCCCCAGGGCCCTTTAGGGTACTCATGCGTTGCGCCGGGTGAAAGTGCCGATGGGGGAGATTTGCGAGATGGGTCACGGTGCTTTGAACGGATTGCGGCTGATCGAGATGGGTCAGCTTATCGCGGGCCCGTTCTGCGGACAGCTCATGGCCGATCACGGTGCAGAGGTGATCAAGATCGAGCCGCCCGGCGTCGGCGATGCGATGCGAAACTGGGGGCAGGGCATTCCGCTGTGGTTCTCGGTCGTTGCCCGCAACAAGAAATCGATCACGCTCAACCTGCGCGAAAAGGACGGCCAGGCCATAGTCCGCCAGCTTGCGGAAAAGGCCGATTTCCTGCTCGAGAATTTCCGTCCCGGCACCTTGGAGCGCTGGAATCTCGGATGGGACGAATTGCACGCGATCAACGATGCGCTGATCATGATCCGCGTTTCGGGCTATGGCCAGAGCGGCCCCTATTCCAGCCGGGCCGGCTATGGCGGGATCGGAGAGGCGATGGGCGGAATGCGCTACATCGCGGGCGAACCCGACCGCCCGCCCGCCCGCGCCGGGCTGTCGATCGGCGATTCGCTCGCCGCGACCTATGCCTGCCTCGGCGCGCTCATGGCGCTGCAACATCGGCACAGGACCGGGAAGGGGCAGGTCGTCGATTCCGCGATATACGAAGCGGTGCTGGCAATGATGGAATCGACCGTGCCCGAATATGTCGTCGCCGATCATATTCGTGAGCGAACCGGATCGATCCTGCCCGGCGTCGCACCCTCCAACGTCTATCCGACAAAGGATGGCAGCGTTCTGGTCGCCGGAAATCAGGACAGCGTGTGGAAGCGCATGGCCGCGATGATGGGCGAGGCCGAACTGGGCGATGACCCGCGCTACAATTCGCACGTCGCACGCGGAGAACGGCAGGCCGAACTCGACGAACTGATCGCCGGGTGGACACGGCAGCATACCAGCCGCGAAGTGCTCGACCTGTGCGAGGAGCACGGCGTTCCGGCAGGCAATATCTATCGCGCGCCCGAAATGCTCGACGACCCGCACTTCGCCGCGCGCGAGGCGATCGTGGATGTGCCGCACCCGCGCCACGACAATTTCAAGATGCAGAACGTCGCGCCCAGGCTGTCCGAAACGCCAGGCGCAATCGAATGGGTCGGCCCGGACCTGGGCCAGCACAACGAAGAAATCTACGGCGAGCTTCTTGGCATGGACAGCCGCGCGATGAACGATCTGACCGAGCGCGGTATCATCTGAAGCGCAGCGCCAGACGAATCGAACGCGATGTTGTCAAAAGCCTGGAATCGCGAGAAAAACACCGATCCTTCGGCGTACTTGATTGCGTCGATGTCTCTATTCTTTGACATTATCGAGTGACAAGCAGGCTGGACATTTGTAGCGCATTCTCCGAATCCAGGTTCGGAGAAAAAACAATGCTGAAGAAAATTCTCGGTTGTGCCGCCGTCACCGCGATCATGGCCAGCGGTGCCGGTGCTCACGACATGCTTCATTCGGCCCATGAAGGCCATGCTCACGGCGATAGCTGCGGCCATGCCGCGCTGGAGCATGGCGGGCACGTCGACTATCTGCACGATGGCCACCTGCACAACGCGCACGACAGCCATGTCGACGAGCACACCCTGCCGGTCAGTTCGGTCAATCCGGACGCCGAAGAGCTGGCGCAAACCGTATCGGGCGAAAACCACATGCACGGCCATGACGGCGAAGAGCACATGATGGTCCAGCATGGCGCGCATTACGATTACATCCACGAGGGCCGCCTGCATTTCGTGCATGACGACCACACCGACGATCACGGACCGGTGAAAATCGTCGCTTCGTCCTGAACGCAGCGGTTTGCCCGGGCCGGCAATTGTGCCGCCCGCTCGCCCTGAAAACCCTGTCGCACCTGCATGGGCGGGGCGTTTCGGATGTGAGTTTTCACGCGGGCGACCCGTCTCGGAGACGCTGGCCCCACGCCGATCTTGACGGTCCGCCTCGCGCCGCTGGCGCAAGGCCGCGCCGCATTGCCCCACCAGCGTGACATCCACAAATGTGGGGGCGGGAACGCCGGGTCAAGCGGGACGCTGTAAGGGCATGAGCGCAAACAGCTTTCTCTGGTTGGCCGTCAACAGTTCCAGCGGCAGTTACAGCGAGGCCGCGGTGGCGGACGTGCGCGAGGCGTTCGGATCGGGCGAGGGCACAGCGCCCACGATCACCAGGACCATCGATTGCCAGCATGAAACCCTGCCGGGTCGCAGCGATCTCGAGGCCGAGAATGTCGCGTATCTCGCGGTTTTCGCAGGCGACGGGACGCTGTCGGACTATCTCGGCAAGCTCGAACGCGAAGGCTGGGGAGGCGCGGTTCTGCCGCTGCCGGGCGGCACTCAGAACCTGCTGTGCACCGACATGTTCGGCGACCGCACGGCGCCCGAAATAGCCACCCTGTTCGCACGCGGCGAACTGCACGAGACCCGCCGCAATTGCATGCGCTGTGCGGAGCACACGGCCCTAGCCGAGATCCTGGCAGGCCCGGGTGCGAAGTGGGCCGACGTGCGCGAGGATTTTCGCGAGGGCGAAGTCTCCCGGATGGTTGGAAAATCGGTCGAGATCACAAGGGATGCCGCCACCGGCCCGTTGGTCCGGCTGGTCGAGCCGCCGGCAGGCCGAGCGAGGGGATATCCCGGACTGCACTTTTCCATTCCGGACGGCGCGATCGTGGCCAGGGGGTATCACATGGACAATTTGGCCGAATGGCTGAAACAGGGACTGGCCATCGCCATGCGCGATTTTCGCGAGGGGCCGTATGACGAACTGGGCACGATGGAGCGGGTCCGCTGCCAGTCCACCGATGGCTCTTCGGTCGACCTCATGATAGATGGCGAGGGCGAGACTGGAGAAAGCCTAGTGACGATTACCAGCGACCGGTTCGATCTGACTGTACTGGGGCTGCCCGAATGACGGCCGGCAATGACGCCAGCACCGGTAAACGCAAATTGCTGTTTCACCTCAGCGATATCCATTTCGGGCTGGAGGACAATCGCGCGCTCGACTGGGTCAAGCAGGAGATCTCCGAGAAACGCCCCGACGCGGTGGCGATCACCGGCGATCTGACCATGCGCGCCCGCCACCGTGAATTCACCGCCGCAACGCACTGGATCACCACGCTGGACGTGCCGGTGACCGTGGAGGTCGGCAATCACGACATGCCCTATTTCAATCCGTTCGAGCGGTTCTTCGACCCCTACAAACGGTTCAAGGGCATGGCCGCGCTGGTCGAGCGGGAGATCGACCTGTCCGGCCTTTCCATCGTGCCACTGAAAACAGCAGTGCGCGCGCAGCCGCGGTTCAACTGGTCGAAGGGCTGGGTGACGGGTAGGGCGCTGGCCAAATGCCTCGCCGCGATCGATGCGTTGCCGCCGGGCACGCGCGCGCTGGTGGCGGTCCACCACCCCTTGCGCGAAGTCGGCACAGAAGGAACCGCGCTGACCCGCCACGGAGGAAAGGCGCTGGCCGAGCTGGCGAAACGGCCGGTCGCAGCGGTGATCAGCGGCCACGTGCACGACGCATTCGACATCATGGAGGACACCGTCAACGGCCCGGTCCGCATGATCGGGGCGGGGACCCTGTCGAAACGGACCCGGTCGACCCCGCCCAGCTTCAACGAGCTGGAATGGGATGGCGACAGGCTGACCGTGTGCGTCCGCAACCTAGAGGAGGTCGACACGCGCGACATGCAGATCGACGACGTCCCCGAGGACGCGACACCGCCGCGCGAAAGCGGCGAGCCGGTCGCCCCGGTCCACCAGGTGCCCCGGACCGATCCCCCGGTGCGGTAGGTTCCAACACTGATGCGGCCCGCGCCGCATCGCGCCCCGGCCTATTTCTGGGACCCGGCAGCATCGGCGAAGATGTGGAACGCACGGCGCAGATGCGCCTTCATCACCGCCTCGGCCCAGGACGGATCGCGCGCGCGGAATGCGGCGATCAATTCGTCGTGATCGCGCGCCGATTGCATCAGGTCCTGCGCCGAATAAAGCCGCGCGGTGCGCAGCACGACCGGCGCCTCGACCAGCATGCCGAGCACCTGCCCCAGTCGCGGAGAAGCGGCCGCTTCGGTAATGATTTCGTGAAAGGTGCGGTTCGCTTCGAGGAACCGGGCGATGGCGGGCTGCGATCCGTCGACGGCGTTGTGAAGTTCGCGGTTGATGTCCTCGAGCCGGTCGATGCCCTCGACGCTGAGCCGTCTGGCGGCGCGCCGGGCGGCATGGCCTTCGAGCATCTGTCTCAGGGTGAACATTTCCTCGATATCGTCGCGCGACCAGTCGGCGACGAAAATCCGTTTCGACGCGCTGCGAACGAGCAGCAATTCCGCCTCCAGCCGGCGCACAGCATCGCGCACCGGGGTGCGGCTGACGCCCGCGATCTGCGCCAGCTGTTCCTCGGTCAGTTGTGCCCCTGGCGGTGCCTCGCCCCCCAGGAGAAAGCCGCGGATCTTGGCATAGGCGGTGTCCGAAGCACGGCTCACGAGGGAAAATCCGAAAGCGACACAAAGGGACACAGAAGCACCACAGGAGTGCACAGCCGATCGAACACGTCGCAAAACCGCATCATTCCAACCCCTTGCCCGAGCCGATGAAGCCCGACCACCAATTTCGCTTGACGATCGTAAATTGTATACAATAAGACAGCGACACAAGGGAGATTTGTTTCATGGGGGAACCAAATCGTATCGAGGTGCCAAATCGCATCAAGGTGATCGTGCCCATCCCGATGGATGACGCCGGGATCGCCAATCGCGCCCGGCAATTGCCGGCCGATTTCGTCCGCGAGGGTTTCGCGCCCGTCTTCGAAGGGGTGCGCTGGGGCGCCGCGCTCGGCGATAGCTATCACGACACGCTGCTGA
>JGI12210J13797_10874903_pt1 | contig 10835 bp, 11 predicted proteins | sample ElkSlonscriptome_3_FD_13797 | JGI IMG/M metagenome (IMG submission 13797) | reverse complement strand
GCCAGGGGCGAAGTCAGCCGAAGTGTCCGGACGAAGGACGGAACGTAGGCTGGCGGAAGGGGAGGGATTGACGCTGCGCGGGTCGTCGTCTCCCGCGAACGCGGGATCCTCGGGTACGAACCTTCGGTCCGAATCGTGGTTGTTTGACTTTCGCTTCGCGAAGGCCGCCTTTGGCGGAAGGGGAGGGATTGGCGCTTCGCTTTGTCGGCTTCGCCTCGGTACAAACCTTCGGTTCGAATCGGGGATGGTTTAGGTTCGCTTCGCGAAGGCCGCCTTTGGCGGAAGGGGAGGGATTCGAACCCCCGGAGGCTTTCACCTCAGCGGTTTTCAAGACCGCCGCAATCGACCACTCTGCCACCCTTCCGGAAAGAGATGAGAGAACCGGGTCTGCGGCTCTTTTACAAGCTTTGATCCAAGCAAAATCTCCGCCTGGGCCAACCTATTTGTTCTTTTTGGGAAAAAGGCAGCCGCAGCCCGCCCCGCAGCAGTTCTTGCGGCGAATGCAAACGTAATTCTTCCCACCACAAAAGTAGAAGATTACGGCCCCTATAATCAAGAGCGCGGAAATGCATAGAACCCAGAACATATCTCAGTGAGAAGAAAATCGCCTGATCCCGGCCGTTGTCAAATGCCGACGGAGGGCGGAAACGAAAAGCGACCTCAAAACCACTCCCATTTCCGAATCCAAAGCGCGAGCATGCCCGCGCACTCCAAAAAAGTCCCGCCATCACTTACCGCACGGATGGAATTGCCGGCCGGAAAGGCTAGGACGAGATCCGGCGGAAGGCGATGGAGGTGTTGTGACCTCCGAACCCGAGGTTGTTGCTCAAGGCGACTTTTACGTCTGCCTCGACAGCCTTGTTCGGCACGCAGTTGAGATCGCAGTCCGGATCGGGTTCTTCGTAATTGATCGTCGGCGGGATCTTCCCAGTCTGGATCGCTTTGCAGCAAGCTGCTGCTTCGATCCCCCCGGCAGCTCCAAGCAGGTGTCCGGTCATTGATTTCGTCGAGGACATCAGTAGCTCCGAAGCTTTATCACCGAAGACCTTCTTCACCGAGAGGGTCTCGAATTTGTCGTTATACTGGGTCGAAGTTCCGTGAGCGTTGATGTAGTCCACTTCGCTCTTCTCGATGCCCCCATCTTTGAGCGCCCCGTTGAGTGCTTCGGCGAGCCCTTTGCCCTCTGGATCCGGCATGGTGATATGGTGAGCATCGCATGTCGCGGAGTAGCCAGCGACTTCACAGTAAATTCTCGCGCCACGGGCTTTTGCCGATTCTTCCGACTCGAGGACAAGAATTCCGGCACCTTCCCCCATGACAAATCCATCACGATTCTTGTCAAAAGGCCGACTGGCCTTCTCAGGGGTTTCGTTGAAGCTCGTGCTCATGGCTTTCATGGAGCAGAATCCTGCATAGCCGAGCCGGGTAATCGCGGCCTCGCTTCCCCCGGCAATCATCACATCTGCTCGTCCGTCGCGAATCATCTGGCAGGACTCTCCAATCGAGTGGGAGCCCGTTGCACAGGCACTCACAACGCCAAAATTCGGACCACGGGCATTGATAGCAATCGCTACGACACCGGAGGCCATGTTGGCAATGAGTGCCGGGATCATAAACGGTGAAACCTTGCGAGGGCCGCGATCAAAGAGTTTGAACGACTGCTGCTCAATCGTCTCCATGCCTCCGATCCCCGATCCGATCAAGACCCCGAGTCGTGCAGGGTCGACCGTCGAGGGATCCAGGCCCGCGTCATCGAGCGCCAGCCGCGTTCCGGCCATGGCAAAGCGCGTGTAGCGGTCGTTCCTTCGCGCCTCCTTCGGGTCCATGTAATCGGAGGCGTCAAAGTCGCTGACCTCTGCACCGACCTGCGAAGAATATTCCGAGGCGTCAAACCTCGTGACCTTCCCGATTCCGGACTTCCCTGCGAGCAACGACTCCCAATAGGAATCGATGGTCTTCCCGAGCGACGTGATCACCCCTAGCCCGGTGACTACTACCCTCCGTCTTTCCGTTTGGTCAGCCATCGGTGAATCGCCAGAGACAGGGAGTGCCGGATTCCGGCAAGTTAGGAGGCTTTGCTTTTGATGTATTCGACAACGCTGCCGACGGTGAGAAGCTTCTCAGCGTCGGACTCGGGGATTTCCCCGTCGATTTCATCTTTAAACTCTTCCTCAAAAGCCATGATCAACTCAACCGTGTCCAGTGAGTCGGCTCCCAGGTCGTCGAGAAAAGAGGCCTCAGGGGTCACCTGCTCCTCGTTAACGTTAAGCTGGTTAACAATGATTTCTTTGACGCGGTCTTCGATGGATTTATCTGCCATATTCCTTAATGATTAAAAGCTTGTGTGAAAAAAATGAAGAATCACATGACCATACCACCGTCAACTGTAAAAACCTGACCAGTGATATATTCTGCCCCTGGGCCGACTAGGAAGCCCACTGTTTTTGCGATGTCTTCGGGTGCTCCCATTTTCTTGAGAGGGATCATTTTGAGAATGTTTGCCTGAATATCGTCGCTTAATTCCTTCGTCATATCGGTCTGAATGAATCCCGGCGCGACGGCGTTTACGGTGATCGAGCGGGCGGCGAGCTCCTTTGCCAGGCTCTTTGTGAAGCCGATCATACCCGCCTTTGCGGCGGCGTAGTTGGCCTGCCCTGCGTTGCCAGTGAGCCCAATGACCGAGGTGATATTGATCACGCGTCCCCAGCGGCGGCGAGTCATGGGCCGGACGAGATTCTTCGACCAATAAAAGCAGCTGTTCAAGTTGGTCTGCAGGACGGCCTCCCAATCCTCGTCACTCATCCGAATAAAAAGCATGTCCCGCGTGATCCCGGCGTTGTTGACCAGGACGTCGACGCATTCGTGCTTCTCGAGAATTTCTTCTGCCGTTTTGGCCACGGCGGCGGAGTCGCCTACATCGCAACCGTAAGCTTCGGCTTCCCCACCGTCCTCGCGGACGGCCTCGACCGCACGCGATGCAGACTCCGTGGACCGCGCGACGCAGAGCACGCGAAATCCAAGGCTCCCCAGTTCTTTCGCGATCGCCAACCCAATCCCACGGCTCGCTCCTGTAACGAGTGCCGTTTTCTTATCCATATTTTCAGCAGACATTCCGGAAGAATGGGAACATCTATCGCCGACGGCTAGGAAAAAAAGGTCCTTTTCGAGTCGAACTCTTCCCTCGATTCGCATACACCCCGCATTGATGAAGAAAGAAGTGCGTTTACAAAAGTTTCTCTCCCAGTCCGGAGTCTGCTCGCGTCGTAAGGCGGAGGAGATGATCGCGGAGGGTCGGGTCGAGATTGACAATCGCACGGCGGAGATCGGCGAATCCATCATTCCCGGCAGCGCGGTGATCAAGGTCGACGGGAAGCGCATCATCGCCCGACAGCAGGAACCTCTCACCCTCGCGCTGAACAAGCCGCGGCACTACGTCTGCACCCACAGCGACCCTCACCAGGATCAGACCGTCTTCGACCTGCTTCCCAAACAATGGCAGGACCCCCGGCTCGTCTGTGCCGGTCGCTTGGATAAGGATACGGAGGGGCTTCTCATTCTCACCACCGACGGAGACTTTGCCCAGCGACTGACCCATCCCTCGAAGCGAGTGGTCAAACGCTATCAAGTCCGGGTTCATCGTGAGATGACTAAGGATGACATCCCGAAGCTGCTTCGCGGGCGCACGCTGGAGGGTCAATGGCTGCAATTTGACAAGGTATTCGTCTCCAAGCACCGCGGGACGGACATGGAAGTCCATCTCGATCACGGGAAAAAGCGGGAGATTCGCCGCCTCCTCGAGTCATTCGGCTATTTTGTGAAAAAGCTCAAGAGAACCCAGATCGGTGCCTACAAGATGCGGGGCCTTGCCCGGGGTCAAATGAAGCCCCTGCGCTCAACCGAGATAAAAGCTCTTCTGGCGACACCAGCGGAGAAAGATTGATTGCCCCCAAACAACCCTCATTAAACAGTTGTTCCCTCGTGTTTTCGCCTCTTATTATCCAAAATTCCTTTTAACCAAAAAGACAGTTTATGAAACGAGCTTTTCTCACACTCACGGCCTTGGCAGCCTTCCTCTCTGCCCGGGCGGAAATTGAAATTCTATATTTGGCTCCGAATGATGATTCGCCCGTTCTCGGTTCGATCTCAACGAATTCCAAAGCCTACGACTCCGCGACTCCCGTGGACGGAAAGGAAGGCTGGATGGAGATCGTCCGCGAAGACTACTACAGCGGCTTCATTGCGGAGGACAGCCTCACTCCCGACGGAGAGGTAGAGATCGGCACCTCAATGCTCCTCACCCCATCCAGAACCGGGAAGGTTTTGACGACCATCGAGGCCGGAGACGAGGTCTCGATCAACTTGGTCGATGATTGGACGGAGATCACCGTCTACAAGGAGATCCCAGGCTATTTCGTTCCCGCCACGAGCAAGCCCACCCCACCCTCTGTGAGCGCGTCCGGGAACCGCCAAGTGACCTACGCGAGAGATCCACTTCTCGCTCAGGCTAGCCAAACCCGCTACACGCCGGCGACGGAAGCCTCCACGGTTGGCTCCTCCACCTCAAGCCCAGTAGCCGCCATGCCGACGATTCCTACCTCGGAGCCGATGACCGGTTTTGAAGAGGTTGACAGCCTAAACCCAACCTTCGGACGCACCTCGGCCTCTGGAGACACCGAGGGATACTCTCTGGGTGCCGGGTCCACGCCGATTCCACGCCGTGACACGACCGCCCCCTTCCTCGAAACCTCGATGGAAGCTCCCACTTCGATTGCAGCGATTCCGGCGCCGACCCCCACCGATCCCGATCCAGCGATCGAGGCGCCCACGCAAGCGGAAGAGGTTGATCAACTCTCGCAGGAAGATTCCTTCGACATTGAGGAGACAGGCGAAGTAGCCGAGCCCCCTGCAGACGCCCTCGCCGCTGAAGACGCCGCCGCCGAAATGCAGGCAGACGAGGTCTCAAGCGACGAATCAATGGAAACGCAGGAGGAAGCCGCGGAATCCCTTGACGATTCCGAAGTCATTCCGCTCGCTCCCGTCGCCGCAGGCGCGACCGCTGCCGCCGCTTCCGGCGGTGCTCAAAGCCCCGCCCCCGCCGCCACAGCTGAGCCAGTAGAACCCACCCCAGCGGTGATCGTAGAGGTTGAGGAAGATGTAGAGGTTTCCAACGAAGTGGCCGAAGCCGTCATCCCCGGCATCACCCAGCCCTCGCTTGAGAAAGAGCCGCCGCTGATCCCACCCACCGACACGAATCGCATCTATGTGGGAAAGCTCCAGCGCACAAAGAAAGGATTCTGGGGGTCGAAGCCCGAGCACGATTTTGAACTCATGAGCTACTACGGCGACCGCATTGCCTATGTGGATCTCTCCGAAGTCCCAATGGGTAGCTACGATAAATTCACGGAGCAGATCGTCCAAGTCTACGGAGTTCTCGTCCCAACTGAGGAAAACAAAACGACCCTCATCAAAGCGGCGAACATCACGCTTCGCTAAGAAAGTCATTCCCATCCTTGAATACCGAGTGCCGATGCAGCTAATAGACGGTAACCAAATCGCTCAGGACATTACGAAGGAGCTCGCCGCAATCGTCGGCGAATTGCCTCAAGAGGACCGGCCGAAAGTCGCCTTCGTTCGCGTAGGCGAAGATCCCGCCTCGGTTTCCTACGTTCGCAAGAAAGAGAAAACCGCAGCCGCCGTGGGTATTACGAGCGAGCTTCACGTCTTTCCTGAGGACATTTCAAAGGAGGAGCTCTTTGCCGAAATTGATCGCCTCAACGAAGATCCCTCCGTCCACGGGATTCTCGTTCAATCTCCGCTACCCGCTCACATCTCCGACCAAGAAGCGTTTGACCGCGTGAGCGCGGGCAAGGACGTCGATGGATTCCACAAGATCAATCTGGGCAAACTCTGCCAGGAAGATGCGTCTGGCTTCGTCGCCTGCACACCGAGCGGGGTTCTCGAATTACTCGACCGCACTGGAGTGCAAATCCCGGGCAAGCGCGTCGTGATCGTCGGTCGAAGCCTCATTGTGGGCAAACCTCTCGCCCTGCTCTTCCTCCGCCGCGATCCACTGGGAGATGCAACCGTTACGGTATGCCATTCCAAGACGCCCAACCTGGAGGACATCACCCGCCAGGCCGATATTCTCGTCGCGGCGGTGGGCCGCTCGGAAATGATTCGGGGTCACATGGTCAAGCCCGGTGCGGTCGTTATCGACGTCGGGATCAACCGGGTTGCCGACTCATCGCGAAAATCCGGCTATGCTCTCAAGGGCGACGTTCACTTTGAAGAGGTCTCGCAAGTCGCCTCTCATCTCACCCCGGTTCCTGGGGGCGTGGGTCCGATGACGGTGGCGATGCTCATGAAGAATACCCACAAAGCCTTTATTGCTGCGCGGCAGGGGGGATGATGACTCAGCCTGAGATTATTGAAGCAGAAATTCTCGACGATTCCAATCATCCCGAGCCCGAAACTGGCAGCCTACCATCCCGATTCGGGGCACTCTGCTTCGATCTCTTTCTCCTCGTCGCCGTCTTCGGGTTTATCGCAACACAGCTGGTTTTGCCGAAATGGTATCCGGGCGCGATTGCGGAGTTTATGGAAATGGTCGAGCAGTATGAAGAGGGCACCCAAGGCCAGGACCCTACTGCGGTGAGCCCGCTCCTCATGGATGCGGCACAGACGATCAATACTCTCTTCCTTCTTTTGGTTTTTTTCTACTTCGCTCTGGTTCCCCTGTTTTTCGGCGGGGGATCGCTGGGAATGCGCATCTTTAACCTACGTATCCAAGACCGCGAAACCAATCTTCCCGCCCCGCTGCGGGCGCACCTCGTGCGTGGCTCGGTGAAAACGATCTGCCTTTTGATCTTTTTTCCCCTTCTGACCTTACTCTTTCTCCTCGCCTTGCGAACCCCGCAGCGAATCGCTCCCCATGATAAATTGGCGCGGACGCGCGTCGTCCGCGCACCAGCGTTCTCCGCAAAATGATTAAGAAACACCAAATCCTCATCGTCGACGACGAGCCTGTTAACGTCAAAGTCCTGCAGCGCAAGCTCGAGAAGTCGGGCTACGGGGTCCAGATGGCCAACAATGGTTTTGAGTGCCTCGAAAAGGTGGAGGAAAACGCTCCAGACATCATCTTACTCGACATTATGATGCCCGATATGGATGGCGTCGAAACCTGCCGGCGACTCAAGCAGAACCCAAAAACCGAGTCCATCCCCGTCGTCTTCATTACCGCCAAGATGGAGCGGTCCGACAGAATTTCCGGTCTCGAAACCGGCGCAATCGACTACATCACGAAGCCGATTGATATGGAGGAGACCCTGGCCCGGATCCGAACGCAGTTGCGATTGCAGGACATGCACTCCGAAAACTTTGAGCTGCAACAGCGGCTCAACGAGGCCCGACGGACGGCTGCCATCGGCAACATGACACAGGGGATCGCTCACAATCTGAACAATCTTCTCGGCGTCGTTGTCGGTTACCTCGATCTTCTCAAAATTCGGATCAACCAGCCGGATAAACTCGAGAAGGGGATCGAGTCGATGGAGAGAGCCGTCCAGAGGATGGTAAACCTCGTCCGCCAGCTGAGTTCCATCGTCACGGCGGAGAAAGTGACCCGCGTCTGGGCGAATCCAGTGGAGTGCGTCGAGAACGTCATCGCACAAACGACCCGCAAGTCAGATCGTGGCATCCAGACCGTATCCGTCGAGAGTCAGGTGCCGGACGATTTCAAGATTTTCACCTCTGTCGATACCATCGCCGCCTGCGTGGAACACCTGATCCGAAACGCCATTGAGAGTTACCCAGAAGAAACTCTCGCTGATGACCGCCTCGTCCATATCTCCGTCAGCCAAACCAGCAACGATGGCAACGAAGAGGTCGTGATCGAAGTGCGCGATCAAGGATCGGGGATTCACTCCTCGGTCCGCGATAACCTCTTTGACCCATTCATTTCGACGAAGAATTCGGTCGGTCGCGGATTCGGACTCACGGTCGTGAAGCACTCCATCTCCAATCTTGGCGGGAGTATTTCCCTGAAACCAAATTCCTCCGGAACGGGCACCAGTGCCTACCTTCGCATCCCCGCCGATAAAGAAGAGTGAAGCCCGAGATCTCCATTCTGCCTCCAACCCTCTTTGTCGGAGCGGGCCGGATGGCCTCCGCCATGGTTCAAGGCCTTCTGGCAAAAGGCAGCGCCTCGCCGGGCACCTTAACTTGCACCTGTGGGAAAGATCCCACGGGGCCCTCCCTCGCGGAGCGCACCGGTATCCACTACGTCGAAAACCTCACCGACGCCCTCCCCTCCTCGGACCTCCTGATTCTCGCCTGCAAACCCCAACAGCTGGACTCGCTCCCCGCCTCGCTTCAAGAAGAGACCGAGGGCAAGCTCATCCTCTCGATCCTCGCCGGTATTCCAATTGCTCGGCTGGAAAAAATTGCCCCTGCCGCGCGGAATATCGTGCGCGTGATGCCAAACACCCCCGCCCAGATTGGAAAAGGTGTATCCGCATATGCGAGCAAGCAGCCACTGACCGACGAAGACCTCTCAAGCGTGGAAACCCTTCTCTCTTCGATGGGAAAGGTCGTTCCAGTCGACGAATCCGACCTCGATGCGATCACCGCCCTCAGTGGCAGCGGTCCCGCCTATTTGTTTGAGTTCACTCGGTTACTCGCCGAGGCCGGAGAGTCCCTGGGCCTGAGCAAAGAGGTCGCAAATCTTCTGGCACGCGAAACGATCATCGGCTCTGCGGGTCTACTGGAAAAGCGGACGGATTCCGAACCCATCGAGCTGGTCCGGGAAGTAACATCCCCCGGCGGAACCACCGAAGCCGCATTGAAGCAATTCGAACCGGACTTCGCCAGCCTCGTCGGGAAAGCACTTACCGCCGCCCGCAACCGTAGCGAGGAACTCTCGCGCATCTAATCTCCACCCCAACCAACCCATGGCACTCCTCTCACGACACGATCTCTCACGTAAAAAAATACTGGTCACTGGTGGCGCGGGTTTTATCGGCAGCGCCCTGGTCTGGGAGTTAAATCGCCGCGGCCTTACCAACATCGTCATCGCCGATTACCTCGGCACCGATGAGAAGTGGAAGAACCTCGTCCCTCTCAAGTTCGATGACTATCTCGAAGCGGATGCCCTCCTCGATCGGGTTCGCAACGGGGAGAATTACCTCAAAAGTTTCCATACGGTTTTCCACCTCGGGGCAAACTCCAGCACAACCGAGGTCGACGCCCGCCACCTTATCGAAAATAATTTCGAGTTCACCAAACTCCTCGCTTACGCCACGCTCCAGCAAAACAGCCGCTTTGTTTACGCCTCATCCGCTGCGACCTACGGCGATGGCTCTAGGGGCATGAGCGACACCGACCTTGCGGCCCTCCCAACACTACAGCCCCTCAACATGTATGGATATTCCAAGCACATGTTTGATATCTATGCGTCGCGGAACAAATTTCTCGATGAGATGGTCGGCCTGAAGTATTTTAACGTCTACGGTCCCAACGAGAACCACAAGGGCGAGATGAGAAGCCTCGTCATGAAAGCCTTCGAGCAGGTCCAGGAAGACGGGCGCATCCGCCTCTTCCGAAGCCACCGCCCCGATTACAAAGATGGGGAGCAAATGCGCGACTTCCTTTACGTGAAAGACGCCGTCAAGATGACGATCCACCTCGCAGAGAACGGAAAAGCCGGAGGGCTCTTCAACCTCGGCTCAGGCGAGGCGAATACCTGGCTCCGTCTTGCCCGAGCCATCTTCAAGGCTGCCGGAAAAGAGGAGAATATTGAATTTATCGACATGCCAGAGAACCTTCGAGAAAAGTATCAATACTACACCTGTGCGGATATCTCCAAGCTCCGCTCCTCAGGCTACACCTCCGACCTCACCCCCCTCGAGGATGCGGTGAACGACTACGTCACCGGATACCTCATCCCCGGCCAACACCTTCAATCGTGAAGTTTGTCTCTTGGAATGTGAATGGCATTCGGGCCTGCTTGAAAAAGGATTTCGCGCAGTCGGTCCAAGCCTTGAACGCCGATGTCCTTTGCTTGCAGGAAACGAAGCTGGGACGCGACGCCCCACCGGAGCCGGATCTCGGTGACCTAACCTACCGGATTTTTCATTCAGCCGACAAACCAGGCTACTCCGGCACCGCAATTTTTTCGCGCAGCGAGCCGATATCAGTCGAGTATGACTTCGGGGATCGTGCATTCAAAGGAGAGGGCCGGGTCATCGCGGCAGAATTTGACTCCTTTTTTATCGTCAACGCATACGTCCCAAACAGCCAGAACGAGCTGCGCCGCCTCGACTATCGATGCGGCTCATGGGAACCGCGCACCCGCTCCTACCTCACAAAACTCTCCGGCGCGAAGCCCGTTTACTACTGCGGGGACCTCAACGTAGCCCACAAGGAAATCGATATCGCCCGCCCCAAGGCCAACCGACGAAGCGCAGGCTTTACCGATGAAGAACGACACGAAATGGACCTCATGATCGAGGCAGGCTTTATCGACTCGTTCCGCCAATTTCATCCGACGGCAACGGACCGCTACTCCTGGTGGAGCTATCGCGCGGGGGCGCGAAAGAAAAATATCGGGTGGCGGCTGGACTACTTTCTCGCCTCAGAGTCCGCCCGGGAGAAACTCAAAACAGCCGAGATCCATGACGATGTTCTCGGGAGTGACCACTGCCCGGTGAGCCTCGAAATCGAGTAATCCCGTTCCCCCCAAAAGGTAGATAAACTCGCCGCCGTCCCCAAACTATGATTCTGCGCCCTTCTCCGATTTCCCATCGCCACTGATAAAAAGCGTCCGCGTGGGATAGGCG
>JGI12210J13797_10355986_pt1 | contig 10835 bp, 10 predicted proteins | sample ElkSlonscriptome_3_FD_13797 | JGI IMG/M metagenome (IMG submission 13797) | reverse complement strand
CCTCGGTAAATTCCTCACAATAATGGCTGCCAAGCCAACGGCTGTCTGTCTGCACAAGCGGTTCGACCGGCAGTTGTACGAAATCTGCCCCATCCGCGATGGCGGCATCCAGCAGGCCGAGGGCGCCTGCATCGACCATATCCTCGGCATCATGAAAGATGACACAGCCAAACAATTGCCCGCTGCGACGCTCATCATCGCGCAGGGCCTGATGCAGCCGATTGAGGCAATCCGCCTTGGTGCTGGGTCCATCGCGGTCATGAATGACAATGCGCAACCGGTTGCCACTTCGGTCTACGCACTGGCTTGCCGCCCTCATCGCAGCTGAAATGGTATCAGGGTCGTTGCGATAACAGCCGATATACAAACGCAATTCACGCTGTGGCCACGCTTGCATGGCATGAACAATTGTATCCCCGATAACAGCTGCTTCCTGCCACGCAGGGATCATCACCGCTGCAGGCGCGCTTAACGGGCGTTCGCGCAATCGCTCTCGGTCGACGCTTTGTGTTTGCGCTTTTCCGGAGAGTTTGAGCCACACCCAGACCCCATCCACCAGGATGTCGTCCAGCGCGCCGATCAGGAAGAAAACCCCGGCGAACAACAGCAATTCGTGCTGGAACAGCCCCAGCCATTGCCAAAAATCCCAGTTACTAAAATTCAAGGTTACCCCGTGACCCGTTGGAAAAGTAACCTATCGCGCTGCAATTGGACTTGCAACCGGCCTCACAATTCTAAAAGGAGGCGCATAATATGGCCAATCAGCAGACTCCCGCCTTCTCTCCCCTTCGCAGTATCTTTGCGCCAGTGCGGGCTCTGTTTGTCAGCGATGCGTCCGCAGGCGTTTTGCTGATCCTCATCGCTGGCGCTGCAATGCTTGCGGCGAACTCTCCGTTCTCCGCCGAATATAAGCTGTTATTCTATGGCGAACTGCCTTGGACCCCGATCAAGAAACTGGATGATCTGCATTTGTGGATCAATGACGGGTTGATGGCGATCTTCTTCTTTGTCGTCGGACTCGAGGTGAAACGCGAGATCGTATCAGGCTCTTTGTCCAATCCTGCCGCGCGACGCCTGCCGATGATCGCGGCATTGGCGGGCATGATCGCGCCTGCGATTGTTTATATGACTGTCTCTGGCGGCGGAGTATACACAAGCGGCTGGGCGATCCCGGCGGCGACTGACATTGCCTTTGCGATGGGCGTTCTCGGCTTGCTCGGGAACCGGGTGCCCGCATCATTGCGGCTGTTCCTGCTCACGGTCGCTATTGTCGATGATATCGGCGCGGTGCTGGTGATTGCGGTATTTTACACGCCCAGCATTTACATGGTCTGGCTGGTTGCATCGGTCGTAGTATTTGGCCTGATGCTAGCCTTGAACAGGTTTAAGGTTGGCGTGTTCTGGCCCTATATCCTGCTGTCATTGGTGCTGTGGTTTTGCGTGCTAAACACAGGCGTTCATGCAACGATTGCGGGCGTTCTGGCTGCGCTCACCATCCCGCTTCAGCGGCCCGATGGCAATTCCATGCTGGAGAAGCTGGAACACGGCCTCGCCCCTTGGAGCGCCTATCTTGTTGTGCCGGTATTCGGATTTGCCAATGCCGGCGTCGCATTGAAAGGCATGGGGGTCGACGCCTTGTTTGACTCGCTGCCCTTTGCAATCGGGGCGGGCCTTGTCATCGGCAAGCAGATCGGCATTTTCTCAACAGTATTTCTGGCCGACAAAACCGGTTTTGCGCCGCGTCCGGCCAATGCCACCTGGCCAGAGATATGGGGCATTTCAATTCTGTGCGGGATCGGCTTTACGATGAGCCTGTTTATCGGCGGCCTCGCGTTCCCGAACCAGCCCGAGTTTGTCGAGTCTGCCAAGCTCGGCATTCTGGCAGGCTCTGCGATTTCGGCCATTTTGGGCTTTATTGTCCTGCGCCTTACAACCACTCACCCTGAAGCGGAATGCGACGATCGGGGCAACCAGCCTTCGACCTGACGGCGCTGGGTGGGGCCCTTTCCTCTACCAGGTGCCGGTGTTTTCCATGCTCGCCCATGGCTCTTGCGGTTCGAGGCTTCCTTCCTGAAGCAATTCGACCGAAATGCCATCGGGCGTCTTCACGAAGGCCATGTGCCCGTCCCGCGGAGGACGATGGATGACGTGACCGGCATCGGCGATCCGCTGACAGGTCTCATAGATATTCTCTACCCGGTACGCCAAATGCCCGAAATTACGCCCACCGTCATAAGTCTCGGGCTCTGATCCATCTTCGGGTGGCCAGTTGTAGGTCAGCTCCACCTCGGCGATGCCTTCCTCCCCCGGTGCGGCGAGAAAGATCAGCGTGAACCGCCCTGCTTCAATATCAAACCGGCGGACCTCCTCCAGCCCGATCAGCTTGAAGAAGGCAACGGTCGCATCAGGATCGGTAATGCGGATCATCGAATGGAGAAATTTAGGCATGGGGATAGTTCACCTTGTACATTCCCCATGGGACCTAACCCAAAGCACGATTGAACGAAAGCGCTCGTTCAAAAACGGTTCATCGCGCTTGAAGCACAATTCATCGTATCGTCAACAGGAGGATACGATGAGCGCGACGTCCGACACCCAATCAAACGCCAACAATCATGCGGCCGATAACTCAGGCTCCCTGAACAATTCCGCAACGCTGCGCTGGTTCGGCACCGCCACCATCGCGTCCATCGGAATCATCGCGGGCGGATATCTGCTTGGCAACGGTTTGCTGCGCGCGAAGGAAGCGGAACGCTCTGTCACTGTGCGCGGTTTGGCAGAGCGCGATGTGACCGCAGACCTGGCCACATGGACGATCTCCTATTCCGCCGCCGCCACCAATCTGGCCGAAGCGCAAGGCAAGGTACGCACGGACACCGATACCATTCGCAGCTTTTTCGACGATCTCGGCTTTCCCGATGAAGCGCTGCAGCCCACCGGTGCGAATGTCTCCAGCTACACCAATCGCGGCGTCACGACCTATACGGTGCGCCAGCGGCTATCTCTGCGCACCAATGATATAGAGCGCGCGCAAAAGGCGGTGGCGCAGCAGTTTGATCTGGTGGACCGCGGGGTCCTGCTCGAAGAAGGTTCGGGGATGAGCTACGCGTTTACCGGTCTGAATGATATCAAGCCGGAAATGGTGGCCGAGGCGACGCGCAATGCGCGCGTCGCCGCCCAGCAATTCGCCGAGGATTCCGGCACTGGCGTCGGAGCAATCAAGAGCGCTACACAAGGCTATTTCTCGATAAAGGCGCGAGACGGATCAGGCGGCGGCTGGGGCACGTCCGACAGCCCTTATAAGAAGGTGCGCGTGGTCACGACGGTCAATTTCTCGTTGGACTGACAGCCATGACCGGCGCGATTCGCATTCGATCAGAAACTGGCCGAGATTGACGCGACAATGGTAATGCTGGCCGGATTAAACTGACCGGTGGCGACATCTTGCTCTGCATCAATATAGGCGACGCTGGCGATGAACTTGCTGCTCGAGGCCCAATCCGCGCCACTCAGCCAGTCAAATGACTTGCTGTCATTGGTGAAGGTCAGCGATCCGTCCGTGTATCCCAAATGCGCGTTCAGCGTGATCGGCGTTTCGGGAATACCAACGCTCAGATCGGTGTAGACGTACAGGTTGTCACGCGTCAGCCCGCCAAAATCCAGCCCGTCCTGCTTGGGATCGTAGGCCACACCGACCTTGCTCGACACCGACTCAAGCTGGAATTCGAACGAGCCACAGACCTCGTAATAGTCGAAATAGCCCGGCCCTGCACGGGGATAGGTGTAGGCAATAAATCCGATATCGGCGGTCAACCCATCGGTCAGCGGGCCAGATCAGCCCGCCGTACAGGTCAACCTTTATCGAACCATGACCCACCGTACCCTCATCCAGGTTCGATGCCCATGTCCCGGCATCCAACCCCGGTGAATGGTTGACATCAAAGCCGCCTTGAATGGCGGGATTGCCAACAGTCAGATCAACGCCGCGAAGCCGGTATTCACTGGCGAGCGTCGCATTATCGGAAAAGCTTAAACCGCTGCTGCCACCCAACGAACTGGCGAGAGCAGAATCATACGATTGCGACGCGCGCGCGGCAGACCGCGATGCTGCAATGCCGTGATTTCAGAGGTGTAGCCAGCTTCTGATGCAGCATCTTGGACAGTGACTAATGCCGTATCAGCGATCACTTCGATCAGTTATGCGGTGATCGCGATATCTTGATCTGTGGCATCTGGTGCGGAGCCGGTCGGCTCGCCTTCATTGGCCAAGGCAGGAGTTGCGCCAAGAAAGCAAGCAGCAGAAAGACTTGCCACCATAAGGCAGCGAGGTGACGCGGGTATTACGATCCCTTTGCGTGAAATATTACATTGTTTCCTCCACGTGACCGCTCCCGAACTTGCCTCTTTGAGTAATGATCAGCCCTGACGCACCGGTCACGCGATACTTTGCTGCCTCATCCGATCAGCAAGCACAAGAAAAGATGGATCGACAGGCGGATAAATATTACTAATCCGCTATTGTATGTGAAATCGGCGACAATGCCGGATCGAGGCGGTTGGTAATTTGCCGTTAAGGCCCTTCATGCCTATGCGCACTTACTTGAATTCCTCCGACTCAATGAGACATCAGACACCCTCATGCTGACCGCGCTGCGCAACCTCTTCAGATCAAATTCAAAGGCGAGCAGCCCCCTGCCTCGCGTGCCCGACGGCAAGCGCTATTATGTGATCGGCGACATTCACGGTCGGCTTGATCTATTTGAGGCTTTGATTGCCGGTATCGAAATCGACGATGCAGCTCAGTCGCCGGCAGATACGCAGATTATCCTGCTTGGCGATCTGGTGGATCGTGGTCCCGATAGCGCCGGGGTCATCGCCCGGGCGCGCAAATTGCAGGCGGAGCGCAATGTTAGGATCCTCGCTGGCAACCACGAAGAGATGTTCATCACATCATTCGAACAACCCGAGGTTTTGCGCCATTTTCTGAAACATGGCGGGCGCGAAACGGTTATGTCCTACGGGATTTCCAGAAAGCAATTCAACGCGATGACGCTGGAGGAGCTGTTCTCCAACCTGCCGCAAATCGTCCCGCAAGCCGACCTTGATTACCTCGCCGGATTCGAGGAATGCATCACGGCTGGCGATTACCTGTTCGTGCATGCCGGAATTAACCCCAATGTCCCGATTGCCGAACAAAAACGCAAGGACATGCTATGGATCAGGGACCGCTTTCTGAGCCATGAGGGACCGCTGGAAAAGGTGGTTGTGCATGGCCACACGATCTTTGACCGGGTGATGGATTGCGGGAACCGCATCGGGATTGATACTGGCGCTTTTCGTTCAGGTGTGCTTACCACGCTCGTGCTTGAAGGTGATCAACGGCGGATACTCCAGACCATCGAGGATGACGGACAGATCGGGATCTTTCACGGGGATCAGGGCCGATAATCTGGCGCAGAGCTTCGTTGCCCACGGCGATCAGCTTCGTTGCCTACGGGCGATATAGCCTTCGCCCAAACACATACGTAAGGCGGGTGAACCAATGAAAATTGCAATGGTAGGTTCGGGCTATGTCGGGCTCGTATCTGGCGCGTGCTTTGCCGATTTCGGGCATGAAGTCGTGTGTATCGACAAGGACGACAGCAAGATCGCTGCCCTGCATGACGGGGTAATGCCGATTTACGAACCCGGTCTCGACAGTCTGGTCGCCAGCAATGTCGCGGCGGGGCGCCTTAGCTTTACAACCGATCTGGCCAAGGGGATTGAGGGTGCAAGTGCGATCTTCATCGCGGTCGGCACGCCCAGCCGGCGCGGCGATGGCCATGCGGACCTTACTTTTGTACATGCGGTCGCCCGCGAAGTGGGAGAAAACCTCTCCAGCCCCGCAGTGATCGTCACCAAATCGACTGTGCCCGTCGGCACTGGTGACCAGGTAGAACGCATCATCCGCGAAAGTGGGACGACACAGCAATTCGCGATCGTCTCCAATCCCGAATTCCTGCGCGAAGGCGCGGCAATTGCCGATTTCAAGCGGCCTGACCGGATCGTGATCGGGGCCGAGGACGACTTCGGTCAGGAGATTATGCGCGAGGTTTATCGCCCGCTATTCCTGAACGAATCTCCCATCCTCTTCACCTCCCGGCGGACCAGCGAGCTGATCAAATATGCCGCCAACTCCTTTCTTGCGACCAAGATCACCTTCATCAATGAAATGGCCGATCTGTGCGAGAAAGTCGGCGCGAATGTTCAGGATGTGGCGCGAGGCATTGGTATGGACAATCGCATCGGTGCGAAATTCCTGAATGCCGGGCCGGGCTATGGCGGATCGTGTTTTCCAAAGGACACACTCGCCCTGCTCAAGACGGCGGAGGACTATGATAGCCCCACCCGTATCGTTGAGGCGGTGGTGAAAACCAATGAGAGCCGCAAACGCGCAATGGGTCGCAAGGTCCTGAATGCGATTGGCGGAAGCGATGCAGCGCGCGGCAAAAAGGTCGCTCTGCTGGGCCTGACGTTCAAGCCCAACACCGACGATATGCGCGATTCGCCCTCGATTGCGATCTCGCAGACGCTGAGCGATGCCGGCGTGCAGATCGCCGCATTCGATCCTGAAGGCATGGAACTGGCCAAGCCACTGATGCCCGAAGTCGTAATGTGCGCCGACCCTTATGAGGCGATTGAGGGCGCTGATGCTGTTGTAATCGTGACCGAATGGGACGCGTTCCGGGCGCTTGATCTGAGCCGGGTTATGGAGCTGGCCAATTCGCCCGTGCTGGTGGACCTGCGCAATATTTACTCGCCCGAGGACGTGCGCGGGCGCGGGTTCACCTATGACAGCGTTGGTCGGGTCTGAGGGTCAGGCAGGGCTTAGCCGCTTCACACGCCCAACCAATGCCGCCTGTTATCAGGATTTGCGAGACCGATCATGGCTCCCAGAATGACCAGAACCCCCGCAAAACCGCAGGCTATGGCCACTGAAGCGGCCTCCTGTCCGCCTCTGAAATAGATCGCGGTCAGCGCCCAGACAAATACGAGCGCATACCACGGGCACCCGCGCGAGCGCACAACTGCCAGCGCGGCAATGACACCGCCAATGCAGACCATGATCGCGGCGGCCAGCGGATAGGCAAAGTTGCCGCCGACCCCGTAATAAGCGAGCGCCGCCGAGACATTGACGATGCTCGCCGCAGTGAGCCACGCGGTGAGCGCGCCAAAAGTCAGCCCAGCAAACCAGCGCTCACCCGCGCTCAATCTCGACTCAGCCGTCAGTGCTCGCAGAACGATCAGCAGACCGATCAAGGATGTGAGGATGATCAGCACCGAAATCGCAGTCAGATTGGCGAATTGGGTATAGGTCGCCCAAACGCCCTGTGCCGCCAGAGCGACGGCGGCGGGCCATGCGATACGATCCAGCAGCGCATTGTCGCGCTGTCCGGGCAACGCCTGCCAGATCGCAAATACAGCAGACCCCGAGAATAGCGGCCCCCAGATCGCGAACGCCCAGCCGGACGGCGTGATCAGCGTTCGGATTGCATCGGATCGGCTGCCAATCGGCTCTCCCAATCCTACTTGCGGCAGGAAAGTAGCGCCGATCTGGACGACAACAGCAAGGATGACTGCAGCGCGCTGAAACGTGCTGCGCGGGGAAGAGGAAGGCGATTTCATATCAGTCTATCACGTGCCTTTCGGTGGACAGGGCCTCATGACAAAAGCATCAGGGGGCATCATAAGCCGGGTTCTGTATCCGTATGCGGTATCCTGCGAACAGGACCGGCCACACGGTGGCAACCATTCATCTGGTCCGCCTGTTGCCAGACGGCTCTAGCAGCCAACCCGGGTCTCTCGCGGCGAAGCGCCACTGCCGTGTGCCCTCCGTTAGGAAGGCGACCGGCGCGAGACCCCTATTTGGCCTTGCTCCGGGTGGGGTTTGCCGTGCGGACGCTGTTGCCAGCGGCCCCGGTGCGCTTTTACCGCACCCTTTCACCCTTGCCTGTGACCTTTGCAGGTCCATCGGCGGTTTGCTCTCTGTGGCACTTTCCCTTGCCTCCCAAACGGGAGACCGGCGGGCGTTACCCGCCACCCTTGCTTCGTGGAGCCCGGACTTTCCTCTCACCTCAACCCGCTCATCCTGAGCCTGTCGAAGGAGCGGCTGCCTCAGCCCCCTGATGCGCGCGCTTTAACGCAGCGCGAGCGGATAGGAAACCCCGCGCGGTTTGCCGCTACCCCCCTAGCGCGCAAGGCCCCGGTCACGATCCAGCAACAGCTGAAACAAAATCGCGCCCAATTGCGCATCGGGCAGCCCGCTAATGAGCTCGGGCCGCCAGCGCCGCTCAAAGGCCTCAACCGCCTTGCGTCCTTCGGTAATGTCATAGCCATAGCGCTCCATCGCCAGATAAAACGCGCCGTCGTTCTGGAACGGATCACCCAGATCCAATTTTTGCGGCTTTGGCAGGCACAGGCCGTATTCCGCGAGGCGATCCCATGGAAACAGTTCACCCGGATCAGTCTTGCGCGCAGGAGCTACGTCGGAGTGGCCAACCACATTAGCGCGCGGAATATCGTGGTCTTTCACAATCCGCGCCAACAGCGGCACAAGAGCGTCAATCTGCGCCTTGGCAAAGTCGCGATATCCACCGTTCGCCTCTTCGTGACCGGGATGATCCAGTTCGATCCCGATGCTGGCCGAGTTCACATCCTTGATACCGCGCCAAAAACTCTTGCCCGCATGCCAGGCTCGCTTTTCCTCGGGCACCAGTCGGGTGACGATGCCCTCTTCGGAAATCAGGTAGTGTGCAGACACCCCGGCCTCCGGATCGGTCAGGCGATCCAGAGCGGTCTCGACCGGCTTCATCTCGGTATAATGGATCACCGCCATCGTGATCGGCAGCGCGCGATCATTGCAATTGGGGGAAAGCCGGACGGCGTGGACCAGCTCTTCAGGATCGCCCTTGCCGATATCGTGCGGGTTGATCGTCATACGTTCGCGCTCATCCAATCATTCCGGGGGGCTGAGGCAACACCGCGCCCAGCACCAGTGCTTCATCGGTCAACGCATATTGCAGCCCGCCGCCCAACTCCTCGGCCAGCAGCGCGATCATATGCGCGGCAGCCGTGCGACTAGTGATCTCTTCAGGAGCGAGCTCGTTTTGCAGCGCGCGGCCAATGGTCTCGTCAAAGGCGATGCGTTCAGCGGTGGCACGCGCCACGATCTCTGTGTTGCCGTCGCGCGTTTCCGCTCCGATATCTAGCGTGCCACCGCGCACCAGCGAATCCAGCGCGATCTGGGAAAGGTTCAACAACACCTTTACCGCAGGCTTCGGCAGGCTGGGCTCGGTAACAGCCCAATTCAGCGTTACGCGCTTCGCATCGGCGGCCAGTGCAGAGATAACAGCCTGCGCCTCTTCCACCGGTACCGCTTCGCCAAAGCCGCCTGCCGCGCCAAAAGCGAGCCGGAAAAACTTGAGCTTATCCGTGCTGATCCGGGCCGATTGTTCCAGTAATTCAATAACATTCGTCCGCATATCCGCATCGGTTTCATCGGCGAGCAATTCCAGCCCGTTGGCCAGCGCGCCCACGGGGGAAAGCATATCGTGACACAGCCGCGAACACATCATTGCGGCAAGATCGGTGGAGGAAGTCATGCGGCAATCTCGCCTTCGGGTTTCTGGCAAACAGCTTGAACGGGATAAGGTGACACATATCGAAGTTTTTCCGACATGGTACAAGAGTTATAAGTCATTGCTATATTTGATTTCCTATCGAATTTTTATGCGGGACATGTGACTTTATTCCACTCAGCTGCGGATATGGCCGATCAATAACAGCAAATACTCCGCCGATGCGCCAACCCATTCAGAACAACCGGTTGCAGCAACCTGTCTGGATCATCACTAGCCGCTTCGAACATCGTAGGAAAGCGGATGAAAGCCGTCTTTGCCATCGCGCCAGAATGTCACCCGAAACTCTGCACCGCTGCCCGCAATAATCGCCCAAACCTTGCCGTCGTGCGCCGCCATCGCATGGTCGGTTGCCGAGGGATGCGCATCGCCGGTCGGGTGCGAATGGTAATAGCCGATGATCGCGGGGCCACCGGCGCGGGCATTGCGATAGGCATCGATCAGGGCTTGGGGATCAATCTCGAAATGCGTTTGCGGGTTGGGGTGAACGTTGGCGGCAGGCTGTACTGCTGTGATTGCTTGGCCTGAAGCCGCACTGGTTACCCCGAACAGGATGCCGCAGCATTCATGCGGGTGGGCGGCGGTGGACTGGGACTGGAGGGAATTGAGTGCTTGCGATTCAATCTCCACGTCTTCTCCTCCGCTGGTCCTGAGCTTGCCGAAGGACCGTTTTTGCTTTTTAGCGCTGCGCATGGCGTTCTGGACCTATATTCTTCCTTGTCGAGGTGGTGCATATTACGCAGGTCATACCGATGATCTGGAATATCGCATTGCGCAACATAAGACTGGCAGAGCCTCAAAATTCACCACCCTGCGCGTGCCGGTCGAACTGGTATGGTCCGAGAGCTTCTCAACAAGGCATCTCAGACCTTGCGAAAAGTAAGAACAATCCTTCGACAAGCGCAGGATGAGCGGGGAGGAAGCTGACATGCCGGAAAACGCAACCATTCTAACCGGCACAATCCCCTCCCCCGCCCGCCTTGACAAGGCGCTGGCCGAGGCGACCGATCTCAGCCGCGCGCGGGTGCAGGCCTTGATCGCGCAAGGGGCGGTTGAGGTGGGCGGGGAGAAAGCCAGCAGTCCGTCGGCAAAGGTGTCCCAAGGTGCCCGTTTTGTAATCACTGTGCCCGCTGCGGCGGAGGCGGAGGCCATGCCGCA
>JGI12210J13797_10124505_pt1 | contig 10835 bp, 8 predicted proteins | sample ElkSlonscriptome_3_FD_13797 | JGI IMG/M metagenome (IMG submission 13797) | reverse complement strand
GAACGTGGATGACAACGAGAACTGATATGCGAAAACCGGCAAATACAACCAGAATTGCACTTTCAATTGCAATCGCAGCCATCGCTGCGCTGACACTGGCATTGCTGGCTGGTTGTAGCGAGGGCGGTGCCCCGGAACAACCGCAAATGCCGCCGACGCCGGTCAGCGTTGCACCGGTGATTACCGAAGATCTAGCCCGGTGGGAGCGTTTTTCCGGTCGCATTGAGGCCGTTGAGCGCATCGAGATCCGACCGCGGGTTGGCGGTTATCTGCGCGGCGTGCATTTCGAGGAAGGCGGCATGGTCGAAGCGGGTGACCTGTTATTCACCATCGATGACCGGGAATATCAGGCGGCCTTGACCACGGCCGAAGCCGATGTCGCGCGCGCCAGGTCGCGATTGGACCTCGCCGAGTTGGAGCTGCAGCGCAGCGAAGAGCTGGTGGAAGCCAATGCCGTGTCGCAGGGCGAGCTGGATAATCGGCTGGGTGAACGCGATCAGGCACGCGCTGATCTGGCTGCAGCGCAGGCACGCGTAGATCAGGCCGAACTGAATATGGAATTTGCCCAGGTCACGGCGCCGATTGCCGGCCGGATGGGCGCAGCCCGGGTCAAGCCGGGCAATCTGCTGGAAGCCAATGCCACGCTGCTGTCCACGCTGGTCAGCATGGACCCGATCTACGTCAGTTTCGATGCCAATGAGCGTGCATTTCTGAACCTGCGCACAAACAAGGACTCGGGCCGCAAAGTGCCGATCGAGCTTGGCTTGCTGAACGAGACGGGTTTTCCGCACCGAGGCGAGCTTGATTTCATCGATAACGCAGTTGATTCATCCAGTGGGACCATTCAGCTGCGTGCACGGATGGCCAATCCGGACGGCCAGTTCATGCCGGGTCTGTTTGCGCGGATACGCATCCCGATCAGCGCGGCTGCGCCTCGATTGCTGGTCAATGATCAGGCCGTATTGACCGATCAGGACCGCAAGTTTGTATATGTCGTTGGCGAAGGCAACGTAGCCGAACGGCGCGAAGTGATGCTGGGTGAGCAGATCGACGGTCTGCGCGCGATCGAGTCCGGGCTGAACGGCGATGAACGGATCGTGGTGGTCGGCATGAAACGCATTTTTTCGGCCGGTGCGCCGATCGAGCCGAACGAAGTATCCATGCGCAATCCCGTGCCGGCGAATGCGCAAGGTGCCTCGGAGCAGTAGCGATGGCCGGCATCTCTATTAGCAAAGTATTTGTCGATCGGCCGATCCTGTCGGCCGTGCTGTCGATTCTGATTCTCGTCGCCGGCCTGGTGGCGATTCCGAATTCGCCGGTCAGCGAGTATCCGCAAGTCGCACCACCGACGATTCAGGTTACGGCGCGGTATCCCGGCGCCAACCCGAAGACCATTGCCGAGACGGTTGCGGCACCGCTGGAAGAAGCCATCACCGGCGTCGAGTACGTCAGCTACATGAAATCGGCGTCGTCGTCGGACGGCACGTTGTTGCTGTTTGTCACGTTTGATCTGGATGCCGATATCGACCTGGCTGCCATCCAGGTTCAGAATCGCGTGGCGCAGGCATTGCCCCGTTTGCCCGAGGCCGTTCGCAACCTGGGCGTGACCACGGTCAAGGCTTCACCGAACATCACGCTGGTCGTGCACCTGCTGTCGCCCGACGGCAGCTATGACGATCTGTATCTGTCCAACCTCGCAACGCTGCGCGTCCGGGATCAGCTGGCGCGACTGGAAGGCGTCGGTCAGGCCCAGGTATTCGGTGCCGGCGACTACGCAATGCGGGTCTGGATTGATCCGGAGCGTGCTGCCCAGCGCGGTCTCACCGCCGGCGATATCGTAGCCTCGATCCGCGAGCAGAATATTCAGGTTTCAGCGGGCACCATTGGCGGTGCACCGCAGCCAAATGATGCGGGCGTCCAGTTTTCGCTGAATGCTCAGGGCCGGCTGGATACGCCGGAGCAGTTCGAAGCGATCATCTTGCGTAGCGATGCCGACGGCGCCGTCACCAGCCTCGGTGACGTGGCCCGGGTCGAGATCGGTGCGGCGACCTACTCGATTTCATCGCAGTTGAACAACGACGATGCCGCGGCCATCGTCATCTTCGAATCACCGGGTTCCAACGCGATTGAACTTTCGGACCGGATCCGCGCGACCATGGCCGATATTGCCGAGACTTTTCCTCCCGGCATCAGCTGGGATGTGGCCTACGATCCGACCGTGTACGTGCGCTCTTCGATCGACTCGGTCATCAGCACCCTGCTTGAAGCCATTTTGCTGGTGGTGCTGGTGGTGGTGTTGTTTCTGCAGACCTGGCGCGCCTCGCTGATTCCGTTGATCGCAGTGCCGGTGTCGATCATTGGCACCTTCGCCGTGCTGTTGCTGTTGGGCTATTCGATCAACGTGCTGACGCTGTTCGGGCTGGTATTGGCCATCGGCATCGTCGTCGACGACGCGATTGTCGTAGTGGAAAACGTCGAGCGCCACATCGACGACGGTATGCAGCCGCTCGCTGCCGCGCACCAGGCCATGCGCGAAGTCTCCGGGCCAATCATTGCAACCACGCTCGTGTTTGTGGCGGTCTTTGTGCCGCTGGCTTTTTTGGGTGGCGTGACCGGGCGCTTCTACAGCCAGTTCGCGATGAGCATTTCGATTGCGGTGTTGATCTCCAGCATCAACTCGCTGACTCTTTCCCCGGCACTGTCGGCCGTGTTGCTGAAGTCAAAAGAGGCGCGCAAGGATTGGCTCGGTCGCGTAATCGACCGGATCTTCGGGCCGGTGTTTCGCGTGTTCAATCGATTGTTCAGCCGCGGCTCCAATGCGTATTCGAACGGCGTGGGTGGCTTGATTCGACGTTCGCCGATCCTGCTGGGCATGTATGGTCTGCTGATCGTGCTGACGATCGTGACGTTCCTGGCCGTGCCGCGTGGATTTATTCCCACCCAGGACAAGCAGTATCTGTTCGGCGGTATTCAGCTGCCGGAAGGCGCCACGCTGGCCCGGACTGAACAGGCCATGGCGCAAATGGCCGAGATTGCCTTGGCGACGCCGGGCGTGGCCAATGCGGTCCAGTTTCCCGGCCTGAATGCGGTGCATTTTGTCAACACGCCGAACATCGGTACGATGTTCATCGGCCTGGACCCGATGGACGAGCGTGAGTCTACGGCCCAGGAACTCGCCAACCAACTGAGTATGGCCTTTGGCGAACTGCAGGACGGGCTGGCCTTTGCGTTCATGCCGCCGCCGGTATTCGGCTACGGCAACGCCGCTGGCTTCGAGATGTACGTTCAGGATCGGGATAGCCTGGGCTATGGCGAGCTATATACCCAGGTGCAAGCCATGACCGGCGCATTCATGCAGCGCGAGGGCTTTGGTCCGGGCGCGGTGTTTTCGTCCTACCAGGCCAACGTGCCGCAGTACGACGCGCTGGTTGATCGGGTCAAGGCCAAGCAGCAGGGCCTGCTGCTGAACGATGTGTTTGCGACGCTTGAAGTGTACCTTGGCGGTGCCTACATCAATGATCTGAATCTGTTTGGTCGAACCTATGGCGTGTATGCGCAGGCCGACGCGCCGTATCGCGATGAGGTGTCTGATATCGATGAGTTGATGACGCGTAACCAGGCAGGCGACATGGTGCCGCTGGGTAGCGTGATCGAAGTGCGGGAAAGTTTTGGGCCTGATCCTGCCATCCGCTATAACGGCTTTCCGGCCGCGGATCTTCAGGGTGCGCCGTTTACGCCGGACATTTCCTCTGAACAGGCGCTCGAGATTGCCGATGAGATTGCCGGCAACGTGCTGCCGGTAGGCATGGACTTCGAATGGACCGGGCTGACCTATCAGCAGATCTCGCAGGGCAACGTCGTGCTCTACGTGATGGTGTTGTGTGTCCTGCTGGCCTTTCTGGTGCTGGCCGCATTCTATGAAAACTGGATGCTGCCGCTGGCCGTGATTTTGATTGTGCCGATGTGCCTGCTGTCGGCCATTGGCGGTATCTGGTTGTTGAATACCATTCGCGGCCTGTGGTTCGGTATCCAGATTGGCACCGGCGCCATCCTGCCGCCGCCGATGTCGGTGCCGCCGACCTTCATCGACATCAACGTGTTTACCCAGATCGGTCTCGTGGTATTGATGGGCCTGGCCTGTAAAAACGCGATTTTGATTGTTGAGTTCGCGCGTGATCTGGAGCGAGAAGGGCGCGGCATTGTCCAGGCTGCCATTGAAGCCAGCCGGATTCGGCTGCGGCCGATTCTGATGACCAGCTTTGCCTTTATTGCCGGCGTCACGCCGCTGGTCTTTGCCAGCGGTTCCGGTGCCGAAGTGCGCCACGTCATGGGCGTGACGGTGTTCGGCGGCATGCTCGGCGTGACCTTCTTCGGGCTGGTACTGACGCCGGTGTTCTATGTCGTGCTGCGCAAGCTCGAATCGCGCTGGTCCAGCCGCCGATCGTCCAGGTCGGATTCGGACCATGAGTCGGAGGTTGCACATGAAAGCTGATCCCCTTTCACGACAAGCCCGGTTGAGTTTGCTGGGACTGTGCGCTCTGGCGCTCAGCGGCTGCGTAACGGTGGGTCCGGATTATGAACCGCCGGTGACCGTGCTGCCCGAGCGGTTTGATCAAGCGATGGAGGTCGGCGGGAATGGCCAAGCGATCGGCGTGGATACCGACCCCTGGCAGCAGTTCGAAAGCCCTGAACTCGACCGGTTGATTGCGCGCGCGCTTGAAGCGAATACCTCGATCGAGCAGGCGCTGGCTCGTTTCGAAGAAACGCTGGCGCTGTCGGGCCTGTCGATCTTCAGCCTGTTTCCAACCGTCGACATTGCCGCCGATGCCGAGCGCGCCGAGTTCAGTGAGCAGGATCCGTTTGCGCCGCCGGATCAAACGCTCGGCATTGTCGAGACCTGGCGCGCCGGTTTCGATATGAACTGGGAAATCGATTTGTTTGGCTCACTGAAATCGCAGTCGATGGCGATTGCACAGCGCGCCGAAGCCGATGCCGCTGCTTATAAAGACATCCAGATCACGATCGTGGCTGAAACAGCCCGGGCCTGGTTTGCGCTGCTCGGGGCACGCCAGCAAGTGAATCTTCAGCAGCAGCAGCTGGACGTACTGCAGCAAAGCGAATCGATTTTGAAACTGCTGCAGGAAAAAGGGCGGGGCACGGCACTCGACGTCGCCCGCGCGCGAACTCAGACCGAGACGCTCAGAGCCGAGCTGGCGCTGGCGCGTGCCGACGTTGTCCGTAATGAACAGCGCCTGGCCGTGTTGACGGCGTGGCCGGTTGCCACGCTGCGCGAGGCGCTCGATCCAATCGCGTCGCTACCGAGCCTGCCGGCGCTTGAAGCTGAAGGTAATCCTGCCGACTGGCTGCGCCGGCGACCGGATATTCGCAGCGCCGAGCGTCGCCTGGCCGCAGCCACCAGCGATATCGGCGTCGAGACGGCCGAGTTCTTCCCCAAAGTGGAGCTGTTGGGGAGCTTTGGCTGGACGGCCGAGTCGGCCAGCGGCATTGGCAGTTCAGCCGCGCAGCGCTGGGGCATCGGGCCCTCGATACGTTGGCGAATTTTCGATTTCGGCCGGATCCGCCAGCGCGTTCGAGCCGCCGATGCGGCTGCCGCCCAGGCCTTGGCCCTATACGACGAAACCGTGCTGATTGCGCTCGAGGAAACCGAAAACGCACTAGCCGGCTTTCGCGCGCAAACCGAACATCAGGCCGCGCTCAGCGATGCATCCAGTGCCGCCAACCGCGCACTGGAATTAGCCGACCTGCGCTTTAAAAACGGTGCCGACAGCTTTCTGGACGTGCTCGACGCCCAGCGCACTGCGCTGGAACTGGAGCGCGAAGTCGTGCGTGCTAAAACCGATCAGGCCACTGCACTGGCGCGGTTGTACAAGGCGCTTGCGGGAGGGCTGGGGACAGGTTGATCAGATTGGCTTGCAACCGGAATAGAACTATTGCAATGCCGTTCCTCGCCGAACAGGACCTGTGTTCCGGGTCAAACCTCCGGAACAATCGGGAGCCGTGCTGCTTTCGTCGTTGGACGCGAGAATAAAATGGCGTTATAGTGAAGAATGCCGCACAAAATTAACGAATTTCCAGAGGGTCCGTGTCATGCCAAAAACTCCCAAACGCTCAATCGTTCTAAAGTCTTTGCTGCTAATCAGTCTTGTATTTGGTGGGGTCCTGGCCACTCCCTTGATGGCTCAGGATGAGGAGTCATCGGCTGCAACCAGGATTGTATCTCCGGCAGTCAGCCCGGACTTCAATCGAGGTGTTGCCAGCATCGAAGGCCAGCTGTTCGTGGGGACTTCTCAGAACTCGAATGATCCGACCGATACATTAAACGACGTTTTTGCGGTTAATCCGAGCACGGACAGTTCAACCAGTATCCTGTCCGAAGTCCAGGTCTGGGGTGCAACGGCTGATCTAGCCAATCAGCGGGTGTTGTTTACTCGCTCAGGCGGCCAGTCTGTTGATGGTGGAGACGAATTGTTCGAAATCCCGGTCAATGGTGGCGCACCGAATTCATTGGGACTGATCACCTTAGGGTCCGGTGCCCCGCAACGCATTGACGGCTTGGCGATTTCCGGTGGAACGTTGTACGGTACCAATGCAGGTGGTGGTGCTGGTGCTGGATTTTACTCTATTGATCTGGGCACCCTGGTGGCCACCCAAATCTCATCCTTTTCTATGTCGGGCGAAAGCATCAGCGGGTTGGATGCTGATCCTGATACCGGCATTATCTACGGCACTGACGACTCGACTGGTCAGCTGGTCTCGATCGACACCAGCGGTGTGATCACCAACGTTGCAGCCTATCCAGCAGGCATCGCAGATATTGATGGCCTGGCTGTAGGCAATGGTCTGGCATTCCTCGTGACCGATGAATCCCAGCCAATTTCGGTATACGACTTGACGTCGGGTACTTATCTGAGCGATTTGACCTCGCCTTTTACCTCGGCCGATGTCTTCTCTGGCGCTGCCTTTCCTGCTGCCCCCTCGTTACCTGAGTCCGTTCCCGTCCCGACGTTCTCGACCTGGGGTTTGATTATGCTCATACTGTTGCTGGGCTCGATTGGGATAGTGATTATTCGTAGGTAATATTTAGATAATCAAGAATGCTTATCAAGACTCGGCCCCGGCGTTTTATCTGAACGCCGGGGTTTTTTAATACAGCATTCTGGATATGCTCGTGGAATGGCAAGACTTGCCTGATTACAAATAGTTCGTTGTTTGCTTGCATTGAAGTATAAATTTGGCTTCGAGTAAACAATCACTGCGCTTTTAGTCTGAAACAGATCAATACAGCATAATTCGTGAATAATTTCGAACATATCGAGCGGAATACCACATTCGCCTGGCTCGCAGCAGGAACCGCAGCAGCGTTGCTGCTGCCCTTGCTTGCCATGCAGGTGACTAGTCAGGTGAACTGGACACCGGTAGATTTTCTGGTCATGGCGTTGCTACTGTTTGGTGGTGGCAGCCTTTTCATTTATGCTGCAAGGAAAGTCTCAGCTAAGCGACGTTTCGTTTTTGGATTGATGGTTGCTGTGACAATGATGTACGTCTGGGCCGAACTTGCGGTGGGCATATTTTTCTCATTCGGCAGTTAGCAAGAAGTCCGTGTTTACTAAGCAATAGAAGAAGAAATGAATTCATGCCTGAATCAATCGATTCTGTAGCTAAGCTTCCGTCCTGAACCATAGTCCAAGAAAAGTGCGGCAGAAGGCTGTATTGCACTTTTTCCGATCAATTCAGATAAGTCGGCATCCTGCCACAGTCGTGACGTAAAGTTGCCGTAGAAAAAAATGTTCATCTGATAGATGATGTGTGACAACTTAACTGGTTAAACACATCATGAAGGTTGACAGCAAGAAGATCCGATCATTGCGCGTGGAGCGTCAATGGTCGCAGGAACATTTGGCCCATTTGAGCGGTCTGCATCTTCGCACGATTCAACGCCTGGAATCTGGAACTCGAAGCTCGTTTGAATCAATACGTTCGCTGGCGGCAGTTTTTGAAGTACCCGCAGAAAGTTTGTTGATGGGCCAAAGTGAATCGGACCAACATGCAATTACAGCCGTGCGTAGTGGCTTTTTGAGTGGCTTGCAGTTTTCAGGTCATACTTCCCGAACAGAATTTTGGTGGTTTGCGCTTGCTATTCTGATTTGTATGGCGGTTGCCGGACTACTAGCTGATCAGTTTGGATTGCTGATCGCGCAAATCACCGCGCTGATGCTATTGATACCCTGGTTGGCCGCCTGCACACGAAGACTTCGAGATGCTGGACTTAGCCCATGGTGGCAGATGATGTGTCTAGTACCGGTAGCTGGGGTAGTGCTCCTCTTATTTCTGTTGGCACTGCCTGGTCAGAAAGATAGGGTGATCCAGTCCTGAGAAAAAGTGGTTCAACGGGCAGATCAACGCACTGCTAATTTAGCGGCAAAGCAAGTATTTAAAAGTACAAAGAGCATTTACTTCAAGTGCTCAAGAATCCGATCAAAGAACTCGGGACCAGCATCTTCCAGCGTGTAATGGCCGACCCCTTTCAGGTATTCGAGCTCGGCATTCGGGTAATGCTTGCGCCATTCGTCCAGCACGCGATCGTTGAACACGAAGTCCTTGGCGCCCCAGCCGATCAGGATCGGTTTGTCGGCCAATTCGTGCAGCTTGGATTCGGTTTCGTCCAGCACGGCCCAGGCCGGGTCGGATTCCTTAAGCGGAATGTCCTGCACGAAGCGCAGCGTGGCCAGGCGCTGGGAAGGTTTACCGAGGTACGGCGCGACCAGACCGTGGGCGGTCGCCTGGTCGAGTTTCTTCGCGGTAGCCATGCGCGTGGCCAGGCCGGAAAATGCGTTGAAGCGGTTGATCAGAAAGCCGCCGAGACCCGTGCGAGCAAAGCTGAGCGCGCGCGGTAATTGCTCATCCTCGGGAATGTTGAATGCCCAGGTGTTGAGCAGCACGATCCGGCGCACGCGTTCGGGGTGCCGGGCCGCCCAGCTCATGCCGATGGCCCCGCCCCAGTCGTGCACGATCAGATCAACGGTTGTGTTGGGCGCGACGGCATCCAGCCATTCGGTGAAATCATCCAGCCGGCTTTGCAGCGTGTACGAATAGTCCTGATCGGACGGGCGCGAAGACAGTCCCATGCCGATATGGTCCGGCACCAGGCAGCGGAATTCCGAGTTCAGGGTTTGAATCAGCTTGCGGTAGTAAAACGACCAGGTCGGGTTGCCGTGCACCATGACCGCGACCGGCGCATCGCTCGGGCCGTCATCGACATAGTGCATGTGATGGCCCGAGGCCAGTGCATACAGCTTGCGCTCAAACGGGTATAGCGACGGCTCCATGCCGGCGGGCAATGCGGGTAACTCAGTCATTAGTTTTAAAGGCCTGTAAACACTCGGGGGATCGGTTGCTGCCATTGGAAATTTTTTGGCTGGTAAGGCAGAGTAAGCGCGGTATAGCAGCGCTACATAAGCGAGCGGTAACGCCACCAGACGGAAAAAGAGCCATGGTCCGCAGGGTTGAGACTGAAAACATGCAACTCAGTCTTGCTCGTCACTCATTCGCATGTAAATGACTTCAATTTCCACGCTTGAATTGACGTGCTTTCCGTTTCAACAGTGGCCTTCCCTCTGGTGTTTACAGGCCTCTTACCAAACGACTTCTGCCATCGAGCAGTTCAGCCCGGAGCCGATGCCCATCAGCGCGATCTTGTCGCCGCGATTGACGTGCTGCTCGTCGACGATGCGCGACAGCACGGTCGGAATCGAGGCCGGGCCGATATTGCCCAGGAATGGAAAGATGCGATAGACGCGTTCCGGATCAACCCGGAATACGCGGATGAACATATCGGTATGGGCCTTGGATACCTGGTGGATGACGACGTGGTCGAGGTCATTAGCAACCCAGCCCAACACGGTTTTGGCCGCTGAAAACGTCATGCCAGCCAGCTTCATGCCTTCGGTCAGCAAGGTCCGGGTATCGGTCCACATCTGGTGGTTCCAGCCGCGACACAGGTTGTTGAACTGCGTGGCTGCACGAGTCACGCCGCCTTTATAGGCTGCGCCGTCCGGCAGCAGGTCTTTACGCGTCATGACCATCGCGGCCGCGCCCGAGCCGAGTGTCAGCGAGGCAAATTCCGCCTTGAACTGCTTCTTGGTTACCGAGGGTTCCTGCAGGCGCTTGATCGTGTTCTCGTTGATTTCGCGGCTGGTTTCGCCATTGACGATCAGCGCGTAGTCAATCTCATTGCGCTCAAGCATTCGACCGGCAATATTCATGCCGTTGATAAATGCCAGGCAGGCATTGCCGACGTCGAAGCTTTCGCAGGTGTCGGGCAACTTTAAATTGTTGTGCACGATGCAGGCGGTGGACGGCTCGAGAAAATCGCGCGAGACCGAGGTATTAATCAGGATGCCGATCTGCTTGGGATCAATATCGGCCTGTTCCAGTGCCTTGCGACCGGCCAGCGTGGCTGCATCGGAGGCCTGCATGCCGTCGTCCCAGTAGCGGCGCTCTTCGATACCGGCCAGATCAATCAGCGGGTTGCCGCGCACCCTCAGGCGCTGAAGCGTGTCCTGCAAGCGCTCCTGAATTTCGGTGCTGGCTACGCGATTGGGCGGGTCGACGGAAACGACGGATTGGATGGCAACATTATTGAATAGCATGGCAGCGATCATGGCTGAACGCGTCAGCCTTAATAAAAATAGTGTTCCATTATACGATGACTAAGCTTTGGGCATGTCAGCAGCACCGCGGCTACGAAAATTTGAACTACAGGGCTCGAGTTTGCTAATCTGAAGCGGTATTTGGCGATGTAGGTGCATGAAATG
>JGI12210J13797_10512821_pt1 | contig 10837 bp, 5 predicted proteins | sample ElkSlonscriptome_3_FD_13797 | JGI IMG/M metagenome (IMG submission 13797) | reverse complement strand
GTCGGGAGCGATCGCGGACAGATACGATTCGAACCCCGGCGAGGTGACCGACGACGTGCCGAATTCGACGCCGACCCGTTCGCCTTCGTGGCCAAGGTCGAACGCCCAGGCATTATGGGTATCGCCCGCCAGCACGACGAGATTGGCATCCGCATCGAGCGCGCCTTCGAACAGGCGGCGGCGCGCCGCGGGGTAACCGTCCCACGCATCCATGTTGAGCGGCAATTCCGCCCGGCGCGCCATTCCGGCCGCCTGCAGACGCCGACGGGCGAAATCGGGCAGCGTATCCTGCACCTCGTCGACGAGGCCGGGCGGCGAAGCAAGCTTGCCGATCAACACCTGCTGCGCCAGCACCTGCCATTGCGTGCCGCGCCGCCGCGATGCCTTCAGCGCATCGATCAGCCACCGCTCCTGCACATCGCCCAGAAGCTGTCGATCCGGATCGGCATAATCGCCATCGCGAAACGCCTCCAGCGCGGCCATCATGGCGGGGGCGTCGGTTTGCCCGGCAAGGATGGCGGAGAAATCGAACTGCTTCTCGCGTCCCTCCAGCCGCGTGTCGAGCCGGAACAGGGTGGCGAGGTCCCCTATGTCGTAGGCGGCATACGGTTCGTCCGAAACCGGCATCCATTCGCGGTAAACCCGCTTTGCGATCGCCTTTCGCGTCGTCCAGTCTCCCTCGGTGGCGGGCTGATGGTTCTGCGCGCCGTCCATCCAGCTATCGTTGGCGCTTTCATGGTCGTCCCACAGCGCGATCATCGGCAGGACCTGATGCAGCCTTTGCAGATCGGGATCGGCGCGATAGGTCGCATGCCTCAGACGATAATCGGCCAGCGCGACGATCTCGCTGCCCGGCAATGCGATGCGGTCGGGATGGCGCTGTCCCGGCGAGGGGTAGGTATCGGACCCGTATTCGTAGATGTAATCGCCCAGATGCACGGCCAGGTCGCAATCGTTCGCCTGCGCTGCGTGGGCATAGGCGTTGAAATAGCCGAAGCCGAAATTCGAACACGAAAACACCGCCATGCGGAAATTTCCGGTCGGCCCTTCGGGCAGGGTGCGCGTCCGGCCGGTGGGCGACATCGCCCCGTCCGGCGCAATGAAGCGATAATAGTACCACCGATCGGGCGTCAGACCCTCTGCCACCGCCTTGGCGCAGAAATCGCGGGTGGCGCTGGCCGTGACCTGGCCGCCAGAAATGATCGTGTTGAAGTCGACATCCGCCGCCACTTGCCAATCGAGGGTGGTGTCGCGTTCGCCGACGTAGCGCGTCCAGAGCAGCACGCGCCGCGCGCCCGGCTCCCCGCTGGCGACGCTGTGCGTGAAGCCGTGGCCGAAACCGCGTGCGCCAGCCGGACTAACCGCCAGCGCGCCCGCCGCCCCGGCGAGGGAGAACACACCGCGCCGCGACACGGCAGGGGATTGAATCGGCAGCGAAATGGCGTCGGTCTTGGTCATGATCGGCAATATACCCCGGTTCGATTGCGACAGCGTTACAGGCATCACGCGTCATGCGACGGGATTGCCGAATGGCCAACACCCTTGCCAGTCGCGCGGTCCTTTGGCCAAAGGGGGCTATGCACGATCTCGATCATTACGAAATGGCCGATGGCCGCCGGATCGCCCATCGCCACCTCATAGGTGATGGCCCGACCCTCGTTTTCCTGCCCGGCTACATGTCAGACATGGCCGGGGGCAAGGCGAGTGCCCTGTATGATGAGGCACGCCGATCCGGCCGCCCCGCACTGCTGCTGGATTATTCGGGCTGCGGGGAAAGCTCCGGCGATTTTGCCGACGGCACACTGTCGCGCTGGTGCGAAGAGGTCGTCGCGCTTATCGGCGAACTGGTCGATGGCGAGGTCCTGCTGGTCGGATCGTCGATGGGCGGGTGGCTGATGTTGCTGGTTGCCGAGGCTCTTTTGGAAAAAACGGGCCATCGCTGCGCCGGGATGATCGGCATCGCCGCCGCGCCCGATTTCACGCGTTGGGGCCTGACGGACGAACAGCGCGCCGCCCTTGAATCGGGTGAGATAGTGCGCGAACCCAACCCCTACGGTCCCGAACCGACACCGACCCATCCAGGCTTCTTCGCCGACGCCGAACGGCACTTGCGGCTGGACGGATCGATCCCGCTCGATATGCCGGTGCGGCTGCTCCACGGTCAGCGTGATGCCGATGTTCCATGGGAAACGAGCCTGCATCTGGCCGATGCGCTGCGTTCGGACGACATACAGGTCACGCTGGTAAAGGACGGCGATCACCGCTTGTCACGCGATGGCGACATCGCCCTGCTCAAATCGGTGGTCGCTTCGTTTTACCGACCTATCGATGGATGACGCCTTTCATGTCGATCGCCCCCCTCTTCGCCGCAATGCTTCCCCTGCTGCTACAGGTCGGGCCGAACCCGACTGCTGGCGAATTGCCGCAATCCGACGACCTCCTCAACCGGCCCGCGCCGCAACAGGCGGGCGACGAAGATGTCGGCGCCGGACCTGCCAATCCGTGGCTCGAGAAGTGCCTCGACCTGCTGGACGAAGACGCATCGCGCGCGCATACGATGGCGCAATTGCGCCGCAACGCAACCACGGGGGCCGATCGGATCGTCGCCAATCACTGCCTCGGCCTGTCCGCGACCGATCTGGGCCGGTGGGACGATGCGCGCACCGCTTTCCTCGCCGCGCGGGACGAAATTCCCGGCGATGATCTGCGCGCCCGTGCCCGGTTCGGCACGATGGCCGGAAACGCCGCGCTGGCCGCAGGCGATCCCGCAGCCGCCCTGCCGATCCTGCAAACCGCGCAAACCGATGCGCGCGAAGGGGGCGCGGGCACGCTGGAGGCTATCGCGGCGACCGATATGGCCCGCGCGCTGGTCGCCGCCGGATCGCCGGAATCCGCTCTGACCCCGCTGGAGACCGCGACCCGATTGCAACCTGACGAAGCCGAAGGCTGGTTGCTGAAAGCAACCCTGCTGCGACGGCTCGATCGACTGGCTGAGGCGCAGGAAGCGATAGAACGCGCTGTTGCGCTCGCACCGCAGAATGTCGCCATCGGGCTCGAAGCGGGGGTCATCGCTGTGTTTTCGGGGCGTGAGGATGCCGCGCGCGATAGCTGGCAATCGGTCATCGCGCTGGAACCGGACAGTGCCGCCGCACGGACCGCGCGCGAATACCTTTCGCAAATTACGCCGCCCGATACGGCGACGCAGACAGGTGAGGGAGACCCGTCATGACCGAATTTTCCGTCCTCGACCTCGTCCCGGTGCGCGAAGGCGGCACGGTCGGCGAGGCGCTGGAGGCGGCGACCGATCTTGCGCAAAAGGCCGAAACGCTCGGCTGCAAAAGGTTCTGGGTCGCAGAGCATCACGCGATGGATGGCATTGCCGGCGGGGCGACGTCGGTCGTTCTGGCGCATATCGGCAATGCGACGGATCGCATCCGTATCGGGTCGGGCGGAATCATGCTGCCCAATCACACCCCGTTCCAGATCGCCGAACAATTCGGAACGCTCGACGCGCTGTTTCCGGGCCGGATCGATCTCGGGCTGGGCCGCGCGCCCGGCGCGGGGCCGGAATTGCAGCGCGCGCTGCGAAAAAACCTGCACGCGGCGGGTGAGAGATTTCCGCAGGACGTGCTGGAACTGCGCGCGCTTTTGACAGGTGACGTCGAATTGCCGATCACCGCCACCCCCGGACGCGGGGCAGCGGTCGAATTGTGGATGCTCGGCTCCAGCCTGTTCGGCGCGCAGCTCGCGGCGCGGCTGGGTTTGCCCTATGCCTTTGCCGCGCATTTCGCGCCCGACCATCTCGATGCCGCGCTCGAACTCTATCGCCGCGAATTCCAGCCATCAGGCGCTCTGGATCGCCCGCACGTGATGGTCGCGATGAACGTCTTTGCCGCCGACACTCAGGGCGAAGCCGAACTGATCGCGTCGAGCCAGCAACAAAGTTTCGTGGCGCTTCGAACCGGACAGCCGGGCAAACTTCCCCCGCCGATTGCCAGTTACACCGCGACATTGCCCGCACCCGCACGGGCCATGCTGGACCATCTGGGCACGGCGGCGGCGGTCGGAACGCCGGACAGGGTGCGCGGCGATATCGCCGCGTTCATCGCGCGCACCCGTGCCGACGAGATCGTCCTGTGCGGCGCAACCCACGATCCCGCCGCGCGTCTGTACAGCCTCGAACTGACAATCGATGCGTGTGAGGCGGTTACGGCCTGAACCGGGCTTGCCCCGGCGGGGGCGGCGCGTCTAACGCGCTCATCATAAACGCATAAGCCTCAATCCTCGGCGACAGTCGGTCGCGACATTCGCGGACCGTAAACCGGAACAACCGGGGATCACGAAGGCTTTGCATGGGAACAGCGGTGTGAGGACCAGATCGATGAGCGCAACGAGCAAAGCCAGCCGCAAATCGGGGTCCGCCCCTTCAAAGGCGCTGAGCGCGCAATTGCAGGACAAGCTGAAGGCGGCGATCCTGCCCGGCGACGATCCGCTGGGCAGCGATGAACTGGCCACGATCGCCGACTATCTGATTGGGGCGGCGGAACGGCGCGATGGGGTGAACGCATCGATCGAACTGAAATCGACTACCGCCGGTAAAAGGCGATTGCGGATCGCCATCGTCAATGACGACATGCCGTTCCTGATCGATTCGATCGCATCGGCCATCACGGCGCAGGGACTGTCGATAGACCGCCTCATCCATCCGGTCGTTTCGGTCGAACGGGATGCGAAAGGTGTTCTGAAAAAGCTGGGCGAAAAGGCGAACGGCGAAAAGGCGGGGGGCGAACGGCGCGAATCCTTTGCCTACATCGAAACGCCCCGGCTCGACGCGCGGCAGCGGCGCGAATTGCTGCGCGAACTGCGCATCACGCTTGCCGACGTTCGCGCCGCCGTCGACGACTGGCCGAAACTGCGTGCCACGCTTTCGTCCGACGCGGCGGCAATCGCGGATCTTTATCCCGAAGGCGCAAGGCTGCTCGAATGGCTGAATGACGGGATGCTGACCGAACTCGGCCACCTGACGCGCACGCGTGATGGTGAAGATCGCGACGCGCTTGGCATCTGCCGTGAAAGCGCCCGGCAAATCCTGGCCGACACGTCCTATGATCGCGCCTTCGAATGGTTCGACGAAACCGGGCCGGGCAATGGTTCGAACGATAGCGGGCGCAACCTGCTGGTTATCAAGGCGAACCGCCTGTCGACCGTTCACCGCCGAACGCCGCTCGACCTGTTCATCGTGCCGGTGCGCGAAAACGGCAGGACAACCGCGCTGTCGATCAGCGCAGGGGTATGGACCAGCGCGGCTCTCGCCACGCCGCCGGGCGACGTGCCGGTGCTGCGCGCGGCGCTTTCGAACCTGATGGAAGAATTGGATTTCGACCCATCGGGCCACGCAGGAAAAGCGCTGGTCCACGCCTTCACCACGCTGCCCCACGACCTGCTGACCGGTTTTCCGGAACGTGACATCGCCCGCATTGCGACCGCGATGATGAGCCTGGTCGACCGCCCGCGCCCGCGCCTCGTCCTGCTCCAGGCGCCGCTGGAGCGCCACGTTTTCGCGTTCGCATGGTTGCCGCGCGATCATCTTTCGACCGGGGTTCGGCTCCAGATCCAGGACTTGCTGACGAAAACGACCGGGCTCGACCTCCTCAACTGGACGCTCGAAGTCGAAGCCAGCACGCTTGCCATGCTGCAATTCCTGCTCGATTCGCGCAGCACCGGCACGATGCCCGATGAAGAGGTAATCGAAGACCAGCTGATCGACCTTCTCAAAGGCTGGAACGAAGCGGTCGAGGCGCATCTCGCCAAAACCGATGAAAGCGCGCGCGTCCCGGCAATCGCCCTGCGCTATGCAGGCGCGTTTCCTGCCGCCTATCGCACCCGCTATGGCGCGGCGGAGGCCGCGCTCGACATCATCGAATTGCGAAAGCTTTCGTCGGGCCGTCAGGCCGACCTGCGATCATCGCGCCTGTATGCGGTGCCGCACGATCCGGTCGGCGATCTGAGGCTGAAAATATATCACGCATCAGGCGAAATGGCGCTGTCCGACGCGGTGCCCGCGCTGGAGAATTTCGGGTTCAAGGTGCTGTCCGAAATGCCGACCCGGCTCGACGACGGCAAACTGGGCACGATCCACGAATTCACGCTCGAACTGCCCGCCGCCGCCGATGCTGCCGACCTCCTGGAACGCGCCGACGCGATCGAGGCGGCCATTGCCAATGTGTCGAATGGCCTGTCGGAGGATGATCCGTTCAACCGCCTCGTAGTCGCGACCGGCCTTTCCGCGCGCGAAGCGATGTGGCTGCGCTCGATCTATCGCTACCTGCGCCAGACCGGCATGGGTTTCACGATCTACACCGTCGTCGACGCCCTGCAGCGCGCGCCGAAAGTGACGACAGCGATGATCCAGCTGTTCGCCGCCCGCCACGATCCCGCTTTCGAAGGCGACCGGGACGCCGCGATCGAGGCGGCGACCGATGCCTATGTCAAAGGGCTGGCGAAAATCACTGCGATCAACGACGACCGTCTGTTGCGGCTCTATCGCGCGGTGATCGATTCGATCCTGCGGACCAATGCGTTTGCCCCGGCGGCGGAAGAAGCGCTCGCGTTCAAGATCGATTCCAGCCTCGTTCCCAACCTGCCGCGCCCGGTGCCATGGCGTGAGATTTTCGTCTATTCGCGCCGGGTCGAGGGGATTCACCTGCGCGCAGGCCCTGTCGCACGCGGCGGATTGCGGTGGTCGGACAGGCGCGACGATTTCCGGACCGAGGTGCTGGGCCTGATGAAAGCGCAGCAGACCAAGAACGCGGTGATCGTGCCGACAGGCGCAAAAGGCGGCTTCTACCCGAAGGAATTGCCATCGCCCGCGATCGACCGGGACGGCTGGGCAGCCGAGGGGCAGGCGAGCTACGAGATTTTCATCCGCACCCTGTTGTCGGTCACCGACAATATCGTCGATGGCAAGGTCGTGCACCCGGACGATGTCGTCATCCATGACGGCAACGATCCGTATTTCGTCGTCGCCGCCGACAAGGGTACGGCGCGTTTCTCCGACGTCGCCAACGCGATCGCGGATTCGCGCGATTTCTGGCTCGACGATGCCTTCGCCAGTGGCGGGTCCAACGGCTACGATCACAAGGCGATGGGTATCACCGCACGCGGCGCATGGGTCAGCGTGCAGCGCCATTTCCGCGAAATGGGCATCGACGTTCAGACCGACAGCATCAGCGTCGTCGGATGCGGCGATATGTCAGGCGATGTGTTCGGCAACGGCATGCTGCTGTCGAAGGCGATCCGCCTCGTCGCGGCGTTCGATCATCGCCACATTTTCATCGATCCCGATCCCGATCCAGAGGCCAGCTGGGCCGAGCGCAAGCGGTTGTTCGAATTGCCGCGATCGAGCTGGGAGGATTACGACGAAAACCTGATTTCGAAGGGCGGTGGCGTGTTTTCCCGCCAGTCCAAGCGCATCAAACTGCCCAAAAAGGCGCGCGAGGCGCTGGGGTTAGACAGCGACGCCCTGACCAAGGGCGAGATCGAACCCGACGCCCTGATCGCCGCAATCGTGGAAGCACCGGCGGACCTTATCTGGTTCGGCGGGATCGGCACCTACATAAAGGCGGCGGAGGAAAGCCATCACGATGTCGGCGATCCGGCCAACGACGCCGTGCGCGTCAATGCCGGAAACGTCCGTGCAAAGGTGATCGGTGAGGGCGCAAACCTTGGCGTGACGCAAGCCGGACGTATCGCCTTTGCCCTGAATGGCGGGCGCATCAACACCGATTTCATCGACAATTCCGGCGGGGTCGATTGTTCGGATAACGAGGTCAACATCAAGATCGCGCTCGCCGCGGCGATCCGTGACGGCGACCTGACCGGTAAACGCCGCAATACATTGCTGGCCAAGATGACCGACGAGGTCGCCGATATCGTGCTGGAGGATAACCGGCTGCAGGCGCTGGCGATTTCGATCGCGGAAACCGGCGGGTCGGGGGCCGTCGCCTCGTATAACCGGCTGATCGAAATGCTGGGCGAACTGGGCGCTCTCGACCGGGAAACGCAGGGCCTCGCCGATGCCGAGACCTATGTTCGGCGCGCTGCAGACGGACAGGGCCTGACCCGGCCCGAACTCGCCGTGCTGCTGTCGTCCGCGAAACTGGCGCTGCAGGACGCGATCGAGGAAAGCGGCCTGCCCGATGACCCGGTTCTGGAAGAAAACCTGATCGCGATGTTCCCCACGCCGATGCGGAAACGCTATGTCGATCAGATCCGCGACCACAGGCTGCGCCGCGAACTGGTGGCAACCGACCTTGCCAACCGCATCGTCAACCGGCTCGGCCTGATCCACGCGTTCGAACTGCCCGAAGAAGAAGGCGTCGGTCTGGCCGATGTCGCAGCCGCCTTCGTCGTCGTCGAGCGGCTGTTCGATCTCAAGGCGCTGTGGGCGGACATCGATGCCGAGGACATGAACGAAAACGCGCGTCTCGGCCTGCTCGACCGATTGGCCGCAGCGGTCGGAAACCTGATGTCCGACGTTCTGCGCACCGCGTCCGGTTCGGTCGAAACCGGGGCGATGATCGAAAGCCTGCGCGACAATATCGCGGTCCTGACGACCGATCGGGCGCAACTGATTTCAGGGGTGGCGCGCGAACGGTCGCAGATGCTGCGCACCGAATTCGTAGAGCGCGGGGCGCCCGAAAAACTCGCCAGCCGGGTTGCCGACCTGTTCGATTACGATGGGTCGATCGGGCTTTCCCAGCTGGCGATCGATACCGGCATCGATGCCGCGCCGTTGACCCGTGCGTTCACCGATATCGGCGAACGCATCGGACTGGACTGGGCGCAGAGCGTGGCCGCGCACATGTCGCCCTCCGACGTGTGGGAGCGGTTGCTGGTCGACGGGCTGGCCCGCGATTTCCAGCATATGCGGCTCGAATTCCTGAAACGCCTGATGCGGCGCAAATCGGGCAAGGAGGATCCGTTGGGCGCCATTGCAAAATGGGCCGAAAACAACGCCGCCGCGATCGATCGGTTCAAGGCGATGGTTTCCCGTGCGCGGGCCCAGCCACCGGTCGCCCCGGCCACCCTTGCCCAGATTGCGGGACAGGCGCGCAACCTTCTGGAACGATAGCGTCGATCGGCGCGCGCGCCCATTCCTGCCTCGATGCAGCAAACTATCGAACCGGGGGCGGGAACCACTCCCGACTTGACGAGGCGGGCGATTTTGGGGAACGCCTGTGCCCATGGATGGAGAGGGTCAAGCGCCGATGCACGCCGATGTCGTGATCGTGGGCACCGGACATGGCGGCGCACAAGCGGCCATCGCATTGCGGCAACGCGGGCACGAAGGCTCGATCGTGATGATCGGGCGCGACCGGGTTCCGCCCTATGAACGCCCGCCTTTGTCGAAGGAATACCTCGCGGGCGCCAAGACGTTCGAGCGGATCATGATCCGGCCCGAACAATTCTGGACCGACAAGGGCATCGACCTGGTGCTGGGCCGCGCGGTGAGCGAAATCGACCCGGTGGCGCATACGGTCACGCTGAGCGATGGGGCGATGATCGGCTATCGCAAGCTGATCTGGGCCGGCGGAGGCGATCCGCGCCGGTTGGGCATACCGGGGGCCAACCAACGCGGTGTGTTCCATGTCCGCGACAAACGCGATGCCGACGACATGATGACCGCGCTGTCCGGCGGCGCGCGGCGCGCCGTAGTGATCGGCGGCGGCTATATCGGGTTGGAGGCCGCAGCGGCGCTGCGCGGCCACGACTGCGACGTCACCGTGGTCGAATCGCTCGACCGGGTCCTCGCACGCGTAGCGGGAGAGGAATTGTCCCGGTTTTTCGAAGCCGAACATCGCCGTCAGGGCGTCGATGTCCGCTTGTCGCAAAGCGTCGTGGCGATTGCCGGTCAGGATGGCCGCGCATCGGGTGTCGAACTGGAAAACGGCGAGATAATCCCTGGCGACATGGTGGTGGTCGGGATCGGAATCGTCCCCGCAGTGGCACCGTTGATCGCGGCTGGCGCTGCCGGGTCGAACGGCGTCGACGTCGATCTCTACTGCCGCACCACGCTCGACGATGTATATGCCATCGGCGATTGCGCGGCGCATGCCAATGTTTACGCGGACAGCGCGGTGATCCGCCTCGAATCGGTGCAAAACGCGCACGATATGGCCAATACCGTGGCGCGGGCGATCATGGGCGACAAACAGCCTTATCACGCCCTGCCGTGGTTCTGGTCGAACCAGTATGATCTCAAATTGCAGACCGCCGGGCTCAATCTCGGCTTCGATGCAACCGTTCTGCGCGGCGATCCGGAAACGCGGCGGTTCACAGTCGCATACCTGAAGGAAGGCCGACCGATCGCATTCGACTGCGTCAACGCGATGAAGGATTACGTGCAGGGGCGAAAACTGCTGGAACGCGGGATCGAACGGATCGACCGCGATCTGTTGGCCGATACGGATGTCCCGTTGAAGGAGTTGGCCTAGGCCGCCGGCGAAAGCCGGTCGAGCGCCCATCGCGCAGCATCGGCCACCGCCGGATCGGGATCGTCCAGCAACCGCCGCACCGGGGCGACAAGGTTTGTCTCGCCGCTGTTTCCGGCTGCATACAGGCAATTCCGCACAAACCGATCGCGTCCGATCCGCTTGATCGGCGAACCGGAAAACAACCGCCTGAAGCCCCCGTCATCGAGCGCCAGAAAGTCAACGAGACGCGGCGCGGCCAGTTCGGCGCGGGGCAGGAATTCGGACGCCGCCGCCGCTGCGCTGGCAAACTTGTTCCACGGACACACGGCCAGGCAATCGTCGCAGCCATAGATGCGATTGCC
>JGI12210J13797_10803197_pt1 | contig 10839 bp, 8 predicted proteins | sample ElkSlonscriptome_3_FD_13797 | JGI IMG/M metagenome (IMG submission 13797) | reverse complement strand
ACTCGGACAAACCGGCCCACTAAATCAATCGGGTACTAAGCGTATTTTCGTTGGCTGACCGGGCGGGTGGCTTGGACCGTGGTGGCGATGGAAAACGTCTTGGCGGTAGGCCGGCGGCCAGCGCCGTTCCGCTCAGTTGACGGGGCGGCCTGTGACTCGCAATGAATCGAAGGCTAGCTCCTCGTCCTCGGCGTCAGTTCGGGCCTCGACTTGAAAGCGAAGTTGGCCCGAAAAATTGGCCGGAAGCAGGGTGTCGAGCGGTATGGAAAAATCGGTGAACATCGGCGTCAACGATTCGCCGTGTTGCTGTCGGGCCAGACTGCCGGAATCATCCCCACGGAACTCGGCGAGGACTGTTTCATAAACATCGTCCCCGTCGAAATCGACAGACAGGCGGAGGAAGTCGTCTTGCTCGAAATGGCCGACCAGGCCAGCAGCAGCGAAACGGACTTCAAGCTCTCGAAAGCTCGACACGGACCACGGCTGATGCAAACGCAATCGATGCACCTCGCCGCCAAGGTTTCCCGCAGCCAGGAAGCGGGCTCCCCGATGGCCGACCCAGTTGGCGGATTGTGCGACGGCGGGTTGTTGTTTCCAGCCGGGAGTGCCGCGATCGGCGCGACGAGGGCGGTCGTGGGTGACGCCCCACTGCGGGTCGGCGGCGGCATCGGTTCTGGAGCGAGGTCCGGCAAGTGTCCATCGCTGGTGCGTCTCGGTCGGCTCGTTGAACCCTTCTGCCGCGATCGTGCGGGTCCCCGATATGGCGACATCCCACAGCCGCGCGGTGCCGTCGTCATGGGCGGTCGCCAGCAAGGTGTCGCCTTCGTTAAAGAAGAAGAATTCGCTGTGAAACGCTGGCTGAACCCAGACCGGATCGGGCTCGGGAGCTCCCGGTCGGATTTGATCCGATTCGTAAATGCGGAAGAATGAAGAGCGGTAGTCGGCGGTGTTGGGATGTTTTTCAAAATGTTCCTCGGGGCCCCCGCCGACGACTAAAAAACGCCCGTCGCGGCTGCTTGCCCCCGGTTCGATCTCCACACCCGTCATCCGGTCGACACCGTGGTAGAGACCGTTGTGGAGCATCATGACTGGTTCGGGTGAGGTGGCCGGGTCGGTGTGCGAGATCAGGTCGTCCGTCAGAAAGACGATTGTTCGTTGATCTTTGCTGGCGATGAATGCAAGCCGACCGGATCGGTTTTGAATACGTGCGGCTTTGGAGGATCGATTCGGCTGCGGCATCGTTGCTAAGCGATGCAGGTCGACGGACTGGATCTGTCCGGTTACCTCGTCGCGTGTGGTCTCCATTTTCCAAAAGCCACCCTTCTGGTCCGTGCCAGCGGTGATCACGTACCGGTCGTCGGGGCTGAAATCGAATTCGTTGACGGCTTTTCCTTTTCGGCTTCCGCCATGGCTCGCGTGCCCGACGTGTCGCCATGTCGAGGGTTCACCCGTCGCCCGCCAAAATTCGATGTGCCCGAAGTATTCCGTCCCCCCAGCCAGCAACTCGCCGCTGTGGCTGAAGCCCAGTGAATCGAACGCGGCGGTACGGTCGCCGGGAATCTCCAGCGTCCGAACAAGCTCGGGTTGCTCCAGCACGACGCCGTCTTCGCCGAGGATCTGCCAAACCTCGATCTTGTCATCTTCGCCAGCGGCGACAACATATCGTCCGGCGTTGCTGGCATGGCGGGTGAATTCGGCGTGTTCCAGCTCGTCTTCCGGGTCGCCGTCGTCATTCAGCGGCACGTCATCGGGAATGCCGTCGGGGACGCTGGCGCCGGAGCGGTTGTCGACTTTATCGGGAGCACGAGACCGGGCGCGGTCCCAAAGCAACGTTCCGTCGATTCGGTAGAGCTGCAGGTGCGAGGTGTTGTCGTTGAGCTGGTGGACGTAACGGGGCGGATCACCTGGCCCTTTCGATCGCGCGTTCGAACGGGATGTCGTGACGACCAGTCGAGAATCGGGCGAAATTACGGCTGACTCGGCACCCACTTCCTCTCGGTCCGTCTCCAATCCGTCGCGGCGATCGGTCAGGGGGTTGATCGGAGCGTCGGGATGTTCATGGGCACCAGGATCCGCGTAACGCCACCAGCGCAATTGCAGCGAGATCGGGGGCGCTGCCCACACGGCGTTCGTACTGGTAACGAGCAGCAGGACGAAGCCTGCCCGCTGGAGTCTTGATACGTTTGGTGTTGCCATCCAAATTTTCTTCGCTGTTTCGACTTGCGTGGTTGGTGCGATGACCGTCGCTGCGACCTTCAATCGAAACGTTTTCGGCAAGCGACGTCTGGCTGCGCAGCGTATGGTCAGGCGGAATATCATAGCCGAAGACGAACCCACGCGATCGTCAACGGCGATCCGAATCTTGGAAAAGAATGGTGTACACAGATGAAACTGAGTGTTGCATGGATCGCTTTATTTTGTTCGATCGTGCTCGGCGCAGCCGACCGGTGCGGAGCCGACGATTCGAATGCGAGGAAAGTACTCTTTTTCGACCTTTGGAAGCTCGATAGCTGGGACAACTTGGCGCTGCGTCTCGGCAAGCCCGAGTGGGTGCCCGAGTGCAATTACCGCGATCCGTCAGCCGAGCGCGGTGACGTCTACTCGCCGTCGGTTTGGTACGACTCGAGTGCCAAGCAATGGCGGATGGTCTATTCAACCCGCTGGTCTCCTCTGACTTTGATGATCGCCAGCAGCGAGGACGGCGTCACTTGGAAACCGCTGGCGGTTGAGGGGGCAGGTGAAGACAAGCTGGCATCCAACCATCTGCTGACCGTTCCCTCTGGATCGGGCGGGGCTGTTTATCACGACCCCGAGCGAACCGACGGTTACGCGTTTCGCCTTTTCGGCCGACAAAGCGGCGGTCCTGTTGTCCAGCGGGCTTTGACTGATCCGAATCATCGATGGCACGAGCTGGCCAAAGCCGAGGGCGACAGGCCGTACATCGACGAGGGGATCCAGGTCGTGTCCAAGGACGGCCTGCACTGGGAGCTGAAAACCGGCGGCCACTGGGACTGGCACGACCACGATTGGCATCCCGAGCCGCCGGTGTTCGCATACTGGAACGGACAAACTCAACAACATGTGATGGTGGCGCGTCCCGGATGGGGTGATCGGCGTCAGTGTTTGCGGACGTCGAGCGATTTGAAAAGTTGGAGCGAGCCGCGTTTGGAGTTGCAACCCGATTCGCAAGACACGGAGGGGACGATCGGGATGTACGGAATGCCGGTGCATCCAGTTGGCAACGGAGCCGGTTACGTCGGGTTGCTGTGGATCTTTCATAATTCCAGCAGCGAGCCGGTCCGGAGTTTCAACCGCTTTTTCGGCACCATGGACGCCCAGCTAGTCTACAGTTACGACGGCCGCCGGTTCTTTCGCTCGTTACGAGAACCGTTCTTAGAGCTGAATGCTTTCCCGAAACATGGGTGTACCCAGATTCGTCCTTGCTCGATCGTCGAGACAGACGAAGGGATTTCGATCTATTCTCAGGCTCAGCGGGCGGCGCACGGCCGGGAACGGGCCGAACAACGTCCGACCGATCAGCCGCTGGCGACGGTGATGTTGCACCGGCTACGCAAAGACGGCTGGACCTATCTGACATCCAAAGGAGACTGGGCGAGTCTGCAGACGAAGCCGTTTGTGTTGCGTCAGCCTGGCATCCGGATCAATGCAGCCGCCCCCTACGGCGAGCTGCAATTTCAACTGACCGATGAGAAATCTCGGCCGATCGAAGGATTTTCGTTCGACGATTGCGTGGCACTGCGAGCGGAGGATTCGCTTGCTTATCCGCTGCGTTGGCGTAATGGGGCCGATTGGCAGGAGGTGTTAGACCGGCCGCTCCGGCTGAGCATTCGTCTGCGCCAAGCCAATTTGTACTCGCTAGAGATGGCTCACCATTTCCTGGACGCCCATGACATGTGGCTGCTCAATGAGGGAAAGGAGCTCCCCGCACGCCCGCGGTTTGACTTCTGAGGGGTAGGACCGGTCGCGAGTACAGCCCCCGCACTTGGTGAGTGCGCGGCAATTGGTCTTGTTGCCGGGGCGGGCGAATCGTCACAATCCCGCCCATGTTTTCCTCTGCCTCCGCCGACCCAACTGCTGCCTCGCCCGCCGGTGCTTCGGATGCGTCCAACCCGTTTGCGATCGTCTTGGACCACCAGCCGACGGCTCGCCAGCGGATGGTTCGTGCGGTGCGGTTTCTGTTGCTGGTCGCCGCCCTGACCGCCGCCGTTTTGGCTGTGACGTGGCAAGGGAAACGCATGCTGGTGGGGTACCTGTCGCGTGATCTGGATCAATTGTCGGCCGAAAGGCGGCGGGAGCGACTGATCCAGCTGGCGGCTTTGGGAACGGACGGTTTACCCGTTTTGACCCGTCAACTTTTCTCCTCTGATGACGAGACGTCCGAGACTTGCTACGCACTCATGCGGTCGCTGCAAGACGATTGGATTTTGACGCCGCAGTCCGAATCGCAACGGCATCATTTCGCGTTGGTTCGAGCACTCGATTCCGCGATTAACCGAATCAGCCGGAGCGAGCACGTCCTTGCGGATCCGCCAGTGGGAAACGCAGTCGGTGACGAGACGTTAGCAGTCGACCTGCCGCGACAGCGTGCCCGAGCTCGTGATCTGTTGCAGCGGACGATCATCGAATTTGCCGAACCGGTTGGGGGGCCGGAGCCAACCGGTCGTGACGGCTCTGACGGCGGTGGTTGGTCCGAGTGGCTGCCACGTTGGACCGGCGGCCAAGAGGAAATTTCAGCCCCAGAGGTACGCCAACTCGCGGAAGCGACCGTCGACAGGCTGATGTTCAGGAGCATCGGTGTCAGGTCAGAGGGCACCGAAGTCGCTCGCGTAGTTCCCGCCTCCCGACACAAAGTGCTGCCGGAAAACGCGACTCCTGGTTTGACGCCGGCGGAGCACGCCCAAAGCGCGGCCCCCCAGCTCTTAAGCCGGCCGACCCAGTGGACCGATTGGCCGCCGCCGACTGCTTCTTCCGATCCGATGCCACCACCGATGCCGAAGTTGGCGCGACCCACTTGGCGGGCGTCGCCCGCGGACATGCCGGTCGCGCGGGAAACGGTGAGTGCAGGCAACACCACGCCCGACTTGGCCAATGGCGTGCGGCCCGTTCCAGACGGTGAAACGATCGCGTTAAGCTCTCCGCATCAGGCGGACCGTCATCCTTTCGTCGATGCCCCTCACCCCAACCCCGGGATTTCTCAGACGGCGGCGAATCTCACCCAATCGCCGATGACGGCGATGGCGACGGAAACAATTCTTCAACATCTCGGCCACCCCGAGCCGCAGATTGCTCGGTGGGCTGAAGAAGAACTGCGACAACGGGGGATGGGCCAGATACAACTTCGCTTCGCCCGCCAGATGGTGACGGCTCGCCCGGCCGACCGGATCACACTGGTGGACTCGTTGATGGCCGAGTCGACCGAAAACCTTTACCCTTGGTTGGCCATCGCGTTGGAAGACGCCGACCGCAGCGTCCGATTGCACGTGGTGTCCAAGTTGGCGACGGTTGACCAGCCCGAGGCGAAGCGGCTGTTGCAACTGAGGTTACAGCAGGAAGACGACCCGCAGGTTGCGACACGGATTCGTCAGGCGTTGGACCTGCGGTGAAGTCACCTCGCGACGGATGGGCGGATTGCCTGTGAATCACGGCTTCGACCTTGAATTCGACCTCGATGACGAGGACGCCGTTCTGACCGCTTACCACGAGGCGGGACATGCGGTGATCGCCGCTGCCTTGGGCGCCTCCATCGATGTTGTCAGCCTTTCGCAAGCCTCCGCGTTCGACGATCTGGAGGACGGGCCCACTCGGTTCGGCGACTGCCTGGTGGATTGGGGACGCGTCGACGCCGCTGCCCCGACTCAGCGGATGAAAGAACTGTGGACCGTTTTGGCGGGGCCGGCCGCGGAGTTTGTCTATGCCGACCGCGAACTCGACCCCGCCCATGCGGCGACTTGGCAAGAGGACTTCCGGCATGCCCGCCGATGCGCCGCAGCGCTCACCCGGACTCCGTCCGAGGAAACCCGCTTGCTCCGTCAGGCGACGCGTTTTCTGACCGAGACCATCGCTTCGCCCGGGTGCTGGGACGCTGTCGCAGCCCTCGCCGACGAACTGGTGCTCGGCGATCCGGTGGACGGACAACGCGTCGCCGAACTGGTCCGATTCTGGTGGGCACGGTAACCCGTTACACTTCGGCCGACGATCGGGACGATTCCAACTTTGCGGCCTCCGGTGCCGCGCCGCTGGGGCGATGAATGACATGCGAGTGATCTGCTTCGAAGACGACCGGGTTGAGCAATTGGCGCCGATCACGCATGCCCGCCCGGCGTATGCAATTCGCTGTGGCAGTTTCCGTTTGGTCGACTGGTTGCAAACGCTCGCCCGGCCGGATGGCGACAGTCGTCCCAGCAAGATTGTCTTGAGCGGTGTCGTCCGGGAGCATTTGCAGGCGATCCAAGAGCACGACCATGCCATCAGCGCGCCCGGCGAACTGTCGAACGATCCGGCGACATCCGGCGGCGTGTTGTTGGTGAATGCCAGATTGGTGCCTTCGGCGGCAAACTTCCAGCGGCTACGGCAGCTCACCGGCGAAACGGCGAGGCAGCTCCTCTGGGACGCCCAAGAAGAGTCGCTGATGGCCGGGTGGTGGCCGCCCAAGGATTTCGAGCGTTTGAGGCGACGTGGGGAGGTCACATGGAAGACGTTGCTAGCCGACGTCCCGTCACCCTCGAATCAGCCGCCGGACGGGCCGGCACAAAGTGAGGCTGTACGAAGGGAGACGGATCGGCCCGGGGCGACGACCTTGACATCGTTCGAGTGGGCTCACGACGTCGTTGCCCGGCACCTGGAGATCATCGGCGATGCCGTGCAGTGGCGGACCGAGCACGGGAGCAACACTCAGCGACAGGACGGCGTCTTCGTCGGCCGCGACGTCCAGATCGATTCGAGTGTCGTGCTCGACACCAGGGGCGGACCGATCGTGCTGGAAGATGGCGTCTGTGTGGGCCCGTTTGCTCTCCTGAAAGGACCTTTGCATGTCGGCAGAGGGACGCGAATCGTCGAGCACGCGTCGATTAAAGACGGCACCGCGCTGGCCCACACTGTCAAAATTGGTGGTGAAGTGGAAGCGTCGATCGTCGAACCTTACTCCAACAAACAGCACTACGGTTTCCTGGGCCACAGCTATCTGGGCAGCTGGATCAACCTGGGCGCGGGAACGTCCAACAGCGATTTGAAGAACACGTACGGGACGATCAACGTCACGTATGGCTCTAAGCGGGTCCAATCGGGGATGCAGTTCCTCGGATGCATCATGGGCGACTACTCCAAGACCGCGATCAACACGGGTATCTTTACCGGCAAGACGGTGGGAGTCTGTTCGATGCTGTACGGGTTTGTAACGACGAACGTCCCCAGTTTCGTCAACCACGCTCGTCTGTTCGGTCAGACCAGTTTGTTGCCGCCGGAGGTGGTGGTGCAAACGCAATCCAGAATGTTTGCGCGCCGTCACGTACGGCCGCGACCGTGCGACGTCGACTTGATCGAGTCGATGTATCGCCGGACGGAGTCGGAACGGTACGTGATGCAGCCGGGTGGATTTTGACAGCGGCCGCAGACTTTACTTCTTTGACGTGTTTCTTCCCCTTTCAATTCTTTCATCGCTGATGCTTCGCGTTGCCCTTATCGGATCGACCGGCTACACCGCGCTCGAGGTGGCTCGCCTTTTACAAGCTCACCCGGACGCACGATTGACTTGCGCGACCAGCCGCAGCGAAGAGGGGGTGCCGTTGTCGACCATCCACCCCCTGCTAAGTGGACGGGTCGACGTAGCGGTCCAATCTTTTGACGCGGCAGCGATCGTGGACCAAGCCGACGTGGCGATTTGCTGCCTGCCCCACGGAGCGTCCGCCGAGTCGGTTCGTGGGCTGGCGGAAGCGGGAACGCGAGTAATCGATCTCAGCGCGGACTTTCGACTATCCACGGCGGACCTGTACGACCAGTGGTACGGCGGGCCGCACCCGTGGCCGGAACGATTGGGCAATGTGGCTTATGGGATGCCGGAATTCTTTTCGCAGTCGATCGCCGATGCCGACGTCGTGGCCAACCCAGGCTGTTATCCGACCTCGGCCATTTTGCCGCTGGTGCCGCTGATTCGCGACGGCCTGATCGAACACGGCGACATCATTGTCGACAGCAAAAGTGGTGTCAGCGGCGCGGGTCGATCGGCCAAACTGGGAACCTTGTACTGTGAAACGAACGAGTCGATCGCCGCCTACGCTGTGGGGTCGCATCGTCATGCCCCAGAAATGGTGGATCTGATCGACCGGATCGCAGGGCACCGAACCGAGTTGATTTTTACGCCACACCTGACGCCGATGGACCGTGGCATTCTGTCGACAATCTATGTCCGTCCGCAGGGATCGGCCGGAACCGGGCAACAGGCTGCAGACCGGATGATGCAGTGTCTGCGGGACCAGTACGAGAGGGAGCCCTTCGTGCACGTGGTCGACCATTTGCCGGCGACCAAACACGTGGCGATGACCAACCATGTGCAGATCAGTGTGCGGGCGTCCGGTGGCCGCTGCGTGGTAGTGTGTGCAATCGACAATCTGACGAAAGGTGCCAGCGGCGCCGCGATCCAGAACATGAACGTCATGTTCGGCTTGCCCCAAACGACCGGCTTATCCGGTTGAGGCAGATTGGCGGTCTGTTTCAGTGGTCCGCCGCTCGCATCGCCTGGTTCAGTCCCCGGGTCAGTTCGATCAAGTTGCGAGGGTTTTGCCCCAGGTCACCTTGACCGATTCGCGATTGACTCTCCGCCCAGACTCGCGTCGCCGGTGCCCCGGGCGAATCCGCTTCGGCACACTCCAGGGTGACGTGAATGTCATCGACGAACCGCAACCACCGCGTGCGGCGGGTCAAGTGAANGGTAATCCGTGGTGCGCTGCCGGCCGAACCGTCGGGCGTGAGAGGACCGCTTGCATCGGATCGCTCGGCGCGTTCCTCTGACTGGACGGACCACAACGGGGCCGCGGCCGCCCATGCCAGTATTTGCTGCCGGGCCTGATCGGGAGTGACGTTCAAGTGAAGCGGCCGCAGGTCGGGGTTCGAGGCGGTGCTCTCCAAACTGGCATGATTGCTGGACCAGTCGCGGCCCCAATCGTCGACGGTCCAGACAATTTTGCCGACGGCGGCAAGGGTAACGGCAAGGGAAACATAGCCAATCATTTTTCGACACGCGGCGGTGGAAAGTGGGGACATGGATTCGATGAATTTGTTCGCGGGCCAAGAGGCCGATCATCTGTTTGAGGCTCAGCCACTTGCTGCGCGAATGCGTCCGAGGTCGTTGCAACAATTCGTCGGCCAGGACCATATTTTAGGACATGGGCAACTATTACAGCGACTGATCGCAAGTCGCCGAATCGGCTCGATCGTCCTGCACGGGCCACCTGGTACCGGAAAAACCACGCTCGCCAAATTGATCGCGGACGCTATCGGGAGTCAATGGATGACCCTCAATGCGATCAACAGCGGTGTGAAAGAATTGCGGGAAGTTTTGGCCCGGGCGAAAGACCTGGTGGCGTCGGGAGAGCCTAGGCCGATCGTCTTTATCGATGAGATCCATCGATTCAACAAGGCGCAACAGGATGCGTTGCTGGCAGACGTCGAAGCGGGCATCGTTTCGTTAATTGGTGCGACGACCAGCAATCCTTTTTTTGCTGTCAACGCCGCGTTGATCAGTCGCAGTCAGTTATTCGAGTTAAAAGCGATCACGCCCGATGCGATGCGTGACGTTCTGCGCCGCGCGATCGACGACGGCGACCGGGGACTCGGCGGGAAGGAAGTCTCAATCGAAGATGACGCGGTCGACTTTCTAGCCGAGGCGTCGGAAGGGGACGCGCGGCGGGCACTGAATACGCTGGAAATCGCTGCCGAAAGCCGTGAGAACCCGTCCAAACCGATCTCGCGTGGCGACGTCGCCGCCTCGCTGACGACCCGACTGGCCGGTTACGACGGAACCGGCGACGAACACTACGATCTGGCCAGCGCGCTGATCAAAAGTATCCGCGGCAGTGACGCGGATGCGGCAGTCTACTGGTTGGCCCGAATGCTGGAGGGAGGCGAAGACATCCGCTTTCTATGCCGGAGGCTGGTCATCTTGGCCAGTGAGGATGTGGGGAACGCGGATCCTCAGGCGTTGCCGCTGGCGGTCGCTGCGATGCAGGCGTGCGAGTGGGTCGGTCTGCCCGAAGCTCAACTGACCCTCAGTCAAACTGTCGCTTATCTGGCGTTGGCCCCGAAGAGCAATGCGGCGACCGTCGCCATTTCGGCGGCAAGACGCGACGTCCGCGAGAAAAAGATTTTGCCAGTTCCCACCATGTTGCGGTGCGCCCACTACGCCGGAGCGGACCAGTTGGGGCATGGCCAAGGCTACCGATCCGCCCACCACGAACCGGACGGTGTGGCTGACTTGGATTACTTGGGCGCCCCTCGCGTTTATTATCGGCCCGTGCACCGCGGCTTCGAGGCGGAACTGCGTGACCGGATCGATACCATCCGTCAACGTCTGCGGCCCGGGGCGGCCGACCCGGGCGAACCACCTTCCCAGGAAGGCTAGTCGTTCGCGACGCGGACACCGGAAGAGATTGCAAGCCGGCTGCGGACCAGCCCTCTAGCGACGCTAAGCAGGCCTTTTCAATGAATTCGGTATCACTCAACCGACTCGCTATTGAGTAACCCGTCGCGTTAGCGAGGAATTGAGCGTGAATCCCTCGCTGACGCGTCGGGTTATGATCGATGGTTTCGCCGAGAGATATCACCAGA
>JGI12210J13797_10762108_pt1 | contig 10839 bp, 8 predicted proteins | sample ElkSlonscriptome_3_FD_13797 | JGI IMG/M metagenome (IMG submission 13797) | reverse complement strand
AAGCCTATTACCCGATAGTTTACTAGAAACATCTCGACCAGAATGGTATGGATTAACCCCCGTTATCAATGTTACCTCTATTCCGCTCGATAATTGGTGGAACCGATTTATAAAACGGTTATTTGATATAATATTCTCACTTCTAGTGATCTTTTTTATATTTACTTGGCTCGTTCCTATTATTGCAATAGCTATAAAACTTACTTCAAGAGGTCCAGTATTCTTCCGGCAAAAGCGGACTGGTTTGAACAGTGAGGACTTTCTGTGTTGGAAATTTAGAACGATGCACGTTAATGATGATTCGGATACCAAGCAAGCAACCAAGCGTGACCCGCGGGTTACTCCTATAGGCACTTTTTTGCGTAAGACTAGTCTGGATGAGATACCTCAATTTTTCAATGTGTTGGCAGGAAATATGTCAGTGGTTGGTCCTCGTCCGCACCCTCTTAAGTTAAATGAGCAGTATTCTTCGCAAATTCACAAATTTAATCACCGTCATTCGGTAAAACCTGGCATTACCGGCTTAGCTCAAGCTAAAGGGTATCGTGGTGAGACAGCTACCTTTGATAAAATGAATAACCGAGTTCGTTTAGATCGCCTCTACGTAGAAAGATGGTTGTTCGTATTAGATATTAAGATCATCTTTCTTACCGTTTGGTCTTTAGTGCGTGATCAGGAGAATGCGTACTAAAGTACAATTCCTGCTACTAGCCCCACTAGAATAATAATTGGAGCCGGTATTCTGGTGAATTGAAGTACTAAAGCAGTTACAATGACCAAACTGATATTCAGATAGGATAGTGCTAAAGGTTCCAGCAGTAGCAACGCTGCAGCAATTACCATTCCGGCACTAGCCGCTACAATACCTTCTAACGAAGCTTTAATAACTCGATATTTTTTAAGTGCATCCCAGAAGCGTAGCATAAAGAAAATAAGAAACGTTCCTGGTAAAAAAATCCCCAGCGAAGCAGCCAAGGCGCCGACTATTTCCCCACTTATACCATATTCCCGCATAGCAAGTGAGCCGATAAATGCACTAAATGAAAAAACTGGCCCCGGAATAGCCTGTACTAGAGCGTATCCGGTCAGAAATTCTTCTGATGTTAAATAGCCCTTGAAGTTAACAAACTCAGTATACAGCAGTGGAATAAGTACTTGACCACCTCCGAAAATAAGACTACCATTACGATAGAAATTTTCAAAAATCCGCGCCGGAACGGCTTGAGTAACTCCTGCGGTAATGGCTGCTACAATCAAGATAGAGATCCAGATTGTCAAATTCCCCCACTTTACAGAAAGTTTCCCCTTCTCTTCTTGAGGGTGCTTCCGATATTTTAGAGCAGTAACTACCCCTGCCAGTAATAGTAGTAATGGATATATGTAGGGTTTACGAATAAGAAACGAAACAATAGTAGCCACTATCATAATGATAATGCCCGAACGAGTATTGACTACCTTTACACTAAGTGTATAGGCAGCATAAAATACAAACCCTACTGCCATCGGCAGAATGAAGCGAGTGAAGCCTAACGAAAGTTCTTTTTCCTGAATATTAGAAAGAAGAACAGCCGCTGTGGTCATTAGGGAGACTGCCGGAAGAATCCATACGAGTAGCGTAAGAAAAGCTAGTTTGGGTCCACCAATGCGGTAGCCAATAGCCGTAATAGTTTGAGTAGACGAAGGACCCGGTAGAATCTGGCAAAGAGCGTGCAGCTCCATCAAGTCATTCTCACTCAAGTAGCGACGCTTCTCTACCATCATTTTAAGAAGTAGTGTTAGATGCGCTTGTGGACCACCGAAGGCACTAATAGTGAGAATAAAAACATCGCGTAGGAATATAAAGTACCGCACCCGACGGATGGATGTAATAACTCCTTGTGAGTACCAGGGCCGATGGCGATGACTATCCAAGACAGTTGGTAAATAACTATTGCTTTAATCCAATCTCTCGTAGGCGCTCCTCCAAAAACTCTCCGGCAGTCATATTATTGTATTGCTTGGGCTGATCTTCACTTACACATGACTCCAAACAGGTTAAGTCCATATCGGCGCGGGGATGCATAAAGAAGGGAATAGAATACCGAGGGGTTCCTAACAATTCGCGGGGAGGATTTACCACCCGATGGATAGTTGACTTTAGTGTATCATTGGTTAAACGAGCTAACATATCACCAACATTGACAATAATTTGATCGGGTAGAGCAGTAATGGGGATCCAGGCTCCATCGCGCCGAAGCACCTGTAATCCTTCCGCGCTGGCTCCCATCAAAAGTGTAATCAGATTGATGTCGCCGTGTTCGGCAGCGCGTACCGCATCATCGGGTACCGTATCTGGGTTTTCAATAGGGTAGTAGTGAATTGCCCGCAAAATGCTGTTGCCATTGTGTACGTGCCGATCGAAATAATCTTCTTCCAAGTTTAAGTAGAGGGCAATGGCTTGGAGTAACTGTTTTCCGGCGGCTTCTAAAGTTTGATAGGCTTCTTTGGCAGTGGGATGCATTGCTGGAAGTTCGTCCTCCGGCCAGATATTATCTGGGTAGTTTTTTTTGATTGGATCATCATCGTCTACAAACTGGCCAATTTGATAGAACTCTTTCAGGTCAGCCGTGGTACGACCTTTAGCGTGTTCTTTCCCTTTACTGGTATAACCACGTTGGCCGTGCAGCTCGGGGCGGTCGTACTGCTTCTTCACTTCTGGCGGTAAGGCAAAAAACTCTTTAACTACCGCATAAAGCTTTTCGGTCAGTTCATCGTTTAAGCCATGATTTTTGATAGCCACAAAACCAATTTGGTTAAAAGCAGTACCTAGTGCTGAAACAAACTGCTGTCGCTCTTGGGTGGTACCTTGGGTGAACTGTTGTAGATCTAAGCTAGGAATATCATTAAACAAATCAGCCATAAATAACTTATTTAGGTAAATCGAGTTAAAAAAATTAATTAACACAAATTTTGCGATAACTTCGCGTTATATCAAGCTTAACACAAACCTACTAAACCATGAAGAGACAATTTCTTTCTATAATAGCAGTTCTTTCTGCTGGATTATTTTACGCTTGTGGCCCCTCAGGAGAGTCTGCGCAAGAAACCGCTACCGAACCAATGGAGGAAGCTGCACCTGCATTGAGCATTTCGCCCGCCCCGGCTTCACCTGAATACGCTGATGCGATGTTGGATGCCACTGGTCCCACCGACGGAGCAACGCTAACTAGTGGCGACTCGGTAGAATTTACTTATGGTATAACTAACTATGAATTAGGAGTTCCGACTCCCGATGCTGATCAAAAACCTTTAGCTGCCTCACCCAAAGGACAGCACGTTCATTTAATCTTGAATAACAATCCTTACCACGCGATCTATCAGCCTGAAGGGTTCAAACTGGCATTGGATGATGGTCACTACGTAGCCTTATCATTCTTATCTCGCTCGTACCATGAGAGTGTGAAAAATCCGGAAGCGTACAAAGTTTCTCAGTTCACGGTGGGTGAAGGAGAAAGTGAAGACGTAGATTTATCTCAACCCATGCTATTTTATAGCCGACCTAAGGGAACCTACAGTGGAGCTGATACAGAAAGTGTATTATTTGATTTCTATTTGGCAAACACTGAAATCGGATCAGGAGGGAATCAGGTGAAAGTAAGTATCAACAGCGATACCACATTTATGGTAGACCAGTGGCAACCTTATGTAATCCAAGGAATGCCGATGGGAGAAAATACTATTTCTATAGAATTGGTAGATAGCGAAGGAAATATGGTTGACAGCCCAATGAATAAGGTATCTCGCACATTCACCTTGAAGGAAGGCGATCCTGCGATGTAGCTTTTTTTCAAAAGCTATTTTTGAAAGCCTGATCGAAAGATTGGGCTTTTTTATTTTATCGTTCGTACAGCTCAATCGGTAAGCCGTCGGGGTCGGCTAAAAAAGTGAATCGCTTCTTCGTAATTCTATCGATACGAATTTCCTCTACGGTAATCTGCTGGTCTTCCAGAAGTAATTTTGCCCGTTCTATATCATTTACCTCAAATGCTAAGTGACGTAATCCAACGGCCTCTGGGCGTGAAGGCCGCGGTGGTGGTTCAGGAAAAGAAAACAATTCAATCTGTCCGCCCCCACTTACTCGTAGGTCTAGTTTGTAAGAATCTCGTTCGGCTCGGTATGTTTCTAAAATGATCTCCAACCCAAGTATCTCAGTATAGAAATGCTTAGACCGCTCGTAGTCTGAAGCAATAACAGCTACATGGTGAATTCTCAGTAGATTAAGCATATCCAAAAGTAGGCACTCTGCGAGACAAACGATAAGAATAATTTTGCTTTACTCATTCCGTAGAGAATCTACTGGGTTCACTCGGGCAGTACGTAGAGCTTGATAACTGACCGTGAGTAGTGCAATACCCAAACACAGTGACCCAGCTACGACAAATATTATTGGGCCAATAGAAATATGGTAGGCAAAATTTTGCAGCCAATAATCCATAGCGTACCAGGCGATTGGGATAGCAATGATGAAAGGAATACCAATAAGCCGTAGAAAATCTTGATTAAATAGTATTAGAAGTTGCTGCATGCTTGCACCTAATGTTTTCCGAATACCCATTTCTTTGGTACGTCGTTCTGCTAGGTAAGAAGCAAGTCCGTACAGACCGAGGCAGGCAATTAGAATAGCTAGTACGCTGAAGGTAATCATAATGTCACCTAGTCGCTGTTCAGCTTGATAACGCATTTCCAGGTCGGCATCTAAGTACGAAGCGTTCAGTGGACGATCAGGAAATACATCTTTCCAGGCGTCTTCCAGAGTACCTATAAGTTGCTGAGGCGAACCACTCGCTTTTACTAATAAATGACGAGTGAGAGAACTGTAAGCTCCTTCGCTACTCATAAATACGGTAGGAGCAATGCGTTCTTTCAGCGAAGCACTATGATGGTCTTTCACTACACCGATTACGGTACCGGTAAGATCTCCGTAGGTTTGCCCATTTTCGTATACGTAAGTTCGCACTTTTTTGCCCAAGGCAGTTTCGGGAGTGAATCCGAAGTTCTTAGCGGCGACTTCGTTTAGGATTACCGCATCGGTAGCATCAGTACCACTTTCTGACGAAAGCGTTCGTCCGCTTACTAAGGGAATATCCAGTAGCTCAAAGTACTGATATCCAATATGCTGGCGTGACACCCGATCTTCAGGAGCAATTTCTTCGGCCATCCCTTCCACTTCGTAAGCCCGATCCATCCCGTGTCCGAAACCCGGACGCACGTAAGCCCGGCTCACGGCCGATACTCCCGCTAGCTGAGAAAACCTCTGCTCCAAAGAGGCTAGCTTCTCAGCTTGTTCGGCGCTGGTTATTTGAGGAGCTGGTACAGTAAGTATTTGTTCTTTCTCAAACCCTAAAGATGTTTCCTGCAAAAAAGTAAGCTGCTGATAAGCAGTGAGTGTACCCGCTATCAATGCAATGGAAGCCACAAACTGAAATACTACTAAACCTTGCTGCAACCACTGATGACTACCTATCTTTTGCCCGATATTTCCTTTCAGTACGCGGGCGGCTTGTAACCCTGAAAGTACCCAGGCGGGATAACTTCCGGCCAGTAATCCAGTCAGAATAACGATGCCCAGCAAGGGTAGCCAAAACGGAAGCTGGTTCAGTATGTCTATTTTTAAGTCTCGGTAGGCCAAGTCGTTAAAATAGGGCAGGAGTAGTTCGGCTAATAGTAAGCCAGCGGTTAAAGCCAGAAGACTCAACAGAAAAGATTCACCCAAAAACTGGCGCATAAGCATCCCCCGACCCGCTCCGGCTGCCTTCCGAATTCCTACCTCTTTCGCCCGCTTCACAGAACGCGCCAGCGACAGGTTCGTAAAATTTATACAGGCAATAAGCAGAATGAGTAGTGAGATGGCTGAGAAAATAGCCACGTAAGTGATATTGCCATTAGCACTAGGGTCGCTGCTAGTGTTGGTAGAGTAAAGATGAATATCCGTTACCGGTTGCAATTGAGGAACAAATTGTTGAGCAACATCCGCGCCTCGGTATTTTTCAACGGCCTTCGCTATTTGGGAGTTGACTGAGGAGGCCTCAGCGCCGGGTTGGAGTTTTACGAACGTCCATAACCAAGGCCACCAGTAGCTTTCGAAGGGGCCAGGGTTATTATAGTACTGCTTAAGGACGGCGATGGAAGTGAGAAAGTCCATTGTGAAGTGAGAATTATCAGGGGTGTCTTCCATCACTCCCTGCACTTCTAGCGAAAGGCTATCGCCAATACGGATGGTTTGACCCAGCGGGTTTTGATCACCAAAGTGCCGTTGGGCAGTAGACTCAGTGAGAATAACGGCACTCGGCGAGGCAAGAACACTCACTTCTCCTACCAGTAAGCGGAAATTAAACACATCAAAAAAACTGCTATCGGCAAAATAGAACTGCTCTTCGTTCACCCGTTCAGTTCGAGTATCATCTAGTCGTTGCACTTCAATTGGAGTTCTAAAGAGCCGAACAACTTCTTCTAACTCAGCGATTTCCTGCAAGGGAGTAATATGTGCCCCACCGGTGCGAGAAAAAGCATCACCATCGTTAACTTTCTGCTGAATGACTCGGTAGATACGATCAGCATCCGTATGAAAGCGGTCGAAGCTTAGTTCGTAACGCACGTAGAGAGCAATGAGCGTGAAGCAAGTAATTCCTAAGGCGAGTCCGGCTACGTTAATAATTGAGAAGCTCTTGTGCTTCATCAGATTCCGGTAAGCGGTGGTGAAGTAGTGTTTAAACATCATAGTACGATAGGTATTTGAATGTTGATTCCTTCGCAGTGCAAAGGGTCTAAAAAATTTAAGGGTATGAACGAGATACAGTCGGTTGGCTTTTCGTTCTCCATATTCGGTCACCCATTCGCTGTACAACTCCTGCAAATCGCCCTGCACTTCTTCTAGCAAATGGGGATTACAGAAGCTTTCTAGCAGGCGATCAATCCAGCGGGGCGGGGTGGGAGTAGGTGGTTTCATAGCATCTTCCACTGTAAGGCTTGCGCGGGTATTTGCTGCCACAATTGCTCCCGGGTCTGCTGAACATCATGAAGGATACGACTGCCGGCGGGGGTTACAGTAAAGAAGCGTTTGCGCCGTCCACCCCGTTCAGCGGTAGCCCCTCCCATCCGAGAGTTAACGTAGCCTTTTTCCGAAAGTCGGTGTAGGGTGGAGTGAATGGCACTAATACTAATACTGCGTCCGGTTTGAGATTTAATCTCGTGGGTAATGGCTACTCCGTAGGCTTGATCGTAAAGTAAAGCCACCGTAAGTAGCACCACTTCTTCCAGTTCACCGATATAAGTCTTTCGCATAGTAGTAATTGGCTAGGAGCTTGGGGCCACCGTGCGTGGCGGGAAGCAAGGATTATGTGTTCTAAACTCCCTGTGCCTAGCTCCAAGCCCTCCGCTCTTTTATTATTTCATATTGTGTAGAACAAACCCCTTGCCAACGCTCAGAATAGTATTTAAAGGCTAATTTGATAAAAATGAAGTGTTCGTGACCGGACAAAGTTGTACGCAGACGGACAAAGATGATGATGATTGAGAGAACTACTTCTTGATAGAGAGGTTATTCAAGCAGTTAACTAATTGCCCAGTGGCGAAAGTAAAACATTTCTCTACACTTCAGGAATATTGCCGAGGTATTGGAATTTCACTGCCTAGAAACGCACACTTCGATATTCGTGGCTTTGAAGAGTTCGTCCGAAGATGCTACCCTTTAAGCACGAGTTATATGCTATCGCGCTAAAACTGGAAGGCTGAGGATTTACGGTTACCGGAAGCTATGACACCAAAGATACGGAGGTCAATATCTTTTTCAATGCACCCTACCAGATCACCTACTGGTATATTTCCCCCCGATTGGAAGGGTTAATACATTAGGTTCACCGAAGAATTCTAACGGAATGCCGGTCATCACCAAGTAGGGAATCAGAAGCGTATCACCGAGCAGTATCCTTTTTGTTTAGCGATAATACCTTTCCGCTCTCCGTTGGCGAGTTCAAATCATTGAACTGATTTTTTTTCAAATTCTCAAATACCTATTTTGGGCGTTTATATAGTTCATTACTACCTAGCTAATCAATTGCCTAATGCCTATTTCTACTAAAAAGCGGTCAATACTGAGCCTGTTTTGTGTATTATCATTTTTGCTTTTGGCCTCGCTGAAAATAGTCAACGAGAACAATCATAAAGCTCAGAAACCTAACGTAGTCTTAATTTTCCTGGATGATGGAGCCTTTGATGATTTCGCCCCGTTCGGGACACCCCGCTATCCTACCCCCCACGTAGAAACCCTAGCGAATGAAGGGCGCAGTTTTTACAATTTCTACGTACCCCAAGCGATATGTTCCGCTTCCCGAGCCGCTCTACTGACCGGTTGCTATCCGGGCCGTACTAAAATGTTTGGTGCCCACGGCCCAAAAGCGCGAGGACTTGATCCTAAGTTTGCTACGTTAGGCGAAGTATTACAGCAGAATGGTTATAAAACAGCGGCCTTCGGCAAATGGCACATTGGCGACCAAGAAGAAACCCGACCGCACAACCGTGGTTTCGACGAGACCTGCGGGCTGATGTACTCTAACGATATGTGGTTGCACCATCCAGAGAACCCGGAGTACTGGGGGCAGTGGCCGTTACAGTACTGGGAGAATGGAGAAGTAACGATTGACACGGTACAGATTGAAGATCAAAAGATGCTGACTACTTGGTACACTGAGCAGGCGGTTGATTTTATTAAGAATAATAAGGATGAGCCATTTTTTGTGTATGTACCTCACTCGATGCCCCACGCTCCCATCTTTTGTAGCGACAAGTTTGAGGGAAAATCTGGTACCGGACTCTACGGCGACGTAATGATGGAGATAGATTGGTCGGTGGGGCAGATTCATCAAACAATCAAAGACCAAGGGTTGGAAGATAATACTCTGTTTATATTCATTGCTTCGGATAATGGCCCTTGGCTGAGCTACGGTGATCACGCGGGAATTACCCGTTTTCGCGAGGGCAAGGGCACTACTTTTGATGGAGGGCTACGTAATCCCTGTATTATCAAGTACCCCGGTAATATTGACTCCAACACTATCTCGCATCATGCCTTTAGTTCTATTGATGTGCTGCCTACCGTTTGTCATCTAACAGGCACGGAGCTGCCGGAAAATACCGTAGATGGCAAGAATGTCTGGAATCTACTTACTCATGAAGATGGAGCTGAGAATCCGCACGCCTATTACCCCTTCACCAATGGAAAGGAATTTCAGGGGATAATTTCTGGGGACGGAAAGTGGAAACTACATTTGCCGCATCAGTACCGCACCGTAGCAAAAGGTGGAAAAGACGGTATGCCTGGAAAGTACGTGCAGGCAAAAATTGATACGGCACTATTTGACATGGTACACGACCCCTATGAGAAAAGCAACGCTTTAGCGATCTACCCCGATGTTGCTCAACAAATGGTCAAGTACGCTGAAAAGCATAAGGAAGCGTTTTTTTCGGAATAGACTTTCAAAAACCCTAAAGTACCAATGATAAATAATGGCTATACCCTATCCGGAGAAATTTCTAGATAGGGTATTATACTGCTCTTGTACAACACTAGGCAGTTTTAGCCACGATGCCCAACGCCTCTAGCTGCTGCGGATCTTCGCGGAAGGCAATCTTAGCAATCGCCATAAAGTCACGCACCCACTGCCGCAGTTCTTTCAGGGCTTCGTTTTGTTGCTGAGTAGTACGTTCGGCTTCCCGCTTTTTACTGAGCTGCTGTATGCGGGCATCGCTGATAGCCGCAATCATGGCCTGCGCCTGCATTAACGCTTCGTCGGCAATCGGAAAATCCGAAGTAGCCGCCTGAAGCAAACGTGCTTTGGTATAAAACCGCTGGGCGCGGGTTAAAAAGCGATCCAGTGCCTGCGGGGTAGCTTGGGTTAGCCCTAACTCTTCCTGGGTGGCAGCATCGGTACGATAGAAAGCTCGTAGCATACCGCTGTGCTTCAGGAATACCTGCCGTAGCTCGGTGCGGTAAGCGGTTAACTGCTGCGTAGCGCGTTTCTTCTCCTGATAGGAGAGCTCCTTGTTGTCAAACAGCAACCAGGCGCGCTCCAGATGAGCTTTGCCCTTCTGGATTTGTTTGCGGTTGTAGCCATAGGCCTCTAATGTCTTAATAAGTTGTGGGTCAGCTAGTGCTCCCTCGATCATGAGCCGCGAGGCAGCTAGTGTTTGATTAATTCCGTTTAGTAAACTCATACACCTTTTATTTTAGAATTAAACAAATATAAATCTGAATAATGATACTTTAAATCAAAAAGAGGGGGAATGCTCACTCCCGTACGGGAACCCTGCGCTTTAGCAAAAAGCAGCGAAATACCACTTAAATGAGCCGTGTGAGAGAAGAGATAACCCTAGTACAATACCCGAAAAGTGAAGTAAAGATGAAACTAGCTGTACGAACTTACACCCAAAGCTGAAAATTTGACAACCCTACTCCGCCTTCGGTACCACCAGGTGAAGTATTTTGATGACGGATAAGGGCTTGGGGTATAGCTAAATGATTTCGTTTGACGATCACGCACTACTATTGGTATGCCTGAATGAGTTCATTTGATCACCGCCAACTGCTTTGAGTACTACCAAATCAGCTCATGTAATGATAGATGGCTACCAATTTTACTGCTTAGCGAGTTATTTTAAACGGGCATGTGCCCTTTTTTATAGACTACGTATATTGCGCACTGTGGCTATATAGGAGATAGACGCAATTGCGTCTATACAGATGTTATGCCTAATGTAAAAGAAAAAGACTTGCAAATCAAAGTAGCAAAACGACTGACAGTTTTG
>JGI12210J13797_10264533_pt1 | contig 10842 bp, 10 predicted proteins | sample ElkSlonscriptome_3_FD_13797 | JGI IMG/M metagenome (IMG submission 13797) | reverse complement strand
AACCCAAAGTCCTTGTGCTAAACCCAAGTCTTTTTTTGCGTTTGACGGCGTCTGTCAGTTTCGGACCGCCGACGTCGAAGAGAACCTATTTTCAGAATTTTTTCGGCGCAGCGGTCAATGATGGTGCGGTATTCGGCTTCTGATCAAACTTTGTTTCCCGCACCCGTCAGAAACAACCCGACAATCGCGTGAGCCAACTCGGGCGTCAGGTATCGCTTGGGGCGAGACTTACGAGAAAACAGATTCAACGGTTGATCCACCATGCTGCAGAATGAGAGTGCGAGGAATTCGGGATCCGACTTTCGGAGCTCTCCATTGCCGATGCCCCGTTTCATGATTTGAACAACCAAACGAAATCGCTTCTCAGTCAGTTTGTCCAGCACACCATCAATTTCGGGAACCGTCGGTCCCATGTAGGTTTGAAACATTAGTTGTGGGACACGAGGATCGATGCAGCATCGTTGGAAAGAGGATGTCACGAAGATCAATAGCTTTCCCGATACGCTCGGCTCCGTAGCAAGAGTCTCAGCCAACTGTTGCTGGCTCTCGCCGTAATGCCGGTCGATCAGGGACTGCAACAAAGCCGCCTTATCCGTAAAGTGGTGATAGAGAGTGGGTTGGGTAACGCCGGCCGCTTTCAGAATCTCGCGAATACCGGTTGCTGCGTAACCTCGCCGAGCGAAGAGGGTGAGCGCAGCGTCCAGCAAACGCTCACGTGTCTTCGCTGCTGCCGCACTACGTGCGCTCATCGTGCTTGCTCCACATCCTTGCGGTTCTGTTTCAAGTCGTGTCCCAAGTTGTCGAAGATCGTATGAATGAGGTCTTCGGTCTTTTCGGCGGTAATCAAAAAGAAACAGAACATCATTTCATCAGTAGTCTCTTCGCCCCAAGTAACACGCTGGGGCGGCGATGATGGGTTCGAGGGATTGTCCGACGAATTATCAAAAACAGCTTCCACGACAATCTCGGTGCCTGCTTTCAAATGAATCGGCTGCTGGTAGTAATATTCATCCTGCCAGTTGTAATCCCACTGCGGAATATCGATCAGCACTTCCACTTGCTCGTTCGGCCGTGTCGCAGTCACACGCATCGATTTGCCGAGCAGATGCATGTGAGGCACGATTCCGACCATGATCACATCTTTGGGCAGCGTGTACGAGGTGGAACGTCGATAGTCGGATTCGCCTGCTGGGATGTCCATTTCATAGTTCGCCATCCAGATGCTACCAACGAGCTTGGCAGGTTCTTTCAGCGATTCTTCCACCGGCTTATCGACGAAGTACAGACCGATCTCGGATTGATCGATTTCGGGCTTGCCAGTGGGATGATAGTGAACTTGAACGACGAGGTCGCTTCCCTTCTTGAGATACCTACCCATGTCGTTTGGGAGTCGTCGCGCCGTATTGCCAACGGACCATCCGCCGAGCGCACCGCTTGGCAAGAAACCCGGTCCACCGAAGTTTGCATACCCTGGCTCAGGTGTCGCCGCATCGAGCTTCCTCGCTTGGCCTTTATCATCGAGAAATAGAACTGCGTGATGTACCACTCGCTTATTGCCGGGATGGAATTCAACCGCGGCCACTAATTTGTCTTCGGGAATATCAATGGGCAGCACGAAATTCTGAAGCAAATCAGGACCGTTGGCCGGCACTGAAAATGACTCCTGCATCCGGACCACGAAGTCGGGCACCCCCAATTGCCAACCGTCAGCAAACTTTGGTCGCGGCGGCAAATCAGCTTTGTCACCCAAAGCACAACCGGCCTCGACCCATTTGGCCAACAACTCCAACTCTCGATCCCCCAACCATCGCTGTCCGACAAAGCGGTGCGCCGTTTCGGGGCCAGGAATCCACGGCGGCATCAGACGACGTTGTGTGACTTCGACAATCATGTCCGCATGAGCTTTCGCATCCGCATAGCTGGATAGCGAGAACGGAGCGACTTGTCCGGGGCGATGACACGTTTCGCAGCGTTGCTGCAAGATCGGAGCGATGTCTCGAGCGAAGGTCACATTTGCATCCAATTGATTGGTACGGTCCGGAGGCAGAACGCACCCAACCGGCTTGGTTTGGCTCAACGACGGTTTCCGACCAACAGCCACCGAGGAAATCGCGTCCGCAAGAAATCGTTTTTCAACATTGATTCGCCTTCGCCCGATCGATTCGTACGCGTTGTCGATCGCTCCGCGATACACTACGGCACCCACCGAGTCCAAGACGAAGGCTTCGGGTACATGCGTTGGCTGGAGAGACGAACGCATCAACTCTGAGGCATCAAACAAGATGGGGAACTTCGCCTCGTACTCCGTGAAATGCTTCACCGCGTTTTCTCGCGTCGTATAGGGATCGGAGATCACTCCGTACAACTCAACACCGTGTGGCAATGTGGCCGCTAGCCGATTGAGTTCAGGAATATACGAGTTGGAAATAGGACACGAGGTCGAAAGAAACACGAACGCCCGGATGACGCCCCTATCGTTCTGAGAAAGTTTTAATTGCTGACCATCGAGCTCCTGCAGGTCAAAGTGAAAATGCACTCGCTTCGCGACTTGAGCCGCGGCACTGGAAGCGATCATGCAGAATAGGATCGGCAGGATGCAGTAAAAGAGTCTCATGTGTGGCACCACCATTCCGTTCGTAACAAACAACCGTCTCAAGTATACCATTCGGTACACCACCGGCAGTTCAATATACCGACTGGTATGCATCGAGTCAATGCTTGGTTCGATCGGGAGTTGGGCAGGCGAGATGGGAGACCGATTGAGCCAGGTGAAGCGCGAGTATCTTCATGCCCGGGTCGTGAAATCCATGTCGAAAACTCAAACCGGTCATTGATGGGTTTCGCAATTATCGAAAGGTTCGGGGCATGCAGTTTTTCGATTTCGTCGGGTTGTACCGAGTGTCACTCTAGACCTGCGTTCAATGGGTGGGAACCGGGCGCAAGCGAAACCAGCCAATCCTCTGGGTTAGTCCACAAGTCAGAGGGGCGGCGCTAGCCGTCCGGTGATCCTGATGGAAAATCGGTGTCTTGACGCGTTCCTACCATCTATTTTCCGATCAAATTTACTCGACTCGTAGGATTAATCATGGCGACTGAACAAGACACAACAAATTGGCCTGAACTGGCGATCGGACTTTACGACAAGCTGACTGGCCGAGATGCAGAAATCAGCTATTCTTTTGACGATTTCGAGCTCTTCATCCCAAGTTCAACCGCAGAGGAGGCTCCTTCGGCACGTTGGAAGATGAACGGGACGGTTCGTGTCTCAACACGCAATGGCGCGGGGATTGCGAAATAGTGCCAGCATCATTCGTGGTAGACATCGATGCATCACTTGAATGTGAATTGGATGGACAAGCGTTAGCTGTCCATGTGAGCAAGGGATTGATTGTCATCAATGTCGAGACAGCAAAGATGGCTAGAGCCTTGATCAGTCATGCCCGCCGTCTCGGTAAGCTTCGTTCAACAGTCGCTCGTCTGAACGCTGCTTTGATTGCAGGCTCGCACCGATTGGAGCTTCACGTTGCCGACGTCGTTGTCGTTTCGATGGGAGGAGAATCGGATTCCGGTTTTCTTCGTTTTGTGGGCTTGCCGCATCTGAGAATTTGGCCGCTGCGACTGCTTCAGTCGTGACCCTTCAATTGAGTAACTGATTCGATGCGTAGGTGCCCAACAGACGAATGTAAAGCGAAATGTGTCTTGGCTGCAAGCAGGGTAATCGATCGTTGGAAGGTACCGGAACCATCATTTTTTCACTCCACAAGGCGATCGAGGAACTGTCCATCGATCTGGTTAACGAGAAGACCGTGTGGATTCTCACAAGTTATCTTAAGCAACTTATCTTAAGCAACGCGGCACACTGAACGAGCCTCCAAATGATTCACGTTGATGAGCTAAGGGAATCGCTCCCCGCTTCACTGAGGGAGAGAACGCGATTGCTTGGTCTCGCGGTTGTCGATCCCGACGGTGAGTACGTTCTCTACTGGATGCGGACCGCGATTCGCGCGAAGGAGAACCCTGCGCTCGACACGGCGATTGAATTTGCAAATCGTTTGGAATTGCCGATCCTGGTTTACCAAGGTTTGTCGGAACGGTATCCGTATGCTTCGGACCGACACCACACGTTTATCTTGCAAGGTGCCCGAGATGTTCAGCGGGCGTTTGCCGCCAGTCGTATTGCCTATGCCCTTCATGTCGAACGACCTGGACATCGCGGGTCGCACCTCAAATCACTTGGCCGGCGGGCTGCGGTTGTCGTTACCGAAGACATGCCAACCGAGCCGCTACGAAGTTGGACGGTTGGACTGAGTCGAGCGATCCGGTGCAGTCTTTTTGCTGTCGATACGGCATGCGTCGTTCCAATGCAGCTAGTAGGCAACAGTTACGAACGCGCGTTCGCGTTTCGGAACGCGACAAAGAAGCTCTACTCCGAACGAGTTTCCCTAGATCCGGACGATTATCAGCCGAAAACCCCTTCGCCGTCTTCGACCGAGCTCCCTTTCGAGCCGGTCGATTTGCAGGATACGGACATCGCGAGGTTGGTGAGCCAGTGCGAAATCGATCATTCGATTGGCCCCGTGCCGCAAACACCCGGCGGTTCTGTCGCGGGCTACCAGCGTTGGCAGGATTTCCAAAAGAATGGGCTGTCAACCTACGATCGTCGCCGTAACAACGCGCTCATCGATGGTGTCAGCAGAATGTCGCCATACCTTCACTACGGCATGGTGGCTCCGACCAGGATCGCCCGGGAGGCCGCGGCAGAGCCATCCAAGGGTGCGGAAAAGTTCCTCGACGAGTTGCTGATTTGGCGAGAACTCGCCTACGTATTCTGCTACTACCGCCAAGCCCACGGCAGCGTTGCGGCGATTCCCGATTGGGCCCGCGAGACCATGCGTGCCCATGAGAGTGATTCGCGTGAATCGCTGTCTTGGGAAGTGATGTCACGGGGCCGCACCGGTGATTCCATTTGGGATTCCGCCCAGCGATCACTGTTGATTCATGGTGAGTTGCACAACAACGTTCGGATGACCTGGGGGAAAGCGATATTGGGTTGGACGCCCAACGCCAAGCAAGCACTTGCTCGCTTGATAGAGCTGAATCATCGGTATGCCTTGGATGGGCGTGATCCTGCGTCCTACGGTGGGATCCTTTGGTGCCTTGGACAATTCGATCGCCCGTTTTCGCCCTCACAGCCCGTTTTTGGAAAGGTAAGAACTCGATCGACTCAGCAGCATGCCCATCGGCTCGATCCAACAGCGTATCGACGCAAAGTGACGCGGCCTTTGTGGGAGTCGACACCTCGAATCGCGGTCATTGGCGGAGGCATCTCCGGACTGATTTGTGCAAGAACACTCGCCGACCACGGCTGCGATGTCAATGTTTATGAAAAGAGCCGTGGCCTTGGCGGCCGCATGTCCACGCGCCGCGTGAATGAAACGTTGAGTTTCGATCACGGTGCTCAATACTTCACCGCCCGCGACGATCGGTTCAAGCGATACGTCGAGTCGTGGGTCGATGACGGGCTAGTGCAACCCTGGAATGGGCGCCTTGTTGTCGTCAACAAGGGAGTGATTACGGCCAACAAGACTGGTGACGAACGCTATGTAGCGGTGCCAGGAATGAGTTCGCTTGGGAAACACCTTGCATCTGATCTGAGTGTTCACCCAAAAACAAGAGTCGAGGCACCAACTCGCTCCGAAGATGGATGGTTGCTCACCCGTGACGATGGAGTCGAGTTGGGTCACTTTGATGTAGTGGTTGTTGCCGTGCCATCGCATCAGGCCGCGACACTACTAGCGTCTACCCCGCAACTCGCGGTGCAGGCCAGAGGTATCAAGATGAACGGTTGCTGGGCTCTGATGTTGGCTTTTGAGAAATCGTTAGGACTCGGTTTCGACGGCGCCTTTGTGCACGAATCGGCATTGTCATGGATCGCTCGCAACAACAGTAAGCCTGGTCGCGACGGGCGTGGCGAAACCTGGGTTGTACACGCATCACCCGAGTGGACCGAGGCACGAATTGAAGAGTCACCCGAACAGGTTAGCCAGTGGTTACTCGATGAGTTTTGGACTGCTGTTGGCAGACGAAGGGTTGAGCCGATGCACGTGGACACTCAGCGTTGGCGATTTGCGATCCCCGAATCTGCTGCCGGAACAGAAGGTGGAATTCGCAAGAATTCTGATGGGCACGGATCTTTGGGAAACTTCGCCACCACCGATACCGGTCGCTGCCTGTTCGATGATCAGCAGTGGATCGGTGCCTGTGGCGATTGGTGTTCCGGAGGGAGAGTGGAGGGTGCATTCCTGAGCGGAATGGCGATCGCAGGCCGCATTCTCGGACGGTGGAATGCGACGACATTGAAAGTCCCGAATTGCAGCATGCAAGATGCCCTCTATTAGCCCTCATGACTCGGATCGTTCTCTAACTCATCAGGGAGATTGCCGATCTTCTCGCCTTCTCCCCATTCCGATTGCTGTATAACAATCGGCATTTAACTCATCCCGTTTCTTCGTCGCGCCCTACGATTTGTTTCTCAAGTTCTGTCAAATCTTGAACACGACTTTGGTCCGGATCGGAGGCTTCCTCAAGACCAATCAGGATTGCACCGGCACCGGTGATCACGGTGACGAAGATGCCTAAGACGAAAATGGAAAGCGATGTCATTGCTTTGCCCCTTGCCCTGCAAACAGCAAACAACCAAAGGACAGTATCGATGGTACCCAAATGCCGACAAACAACCCCTCCTCCCGCTGGCCGTTGAACCAGAGTCCAACCGAAAACAGGAACGATACGAAGGCACCTAGGACAACCAGTCCTTTACCAATAGCTTGTTTTTTCATTTTTTCTCCGATTTGAGATGTTTGATTCATTGTTTAATCACTGGCAAGTGCACGAACATTGCTTTGTCTCGCTTTTTCAACCGTCCAATTGTGTGGTTTTCGTCGGCGCTCGCTCAATGACGCTCGGACTCGCTGACCCAAACCGGACCAGGAACAGGTGTCTCAGCGCGTTTGGCGAGTCGGTTGGTCACGACTCCAACTGCAAAGCATGCCACTGCATAAAGGATTGGCAGCGTTGAATAGGAGGCATCCTTGGGATTGAGCATCACAAGCAGAAAGGCAGCACTGCTCATGAATGCGGTCAGCGAGATACCGAGATAGACCAAATATTTTGCATCGTTCATAATGAACTCCGTTGAGTTAGTAAAAGGATCGGAAGAGTCCGAGTGATTGTTGTTGGTAAGACCTAGGGATTTGTTGCCGTTTTCGACAACACCCCAAGCCCACGCCGTGAAGGCACAGGAAACAAAGCGGACCTTGGGAATGATGATTCGACCTTGCAGTACTCGGTAATTGCGTCGACGGATCTGCGTTCCGATTTCGCGATAGACGGAGGCGGCCACACGAATGGCGGGGCGAACTGCGGATGGCAGGTAGACCATGCCTTCGTTTCCGATCTTGTAATACTCCTCCGCGAGATCGAGAATCCTGCGCACGGCGGCATGAACTTCATTTCGCGACGACGCATCGACACCCTGGGGCAGCCAGTTCAGCGGCAGATAGCATCGTCCGCGCTGCCAGTCCTCTTGAACGTCGCGGGCAATATTCGTCAGTTGCATCGCAATTCCAAGCGACTTGGCGTGCCGCAATGCGCGTTGATCGGTGACGCCGAAGACTCTGCACATCATCAACCCGACTACGCCCGCAGCACGATAGCAGTAGCGAAGCAATTCGTTCTCGTTTTGGATCTGGCCGAGATCCAGGTCCATCTCCATGCCATCGAGCAGACCCAGAGGGTAGCCTTGATCGATGTCAAATTCGTCGACCAGCTCGGCCAGCCATGTTGAAGCTCGATGCAACGTAGGTTCGTTGCGGTAGATTCGTTGAACGTCTTCACGGAGGATTGAGAGACGTTGTTTGGCCTCGTCCGCATTAACGCATGAATCGACAGCGTCGTCGCACCAACGACACCAAGCATACAGCTTCTGTACATCGGCTCTCACACTTGCCGGCAGCAATCGAGACGCAAGCGCGAAGGAACGGCTGCAGCGACGGATAACCTCGCCGACATCGATAGGAACGTTGCTGAATGCATCGTCAGAGACGCAATTCTTTGTTGTGGAAGAGTTCATGATGTCGGCACTCCAAAATCCTGAGCGACCAAGCCGCACGTTGCCTTCGCTGTGTTGATCACGCCGGGCACTCCTGCACCGGGATGAGTGCCACCTCCCACGATGTAGAGTCCCGGGATGTTTTTGGCGCGATTGTGTGGTCGAAAATAAGCGCTCTGCGTCAACTTTGGAGCTACGGAGAAGGCAGAACCATGGTAGGCGTTCAGCTCGTCGCGGAAATTGTTAGGCGTGAAATGTCGGCGCGTCACAATCGAATCACGGAGTCCCGGCAAGTGTTGCTCTAGCGATTCTAAGATTGCGTCACCATACTGCTGGGCTACGCTGTCCCAATCGATCGCTGCGCGGCCCAAATGCGGAACAGGACTGAGGACGTAGAACCCTTCGCAACCGTCCGGTGCCAAGGTCGGATCGGTCACTGTCGGCGTGTGCAGATAGAGACTGAAATCCTCAGGAAGTTTATTTCCATTGAAGATGTCATTCAGCAGTCCCTTAAATCTTGATCCAAACAGAATCGTATGGTGTGCCAATTCGGGATAGCGGCGGTTCGTTCCAAAGTACATGACAAACAACGACATCGACCATTCCATCTTTTCCAAACGCCGCTGGGTTGGTCGTGCCGCGTCGACTTGCCCGTATAGCTTCGCGTAGGTGTGATGAACGTCGGCATTGGATACGACCATATCAAATGCTTCGCCATCAATCGCGTCCGTTTTGACCATGTGTTTTGTTCGACGCCCAGGCTCAACCTTGATCGATCGAACAGGAGTTTCCAAACGGATCTCACCTCCCAAATCTTCAAAAAGCTGTACCAAACCGCTTACGAGAGCTCCCGTTCCTCCCTTTGGAAAAAAGACCCCCCACTGCCTTTCGATCCAGTGAATCAGTGTATAGATCGCACTCGTGTCGTACGGGTTGCCTCCGACAAGCAGCGGATGAAAGCTGAATGCTTGGCGGAGATGCTCGTTTTTAATGAAACGCGAAACGGTCGAATAGACACTGCGATCGGCGCGTAATCGAGCAAGTTGCGGGGCGACGCGGACCATATCGCTGAAGCGGACGAACGGCACGGCACCCAGTTCTTCGTATCCGCGGTGGAAAACACGCTTGGAGTATTCGGCAAAGCGACGGTAACCATCAACATCGCGTGGACTGATTGAGCGAATTTGTTTAATCAAATCGGCCTCGTTCGAGACGTAGTCGAACGCGACTCCATCGGTCCATTGCAATCGGTACATCGGCTCCACCGGCAAAAGCTCGACATAGTCACGCATGTCCCGGCCGGCCAGTTGGAATAGTTCTTCGATGCAGTGAGGTGCTGTGATAACCGTCGGTCCAGCATCAAAGGTAAAGCCGTCATCGTGATAAACGTAGGCTCGCCCGCCGGGCTTGTCGCGTGCTTCGAAGCAAGTTGTCTCGAATCCCATGGCTTGCAGACGGATTGACGCGGCCAAGCCACCAAAACCGCTTCCCACCACGCTTGCCCGGCCGCGTGGGCTCTGATGTCCGTTTCGGCGCAAAATACCGCGACCGGGCAATTTTGACGTATCACCGATACATGTTGGAGCGACAGACATAAATCACCTTTTCTGTTGAAGTCGCGTCAGTGCTGAACGCATACCCTGAGTGGATTCGACGTGTTCGCCCAGTAATCTCATTTCGCGTTGCAACTTGGACGCGATGAGCGCATCGCCGCGGTCGCCCACCAGATCAAGCAAACAACTGGCAATACGCTGATACTGGCCAACTTTTCCACGAGCATTTGTTAATTGAAGTTGCAACGATTGGATTTCTGTTTTTGACGCCAGCTTGGTAGCCCAGCCCCATGCCCAGGTGACCCTCGCATTACGGAGATCGTCGACGCGCTGCTCGCCATCGAGAAGCCGTCGCAACTCGGCAAGATCATTCTGCATTTGAAGACACATCCCTACAGCCATTCCGAATCTCGCAAGTGCCTTTCGCTTCACCACGTCTGCACCTGCTGTGGTCGCTCCCAACCACGACGAAAGGGCGGTCAACCCGCCCGTTTTCAATCGACTAATTTCTCGAGCCGTGGGGTAAATTTGATGAACTGGCACCGTCTCGACCGAGGCCCCCAGATCCAACGCCTGTCCTTCGTGACAGCGACGAATGGTATGTACGACCCGCGCCAAAATTGCACTCTTGTTTTTTCGTGACAGATCTACTTCGCTCAAATGTTCTAAGGATCGAAAATACATCCAATTGCCGATGTTCAATGCAATTGGAATTCCGACTTCTCGGTGCAGCGTCGCTTGGCCGCGGCGCATCGCTGAATCATCTTCGATATCGTCGACGATCAAAGAACCGGCATGCAACAATTCGATCGCTTCTGCGATTTTTGCGGGGGCATCGCCCTGACCGCCAGCGGCGCGATACGACTCGTTTACGATCGCGGTTCGAACCCGTTTTCCAGTTTGTGAAAGAAAGCGATTCGCAGGATCGTTCAGCGCCTGATCGAGCATTTTGCTCAACCCATCATCGCAGCTTGCTGGACACGAGTACGTTAAAGAATTCGTTGAATGCGACAGATTAACCACACTCATTAGTTAGCTCCTGAAAAGAATGAATGGATAAATCGAAATGGTCGCAAACCAACGAGCGTCGGTGGAATCCCAACGATAATTCGAAACGCATCAGCGGCGGTGAAACGATGTGAATAGAAACGTTCGATTGCTTGGTCGTCGAGCACGCGG
>JGI12210J13797_10014279_pt1 | contig 10846 bp, 7 predicted proteins | sample ElkSlonscriptome_3_FD_13797 | JGI IMG/M metagenome (IMG submission 13797) | reverse complement strand
CGAGCCGGTCGAGCCGGTCGAGCCGGTCGAGTCGGAAGAGTCGGAGGAGTCGGAGGAGCCGGGCGAGTCGGTCGAGCTAGCAGCACTGGTCCCCGAGGAATCGAGAGGGCCAGCGGCGGTGGAGTCGGTATCGGGGCTCGTCCCGGTCGAGCCGGTGTCCTCGCTCGCGGTGCTCCCTCCCGCCTCATCGGCCGGGGTCTCCGGATCCGAGGCGGGGGTGCAGGCCATCAGGACCAGGGGACAGACGAGCAAGCAGTCGGACGTGGAGCGCTGCATGTTGGCGTCATCTTCGCTCGATCGAGCGGGTGAGGGCCATCGCGATCGGAGCGGTCGGAGCGGTCGGTCGGGGAACGGCGTCAATGTCCGGGAGCTCCGCTCCGCCCCGCTCCGTCCCCTCCCCTCCCCTAATACCCCCGCATCGCCCGATTGATCGCCTGATTGATGATCCCCCGCTCCCACCGCGTGACCTCCCGAGCGATCGCCTCGATCGGCCGCGGCCGGTTGTCGATCATCTCCTCCAGCGCACTCACCAGCCCCTCCGTGATCCCGAAGTGCCGGTCCGCCCGATCCAACAAGATCCCCGCCACCGCTCCCACCACGATCGCCGCAATCAACGGCCCTGCCGCCAGCGTCGTCACGGCACCCACCGCCGCGCCGGCGAGCCACCCGGCCCCGGCCGCCATGCCGAACTTCACCAGGTCGGTCGACAGCGTGCCGAGCAGCCCGGTCAGTCGCGCGTCGCCGTCGCTCAGGATGTGCTCCACCACCCGCAGCGACGCGTAGGCGATGACGGCGATCCCGGTCATCTTGGCCGCGCCGCTCGCGAGCTGCGAGGGGCTGATGACCATGTTCACGACCTTCGGGTTGGTCGTGAGGTACCGGGTGCCGTTGAGCGTGGGTCGCAGCCCCGGCGCACCCTTCAGGATCAGATACGACTTCTCGCCGACCGTCTTGATGTACGCCCGCCCGGACAGCCCCAGCTCGGTGACCATCCTCGAAGCGGCCACCGAGTCCGAGGCGAGCGCCGCGGCGCTCATCAGGTCGACCCCGGTCGCCGACGACAGCTGGTCGTTGACCTCGATGATGAACAGCAGGGCCTGGGAGACATCGACGCTCCCTCCCTCCGTCTGCACGGTGATGTCGCCGGTCTCGAAATCGTCTGCCATCTGGTCCTCGCTTCAGCCTTCGGTGGGGCTCCTGCGTGCAACACGCAGAGCACAGGCCACGGTCACGGTCACGGTGGGAGTCTACGCAGACCCTCGCCCAAACCAAGACGTCAGCGAGCGACCCATGTCGCATCGGTCCGCCCCCTTACCCGAAACGCGCGCGATCCCGAGCCGTGAGCCGCTCATCCGCGCCCCACGACCCTCACACCCGCGCGCTCTCGCTCAGATGTCCAGCCCGTCGGCCTCGGACGCCCGCTCCATGATGAACTGGTACCGCGCCCCCGCGTCCTTGCCCATCAGGTCCTCGATCGTCCGATCCGTCGCCAATTCATCCCGAATGCTCATCTGGATGAGCTGCCGCTTCGCTGGATCCAACGTGGTCGACTTGAGCGTCTCGGGCATCATCTCGCCCAGCCCCTTGAACCGCTGGATCTCGGGCTTGCCCCGCTTGATCGACCCCAGCAGCCGCTGCAGCTCGGCGTCGTCCGACACCCAATGGGTCTCCTTGCCCACGTCCACCCGGTACAACGGCGGCTGCGCCAGGTACACGTGCCCCCGCCGGATCAGCTCGGGCATGTACCGATAGAAGAACGTCAGCAGCAGCGTGGCGATGTGGTGCCCGTCGCTGTCGGCGTCCATCAGCAGGATCACCTTGCCGTAGCGCAGCCGCTTCAGATCGAACGCCTTGTCGATCCCGCACCCGAGCGCCTTGACCACGTTGCCCAGCTCCTCGTTGGCCAGCACCCGCGCGAGCGTGGCCTGCTGGGCGTTCAGCACCTTGCCCCGCAGCGGCAAGATCGCCTGCGTCTTGCGGTCCCGCCCCATCTTCGCCGAGCCACCCGCGCTGTCGCCCTCCACGATGAACAGCTCGGACTTCCGCGGATCGGTGCTGGCACAGTCCGCCAGCTTCCCCGGCAGGTTCAGCCGCCCCGCGGCCGCGTTCTTGCGCGAGACCTTCTGGCTGGCCGCGCGCGAGGCCATGCGCGCGCGCGCGGCCGCGATCACCCGCGCCACCACGGCCTCGGCCACGCTCCGGTTCTCGTGCAGCCACTGCTCGAGCGCGGGCCGCAGCGCGCCCTCCACCTGCCCGACCACCTCGGGGTTGTTCAGCCGGTTCTTGGTCTGGCTCTGGAACTGCGGCTCGAGCACGTAGGTGCTCAAGATCGCCACCAGGCCCTCCCGCATGTCCTCGAGCGAGATCGTCACCCCCTTGGGCTCGAGCTTGTGGGCCTGCATGTACGCCCGCAGGGCCTTGCCCAGCGCGTTGCGGAAGCCCTGCTCGTGGGTGCCGCCGTCGGGCGTGGGCACGCCGTTCACGAACGAGTAGGTCGCGTCCTCGGTGGCCTCGGTCCACGCGAGCACCAGCTCGAGCTTGGGGTCGTCGGCCCGCTCGCAGGTGAACTGCCCCGGGTGCACGGCGGGCTTGCCCCGCACCTGCACCAGCTTGGTGAGGAAGTCGACGATCCCGCGCGCGTGCAGGAACTCCTCCTTGGTGCCCCCCTTGGGGTCGACCAGCGTGATCTTCAGCCCCTTGTGCAGGTAGCTCTTGGCCTCCAGCCGCTCGCGCAGCACCAGCACGTCGAACGTGTGCCGCGCGAACACGGTGGGATCGGGCCGCAGGTGCACCCGCGTGCCCGAGCCGCGGCTGTTGCCCAGCTTCTCGAGCTTGCCCACCGGCACGCCCTGCTCGAAGCGCATCTGCCATCGCCCGCCGTCGCGCCACACCTCCACCACCAGCTCCGACGACAGCGCGTTGGCCACCGCCGCCCCCACCCCGTGCAGGCCGCCCGAGTGCTTGTAGCTCTGGTCGTCGAACTTGCCGCCCGCGCCCAGCTTGGTGAACACCGCCACCACGGCCGGGATCTTGAGCTGCGGGTGCTTGTCGACCGGAATCCCGCGCCCGTTGTCGACCACGGTGATGCCCTGGTGGTCCCGATCGAGCTCGACCGTGATCTCGGTGGCGTGCCCGTTGATCACCTCGTCGACCGCGTTGTCGAGGATCTCCCACACCAGGTGGTGCAGGCCGTCCTTGTTCACGCCGCCGATGTACATGCCGGGGCGCTTGCGAACGTGGTCCACCCCCTCCAGGAACTGGATCGACGTGGCGTCGTAGCCGGCCGCCCTCGCGCTGGTCTTCTTCGCGCTGGTCTTCTTCGCGCTGGTCTTCTTCGCGCTGGTCTTCTTCGCGCTGGCCTTCTTGCTGGTGCTTCGCTTGCGGGTCGCCATGGTGCTCGCTCGTCCTCTTCCGGCCTCAGGCCTCGGCCTCGTCGCTCAGGTTGGGCAGCTCGGGCGGCGGCAGCTCGAGCTGCTTCACCTTGCCCCGCTTGAACACCGCGCGCCCCTTGCCCCCGCGCGTGACCGGCTCGCGGTCGCTGCCGGTGAGCTTCTGCGACGCTCCCGAGCTCTTGTGGATGACCACCGAGGCCGCCGCCGGGAACGCCCCCACCACCGCGTCCCCGGGATCGAGCTTGATGAAGCGCACCCCCTTGCCGGGCCCCGACAGCAGGTTCACCTCGCCGGCCTCGCACGCCAGCAGCCGCCCCTCGCGGGTCAGCCCGCACACCACGTCCTCCACGTAGACCTTGAACACCGAGACGACCTCGTCGCCCTTGGCCAGCCGCGCGTACATGCGCCCGCGGCTGGTGCTGGGATCCTTGTGGGGCCACAGCGCGAAGCGCAGGCTCTGCCCCAGCCGGGTCACGGCCAGCAGGTGCGGGTAGGGCTCCTCGTACTCCTCGCCCAGCTCCGGCTTGGGCTCGGCGAATTCCACCATCACCCGCGGATCGGTGCCCACCGCCGCCACCACCCGCTCGCCGTCCTTGAACTTGAACAGCTTCTGCACGGGCGTGCCGTGCCCGGTGGAGGGCGGCACGTCGTTGATCCGGCACACGTAGGCCGAGCCCATGTTGGTGAGCAGCACGATGCACTCGCGGGTGGTGCCCCCCACCAGCGCCAGCGGCTCGTCGCCCTCGCGCATGCGGGTGGTGCCCAGGTTGATGCTGCGCTGGCGCTTGATCCACCCGTCGCGGGTCACCAGCACCACCGCGTCTTCCTCCACGATGAAGCTCTCGGCCGAGAACTCCTCGGTGATGTCCTCCGCGCCCAGCTTGGTGCGCCGCGAGTCGGCGAAGGCGTCGGCCACCTCCTGCAGTTCCTGCTTCACCAGCCCCCACAGCTTGTCCTTGCTGCGCAGGATGGTCCGCAGCCGCTTGGCCTGCTTGCGCTTCTCGGCAAGCTCCGCCCGGATCTTCTCGATCTCGAGCTTGGCCAGCCGGTACAGCTTGGTCTCGAGGATGGCGTCGACCTGCTCCTCGTCGAGCCCGAACTCCTTCATCAGCTTCTTGGCCGCGTCGGCCTTGCCGTCGGAGCCGCGGATGATCTTGATGGCCCGATCGAGCGCGTCGAAGATCTTCTCGAAGCCCTCCAGGATGTGGATCCGCCGCTCGAGCAGCCGCAGCTCGTACTCGATCCGGCGCTTGATCGTGCCGTAGCGGAAGTCGAGGAAGTAGCGGAGGATCTGCGCGAGATCGAGGCGAGCGGGCGCCCCCACCTCGGGGTTGTCGGTGGGTACGAGCACCGTCAGGTCGACCTTCACCGGCACCTGCATCTTGGTGTGCTTGTACAGGTAGGCCATGATGAGCTCGGGATCGACCTCGATCTTCTTGTCGAGCTGCAGCTCCACCAGGATGTCGCGCGTGCTGAGGTCCTGCACCCCGATGAGGGCGGGCAGCTTCCGCGAGAGGATGACCTGCCCGATCTCTTCGACCAGCCCGGCCTTCTCCACGCCGTAGGGCACCTCGTACAGCACGATGACGGGGCCCTGCTTGCCCTCCTTCACCTTCCAGCGCCCGCGCAGCTTGAACGAGCCGCGGCCGCTCTCGTACACGCCGTGCAGATCGGCCCGGCTGGCCACCAGCTCGCCCCCGGTGGGGAAGTCGGGGCCCTTGATCGAGCGCATGAGCTGCTTGACCGTGAGCTTCGGGTCGTCGACCAGCGCGATGCAGGCCCGCACCACCTCGCCGAGGTTGTGGGGCGGGATCGAGGTGGCCATGCCCACCGCGATGCCCGTGCCGCCGTTGACCAGCAGCTGCGGGAAGCGGGCGGGCAGCACGATCGGCTCGCGCCCCGTGCCGTCGAAGGTGTCGCGGAAGTGGACCGTCTCCTTGGGCAGCTCCACCAGCAGCTGCGCGGCGATCTCCGACAGCCGCGCCTCGGTGTAGCGATAGGCGGCCGGCGAGTCGCCGTCGATCGAGCCGAAGTTGCCGTGGCCGTCGACCAAGGGCGCCCGCATCACGAAGTCCTGCGCCAGCCGGACCATCGCGTCGTAGACCGCCCCGTCGCCGTGCGGGTGGTACTTGCCGATCACGTCGCCCACCACCTTGGCGCTCTTGCGGTGGCGGCCGTCGTGCATCAGCCGCAGCTCGTGGAACATGGTGAAGAGGATCCGGCGCGCCACCGGCTTCAGCCCGTCGCGCACGTCCGGGATGGCCCGAGCGGTGATCACCGACAGCGCATAGTTGAGGTACTTGCGGCGGGCCTCCTCGGCGAGATCGCCCCGGATCTCTCCCTCACCGCCTCCGTCGCCGCCGGCCGTGGCCGCGGGCTCCTCGGGCGGAGGGGCGGGGGTGGTGCCCTGGGTCAGGGCGGGCGGGAGCAGCTCGAGCTGGGTCATGACCATGGCGAAGGGACGGACCGTGCGATCTGCGCACGACTACCGGGGTGAACGGTCGCGCAGGTGATCACGGAGGTCCAATTTCTTGCGTTTTTTCCTCGTTCGATCGATCGAAGACGCTCCAATCGCTCGATTCCGCGCAAACACCGGTGACTGGACGTCCTTCGCGCCTCGCGCTATTGCCCCATGCATGGCCCATCCGCTGTCGGTCGGTGAGCTGAGTGTTCCGCCCGTGACCCCCGAGGACCGCGAGCGCCTCCATGGTCACCACGGCGGGCTGGTGTGGTTCACCGGGCTGTCGGGCGCGGGCAAGAGCACGATCGCCAACCTCGTAGATCGTCGGCTGCACGAGCTGGGCCGGCACACGATGCTGCTCGACGGCGACGTGGTGCGCACGGGGCTGTGCGAGGATCTCGGGTTCTCCCCCGCCGACCGGGCCGAGAACGTGCGCCGGATCGGCGAGGCGGGGCGGCTGTTCGCGCGGGCGGGCGTGCTGGCCCTGGTGGCCGTGATCGCGCCGTACAACCGCGACCGCCAGTCCACGCGCGAGCGCATGCGGCCCGATCGCTTCGTGGAGGTGTTCGTCGACGCGCCGCTGTCGGTCTGCGAGCGACGCGACCCCAAGGGTCTTTACAAGCGGGCGCGCGCGGGCGAGCTGCGCGACTTCACCGGCATCGACGCGCCCTACGAAGCGCCGCCCGACCCCGAGCTGCGGCTCGACAGCGGCGGCGAGGTCTCGGCCGAGGCGCTCGCCGATCAGGTCATCGACCTGCTGAAGGCCCGCAACCTGGCCTGAGCGCCGACGGCCCTCGCCGCTCACCCCGGCCGGCGCATCAGGCAGACCTGCCCCTGCACCCACGGCTCGAGGAAGAGCCCCCCGCCCAGCGCCTCCACCGTGGGCTGGTACTCGCTGCGCTGGGCGTCGTGCAGGATGACCACGCCGCCCGGCCGCACCCGCTCGAACGCCTCGCGCAGGCAGTGCGTGCGCGCGCGACCGTCGACCAGCGCCACGTCGAACGCGACCCCGGCGGAGCGCGGCGCCCGGACGTAGTGGGCCATCAGCGCGGGGTCGTCCTCGCAGCGAATGCACCACGCCCGGTGGGCGGCCGCGGTGGTCTTGTCGCCCGGCCGGTGCTCGGGCTCGGGATCGTGCTCGGGCGGCGGCTGCAGATCGAGGGTGAAGCGCGGGTCGTCGATCGACTCGCGCACCCGCTCGCCCCACGTCACGTGGTGCTCCACCGAGACCAGCCGCTCCAGCCCGGGGAGCGCGTGCAGCCACGCCCGGCTGCTGCCCCCGCTGCCCCACTCCACCATCGCCCGCGGGTCGACCGCGTACAACACCGCCCGCACCTGCGAGAACTCGATGGGGTGCATCCACACCGGCATGTCGGGCGGACCGGCCAGCTCGGGCGTGGGTGAGACCAGCCCGATGCGCTGCAAGATGTTGCCCCGGTAGGTGCGGTAGCGTCCGTCGTCGTCCTCGGCCATGGCGTGCGGCGCAGACTACCCCGACCGGAGCACCGGCCCCAGCCGGGGCGTCGCGCCCCGTCCCGTCGCGCCCCGTCCCGTCCCGTCCCGTCCCGTCCCGTCGCGTCCCGGTCGCGTCCCGTCGCGCCCCGTGGACTCGTCAGCGAGCCAGGCCGCGGCCCAGCCCCTCCGGGCGCGCGCGCGGCCGCGGGGAGGTCATCACGCCCTGGGACCGGATCCGGTCGATGACCCACTCCTTCTCGACCAGCGAGCCCGGGCAGGTCTTGGTGGTGTTCGGATCGTCGCGGTGGAAGAACACCGAGTTGGTGCTGGCCTCGACCCCCAGCCACGCCAGCACGTGCCGGCTGACCTCGATGGCCACGTCCCAGCAGTTCGCGCCGCGCCCCGAGTGCGGGGACTCCTCGTTGTAGTTGCCCAGCACCTCGATCCCGATGGACCGCCGGTTGAAGGCCACCGCGTGGATGCCGTGCTGCCGGAAATCGCACATGCCCAGGCAGTGGGTGTCGTCGACGAACAGGTGCGGACCGGAGGACCACCCGTTGTCGTTGACGTAGCCGTGCCGGGTGTTCTCCATGTGCTGCACCGTCAGCCCATTGGGACGCAGGGCCAGGTCGGGGAAGCCCGTATGATGCAGCGTAATGGAATCACACCAAGCGGGTCGCTCGATGCCTCCAAGGTATCCGGGCAGCTCTCCTGGCGCCCAGCTCATGCCGACGTTCTCGAATCCCATGCTGCCACCAACACGTAACAACGCCGACATTATTCGCCGTACATGCCGGGGCGATCGGCGCCGCCCCGGCCCATGCGACCGCGCTACGCGGTCAGCATGCCCATGAGCGCCAGCTCGATCTGCCGCCGCTCCACGCTGGAATCGATGATCTCCACGATCACCCGGTCGCCCACCCGCAGCTCGCGGCCGCTCTTCTCGCCCTGCAGGCGCGCCCCGAGCTCGTCGAGGATCCAGCGCTCCCGGTGCTCGCGCTCCAGCCGGGCCCGCCGCACCATGCCGTCGATGGGGGGAAGATCGAGCGTGACGTAGGCGCCGCCGGCCGAGACCCCGCTGATGGTGCCCTCGAAGCGGTCGCCGATCCGATCGCGCATGAACGCGGCGGCGAACATGGCCTTGGCGTCGCGCTCGGCCTGCACGGTGGCCTTCTCGCGGTCGTTGCTGCGCTCGGCCTGGGCCCGGCTGCGCCGCATGGAGGGCATGCTGGGCACGGGAGACGGGCCGGCCGGGCCCTTGTTCCGGTTCAGCCACGCCTTGAGCACCCGGTGGTTGATGAGGTCGGGGTAGCGCCGGATGGGGCTGGTGAAGTGCAGGTAGGCGGGGCTGCCCAGCGCGAAGTGCCCGAGGTTGTGGGTGGAGTACTCGGCGTGGGCCAGGGTGCGCAGGCACAGCTGGTGCAGCACGTCGCGCCGCGGGTGCTCCTGGACCTTCGTCAGGAACGACCGGAACCCCTTGGGGGTGCGCAGCCGCTCGGGATCGACGTCGGCGCCCAGCAGCGAGGCGATGGCCACGTAGCGCTCGATCCGCTCCTCCTCGGGCACGTCGTGCACCCGGTAGACCACCGGCAGCCGGTGCTTCACCGCCAGCCGGGCCACCGACTCGTTGGCGGCGACCATCAGCTCCTCGATGAGGTTGTACGCCCGCGCCATCGACTCGGTGGAGCGCGAGGCCACCACGTCGCGGATCCGGGTGGGATCGTCGTCGTCGAGCAGGATCTTCACCTCGGGGAGATCCAGCTCGAGCGCGCCGCGCTTGCGCCGGGCCTTCTGCAGCCGATCGGCCGCCTCGCGCAGCACCTGGATCCGCCGCTGCATCACCGGCGCCATGCCCTCGTTGCCCTCGAGCTCCTCGGCCACCTGCTCGTAGGTGAGCCGGGCCTGGCTGTGGATGATGGCCGCCCGCACCTCGGCGTCGCCCACCACCTTGCCCGCGGCGTCGACCTCGTAGGTCACCACCATGGCCAGGCGATCCTTGCGGGGCACCAGCGAGCAGATGTTGGCCGCCAGCGGCTGGGGCAGCATGGGCACCGCGCGGTCGGGCAGGTAGCAGGTGAAGCAGCGCAGGGCCGCCTCCTCGTCGAACAGCTCGCCCTCCCGCACGTAGTGGGACACGTCGGCCACCGCCACGTGCACCCGCATGCGGGCGCGCTGCACCGAGCGCCCCAGCAGCTCCACGCACACCGCATCGTCGAAGTCCCGCGCGTCGGGCGGGTCGATCGTCATGAACTCCAGCTCGCGCAGATCGTGGCGGTTGTCGTGCTCGGCCCGCCGCACCCGGCGGGGCACGGTGCTGGCTGCGGCGTCGACCTCGGGCGGCATGAGCGGATCGATCCCGTGCTCGATGAGGATCTTGGCCTCCTCGGTGGACAGCGAGCCCGGTGCGCCCAGCACCCGCTCCACCTGCACGCTCATGTCGTCGCCCCAGGGGCCGGGGTAGTCGACGATCCGCCCCACCACCACCTGGCCGGGCTCGCCCTCGGGAACGGGGCCGACGACCTCGGCCCGGCCGAGCACGCGCGGGTCGTCGGGCTCCACCATCATCAGCTTGCCGCGCCGGCGCAGCACCCCGGTCACCCGGGTGCGGGCGCGTCGGGTCACCGAGCGCACCGAACCCTCGGGCCCGCGGGCGCCCATGCGCCAGGCCACCATGGCCTCGTCGCCATCCATCGCGCCGCCGCGGTTGGGGGGCGCCACGAAGATCGACCCCTCGCCGTCGAGCCGCTCGCCGAACGCGAAGCCGCCCGGGTTCACCATGATGCGGCAGCTGGCGACCTGCGGCTGGCCGTCGTCGCCGGTGGGGATGGCCCCGCCCCCGAACGACTCGGACGGAGGGGGATCGACCAGTCGCCCCTGGGGCCGCCCCTTGCGGGGAGAGGACGAGCGACCACGCTTGTCGGCGCGCTTGTTGCGGCTCACGGCCCGCAACCTGGCACGTCCCCGCGAGAGCGTCCACCAGCCCCCAGCCGGCCTGGGGCGGGGCTCGGGCGCGGCTCGGACCTCGTGAGGATACGGATGCCGGGGCCGAGGGGGGACCCCGAGGAGTCAGCCTCCTAGCGCAGGCCCCGGAGCACCCCGTCGTCGCAGCCCACCACCACGGTGCCCGCGGGGGAGATGGCGACCCCGCTGTCGATCGGGTCGGGCAGCTCGAGGTTCCAGAACACGCGGCCGCTCAGGTCGAGGGCGTACAGCCGCCCGTCTCGGCTGCCCACGAAGATCCGCCCCTCGGCGTCGAGGCTGGGCGGGGCATGGATCGCGCCCTCGGTGGGCAGCACCCAGCGCATGCCGCCGTCGGGCTCCACCGCGAACAGCTTGCCGCCCTCGGTGCCGAACACCACCGTGCCGTCGGAGCCCACCACCGGGGCGGACCGCACCTCCGCGCCCGCGTCGAAGCTCCAGCGCAGCGTGCCGTCGGGGGCCACCGCGTGGAGCGAGCCATCGTCGGCGCCCGCGTAGATCGTGCCGTCGCGACCGGCCACCGGCGAGCCGTCGACGTCGGCGGTGAGCTGAAGCTCCC
>JGI12210J13797_10708814_pt1 | contig 10849 bp, 9 predicted proteins | sample ElkSlonscriptome_3_FD_13797 | JGI IMG/M metagenome (IMG submission 13797) | reverse complement strand
GTAGTGGTCTGCGCGGAGCGAGCCGGCGCAGCCGGCGAGTCTCCGCCGCCCGCCAACGAGAGCGAGACCGTCACGCGCATCGCGCGGGACGAACGGGCGAGCGCAACGGCGACTCGTGGACGCGCGCAGCGCGTTCGCGACGTCGCCCAGCCCAATGGAAAGAGTGGGCGCTGGTGGGCAGGGACTCACTGGACTCCAGGCCGGGTCGGCGGACAGGCCCCCCAGATGCGTAAGACTCGCCGGAGGTGCTGGCGAAGCCAGCGCCGAGGCGACCGTCGGAGGTGCTGGCGAAGCCAGCGCCGAGGCGACCGTCGGAGGTGCTGGCAAAGCCAGCGCCGAGGCGACCGTCGGAGCGCAGGGGTTGGACGCCGAAGGCGGACACCCCCGGAGCGGCAAATCTGGGGGGCCTGTCCGCCGACCCGGTCGTGGGCCTACGAACGACGCCAACGACCCCAAAGCGCGCCCCGACGGAAAGCGAACGGCCCGGCGGTGGTGCCGGGCCGTTCTAGGTGGTGGGTGGGTTGTGGAGAAACAGCAGATGAAGAGCGCGGCGAGCGGATGGTGGTGGGTCGCTCGCCGCCTTCCTCATCTCAACGGCAGATGCCGTCGATGCATTCCCGGCCGGTCGAGCAATCCGCGGAGGTCGCGCAGTCGCTCGTGGCCTCGTTCGTGGTGGCGCAGTAGTTGTCGAGGCAGAAGGTCAGCTGCACGTCGACCCGAGCGCACTCCTCTTCGTTGTCGCAAGGGGTCCGGCAAACGCCGTTGATGCAGGCGAAGCGGCAGTCGGTGTCGCTCGAGCAGTCCGGGTCGGGCCGGGTGTCGAGTCGGCAAGTGCCGTCGTCGCAGATGTTGCCCTCGGCGCAATCGGTGTCCGCGGCGCAGCCCTCGAAGCAGGCGGAGTCGATGCAGATGCGACCGTCGCCGCAGTCGGCGTTGCTGGTGCACTCACCGGTCATCGGATCCTCTTCGACGCAGTAGCTGTCGGTGCACACCGCGCCGGCGGGGCAGTCGGCGTCGCCCGAGCAGCCGCTCACGCACTCGCCGTCGACACAGGTCCGGCCGACGCCACACTCGCTGTTGAAGCGGCAGACGTCCTCATCGGCCCGGCAGTCGCCGTCGATGCAGAAGAAGCCCTCGTCGCAGACCCCGGTCTCGTCACAGCTGTTGCCGTCGTCGGGGGTGCAGACACCGTCGAGACAGATCAGGCCGGCCTCACACTCCGAGCTGCGCGTGCAGGTGCCCGGGTTGGGTACGGGGGTGGGCTCGGTCGGCGCGACGCACAATCCGTCCGCCGAGCACTCGGTCCCATCGGGGCACATCGCGTCGCTCTCGCAGCCGGCGATGGTGCAGCCGAGGTCGGTGCAGATCTCCCCTTCCGAGCACTCGAAGTCACCACGGCAAGGGTCGCGGTCCGGCGGCTCCACGTCGCGGCAGCCGAGGCCGTCGCAGTAGTAGCAGCCGTCTTCATCGCAGAAGTACGACTCGTTCTTGCAGCCCGAGGCGGCCAGGAGGCCGAGGGCCAGAGTGAAGAGGAAGGAATGAGAGAGGGTTCGCATGGTGTGGTCTCGCGCAGGAGCGGGGGTCCGACATGGACTCGAGGAGAATTGATCCATGATCCGTGCCAGACCACCCAGAACCCCGCGAATGGCGCAAATCGGTCGATTCTGAGGCCAATTCGGCGAATCTTGCCGCCAAACATCCCCATTTGGGGTCAGTGGGGACCGTGTCGTCGCGCGCCGCCTTTTCACGTTCTGTGAACCGGCGTTCACGAGCCCGGGAGCGCCGATCGTGAACGCCACGGTCCACGAAGCCAGACGTGCCGGGGCCCAGGGTGTATAGATGGGGCCGTGCGCGCGCTCGTCGCCATGACCGCCCTGACCTTCGCGTGCGGGGGCGCTCCGACCCGCATCGCCGGCCCCGAGGCGACCCTCGAAGCCTACGTCAGCGCCCTCCGTTCGGGAGACAGCCGGACCGCCTACGCGCTGCTCGACCCGGAGACGCAGGAAGCGATCGCCTACGAGGACTTCGAGGCGACCTTCGAGGCCAACCGGGCCGAGCTGCAGGAGCAGGCGAGCCACGTGGAGGACGCGGTGAAGGCCGACGAGGTCCTCAGCCGCGCCGAGGTCAGCCTCCGGGAGGGCGAGAAGGCGGTGCTCACGCTCGAGGAGGGACGGTGGACCGTGCTCGGCGGCGTCCTCGACGCGCCGGCGCTGCAGACCCCACTCGACGCGGTACTCGCGCTGCGCCACGCGGTGCAGCGGCGAAGCCTCCGCGGACTGATGCGCGTGCTCTCGCGGGAAGCTCGGGCAGGGCTCGACGACGAACGACGCCGTTTCCTCGACGAGACCGCGGACCCTCTCGACCTCGAGGTGGAGATCCAGGGCAACGAGGCCCGGGTCCGGCTCACGGGGGGTCGGCTGCTTCGCCTTCGTCGGGAGGCGGGGGAATGGCGCGTGGTGGACGTGGAGTGACCGACTCCCCGGCCTCGGCGGCTTCGCCTTGGTCGGGCTGCTCCGGCTCGGCGTCTTCGCTTTGGTCGGGAGGCGGTGGACGTGGAGTGAAGGGCTGCCCTGGCTCGGTCGGGGCGAGGGCCGTGCACGCATAGGCCGGCGCGAAGCGCGCGTAAGTCGTTGGCGGTCGCCGCTGGATGGCGAGCCGGACCGCGCCGTCGCTCACCCCCGCGATCACCTTGGTGTCCTCCACTCCGTCGTGGGTGAGCTGGGTGATCCGCCCGTCCTGCAGATCGACGCGCACCACCTCCGCGTCGCCGACGACCGGATCGGAGACCTCGGCGACCCGCATGGTGCCGTAGATGGCGTCGCCGCGCGGCCCGGGGGCGACCGACCCGGAGCGTAGGCAGCCGGCGACGTCGACCCATCGCGGCTCCCAGGTGTCCCAGTCGACGACGCCGACCGTGCAACCGAAGGGCCGGCCCGCGCTGGCGACCACCACCCCCTCCGCGGTCGCGCCCAATACCGCTTGAACCGGCCGCTCGACTCCGCCGATCCGAGCGACGAGCGAAGGGCCACCGGGGCCGATGCGCATGACGGCCAGGTGGGTGAGCTGCGGCAGGTCGAGGGTGGCGCGCTCCTCCGCGTTCGGGGCGAGCAGGTCGTCGAAGAGCTGCTGCTCCTCGCTGCGGTCGCCCTCTTCCTCCGGCGCATCGGCGACGGCCTCCGCGCCCTGAGCGCCAGCGACGGTGACGAAGAGCAGCGCGTCGGCTTCCGGGACCGGGGCCTCCGACTCCGGCGGCACCTCCGCACCCGACTCGGACTCCGAAGCCGCCAGCAGCGGTCGCTCGAGGAAGCTGCCGAAGGCGCCGAAGGCGGTGACGGGCTCGGGGATGGCGTCGGCCCGCGCGGGCATCCACATCAGCTCCGGCGCGGCGTGCTCGTGCTCCTGGCGGGTGAAGGTCACGCTCCGGCCATCCGGAGCCAGGTGCGGGAGCCCGATCCGGACCGGGGGCTCCGTCCGCAGGAGCACGACGCCCTCCCGCCGCGGGGTCCCGCCGGTCAGCACCAGCGCCGATCCGATCACTCCACCGGAAGGTTCGAGGGCGAGCTCCACGTGCACGGACCAATGCGGGCTGAGAGCGTCCGCGTCGGGACGCATCCGTGGCGCGTGCGCCATGTAGTAGGCGCGAGCCAGCGGGTCCCAGTGGAGCAGTCGGTCGAAGGTCTCGGGACTCCGCTCGACATCGGCGCGTCGCCCGAGGCGGAAGCGTGGGGTCCGCGTGCCGGCGTGGACGACGACCCCCGTCTCGAGCACGGCGACGGGGTTCTCGCTGGGACAGAGCGCGAGTGGAGCGTTGGTGCGCAGCTGGCAGCGCAGCTCGAGCCCCTCGGTTGCCTCCGCAGTCTCCCGGGCGCGCTCGCAGCGCTGCTCGAAGTCCGATTGCGCCGCCTCGAGCGCCTCCACGCCCCCGCGCGCCCGCTCGAGGCGCTCCCGGGTCTCCAGCTCCCGGGGGGTGGGTTCGCTCGCGAGGAACGCCTCGACGGCGCTGCTCTCCACCAGAAAACCCGCCACCCGGTCGATCGCGCCATCGAGGACCGCGTCGCCTGCGAGCTTGAGCGCGTGGATCTCGTCTTCGCCCTCGAGGGAGAGCTGCCGCGACACTCGCATGGTCTCGCCGTCGGCGGTGGCCACATCGAGCATGACCTCCGCGAGCACCTGCACGCGGTCGGCTCCGCCCGCTCCTTCCCGGCTCTCCACCGCGTGGAGCGAGAGGAAGAGCGCATGGGACGCGCCCTCGCGCCGCGCGGTCGTCAGGACCCGGTTCAGGTCTGCCGGAAAGAGCCGCTCCACGTCCGGCACCGCCTCGAAGCCGTGCTCGCCCAAGAGCCGTTCGGCGTAGGCGAAGATCGCCTCTCGGCAGCCCTCGTCGCAGCCCTCGATGTGCACCAAGACCGCGTTCGGGGCCGGCGGCGAACGGGTGAGCGACCAGGTCCCCGAGGCGATCCCTCCGAGCACGAGGAGGGCGAAAGCGAACCAAGCGCCACGCTTGCTTCGGAGGCGCACATCTTGGAGCTGACCCACGTCGATCTCAGCTTAGCGCTTCGTCGGCACCTTGACCCGGCGGACCGGACCTGAATAGGTTTTCACCACATGCCGAAGAGGAGCGCAGCGAACCGATGAGCGGCCACAGCAAATGGTCGACGATCAAGCGCAAGAAGGGCGCGAAGGACGCCAAGCGCGGCCAGATCTTCACCAAGATCATCAAGGAGATCACGATCGCCGCTCGGCTGGGCGGCGGGGACCCGGATGGGAACTCGCGGCTGAGGCGCGCGCTGGATGCCGCGCGGGCGGCGAACATGCCCAATGACACCCAGACCCGGGCGATCAAGAAGGGCACCGGTGAGCTCGAGGGCGTCCACTACGAGGACCTGGTCTACGAAGGCGTCGGCCCGGGCGGGACCCTCTTCATCATGGAGGTGATGACGGACAACCGGAACCGCACGGCGGCCGAGGTCCGAAAGCTCTTCGAGAAGGGCAGCGGCGAGCTGGCCGCCAGCGGCGCGGCGGCGTGGGCCTTCGAGCAGAAGGGCATCGTCCGGATCCCGAAGGACCAGGGCACCGAAATGCAGATCTTCGAGAAGGCCGCGAGCGCCGGCGCGGAGGACCTCGGGGATGAGGACGAGGCCTGGGTCGTGACGACGGTGCGCGAGGATCTCGACAGCGTGTCGACCGCCCTCGAGGACGCCGGGCTCAAGGTCACCGAGGCCAAGCTGGAGTACATCCCGAACATCCCCAAGGAGGTCGACGGCGACGACGCCAAGACGCTCATGGAGCTCTTCGACGCCCTCGACGAACATGACGACATCCAGTCGGTCTTCTCCGACTTCGAGCTGAGCGAGGCCGCGCTCGCCCAGCTCGAGAGCGAGGACGAGAGCTGAGCATCATCCGCGTTCTCGGGATCGACCCCGGCACCCAGCGGACCGGCTGGGGCATCGTGGAGAGTCGTCGGCGACGGCTCGTCCCTTTGGCCAGCGGCGTGATCCGCACCGGCAAGCGGCCGCTGCCGGCGCGGCTGAAGATCATCCACGACTCGCTGACCCAGGTGATCCTCGAGTGGAGCCCGGCGGTGGTGGCGATCGAGGACATCTTCATGGCCAAGCACGCCAACGCGGCGATGAAGCTCGGCCACGCGCGAGGGGCCGCCATGGTCGCGGCCGCCAACGCCGAGCTCGCGGTGCACGAGTACCCGCCAGCGCTGGTGAAGCGAACGGTCGCCGGCCGTGGCGGTGCGGACAAGACGCAGGTCGCGAAGATGGTCGCCGTCGTGCTCGGGCTCAAGAAGCTGCCCGGTCTCGACGCCACCGATGCCCTGGCGATCGCCATCACCCACTGCCAAGGGGTCGGCCGACCGGCCCCGCGGCCGAAGCCGCGCAAGAAGCGCGCGCTCTGAGATGACGCTCACGACCCTCGCCGTCACCGGCACCAACGGCAAGACCACGACCACCCGGATGCTGGGCGCGATCGCCCGAGCCGCCGGCCATCGTCCGGTCGTGGTGACGACGGTGGGCGTGATGGTCGACGGCGAGGAGCGCGGAATGCTCCCGACGGCGATGAGCGCGTTCCGCGAGTTCGTCGACTCGGCCGAAGCGGAGGGCGGTGACCTGCTCTGCCTCGAGGTGACCTCCCGGGCACTCGCCGGCGGCTTCGCCAAGCGGTGGCCGCCGACCCACGCGGCGCTGACGAGCTTTTCGCGGGACCACCTGGACCGGCACGGTTCGCTCGAGGCCTATCTGGCAGCCAAGGCCCAGCTCTTCCTCGCGCTGCCGACCGGCGCCGTGGCGGCCCTCCCCATCGAGAGCGAGGCCACCGAGCTCCTGCTGCAGGTCCTACCCGAGGGGACCACTCCGCGCACCTTCGGGCTGCAGCCCGGCGCGGACCTTCGGGGGACGATCGCCGGGGTCGATCGCAAGGGCACCCGCCTGAGCCTGGAGGGGCTGCTCGAGCTGGACGTGCACCTACCGATGCACGGTGAGCCCTTCGCGCTCGACGCCATGGCCGCCGCCACGCTGGCCCACGCGCAGGGGCTGGCCACCGAGGCGATCCGATCGGGCCTCGAGGGCTTCGGCGGCGTCCCCGGCCGCTTCGAGATCATCGGTGACACCCCGCTGGTGGCGGTGGACTTCGCGCACACGCCCGATGCGCTCGAGGCCACCCTCGGCACCGCGCGGGCGCTGGCCGGTGAAGGGGCCGTGTGGCTGGTCTTCGGCTGCGGCGGCGAGCGCGATCAGGGCAAGCGACCACAAATGGGCGCACTTGCGAGCGAATTGGCCGACCAGGTCGTGCTGACCACCGACAACTCACGGGGCGAGGACGCGGCCGCGATCGCCGCCGCCGTGGAGGGCGGGCGCACGGGCCGAGCGGGGTGGCGATCCATCGCGGATCGCGCCGACGCAATTGCGCATGCGTTGGACTGCGCGGCCGATCGAGACGTGGTATTGGTGGCCGGCAAAGGCCATGAGGCCGAACAGATAGTAGAGGGGGCGGTCAGCCGCCCCTTCGATGATCGAGAAGTCGTCCGACGCATCCTGCATCGGCCGGCCACGAGTGGGCCGCCTGGCGAGCCCAGGGAATAGGGAGAACCAGATGAAGCTTCGTAAAGATCGTTTTCTTGCCGCCGTTTTCGCTCTCAGCCTCGGCGCGTGCGGTGGCGGTGAGGCCGAAGAGCCGGAAGAGACCACCGCGGGTGAAGAAGACCCGATGATGGACGACGGCATGGGCGACGACGGCATGGACGACGGCATGGGCGACGACGGCATGGACGACGGCATGGGCGACGACGGCATGGACGACGGCATGGACGACGGCATGGACGACGGCATGGAGGACGACGGCCCGCTCCCCGAGTGAGCCGACGATGACGTCTCGTTCGCGGGCCCTGCTCGCCTGGGTGATGCTGGCCTCCGGGCCGCTCACCGCAGCAGCGCAGGCGGATGAAGACGTCGCAGTCTGGAGAGACGGCGAGGCGCACGACTCCATCTCCCTCACGGAGGTGGACGAGAGCGACCTCGCCGTTCTCGATCTGGGGGAAGAGTGGGTGCCGCCCATCTTCGTCCCGCACGAGCCCTTCGTGCCGACCTTCGTCGCCCTCGCGCAGGGGCGCTTCGATGATGTCGCGGACGAAGCGCTGGCGCGCCGGGCGCAGCAGGACCGCTTCCTCGAGAGCTACGGCATCCCGCCGACGCTGGCGGTGCTCCGCGAACGGCTGCAGACGCTCCTCGACCGGACCTGTCGCGCCGATCTCGATGCGCTGGAAGCCTTCGGCGGCAGCGACATCGACGAGGACGACGTCGACGCCTGGGAGAGCTCGGCCGTGCCGCGAGCCGAATCCTTCGTCCAGTCGCTTCTGGTGCGCTTCGACGCCTACGGTCAGGAGGGACTTCCGCGGGAACGACTGAGCCCCTACGAGCGAGCTTGGCTCGGCCGGGCGACGCCGCTGGGCGTCTGGCGCGCGGGGCTGGACGCGGCGCGCGAGCGACTCCGATGCGAGGGTCTGGTCCGCGGTGAGCTGGTGGGGACCGAGCTCGACACCCGAACGCGCAACGCGCTGGCAGCCTTCGAACGGCGCCATCGCATCTATGCTCGGGGTCGACTCAGCGGCGAGACCCTGGCGGCGCTGCGCTTGCCCCCGCCGGAGCTCGCTCGCCGGGATGTGCTTCGGGTGCTGACCGAGCGCGCACGGCTCGACTGGGGCATCCTCGCCGACGGGAGCGCGGCGCCCGACCGGCTCGGCACGGTTCGCGATGGGATCGAGCGCGCCTTCGGCCTGCAGACGCCCGAGTCGACGCTGGCGTGGCTCGGAGGTCTACCGCGGGGCGAGGGTCCAAAGCTCATGGTGGCCGTCCCGAGTCCGCCCGCGACCCCAGAGGATGGAGCCATCGTCGAGGTACGGGTGACCCTCGACCGAGGGGATCAGAGCTACGATCCGCCGGGCTCCGTGGTGCGCCGCATCGAGCGGCGGCCCACCCTCACGCTGCATGTGCGCCGCGGCGAGGAGTGGGTCGCGTTGGTCCAATGGCCGACCACCATCGGCGGTTGGCATGTGGAGCGCGAGCGAGGCCGGGACGTCTGGCGCTACAAGGAGTCGCCCGCCGGTCCGGGGGTCTGGCAGCAGATCCATGCGGCGCCGGTCTGGCTGCCGCCGGCGTCCACCCCCGACGCCGATCTCGTCATGGAGCGACATCTCGAGGAGGGCGAGGTCATCAGCGAACCCAAGGCGACGCTGCTCGGCCCAGGCTATGCGAGCGCCTTCGGCCTCGCGGCGGCGATCCATCGGCCCCTGCAGCCCAGCGGCGAGCTCGGGCCCGACGAAGGGATTCGCACCCATGGGTCGGTCGACTACACGAGCGTCTGGCGTCGGGCATCCCATGGGTGCCACCGACTGCAGAACCACCGGGCGGTCGCGCTCTTCACGTGGCTGCTGAAGCATCGGCGCCATCGACGCTCCGGTTCACGACCGCTGCAGTACAGCCGGAACGTCCGCATCGGTGACCAGACCATGACGCTCACGGTGCCCCGCTCTGGCTACATCTACCTGATGGACCCTCCGATCCCCTTCGAAGTCACCGAGGGTCGCGTCGTCGGAGCGCTCGCGCGACCGCCGTCCAGAGCCATCCCGGTGCAGTGATGGATTGGGCCAGCATCACGGCGTTGGCGGCGCTCCTCATGGCGCTCTCCGTGAGCGTCCACGTGCTCTGGACCCGCGACGAGCCGCGCAGCGCGTTCGGGTGGATCGGCCTCGCCTGGCTCGCGCCGCTGATCGGCGCTGGGCTCTACGTCGTCTTCGGTATCAACCGCATTCGCCGCCGCGGTCGCGCCATCCGCGAGGCACGCAAGCAGATGCGCGAACCCGGTACCCAAGCGGTCCCACCCGATGTCGTCGCCTCGCGTTTTCCAGAGCGGCCAGCGCTCGCGACGCTCGCGCGCGCCATCGGTAGCATCGACGAGCGTCCGCTGGTCGATGGGAACGCCGCCTACCTGCTGCAGAACGGCGACGAGGCCTATCCCGCGATGCTCAGCGCGATCGCCGAGGCCGAACGGAGCGTCCTGCTCGAGTCGTACATCTTCGAGCTCGAGGGCCCAGGGCTGACGATCGTCGAGGCGCTCGCCGCTGCGGTGAAGCGCGGGGTGGAGGTGAAGGTGCTCGTGGACGCGGCGGGGGTCCGCTACGGCTTCCCGCCGGTGGACCGTGCCCTGCGCCGACGGGGAGTCCGCGCCGAGCGCTTTCTTCCCGCCTTTCCGCCCTGGCGGATGCCCTACCTCAACCTCCGAAACCACCGGAAGATCCTGGTCGTCGACGGCGTCATCGGTTTCGCCGGAGGGCTCAACATCCGCCCGGACCACGTGCTCGCCGACGAGCCAGACCACCCGACACGGGACACTCACTTTCGGCTCACGGGGCCGGTGGTGACCCAGCTCGCGCAGGTCTTCGCGGAGGACTGGATCTTCGTCACCGGCGAGACCCTCGACTCCGAGATCCACTTCCCCGCGCCGCAGCCGACCGGTGGCGCTCTCGCCCGAGTGGTGGCGGATGGGCCAGACGAAGACTTCGACAAAGCGCGCTGGTCGATGCTCTCGGCCCTCGCCTCCGCCACCGAGCGGATCATGGTCACCACTCCCTACTTCCTGCCCGACGAGCCGCTCCTCGCAGCGCTGGCCGTCGCCGCCAAGCGCGGTCTGGAGGTGGATTTGGTGGTGCCGGCCGAGAGCAACCTCCGCATCGTCGGCTGGGCCATGGAGCACGTGCTCGACAACGCCCACCTCGACGGCGTGCGCATCTGGCGGAGCGCGCCGCCCTTCGATCACTCGAAGCTCTTGGTCATCGACGGCTCGTGGTCCTTCATCGGTAGCGTCAACTGGGACGCCCGAAGCCTGCGGCTGAACTTCGAGATGAACGTCGAGATCTACGACAGCGCCCTCGCCGAGGCGCTCGAGGCCATGATCGATGAGCAAATCGCGAACGCCAAGCCCTGGCAGCGGCCCGACCGCGCCCCGCCAGAGCGCCTACGCAACGCGCTCGCGGGGCTCTTCCGGCTCTACCTCTGAGGGGCGCGGCCCCAACTGCGATAAAATCGGGGCTCGACTGTCCAATCGGTGTCGGCCCGCGCGTCATCGAGGGGAGAGCGCGACGAGCGCGCTCCGAATCGAAAGGATGGCTCCATGCCGAAGCGAACGTTCCTCGTGCTCTACCGCAACCCCGAGCAGGCGGAGGGCGCCGAGCCGAAGACGAAGACGCCTCCATCCCCGGAGGCGATGCAGAAGATGATCGAGGGGTACCGCGCCTGGATGGACTCGTTCTCCGACCAGATCGTGGACCCGGGCGCGAAGCTGAAGGGGG
>JGI12210J13797_10549481_pt1 | contig 10850 bp, 7 predicted proteins | sample ElkSlonscriptome_3_FD_13797 | JGI IMG/M metagenome (IMG submission 13797) | reverse complement strand
GCTTTTGCCGACGCCACTCTGCCCCGCCACGACCGTTTGACGGCCGGTCAAAAACTCAGAGAGATATTCGAGGTTCTGGCCCGTGGCAGCGGACGTCATCAATACTCGGTATCCCAGTGACGCGTAGACGCCGACCAGCGGCGCCAATGTCGCCGGATCGACCAAATCGATCTTGTTGATCACGATGACAGGTTCGATCTCACACTGGTGGGCCGTCATCAACATTCGGTCGATCAAGACGGGCTTGATGTTGGGTTCGGCCGCCGTCGCGATGATCAGCATGGCGTCCAAATTCGCAACCAGCACGTGCTGGCGACCCCGACTGGTCCGACTGATCGCACCCTGTCGCGGTTCGACCCGCTGGATCATCCCTTCGCCAGGGCGGTCCGATGGATCGGTCGTCCCAGAGGACGCCAATTGCTCCACCCGCAAGGTGACACGATCGCCCGCTACGATGACGTTGCGCTGATCCGTGCTGAGCGATTTCAATACCTGGCGGATGGTACAGACGTACTGGCGGCCGTCGTCCCCGAGAACTTTGGATTGCAACCCGTGCACGCTCATCACCCGCCCGGTGAGGAGCCGGTCGTCCTCGTTGACGCTCAGCCGGACGTGCAGGCCGGCCGAGCTATCGGGCGTCGAATCGGCACCGGCCACCGTCCGCTTGCGGGTCAGCTCGCCCTTGCCGGTCAGCCGCTCTCCTTGAACCGAATCCTCGACCCGCGCAGCGTCCCCCTGGCGGAACGCCCGGGTGAGATCGCCTCCGCGGACTCGTCCCTGATGCTTTTTCCGAAACTCGGTGCGCAGCTTGTTGCGTTTTTTCTTCGACAAAATAACTCGTCGGTTTAGCAATCCGGGGAGCTCGCCGCTCAGTCGTCGCGCTGAGCCACCGGCCCCGGCGAGTGATCGGCGGCACTTTCAGGCGCCATGATTTGCTCAACCTTCTCCTTCTCCTTGCCTCGAAGCGCGTGGATCGACGGCCCGATCAGCTCAGTCAGTTCAGCTTCGGAGAGCTCTTCGCGTTCCAATAAGGCGCGAGTGATTTTCTCCAACTCGTCACGACGCTCCCGCAACAACTGCTCCGCCTTCTGATCCGCTTCCAACAAGATACGAGCGACTTCCTCGTCGATCAGTTCTTGGGTGTGCTCGCTGAACTGTCGCTGCTGGTGGATTTCTCTTCCGAGAAACGGGTCCTCGTCGGACGTCTTGTAGCTGACCGGCCCGATCTTGGGACTCATTCCCCAGTGGGTCACCATCCGCCGGCCGATGCTGGTCGCCCGTTCCAGGTCGTTTTCCGCCCCGACGCACGTTTCATTGTAAATGATTTTCTCAGCCGCCCGGCCGCCCAGCAAGACAATCAACTGGTGATCCAGTTCCCGTTTGCTCATGCTCAACCGGTCTTCGCTGGGCACGTACTGCGTCACCCCCAGTGCCCGCCCACGCGGGATGATCGTCACCTTATGGACCAGGTGGGCGCCGTCCAGGTGCCAAGCGGTCAGCGTGTGGCCGGCCTCGTGATAAGCGGTTTTTTCTTTTTCGCTTTCCTGCAGCACCTCCTCGCGTTTGGCGCCCATCAAGATTTTGTCGCGGGCGTAGTCGAAATCACCCATTTCGACCAACTTTTTATCGTTGCGAGCGGCCCACAACGCCGCTTCATTGACCATGTTGCGGATATCGGCTCCGGTCAGCCCGACCGTCCCGGCGGCGAGCCGACCCAGATCGACGTCGTCACCCAGTGGGACGTCGCGGACGTGGACCTTGAAGATCTCTTCTCGGCCCTTCATCGTTGGCCGACCGACGGTGATATGGCGGTCAAAACGGCCGGGCCGAAGCAACGCCGGATCCAGCACGTCCGGCCGGTTAGTCGCGGCGATCACGATGACCGCGTGCGATCCGGAAAAACCGTCCATCTCGCCGAGGATCTGGTTCAGCGTCTGCTCACGCTCGTCGTGGCCGCCGCCCAGCCCCGCACCACGCTGTCGTCCGACCGCGTCGATTTCGTCGATGAAAATGATCGCGGGCGACTGGTCTTTTGCAGTGCGAAACAAGTCCCGCACCCGGCTCGCACCGACGCCGACGAACATCTGAATGAATTCGCTACCGTTGACACTGAAGAACGGCACGCCGGCCTCTCCGGCAACGGCACGTGCCAACAACGTCTTCCCCGTACCGGGCGGCCCGTTCAGCAGAACACCCTTGGGGACTTGGCCACCGAGTTTCTGAAACTTTTCCGGCGTTTTCAGGTAGTCGACGATCTCTTGCAGGTCCGCCTTCACGCCTGTCAGGCCCGCGACGTCGCCGAAGGTGATAATCTTGTCCGTCGCTTCAAACTTCTTCGCCGGGCTTTTGCTGAAACCGGACAGGAAACCGCCGCCCATGATGTCGCTGCGGGTTCGCCGGATCATCATGAAAATGAAGAAGAAAATCGCCAGCGGCAGTCCTACCAGCACCAACAGGTTTAGGATCAAACCGGTGTTGTCCTGCGGCATGTACCGCCAATCATCGATCCCACGGGTGTCCAGCTCTTCGCCCAAGCGGACGGCGTACTCCTCGCCGGCGGGGCGTGTGAAATAAAACTGGCGGAGGTACTGCTCGGCAGCCTGCTCGTCGGCGGCGTCAGCCGCTTCCCCTGGCGCCATCGGCTTGTCGGGCCGGATTTTGAACGTCCCCTCGACCTGGAAATCTCCGATCTCGACCGATTCGATGTTGCCCTTTTCTAGCTGCTGCTGAAAAAAACTGGCCGATATTTCGTCCCGGGGTTCAGACCGGTTCAGAAACAGCATGGCGGCTAGTGCGGCCACAATCAGGGCGACGACCAGCGGATTGCTGCTGCGTCGGTTTCCCGCCGGTGCTTCGTTTTTCTCGGTCGAGCCGGAATCGGAATCCGATTTCATTCTGCTTTTCATCCTCTGGGGTCGATCATCCGGTCCATGCGTCGGGTGGCCGAGCCGGGTTGGTCATCTGCGGTAAACGTGTCGGGAAGAAACCGCCGCTGGTGCGTCTCATTCTGGAAATTCTGGCGGTCGAACCGCGACGCAAGCACCCGCCGCGGGTCAAACCAGCCGGGCCGCCACCACTGGCTACGCAAGGAGTGTACCGCTAAGGACAGATGATGGCTAACCGGGCTGAATGGATCGCCGCTACCCGCCGCCCGTCCCGCCGGGCTGAATTGCCAGGCTGCTTCCCCGGGCTGAATGGCCACCGCGACGTCGTGACGGCTAGGGCTTCGACCCGGCGACCTTCGTCAACGCCGCGTTGGTCCGAATCAACAGACCGTCGCCGGTCGGGACGGGGCTGGCCACGGTGTACGGTTCGTCATCGGCCATTTCGTTGGTATGCAGCACACNCGCGGGCTCGCCGGCGTCACTGCCCACCGGGCCGATGACGGAGGTTCGAGCGTCCTCGCCGGTCACGTAGAGCCGCCCCCCGGCAATCAGCGGTGAACTGCTGTAGCTGTGACGCGTCCGCGGCATCGTGACGCTCCAAAGGGTTTCGCCCGATTCCGCCGCCAAAGCGTAAACCGTTCCCTTGTCCCGCTTGCCGTCCGAGACGACGTACACAACGCCGTCATGCATCGCCGGCGTCGGCACGTCACTGCCCAAGTCGTCCCGGTGCCAAAGGATCGCTGCCTCGCCAGCCCCCGCGGCCAACCGGTCGATTCGCACGGCCGTCAACGTCGCGCCGCGGGCGTACGGACAGACGATCAAGTTGCCCTCCGCGACCGGCGAAGAGATCGATCGGAAGTAACGCTCCCCGTCCGGGTTGAACCCGCCCAGTTTCGCGACTTCCGATCCGTCGCCCGCACGGTGCAGCGTCAGGTGGTCGGCCCCCATCACCGCGATCATTGACTTGCCGTCGACCGTGACCGCTTGCGGCGTCGTGTAGCTCTGCGCCGCTTCCTCGGGGGCGCCCAATTGGCGATCGACTTTCCATCGACGCTCGCCGGTGTGCAAGTCGTAAGCGACCAGGTAACTGGGGCCGGTTTGCATGACCGCCACCACTACCATGCCGTCGACGAGCACGGGCGAGGACCCCAAGTCCCACCAAAGCGTATCCTCGCCGAATTCGTCCTGAAGGTTGACCTGCCAAAGGACCTCGCCGGAATCGGTCACGCCGGCCAGGTCGCCGCTGCGGAAGTACACCGCGATGACTTCACCGTCGGTGACCGGCGAGGGATTCGCGCCGCTGCCCTTGCGGTGCTTGTTGCCGCGGTCGGCTCCCAGCGACACCGACCAGCGGGCACTACCGTCGCCCAAGTCGTAGGCGTAAAGCCGATTTTCGCCGTCGACGCCAGCGGTCAGGTAAGCGGTCTCGCCGGAGACGACCGGTGAACTTCCGCCGTCCCCCGGCGTCGCGACGGACCACGCCACTTGATCAGGCGACCACTGCACCGGGTACTCGCCCCGCGGTGCCACGCCGTCCTGGCCCGGCCCACGCCACTGGGGCCAAACCGTCACGGCGGAATCAACCGTCACGGCGGAATCGGCGGGTGATGCCGATGCCGCCTCCTCCGCGCTACTGGTCGATGCCAATACGCCCAACGATAACGCGGGAAGAACGGTAAGAAGCGTCAAAACAACTGCGGAAGTGGCGGCGGGCGCCAAACGATTCGTCATGGCAGAATCCGTTGCGGGCGTGAGGTGGGAGTGGGGCAGACCGATCGTCAGGCGAACAGTCTACCAAACTCCCGCACGCGCCAAAGCAGGTCAACGGCGGCTGCTCATTCCCCGCACAAGTTATTGCGGATGGACGAGGAAAGAACCGTTGTCGGCGACGTTGAACAGCGGACGTCGGTACCGATTCTTGGCAACGCCCATTCCCGGCCGGAAAATCACTCCCAGCGATACGTTCCAACCCTCCGCCTCGGTGGCATCGAGTGTCACATCGTCACTAGGCGAAAAATAGGTCGAACCGGCGGCGAAGGACCAGCACTGCGCCAGAGGGATCTCGGTTTGGCTGCCGATGATGAAGTGCTCGTGATCAGTCCCGCCGACGAAGGCGGTCCAAGAGCCGCCTCGGCCAAACGACCGGCGGTAGAAACCGCGGTACTGATCAGCCGCCTCCACCGCACGTGTCTCGCTGAACGCGGGCGTCGTCGTGGTGGCAAGGATCGTGTCGTCGTTGACGCCGGCCATGAACCGGAACCCGAACTCGTGGCAAGCGGAAAACTTCCAACTGAGTTCGCCGCGAAGCTGCACCAAGTCCGCCTGGTAGTACCAATCTTCATTCAAGTAATCGACCACGACGCCGTACTGCAAGCCGTAATCGACGCGACGGAACAAGCCGCTGGTCAAAAAGATTTGCCGCCGATTCTCTGGCGAAAACTCCGTGCCTTCCAAATGTGTCTGCGTCGCACGTAAGCCGAACTGGGCGGCCAAATCGACCCCAAACCAGTGCCGCAACGATCGGCCTTCGTTAAAACCTTGGTGAAAACCGAAACTGCCACTGCCCGCACGCGGCTGGCCGGCTGCACCGGTCCGGGCGAAGTTCATCGGACCCTGGAACCCTTGCGTGCCGGCAAAAAATTCGAAACGTGACCAATCGACATACAGAATCGGGACCAGCAGCGGAAACGATTCGACGTGACAATAGGCGGCATCACAGCTGCCGTCGCACGCCCCCTCGCACCCGCAAGATGGCTCGACCCATCCAGGATGCCCGGCTACCACACCGTGTCCACAGCTGTCGCAACCTGGCAATCCGCACGGCCCTTCGACCCCGCAGGTCACCTCGAAACCGCAGCCAGGCTCGATGCCACAGCCCGGCTCAAGCCCACAGCCCGGCTCGATGCCACAGCCCGGCTCATAACCGTAACCCGGCTCGACGCCGCAAGCGGGTTCCAGTCCGCAGACGGGCTCGGCGCCGCAACTGGCACAGTCACAGATCGGCCCACAAGCGCCAACGTCGTCGAGATAGCCGACCTGTCGGACCGGTCGCTCGGCCGTCCGCATCGCCTGATCGGCGATCTCCGATCGGCCTCCCCCGGCACGGGCAACCCGCGGTCGATTGGCGGTTGGCGTGCGGCTGGCCGTTGGCCGTCCGTTGGCGGTTCGCCCGCTGGCAGGCGGCTGGCGCTGGGTGCTCGGTCTTGGAACCAACCGAACCCGGCGGGCAGACGCCTGGACGACTTGGGACGACCCCGCCGGAGCGACCGCACGTGCATCGGCGTGGATCCGCTGGTCAGACCAAGTCGGCGATTGCGAAGAAAGGTTTTCCGTGGACCTGGGCGACGTCCGAGTCGTCGGGGCGGGCGCCGGTCGCAGCGGATTTTGAGCCTGGGAAGGCAACGTCGAGCTGGCAAGAATTAGCCCTGCCCACGCCACGACAGCCAATCGGTTCGACCGCCACCGCGCCGAGGGCGTTTCCGGTATCGCATTCATGTTCGTTGCCATCACGCTGGGGATCCCCCTTCGGTGTCAGATTCCACGCGACCGTTTCCTGCGGCCGCCGTGCATCACCCCCATCATCGGATGGTCCTAGCCGGAATCATGAGTAAAAACTGCCTAACCGGCACCTTTTCACCAACCGGCATATCCCGGGGGACCGGAAATGCCCGGAAGCGAGGGCGCGAGGGGACTTGGAGACGACGGGACTTGGAGGCGAAAGGGTCGAGGGCTTTGAGGTTGACAAGCCGGCGAAGTGAGGGGAAAGCGGTCGAGGCCTGTTTTCAATCCGCCCCCCATGCGTTCGAATCGAAACGGCGGCGTTCTCGTCCGCTTCAAGGCGTTGACGTTCGCGCGGCCAACGCTTCTCTTGCCCGCCGGTTTGCCCTGGAGGACTCCCGATGACGATAACGCTGACTTGGTTGTCACACGCCAGCTGGTTAATCCAGCTGGATCAACACCGCGTGCTGCTGGACCCGTTTTTCGCTGATAATCCGGCGGCGCATGTGACCGCGGAGGACTTTACCGACGTCTCGCACGTCCTCGTCTCGCACGGACACTTCGACCATGTCGCGGACGTCGAAGCGGTCGCACGGGCAGCGAAAGCGACGATCGTAACCAACTTCGAAATCTCGGCGTGGTACGGCGAAAAGGGCTTCGGCGAAGGCGACCTTCCCGCGCCGATCGGAATGAACCTGGGCGGCCGGATCGAGCTTCCTTTTGGCGAAGTGCAGCTGGTCCCGGCGCTGCATTCCAGCGGCCTGCCCGACGGCCGTTACGGCGGCACGGCTGGAGGCTTCATTTTGCGGGCCGGTGGCAAAACGGTGTATTTCGCCTGCGATACCGCCTTTTTCAGCGACATGCGTTTCTACGCCGGCGGCGCCGATGTCGCCGTCCTGCCGATCGGTGATCTGTTCACGATGGGCGTGCGTGACTCGGTCCAGGCGACGAGGCTGATCGAGCCCAAGGTGGTGCTGCCGACGCATTACGACACTTGGCCGCCGATCCAACAGGACGCGGAAGATTGGGCCAAACGCGTCCAGGCCGAAACGTCCGCGAAACCGGTCGTCCTGCCCGTCGGCGGGCAATTCACCATCGACTAGACTGTCGCATGCCGCGGGAGAACGACCACGCCGGCCGCCCGCTGGCGTTTTGCCGGAATCGCCTCCCTTCGGAATCAAACCGCTCTGGATTCACACTCCTCGCCCTGGATTCGACTTTTGTACCGCGCTGCGCTGGCCAAGATGAAACCTTACGCCCCGGGGGAACAGCCGCCGCCGGGCAAGTTCATCAAACTCAACACGAACGAGAACCCTTACCCGCCGCCGCCGGCTGTCGTCGAGGCGATTCGCTCGGCCGCGACCGGGCCATTGAACCGATATCCCGACCCGCAAGCGACGTCGTTCCGGCGAGCCGCCGCCGAACGTCTGGGTCTGCCAGGACCGGATTGGATTTTGGCGGGAAACGGCAGCGACGAGATCCTGACGATCTTGGTGCGAGCGTTCGTCGGCGAGGGCGAAGCACTCCGGTTGCCACACCCCAGCTATATCCTCTATCGGACGCTCGCCGATATTCAGGGCGCCCGGTGGGAACAGGTCGACTTCGACGATGCGTGGCAACTCCCACCCGCCTTTGCCGCGCCCCGCGACGACCTGAAGTTGGCACTGCTACCGAACCCGAACAGTCCCAGCGGCACGGTGTTGCCCCCCGACCGAATCGCCCGCATCGCCGACTCGCTGACGTGTCCGCTGGTCGTCGACGAAGCCTACGTCGACTTCGCCACCGACGATTGCTTGCGGCTGGTCCAAGCCAACGAGCGAGTGTTGGTGACGCGGACCCTGAGCAAATCGTACGGGCTGGCGGGACTGCGGTTCGGCTTCCTCGTGGCGCAGCCGAACGTGATCGCGGAACTGGGCAAGATCAAAGACAGTTATAACTGCGACGCGATTTCCATCGCTGCGGCGACCGCGGCGATGCACAGCGGCCCGTGGCTCGACGATGTCGTTGCGAAAATGAACGCGACCCGCGTCCGGTTGGCCGACGGCCTGCAACGACTCGGATTCACCGTCACACCGTCCCATGCCAATTTCGTTTGGTGTCGCCACCCGGCGATGGTCGGCGACGCCGCCTCCGCGTCGCACGCCGATGTTTACCAGTTTTTGAAGCAGAACCAAATTCTCGTCCGCTACATGGACTTCCCGCCATGGGGCGACGGGCTCCGGATCAGCGTGGGAACGGACGATCAAATCGACGCTTGTCTGTTGATGATCGGCCGGGCCCTGGAGTCGCTCTCCCTGCCCGCAAACACGACGGCTTCTTCCTCTCCCTCCTCCGCTGCAACCGCATGACCTCGTCACCGCCCCCCTCTTCCGCACCCGATTCGCCCGCGGCAACCTCGGAACGTCGTCAGGCCACGGTGGATCGCCAAACCGGCGAAACCCAGATCACCCTGACAGTGGACTTGGACGGCGACGGATCAGGCACCCGGTCGACCGGCGTCGGCTTTCTGGACCACATGCTCGATTTGTTCGCCAAGCACTCGTTAGTGGACCTGACCGTGAATGCCAGCGGTGACCTGCACGTTGACGATCACCACACGACCGAAGACGTCGGCATCGCGCTGGGCACGGCCATCGATCGAGCCCTCGGACAGCGTCGGGGGGTGCGTCGCTACGGCCACTTCACCTTGCCGATGGACGAGTGCCTGGTGACCTCCGCCGTCGACATGGGCGGGCGGTACGCGTTCGAGTATGACGCGCCGATCGCGGCGTCGAAAATCGGCACCTTTGATAGCGAACTGGTCGAGCATTTTTGGCAGTCCTTCGCCGCCAACGCCCGCTGCAACCTGCACGTGCTGATGCATCGTGGGCGAAACAGCCATCACATCGCCGAAGGCGTGTTCAAATCGCTGGCCCGCGCGATCCGGATGGCGGTGGAGTTCGATCCCCGTGGCCGCGAAGAAATCCCCAGTACCAAAGGGACGCTCTAACGAAATCCATGCTTTGGCGAATCATGCTCCAAACATGCCTGCTTTCGCTAACCGATCGTGTCCGTTCGTCCAGGGCGAATCGCCGCACGCTGATTGTCGGTCCGATGCCACAGGGCTACACTACCGGGCATCACCCCTGACGTCCAACGACCCGCTTCCGCTGCTTCTAAAAAGACTCCCATGAGCTCCTCCGCCAGTCTGGAAACTCAGCAAGCCGACACGGCTCGCATGCAATACGGTGACACAACCCTGGACTTGCCCGTGGTGGAGGGTTCCGAGGGGGAACGCGCGATCGATATCAGTCGATTGAGGGCCGATACGAAGCTGATCACGCTCGACGAAGGTTTCGTCAACACGGGCAGCACCCGCAGTGCGATCACGTTCCTCGACGGCGAACGCGGCGTGCTGCGGTATCGCGGTTACCCGATCGAAGAACTCGCGGCCAGTTGCGATTTCATCGAAACGGCTTTCCTGCTGATCTACGGTCACCTGCCGACGGCCAAGGAACTGGAAACGTTCCGGAGCGGAATCCGCGAACACACGATGATTCACGAGGACATGCGGTCGTTCTACAACGGTTTTCCGCGGGACGCGCACCCGATGGCGATCCTCAGTAGCGTCGTCGGCGCGCTGTCGACGTTCTACAAGGATTCGACCGATCCGAACGACCCGCACCAGGTCGAGATCTCGCTCTATCGACTGCTCGCCAAATTGCCGACCATCGCGGCGTACAGCTATAAAAAGTCGATGGGCCAGCCGTTCATGTATCCGAAGAACGAGCTGGACTATTGCGAAAACTTCTTGCACATGATGTTCGCGACGCCGACATCGGACTATTTGGTTGACCCCGACTTCGCCGAAGCGCTCAACCTGCTGTTTATCGTTCACGCCGATCACGAACAGAACTGCAGCACTTCCACGGTCCGCATGGTGGGCAGCAGCAACGCGAACGTCTTTGCGTCGATTTCCTCTGGCATCTGTGCCCTCTGGGGGCCGTTGCACGGCGGAGCCAACGAAGCCTGCGTGAATATGCTTGAACAAATTGCGGCGGACGGCGGCAATGTGGAAAAGTATGTGAATTTGGCAAAAAGCAAAGACAGCAGCTTCCGGTTGATGGGCTTTGGCCATCGCGTTTACAAGAGTTTCGATCCCCGCGCCAAAATCATTCACGCCTCCTGCGACAAATTACTGGCGAAATTGAACTTGGATGACCCCTTGTTCGAGGTCGCCCAGAAACTGGAAGAAGTCGCGTTGAAAGACGAATACTTCATCGAGCGGAAGTTGTACCCGAACGTCGACTTTTACTCCGGCGTGATCTATCGCGCGCTGGGCATCCCCCAGCAAATGTTCACGGTGCTGTTCGCCATCGGACGCCTTCCCGGTTGGATCGCTCACTGGCGCGAAATGCATTCCAACCCGTCCTCGCGGATCAATCGTCCCCGTCAGGTTTACACCGGTGCGACCCAGCGAAGTGTCGT
>JGI12210J13797_11286768_pt1 | contig 10853 bp, 3 predicted proteins | sample ElkSlonscriptome_3_FD_13797 | JGI IMG/M metagenome (IMG submission 13797) | reverse complement strand
GCGGCTCCGTCACCCTGCGGCCCGAGCCCGAGCCCGGGCGGGTGCGGCTGGGAGGCACGGCGAGCGAGGTCTACTTCGGCTGTCGCGAGGGCGAGGACGAAGGCGAGGACGAAGGCGAGTCACCGTGGCGGCGCCCGTGCTTCGCGGCGGTGGTCGACCCGGAGCGGCTGCGCGAGCAGATCGACCAGCAGCTCCACGCGCGATCCGATCGCCTCCCCGTGCTCGATCTCGGCGGGGTGCTGCGTCTCGAGACCTTCGGCGAGGGAACGCCCCGAGCGATCGATCTCCGGCGCACCTGGGTCACCGCCCGCCCCGGGCGGCTGTCGATCGACGCGCGGGTGGAGTGACCCTCACGGCTTGGGCCGCCGCAGCAATCGATCCCGCGTGATCCAATACAAGCTCGTCTCGTCGTCCACGATCGACCGCGCCACGTTCTGAAAGTCGGCCAGCACCACCGGCTCGCCTCCCGCATGCGGCAGCGCCTTCACCTCGGTGTAGTCGGTGTAGTAGACCCAGCTGGCATCCACCGCGATCCCCCACGGCGCGGTCTGGTACGACGCGAGGATGTCCGGGTACCCAGCGCCCGCCGTGGGCACGCTCAGCACCCGCTCGGGCAGCCGCGGCGGGTTGCCGGTGCCGTTCACCCAGAACACCGCATCTCCAATCACGTCGATCCCCCACGGCTCGGCCTGATCGGTCGCGAGCGCCTGTAGATCGAGGATGTCGGTGGGCGCGACCGACGACGCCACATAGACCGCCCCCGGCGGGGCCAGCCCCGGCTCCTCGGCGGGCTCGTGGGCGGTGAAGTAGACCAGATCGCCCTCGACCACCAGGTCGGCCACGCCGCTGCCCACCGCCACGAGGGTCTCGGGCATCTGGCCGATCCCGGTGGTCGGCACCCGGCGCACGCGGCCCTCCACGTCGTTGAAGGCGCACCAGTACACGAATTCGCCCTGGATCTGCAGCATGCGCGGGAAGTCGTCGGACGACAGCGGGATCGGAGGCCCCGACGGCAGGGTGGCCCGCCACACGCTGCCCCCGGGCGTGAAGGAGGTCCAGTACACGTGCTCGTCGGTGGCGGCCACGTCGTAGGGCTCGGCCTGCAGCTCCGCGAGCTGCTCCACCTCGCCCCCCTCCTCGGGCACGCGGTTGATCGTGCCGGCGGCCTGGTCGGTGAAGTACACGAAGCCCCCGTGCAGCGACAGCCCCCGGCCGCCCACGAGACCATCGGCCAGCACCGTGCACTCGGGGCAGCCCATGTCGACGATGCCGGGCTCGCCGGTGCTGCTGCTGCCCGACTCGGAGCCGCTGCTCGCCCCGGTCGAGCCCGTCCCGGTGGAATCGACCGGCCCGCTGCTGCTGGAGGTGCTGGGCTCGGGCTGCTCGGGCCCGGTGGTGCCGGTGGTGCTCGTGCTGCCCGCGGCGGGCGGCGATGCGTCGTCACCGGGGCAGGCCGCGAGCGCGAGCGCGAGGGGGGAGAGCAGCCAGCGGGGGGCGGGGTCCTTCATCATGCACGCAGCCGATCCCTCCCAGTGTCGCGCACTCGAGGGGCCCCGCGCTACGGCTCGGTGCTGTCGACCGAGCCGCCGGCCGTGCTGCCGACCGCCTCGTCGGGAGCGCGCCCGACCGTGCTGCCGTCCGGGCTGTTGGCCGTGCTGTCGACCGTGCTGTCGACCGAACTGCCGGCCGTGCTGCCGACCGCCTCGTCGGGAGCGCGCCCGACCGTGCGGCTGGACGCGCGCTCCAGCCCCCCGCCCGCCGCAGGATCTCCCTCGGGGGGGCCGGTGGGGATGAGCGTCGACACCCGGCTGCGCAGCGACGCCAGCAGCTGCATGAAGCGCACCGTGGGGTGCACCTGGCGGCGGCGCCCCACCAGCGTGGTCACGTGGCGCAGCCGCGCGCGGTGCCGGGGCATGAAGGTGGGATCGGTGTCCATGCAGTGCTGGACCGCGTCGAGCGCGGCCGAGGCCAGCCGGTGATCGGTGGACGCCATGCCGTGGATCAGCCGCTCCTCCAGGGTGGCCATCTGGTGCAGGCTGCCCGGCGGCAGCGAGTCACCCGGCGGCAGCGAGCCGGTGGCCCACGCCATCAGCTCGCGCGGGTTGGGCGGCTTGGGCTCGGCGAGCAAGAGCGAGAGGTTGTCCACCAGGTTCATCACCCCCTCGCCCGACAGCTGGGCCACGATCGGCCCCAGCCGCCCCCGCCCGATGGCGCCGTGCGCCAGCAGGTCCTCCACGCGGGCCACCCACCGGCTGCGCGAGGTGAGATCGATGTCCTTGCGCTGCAGCAGCGACGCGAGCAGGGCCAGCGCGTCGTCCTGGGCCTCCGACTGCTCGGCGCGGGACACCGAGCCCCGCACGCCCTCGTCGATCATGCGCTCCACCAGCTGCTGGAAGCGCGCGTCCATGTGGGGCACGAACGACAGCAGGTCGCGCAGGTAGCCCACCGCCTGGGCCAGCAGGGTGCGCCAGCGCTCCTCGTCGTCGGCCGGGTCGAGGTGCTGCACCACCAAGCCCACGAACGTGGACAGCTCGGTGGGCTGATCGGGCCGCATGCGCCCGGCCACCGCCACCGCAAGCGGAGGATGCTCCATGATCCAGCTGGCCAGGCTCAGCCACCCGGGCACGTCCTGGGCCATGTCCTCGTCGAGGCAGCGGGCGAGGTGCTGCTCGATGTCCTGGCGGCCGTAGCGGGACAGCGTGTCGCTGCGGTACCAGCCGATGAGCCAGCGCTGCAGCTCGAAGCGCTGCCGCTGGCCCGCGCGGGAGCGGGGCTGGGCCCAGCCGATCAGGGCCAGCAGCTGGCCCTCCTCCACGAACAGCGTGCCGCCGTCGCGCGGGTCGTTCAGCCGCTGGAGCGCCAGCAGGTGGTCCTCGTCGGTCGCGTTGCCCTTCAGCAGCCGCCCGATGGCGTCGTCGACCTCCGGTCGCCCCCACGCGCGGGTGCGGGCCAGCGCGGTGTGGAGGAAGTCGCGGACCTCCCGCGGCGGCTTGGAGCGCAGCCACCCGATCATGGGCGCGAGCAGCGAGCGCACGAATTGGTCCTGGAGCTGCGCAGCCTGGGCGTCGTCGTGCTCGATCATCTCGGTCATCCACGACAGCAGCGCGGCCAGGCCCCGCTCGTAGGCCAAAAGCCCCGTGTGCTTCGAACCCCGGCTCGACTCGCGGCGCAGCACGGTGAAGCCCCCGCCGTGCAGCCGCCGCCGCGCGTAGTCGATGAGCAGCGACAGATCGATCCGCCCCGCCCAGTAGGCCTCGCTCAGCAGCTCGCCGTAGGCGGAGAACACCCGGTCGCCGTCGAGCGGCAGCGTGATGTACAGCAGGCACTCCCACGGCACCTCGACGTCGGCGATGTCGCCCCGGCGGGCCTCCTGCTCCGCCTCGCGCCACGCCACGCGCAAGGCCGGGGGCGGCGGGTCCGACAGCAGCCAGCCCCGGGCCAGGGTGAGCAGCGCGGCCAGCAGCGCGTCGATGGGCCAGCGGTGGTAGCGACCCAGCAGCGAGGGGTTGATGACCACCCGCCCCGCCACCCGGTCCAGCTCGCGCCGGTAGAAGCGCGGCATCGGCCACTGCTCCCACACGTCGCGGCCCGAGCCCCGCATCACCGACGAGTAGCGCAGGCAGCTCTCCGACTCGAGCCACGCCGGCGAGCTGCTGTCGGCCATGTCCCGAGCCTGGCGGCGCAGGCCGTCGGCCATCATGCGCAGCAGCTCGCGCACGCGGTCGAACGCCCCCACGAAGCTCAGCACCGGGATGTGCGACTCGTCCAGCGGGGTCTCGTCGTCGACCCGCTGCCACCACGCGGCCGAGCTGCGCGAGTCGAGCGCGAGCTGGAACGGCGTGGCCCGAGCGCTCACCCCGTCGCGCCCGTCGAGCAGTCGCTGGGCGTACTCACACAGGTGGGCCACCGGGGCGAACAGGGTCCGCAGCACCTGCAGGCGTGTGCGCACGTGCAGGTTGGTGGGCGACTCGGCCTGCCGCAGCAGGCGGTCGATCGCGTCGCCGAGGTCCTCGCGCAGCACCCGGAGCGCGTCGACCTGCCCGGGCGTGCTCAGTGAGTCGTGCGCGATGCAGGCCTGCAGGCTCGTCCACACCGCCAGCACCAGGTCGTCGGGGGAGGGGGGCGGGTCGCGCTGGACGAGCACCGAGGTGATGTCCTCGAGCACCGGCGACCACACCGGCCCGTACAGCTCCAAGCCCGGCTGGTAGATCGACCCGGCCCGGGCGGCGCGGACCAGCCGCTCGTGGCGCTTGCCGTCGTCGCCGTCGTCGTGCCAGTCCTCGCCCACCGGGCCCCGGTGCAGCACCGGCCGCTCCGCGAACGCCCGCTGCTGCTCGGTGAGCAGCGACGCCAGCGTCAGCTCGATGTGGCGGGTGGTGCTCGCCCCGTCGGCCCCCAGCGGGATGTCGATCGGGCGCATGTTCTGCTCGAGCCACTTCACCCGCTCCTCGGGGCTCATGCCCACCGCGAGCACGAACGGCTTGGGCGCGGTCTTCTTGAGCGCCTCGCGGATGTCGAGGAGGATCCGCCCCACCACCGGGTCGCCGAACCCGAACCCCACGAAGCACACGTGCCCCTCGGTCAGGCAGTTGCTCACGAAGTTGCGGATGAGCGGGCGGCGCTGGCCGTAGGTCTGGAAGTCGTTCTCGGTGATGACGATGTTGGCCGCGTCGTTCTCCAGGCAGCCGTTCATCTTCACGATCCGCGGCCGCCACGGCGCGTCGACCAGCTGGTCGTCCTTCCACACCGGCCGGGTCGAGATCCCCAGCTTCTCGAACGCCCGCTCGATCAGGGTGTCGAAGTTGGTGGTGACGATGGCCCGGAAGTTGAGCTGGCAGACCAGCTGGTGCGACGGCCCGGGGTCGAACTGCTGGTGGGGGATGAACTCCTGCAGGCGCTGGATGAGGCTCGAGCGCCCCGAGTTGCTCTCGTACAGCGACGCCACCCGGGTGGGGTCGCTCTCGCTGCGGTGGGCGTCGGACAGGTGCACCCGCAGCTCGGTGGCCAGCTTGCCCCACAGCGGCAGCCGCCCCACCCCGCCGTCGCGGCGCGGGGCGTTGGCCGACAGCCCCGCCCCCACGAACAGCACCGTCCGCTTGCGGATGATCTCCCGCGACAGTTCCTTGAGGGCCGGGCGATCGGCCGGCGCGATGAAGTCGAGCTGGTCGATCTCGATCACGTGTCCCCCTCCGATCGCTCCAGCAGCATCAGCAGCCGCCCCGCATCGCGACCGGCGTTGGACTTCATCATGGTGAAGCGCCCCGAGGCCCCCGCGTCGCGCATGCGCAGGGTGATGTCTGGGTCCTCGCCGTAGCGGGAGTAGAACACGATCGGCACGTCCTGGTCCCACTCGCGGATCCACCGGTAGACCTCCGCCCCCTTGTGGTTGGGCATCTCGTAGTCCACCACCACCCCGGTGGGCTCGAAGGACTCGAGGGTCTTGCGCAGCGACTCCTCGTCCTCGATGAACGTGCGCCACTCCAGCGTGTGGTGGGCGCGCTGGAAGTACATCTCCAGGTTCTGGATGACCTTGATGTCGTCGTCGATGATCAGGATGCGCATGGTTGCTACTCCTCGGCCGAGCGGGGGATGAACAGGCTGAAGGTGGCGCCGCCGTCGTCGTTGTTGCTCACGTTCACGCGGCCTCCGAGCAGCTCGCTGAAGCGGCGGGCGGTGTACAGGCCCAGGCCCACCCCCGTCTCGCCGCTGTGGCGGGCGGCCAGGCCCCGGTAGAACGGATCGAAGATGAAGGGGCGGTCCTCCGCCGACACCCCGGGCCCGCGGTCGACCACCCGGATGTCGGCCCCCCGCTCCGAGCACTGGGCCACCACCTCCACCGTGGAGCCGCGGGGGCCGTACTTCACCGCGTTGGTCACCAGGCTGAGCACCACGTCGAACAGCCGCTCCTCGTCCGTCACCAGCACGTCGTAGCGGCCCGGCGAGTCGGACGGACGAGGATACATGATGTTCGTGCCCTTGGCGCGCGCGTCGCTCTTCCGCACGGTGCGAACCACGTCGTACACGACCTGGGCCACGAACACCGCCTGGTGGTCGAGCCGGATGCGCCGCCCCGACAGGCTCAGGATGCTGTCGAACTGCCCGTCCATGTGCCGGGCCGAGCGCAGCAGGTCGCGATACTTCTCCTGGCGCTTCTCCGCGTCGCCCTCGAAGAACCCGTCGAGCAGGATCTGCAGGTCGGACTTGATGTGATAGAGCGGCGTGCCGAGGTTGTGGGCCAGCAGCGTGTAGAAGCGCCCCACCTCCACCCGGTGGATGATCGACGACTGCCGCAGGTCGATGGCGTCGAGCAGGAAGTCCCACGCCAGCCGGTGGTCGGTGAAGCGCGCGTGGTTGACCTCGGCCTGCCGGTCCTGGATGCGCCAGCCCAGCACGTAGAACGCCCGGAACCGCGACGACTCGTCCTCGTCGCCGAACGACAGCCCGTTCACCTCCCACTCCAGCTGCGGCTGGGTGGCGTCGAGCCACGCCTTGGTCTCGTCCTTCTCGAGGGTGGCCATCGACAGCGGGTCCTTCCACTCCGGGGACACCCACGGGGGCAGGGCGGGGCGGTCGTCGAAGTGGACCAGGTTGCGCACCTCGGGCTGATCGGTGGGCAGCAGCATGCGCCCGCGCACCTTCTTCGAGTCGGGGTCGAGGTAGAAGAACACCGCCTCGTCGGGGCGGGCGAACAGGGCCAGCCGCGTGACGTAGCTGGTGAACGCCTGGCGCACCAGGTCGCTCTCCTCGTCGAGCACCCGCACTGCGGCCTCGCGGTCGGCTGGGATCTCGTGGGGCGGGTTGCTCAGCAAGAACCCCTCCACCAGCCCCGTCATGTCCTGCAACAGCCGCCGGTCCTGCTCCTCGTCGAGGATCGCCGTCCAGCGGTCCTCGAGGCACGCCAGCAGGTCCTGGAAGCCATCGGCGGGCACGCGGTCGAGCATCTCCCTGGCGTGGCGCCACGCGTGCCGCCACAGGTCCATGTCGATGAAGCGCAGGCTCTTCATGCCCTCGTCCCAGTCTCGCCACTTGCGCTTGGCGTAGGCGGTGGCCGCCTCCAGCACCGGCTCGAGGTGGGCGAGCGCGCGCACCGAGGGGAACAGCCGCGGGCCGTACACCGCCTGCAGCACGCGGGGGTCGAGCTTGCGCAGGTCCTCCAGGCCCTCGACGTTCAGCACCGGCAGCAGCAGCTCGAAGTACCGGCGGATCTCCTCCACCTCGATGCGATCGGGCCCGTCGGCGGGGTGATCGCGGCACTGCTTGAGCACCCCCCGCAGCGCCACCAGCACCCGGGCATGTCCGTCGGCGTGGTGGTGGCGGCTGGCGAGGGCGTGGTTGAGCCGGTGCACCCGCTGCATCACCAGCGCCGCGCGATCCAGCCGCCGCACGCACGCCGGCTGGTCCTCCTCGCTCACCGAGGGCAGACCGTGGCGGGAGCACTCGGCCAGGCTGCGGGTCGCCTCGGCCTGGTGGGCCAGCACCGGGTAGATGCTCGCGTCCACCCCCGGCCCGCGCAGCTGGTAGGCCAGGTAGATCGGGTCGCGCAGCCCGTGCAGCATCAGCAGGGTGAGGATCCGGGACACCGACAGCACGATGGCCGAGGGCGCGCTGCTGTTGATCGGCCGGCGTTCGAAGCGCAGGCGGTCGAGCAGCGCGTCTACGATCCACTCGAGGTCGGCCGCCCGGATGCCCTCCGGGCGCAGCAGCAGCCCGCGGGCGTCGACCCCGGGCCACCCGAAGAGCATGCGCTCGAGGTACTCCAGCGTCTTGAACTGGATGAGCCCGTTGGGGTGCTGCAAGAAGTGCAGCAGCAGAGGGCCCGGGCGGTAGTCGAGCACGCTGTCGATCGGCTCGACCTCGTCGGCCACCGCCGACCAGCGCGCGAGCGTGTCGCGGTCGTCCACCTCGCGCAGGAACGAGCGGATCCAGTGCAGCTGGACCTTGCGGTTCTCCACCGAGCCGGGGGTGCTCCAGCGGTTGGCGAGATCCTTGAGCAGCTCGATGGTCGCGAGGTAGAGCGGCGGGTTGGAGAGGATCTCCTGCAGGCCCGAGCGCGGGCGGGGGCGGGGCGGGCCGGTGAACAGCCGGCGCAGCAGGGCGGTCAGCTCGCCCGTGCGCCGCTCCGACGAGTCCTCGCCCGCGAGGAGGGCGTGGATCTCGGTGAGGCAGGCCCGCGGGTCCGAGCCCGGGTAGCGCTCGCTCTGCAGGATGAAGCGGTGGCGCAGGTGGCCCTCGCGGATGGCGTAGGCGCGCCAGCGGGCCAGCGTGTGCTCGCGCTCCGGGCCCGGGGCGGGCAGCTGCCGTTCGAAGCGCTGGAGCAGGCGGCGGCGGCTGATGAGTCGGACCGCCCGCACGTGGTTCTCGAACGCGCAGGCGTAGATGCGCGCGTCGACCGTGTCGTGGTCGTCGTCGGTGGTGGGGTGGCCCACCATGAAGCGATCGACCTTCATGCCCTCGAGCAGGTACACCTCGAGCTGCCGGCCTTGCAGATCGAGCGCGTGCACGTGCTGGTCGTGGGAGGCCACCATCACCAGCGGCCCGCGGGGCTCGCCCGGGTCGTCGTCGCGGGGCCACGGCGCGTACATGTGCACCGCGCGGACCTCCTCGGCCGTCTGGTAGGCCCAGATCGGCAGCAGCACCAGGGCCCGGCCGTCGCCGCGCTCCACGATCTGGAACGCGGCCACCGTGCCGTCGCGGGAGCCCACCACCACCTGGTGCACCTCGGGGTCGGGGTACAGCAGGCACACGCAGGCGCGATCGAGGCGGATGGACAGGCCCTCGGGCTCGAGCGCGGGGGTGGGATCGTCGGTCCAGCGCAGCAGGTGCACGTAGCCGGTGGTGGTGCACGCCACCACCACCCGGTGGGACCGCTCGCCGAAGCGCAGCCGAGACGAGCGCATGTCGTAGACCTGGCGGCGGCCCTGGGCGCCGGGGCTCTCGTGCGCGCCGAGATCCACCAGCACCCGGCGCTCGCCGTCGCCCTCCAGCGCGATCCGGCCCTCCATGTCGCCGGTGAGGAAGCGGCGCTCGGCCCAGCGGTCCACGCCCGGGATCACGCAGAACGAGTACACGTGGGGGTTGTCGGCGCCGGGGGGGCGCAGCGATCGCAGCTCCAGCGGCGGCGGGGGCTGCTCGTCCCACGCCCGCATCAGCGAGCGGCGGTCCACCGATTGCAGCGTGCCGTCGGTCAGCGCGAGCACCAGGTCCTCGCCCCGGAAGTAGAGGTTGCGGATGTAGCGGCCCACCGCCTCGCGATGCAGCCGGCGGGCCTCGCCCGTGCCGTCGAACATCCAGATCGCGCCGCGGAACGTGGTGGCGATCATGCGCAGCTGCTCGGGCGGCACCTGGTCCCAGCGGTTGCCCTGGCCCGAGGTGGCGGGGCCGGTCATGGGGGCGAACGCCCGGATCTCGCCGAACTCGCCGTTGCTGTCGAACGAGCGGTGGAAGATCGGGTCTTGGCGGCGGGAGATGAGGATCGAGCGGTACACCACCCGGTCGTCGGCCAGGGCCGGGTCCGTGCCGCCGGCCAGCTCGAGGAAGCGCGCGTGCTTGCCCGAGAAGCTCTTGCGGTCGAGCACGAACTTGCGGATCTCCACCACCAGGCGCTCGAGCGTCGCGTCGTGGCGGCCCTGCTGTCGCTGGAGCCGCTGAAGCCGGCGCAGGCACTGCACCGCCATCACCGGCACGTCGGGCATGTCCTCGCTGCGGGCCAGCAGGTCCCACAGCAGTCGCGGGATCCGCTCCCAGTCCTCGTCGCAGCCGCAGTGCTCGGCCAGCTTCGGCAAGAGCGCCAGGTGGGTGCGCTTCAGCTCCCGGTGCTCGCGGGCCGAGCCCAGCGCCCAGCGCTCGAGCTGGTCGAGCAGCTCGCGGATCCCGTGGCGCTTCACCAGCGAGCCCACCGCGGCGCGCAGCTCCTGCTCGAGCCGGTCGCGCTCGGTGAAGTGGTGCAGGCGGACCTGGTGGTTGCCCATGCCCACCACCACCGGCAGCTCGACCAGCACCGCCGGCGCGCGCTCCACCCCGGGGATCGAGCACGACGCGTAGACGCGCTCGGTGAAGCACTCGATGGGCTCCACGTCGCTCAGCAGGGCCTCGCCCGGGTCTTGGGGGGTGTCGGGTCGCCCGGGGCGATCGGCGCGGCGCATCAGCAGCGCGGTCGCGTCGAGCGTGAAGGCTAAAAGCCCCGGTCGTCGGGGCGAGCGCAGCGGGGCGAGGTGGAGCAGCTCGGTGTTGGACACCACCCGGCGGGTGGCCTCCTGGTCGTTCCACAGCACGATCAGGTGCCGCAGGGTGCCCGCGACCACGCCCGAGGGCCCGGGGGTGCCGAACGCCGACAGCGGCACCAGGGTCTGCACCACGTCTTCTTCGTCTTGCCATCTCGGGGGGTGGTCGCCCAGCGTCTCGAGCGAGAAGCCCTCGTTGGGCTTGCGCGGCAGCCGGTGCAGCGCGCCGTCGTTGGTCGCCAGCCACAGCACGTCGTCGTCGAGCGCGTCGCTTTCGCCCTCGCACAGCTCGAGCGCGGTGACCCGCGCGGGCAGGGTCCAGCACGCGGTGAGCCGGGGGGCGGCCTCGGCCAGCGACCAGCGCCGCACCACATCGCCCGAGGCGCCAAGCAGCGACGACGTGCCGCGATCGAAGAGCACCTGGCGCACCGCGAGGTCCTCCGTGCCCGGCAGCTGCACCGCCTGCTGCGGGCAGGGGCGGCCCTCGCTCGACAGGGGCAGCATCCACAGCCCGTCGCCGCGGGTGCCCACCGCCACCTCCAGGCCGCGGGCGGAGTCGACCAGCCGCAGCGCGTCGATCACCCGCGGCGGGCGGAGGCCGGGCACCGGGGAGATGGCCGCCCAGGGGCAGTG
>JGI12210J13797_10659069_pt1 | contig 10854 bp, 11 predicted proteins | sample ElkSlonscriptome_3_FD_13797 | JGI IMG/M metagenome (IMG submission 13797) | reverse complement strand
TTTTTGTTGTCTTTGAGAGGAGAAAAGATAACACGGCAGGAAGCGACGGGACACAACACCCAACTTGTCGGGTGGCCTTGGGTCGAAGGCACTCATTCGTGGCTCGAGCCGACCGCGATGGCACTATTGGCGATGCGGCATGGTGGAGCGGCGGAGCATCCACGTGCTCAGGAAGCGGCTAGGTTGCTGATCGATCGGCAAATTGAATCGGGTGGTGCGAACTACGGTAACACGGTCGTACTCGGTCAGACACTTGTGCCTCATGTGATGCCCAGTGCGATGAGCGTTGTGGCTCTGCACAATGCAGACCTACCGTCCAATCCGCTTGCTCAAACCATTCGTTATCTTCAAAATGAGCTCAATCGGCCGATGGCGGCGGTTTCATTGGCGTGGACCATCCATGCACTCGTTTCGGTTGGTTTGGCACAGGAGCAAAATTTTGACATGGAGTTTGATTGGCCGCTACGGTTGGCCGTCAATCGATTGCACCGGATCGAAGACAACCCCCACCGCCAGAATTTGCTTTTGCTTTCAGCTTCCTTAGCCGAGTCACCGCTGTTGAACGTGTCCAGGATGAAGTTCAATAGCAAGGCATCGGCGAAGAGTCCAAACCGGGAAACGTCATGACCAACGTTCCTCATTCGAACCAAGATCGGCGTGGATTTTTGATAGCAGGTGCCGCGGCGGCGGCAACCGCAGCAGGTGCGGCCGTTTGGTATCAAAAAGCACATCCGTCAAGCGACGTTTTTATTGCAAGGAATCAAACGTACCGTGGCGACGTGGTGCGTACGATTCGCGACGGCCTGATCGCTTGTCAGTTTGATCCGTCAATGGTTCGTGGTAAACGAGTGTTGCTGAAACCAAATCTCGTTGAACCCTCGCGAGCATCGCCTCACATGACCACGCATCCGGTGATGATACAAGCGGCGATCGAGGTGTTTCGTGGTTGGGGTGCAGATGTCAGCGTCGGCGAAGGCCCTGGGCATGTCCGCGATAGCGAGCAAGCGTTGATCGAATCAGGTGTCATGGAAGCGCTGGCCGATCTGCGGATGCCATTCGAAGACCTGAATTACCAAGAAGTCCGCATGGTCAAAAACGCTGGCAAGGCGTGTCCGTTACCCGGCTTCTATTTCCCTCGTGCCGTGATCGAAGCCGATTGGGTGGTCAGTATGCCCAAAATGAAAACGCATCATTGGATGGGAATGACCGGTGCGATGAAGAATTTGTACGGAGTGATTCCAGGTATCAAATACGGATGGCCGAAGAATGTGTTGCACTACAACGGTATCCCCCAAACCGTGTTCGACATCAACGCTTCGGTAGGCCGCCGGATCACGATTGTCGATGGGATTGAGTGCATGGAGGGTGATGGCCCGATCATGGGCACGCCCAAATCGATGGGCTTGATTTTGGTGGGGACGAACTTGACGGCAGTCGATGCGACGATGGCTCGCTTGATGGACATCTTGCCAGAGCGGATACCCTATCTTGCACTGGCGGCTGATCGCCTAGGGCCGATCGACGATAAACGGATTCGGCAGCGAGGGGAGCGATGGGAGCCGCTTCGTGATCCATTCAAGATTTTGGACCGCGAGCACTTACGACATTTACGCAAAGACGGATTACACTTTGTCACGTAGCATTTTACAAACGCAATTCGATTGCGATTCCCCGGTCGCGCTAATTACCGGCAGCGGATCGCCGCGTGTGGGCCGCGAAATTGCTCGCGCTCTAGCGATTTGCCGCTGCCGAATTGCTCTCCATGCGAACACCAGCGTCGAAGAAGCGAAGCAAACCGCAGCCGACTTTCAGTCCCACTACGGAATGGAGACGATCGTTACTTGCGGTGCTCTCGACGACGAAGGTGTCGCCGAGCGAATTGTTGACGAAACGCACAATCGATTTGGGCGACTGGATATCTTGGTCAATTCGGCTGCGATTTGGCAGCCCACGCGAATCGAAGACGTAACGCGAGACGAGATCAATCGGTACTTTCAAATCAACACGGTTGCCACCTTTCTTTGTGCCCGTGCAGCGGGTCTTCGCATGGTAGAGCAACCCTCCGGAGGTTCCATCATCAATATCGGGGATTGGGCAACCGTACGTCCCTACCTCGATCACGCAGCCTACTTTCCAAGCAAAGGGGCGATTGAAGCGATGACTCGCTCGTTGGCTGTTGAGTTTGGATCGCGAAACGGAAAAGTGCGAGTGAATTGCATCCAGCCCGGTCCCGTGTTATTGGCGGATGACATTAGCGAGACGGATCGCCGAAAGATCGCCGCGAGTACTTTGGTCGGCGAAGTAGGCACGCCAGAATGTATCGCACACGCCGTCCGTTTTCTTTGCGAAAACGATTTTGTTACAGGCGTCTGTTTGCCAGTCGATGGAGGCCGTAGTATCTTCGCCAACGATGGTTTGCAAGTTGGCATGAACACCGGTTAATGCTCCCCACCGTAGCGGAGGTCATGCGTTTCTTGAGCAACTCGTTACGAGGCTCCCGCCTTGTGACGGGATGGACGGAGGCTCCCGCCTCCTTTTCCTGCTAGGGAGGCGGGAGCCTCCCATCCATTGTGTTCCCAGGCGGGAGCCTGGGAACAAGCAACTAAAAGCCGTACGAACTCCTTCGCTTGGGGGAGCTTGTAAGTTATTCGCCACGTTCGCTATTGATTCGAAGCATAGCATTGGAGCGATACGATCTTACTTGGCGTACCGAATTACTTGGCGTACCGACGACATAGAACCTTCGCAAACGCTTGCCCGCTTGAGCAAAAAAAACGTCTCAACCCTCTCATCTGCTACACTCGCTACGCCTTGCCACCAATCTGGCTTCGTCTGTTCAGAAGCTTTGATTCTGTTTGGTGACTCCAAGCTAGACTCCCAATGAGAATCCGTCGGGTTCTCAATTGCGGTTCTTTCGCAATTTAGTCCCCTTGGTATCCATTATTCAGAACGCTTGTCATGACCGAAAGCAAAGCACGTCGTAGTCGTCACCTCGTAGATCGCGAAGTTCAAGGCGGGCTTCTCCGCAAGATTGCCATTCATTGGCTCATCTTTTTCGTTTGCAATGCGGTTGCATTGGTGATTTGGATTCGTTTGTTCGAGAGTCCCGACGCCGATTGGGGAACCACGATGCGAGAGACGTTTCAGCGTTTCTTCCCATTCTTCATCGTCACGATGGCCCTGATCCCCGCCTTTGTGCTCGATACGCTTAAATTAACACATCGATTCGCAGGCCCATTGTCGCGTTTTCGCGTAGCCTTGGCTGACGTCAGTGCAGGTCGCAGCGTCGCTCCACTTTCCTTTCGAAACAACGATTTTTGGCAGAAATTGGCAGCCGATTTCAATAGCGTTGTCGGACGCTGCGAAGGCTTGACCACGCAAGCAGACACTCCTAGTGAAAACCAGCCCGAGGCATAGGTAATGACTGCGATAAAGGCAAAACCAATGAATCGAAGACGGCGACGGCGTGGTGCAGCCGCGGTGGAGTTTGCGGTCTGCTTACCAATCCTCGTGCTTTTGGTGTTCGGTTCGATCGAAGCATGCAGTTTTATCTTCTTGAAGCAGTCGCTAAGCGTCGCTGCCTATGAAGGAGCCAGAGAGGCTACGCTGAGCAACTCGACCACCTCGGCGGCGAGCGTTCGTTCGCAGCGAATCCTCGATTCGCGCGGGGTCACCGATTATTCAATCTCCTTTCCTGGCGGCACGCCTGATGCGGCACTGCGAGGACAACCGGTGACGGTTGAAGTCACCGCACCGACGCAAACCAACAGCCCGTTGGCAGGCCGATTTATTCCCAACCGAACACTCGTCTCTCGTGTAGTGATGTTGAAAGAATGAAACGAACCCATCGAAAATCACGATCGTTAAAACCGTCCTCTCGCACCGGTGCGATGCTGGTTCTAATCGTCATCATGCTCATTGCTTTTATGATCACTGTCGCCTTCTCGGTCGACGTTGCACAGATGCATTTGGCACGAACGGAATTAAGAAGTGCGACCGACGCGGCATCTAAAGCAGCGGCCCTTGAACTTTCCATGACCCAAGATCAAAGCAAAGCAATTGCCCGCGGCCAAGAAGTTGGGGCACTTAACTTGGTCAATGGCAATCCACTACTGATTGCGCCCGACGAGTTTGATTTCGGGAACAGTGAAGAGAATGGAGGGGGACGTTTCGAATTCGTTTCCGGACGCATTCCGCTCAACAGTGTGCGTGTGACGGGTAACCGAACCGCTGGTTCACGCTCTGGGGCAGTCCCACTGTTCTTTGGAAACATTTGGGGTATCTCCACATTTGAACCATCGGTAACGGCAACGGCTACCTATATCGAACGCGATGTTGTCCTCGTCGTCGATCGAAGCGGTTCGATGGCTGGATCAAAGATTGCTTCCCTGCGTTCAGCAATCGACATCTTTGTCGACACGTTGAACGACACCACGGTCGACGAACAAGTCGGGTTGGCATCGTACAATGACCGAGCTCGTGAAGATATTCAATTGACGCCTGACTTGGCACTCATCTCCTCTGCTATGTCGGCAATGCCGGTTGGTGGATGGACCAGTATTTCACGCGGGATGAATGCCGGTCAGTCGATCATGAACAACAGTCGCGATTCAAAATTTGTGGAACGAACCATGATTGTGATGACCGACGGGCAACACAACCGCGGTCCAGAGCCGCGAATCTCTGCTCAGCGAATCGCCAACGATGGAGTGACCATTCACACGATCACTTTTGGCAGTGGTGCCGACATCACACGGATGCGAGAGGTGGCCACGATCGGCGGTGGTAAACACTATCATGCCGCCAGTGGCGAGGAGCTGAAACGAATTTATCGTGAAATCGCCTTGACGCTATCGACAATGATGACGCAGTAAACCGCTTTTCCCAAACACCCACTTTGTACAGAAATACCGTTCGATGAACCAACGAAAACAATCGAAGCGAAGCGGTGCCGTGATGGTAGAATTTGCCATCGTCGCTCCGATCCTCTTTCTGTTCTTCTTCGCTGCATTCGAATTTTGCCGTGTAGCAATGATTCGTCATACCGCCGACAACGCGGTTTACGAAGCCGCACGTACCGCAATGATTCCTGGAGCTTCAGCCGCCGATGCTCGTCAAACGGCAACGGCGATCATGAATTCACTGGGCGTCAGTGGCGTGAACGTGACAGTCACTCCGGCGACGATCGATCGGGAGACTCGCGACGTCACCGTCGAGGTTGCTGTTCCGCTGGCGGGAAACAGCTTCGTACCCATGCATTACTTTCGAGGCGATATTGTGCGCGAATTAACGATGCACCGCGAAGGCGCCCGGTAAGGCAATCTTTGAATCGCCAATGTTTTTCTGGTTATGATATAATCGAATCCTAGGTCAATTCGTTGCCTCCCGTCGCCTCGGATTGATTTCGGGTGCCGATGGAATGTTTCGTTTGCCCACCAATGATATTCGTGGACCCGATATTGCATTCTTGTCCAATCAGCGCAAACCCAACGGCAAATTTCCGAATGAAGCCTACCCTGCGGTGGCTCCCGACTTGGTGGTCGAAGTGTTAAGTCCCGGCAATACGAAGGCGGAGATGTCACGCAAACGAATCGAATATTTTTATTCGGGAGTGCGGTTAGTTTGGATGGTCGATTGCAGCGACCGATCGGTCGCCGTTTACACATCGCCCAGCAGCGTGACGGTTGTCGGTGAGCAAGAAACGATCGATGGCGGCGAGGTGTTGCCGGACTTCTCGTCTGCAGTTGCTGACTTTTTTGATGATTTGGACGACTGACGACGAGGCGATTGCGGTTTTCTAAAGCCGACTTAATAGCTCGGCTTTTTTTGTAGCGAATTCTTCATCACTGAGCAGCCCTTTTTCTCGAAGGGTTCCAAGTCGTTCGATCATTTCGAGAATGTCGCCCCCGCCCGATGGCTGACTTCCTGCATTCGTCTCCGCTTTGACTGGAACATTTGACGGGTGGTTGTCCGCCGAGTTTGTGGTGGTGTCACTCGGTGCGTCAACGGGCGTGTTGCCACGGGCGACAAGCGGCAGAGTCGATAAATCGACGGTTCCAAATTGGCTCGTGAACGTGATCGAACCACTTCCGCCTTGTTGTTGGCCAAATCCACCGATCTGGTGATTGAGCGTGTCGTACACCCAAGGCTCACCACCAGTGGTGACGGCCAATCGATGGGCATCGGGAAAGTAAGCATACTTTGTGCTGTTTTGCGATCCAACGGCACTAGGGGTTCCAAGTTCCTTGGGCCACCACTGGGCATTCGGATCGGGGATGAACAGGTCATTCGTGGATCCTGGCGAACCGGCTGTCTGCGATTGGCTATGCATCCCACCTTGACTTTGCGACTGAAACGATCCCGTTGGCTGAGTCAGTTGGTGGTTTGCCAATTCACCTGCGATCTCGGAGCAAAGGTTGTTGACCAAGTTCTTCAATTGATGATTGAAGAGGTCGCTAACCATCGTCATTCCGCCCTGCATCCATTGCCCCGAGCCACCGAATTCAGGGTGGCTGAACTGGGCCATCGACCCATTTCCGTTACTGACAGCGACCAACATATGAGTGACCGCATCGGCCGAAAGCCCGTAGCGATTGGAAAGATTTTGGACCACATGGGTCCCAGCGGGAGAGAGATTGGGCAAGATAGTAGTTCCTCGTATCCGCTAGCAAGAATTCAATGAATAGGAGCGCACTTGTCTTTGACACAAAGATCTTTGGCACAAAGAAAGGCTACTTAACATTCTACCCAAAGCTCCCAGCCGCGCGCAGGGGGCTATTCCTCATACTCCAGCAATCAACCGCCAAACTTGGGTGACCAGAAAACAAACGATTAAACCAATGACTAGCGGCAGGAGGGTGGCGACTGCGGTCCACTTCACACTGGCCGTCTCTTTCCATATTGTGTAGATCGTCGTTGAACACGGGTTGTGCAACAAGCTAAACAGCATCAAGTTGACCACCGTCAGCACACTCCATCCTCCGGCATGAAGAATGGTACGAGTTTCCGAGAGCGAGCTGAGTTCAAACATCACCCCGGCACCATGGCCCACGCCAGTCATGCTTTGACTTAGCACCGTCAACATCAAGATCGTCGGAATGACGATCTCGTTCGCTGGGATGGCGACGATGTAAGCAAGCAGAATGATTCCGTTGAGGCCGATCAACATTCCCGGTGGCTCAAGCCAGCTCGCTAGCGATTCTGCGATCGTCGCATTGCCAACATGAATGTTGGCAATCAACCAAATTGCGGCACCGGCTGGCGCTGCGAAGATAATCGCTCGCCACAGTACAAATAGCGTGCGATCAATCAATGACGTGTAGAGTGTTTGCAAGAAGCGTGGCCGACGATACGGTGGAAGCTCTAGGCTAAACGTTGAAACCTCGCCACGTAATAGCGTGCGTGACAGGCCCCAAGAAACGAGAAAACTAAGTGCAATCCCCAGCAAAGCAACGCCAACCACAGCCATCGCAGTGACGAATCCCGCCAAATAGCTCGGCACTAACGCCCCCAAGAAGACTGCAGCCAACAAAATCTGAGTCGGCCAACGACCATTGCACAATGAAAAATTATTGGTGATGATCGCGATCAATCGTTCTCTTGGGCTATCGATTACACGACATGCGATCACGCCCGCCGCATTGCACCCGAATCCCATACAGAGCGTCAAGGCTTGTTTGCCATGCGCGCCGACTCGCTTAAACAATCCATCCAAATTGAATGTCACGCGAGGCAGATAGCCAAGGTCCTCTAGCAATGTGAACATTGGAAAGAAGATAGCCATCGGCGGCAACATCACTGCGATCACCCAGGCGGTGCAAAGATAGACGCCATCGATCATCATGCCGTCTAACCATGGCCACACGCCAATCGACTCGGAAGCCGATTTTAGCAGAGGGTGAATCGTATCGAGCAGCAGCCATGACAGAACCTGCGATGGATAATTTGCTCCAACAACCGTAATCCAAAATACCAACATCAGAAGCAGCAACATGATCGGAAATCCGAGCCAGCGACTCGTCACGACTCGATCGATCGCTCGGTCGAGATCAAACGCCCGCTCGCCACCCGGTCGCGAAACGACCTTGCCGCTCACCTTGGCTGCTTCGCCATAAATCGATTGCATCAGCGTGGTTTGGAAGTCTCCGCCGACTTTCCATCGCAATTCTGACGCCAATTGAAGCACTTCGTGGCAAGTTGTTTGGTTGTTCGCCGAATCGCAGAGTTCGCCGTTCCTAATCGCATCGATCATCCGATCATCACCATCGAGCAACCGCAATGCGACCCAACGACTATTGGAAAGGCCAGGGCATAACCGCAGCACTTCGGTCGCAAGTTGGTCAACGGATTGGTCTACCAAAGGCGATTGAGTTTCGATGCGATGGGGTCTGCAAACCGTTTCGCCAATGGCTACTTCATGAATCGCTTGCGTCAACGCTGTGATCCCGTCGCCGAATCTCGCAGACGTCGCAACCACCGGCACGCCAAGTTGTCTGGCCAAAGTCCGTTCATCGACATCCAACCCATGGCGACGCGCCTCGTCCATCAAATTCAAACAAACGACAACTCGATCGGTAATTTCGAGCACTTGAAAGACGAGGTTTAGATTGCGTTCGAGCCGCGTGGCGTCAACGACGATCACCGTGACATCGGGGTTGCCGAACAAGAGAAAATCGCGAGCAATCTCTTCGTCCACGCTGGTTGCTAACAACGAATAGGTACCGGGCAGGTCGATTAGCTTGTATCGCTCATTCGCAAAGACAAAACCACCTTCGGCACGAGATACGGTCTTGCCTGGCCAGTTTCCGGTGTGTTGACGAAGGCCCGTCAAGGAGTTGAAGACAGTACTCTTGCCCGTGTTGGGATTACCGGCGAGCGCAATCACAAACTCGCCGGCATGCGTCGAAACATTCAGATCAACTAAATGGCCAGCGTCGTGTGCTGGACAGTGGCCGCAATGACTCATGATGCCACTTTTTCGATATTCGAGTTGACGTAGACCATTCTCGCTTGATCTCGACGAAGGGCAATCAAAGCACCTCGAACCCGAAACGCGATTGGCTCTCCGACCGGGCTAACCAATTCAGCCTCAACGATGGTTCCCTCGACGAATCCCAAATCGAGCAAGCGTCGCGTTTGAGGTCCACGGCAAGCCGGACTGAAGCCAACCACTTTCGCACGCATGGGAGGCTTCAAATCCGCAAGTCGCTCGAACGGTTTCGTTTGAGCCGATTGCTTTGGAAGAACGACCACGGTGACATTTGACACAACAATCGGGGCCAAGACGCACTCTTCGCCCTCAAATTCAATTCGCACCCGTGAGGCCGTCGATTCATTGACTCGTACAATCATTCCAATGTGCAGACCCACCGCGATCAATTGTGCATAGATCGCATCGGGTTCATCCTCAACATGTACGATCCGGGCGGATTGCCCCGCTGATACGGTTGTCAAATTGACTCCGCTTGCTGCGGGCATCTCACCGTTTGGCAGGGGAATTGGGTCACCATGCGGATCGAAGCGGGGATTCGCCAGTCGAGCCGCCAAGGCGTCGGCATCCTCTGGCGACGTTGTGTGCTCCCAACGTTCGGCAACATGATGCCACTGTGTTTCGTCGACCCCGGTATGCTCTGCCAAGTACTTTTCCCAAAGCCGATGAATACGGATCACTCGCAACGCCGAACTGCGTCCGGTCGCCGTTAGAACCAGTGAATGATCCCCCACCTCGACTAGTCCAAGCGACTGCAAACGGCCGATCAATTCCACCGCTCGACTCTGCGATATGCTCAAGCAGCCGGCGACGCTATCGACTGTCGCCTTGCTACCCGAGTATTCGTAGTCATACAAGTGCTTCAACGCGTCTTCGACATCCACGCGTTCGCTGTCAACGAACATCCCCTCGATTCGCCAAACCAATCCGTGACGTGGCCAAAATAGAATGGCTAGTAGACAGGAGAAGATTGCAAATACAGCGAGCGCAAAAGCAGGATCAGGCATTGTCTTGTTGAGAGGAAATGGTTACCGGCGCTGAACGCATCGAGTATAACTCGCCACTGCGACGACCGATAGTCATGCTGAATTCTTCACCATCTCACTTCTTCTCGCAATGCTTGACTACTTGACGTCAAACAATTCGACGACGAAATGCAGCGTTGCATTTGGTGGAATCGTTGGCGGTGCGCCTCGTGTTCCGTAGCCAATCTTTGCGGGGATCTCTAACTCGATCATCCCACCTTCGCCGACTAGCTGCATGCCTTCGGTCCAACCGGGTATCACTCGGTTAAGCGGGAAAGCGATCTTTTCGCCTCGGCGGTAAGAGCTGTCGAAGATCGTGCCGTTATCGAGCCAACCTTTGTAATGCACTTTGACCGTATCGGTCTCAGCTGGTTTTGCTTTGTCACTTTTGCGAAGGATGCGGTACTTCAAGCCCGATTCGGTCGACTTGAATTCCTCGGACGCGTCGGCGTCGATCTTGCCTGGTTTCTCTTTCTCCTGCGGATCTTCTGGCCCCGCTTTCAATTTAGGTGTCTCCCCTTCTGCTGCCGAGCTGGCAGCGGGCACGACCATTGATAGCAAGACGAAGCCGAGAACGATCAGACTGACTTTAAGCATCATTATGTATTCCTATAGGTTTGATGGACATTTTTGTTTCTGTTTTGAGTGTTGTAGGCGGATTGTAGGCTAAGGATGAGGATGAGGAAAGCCAATTTGAACGGCAAGCCACGAGCACCCGACACTTTGGGGGTGTTCATTTTCGGTATATCGCTCGTTTTCTTAAAAACGTATATCTGGATTTCCTGACATGTTCCTCCAATCTGACAAGACGGCGTGCAGAAGCATGATGAAGAAAATAGC
>JGI12210J13797_10050230_pt1 | contig 10854 bp, 11 predicted proteins | sample ElkSlonscriptome_3_FD_13797 | JGI IMG/M metagenome (IMG submission 13797) | reverse complement strand
CTGCAGCCAGTTGAACGCGAGCACCGCCGGCACGGCGACCAGCAGACCGATCGCGGTCATGATCAGCGCTTCGCCGACGGGACCTGCGACCTTGTCGATCGAGGCGTTCCCGGCGATGCCGATGTTGATGAGCGCGCGGTAGATCCCGATCACGGTGCCGAGCAGGCCGATGAACGGCGCGGTCGCACCGACCGAGGCGAGGAACGGCAGGCCGCCGGCAAGGCTCGAATTGATCGAGTCTTCCGAACGCTGCAGCGAACCGTGCATGTAGTCATGCGCTTCGAGGCTGTCGGTCATCTTGCCGTGCTTTTCCTGGGCGATGATCGCGTCGTCGGCGATCTGGCGCCAGGCGCTGTTCTTCTCGAGCTTGGCAGCGCCTTCCTTGAGGCTGGAGGTCCGCCAGAACTGCGTCTGGACCTGCTTGTACTGCTTCATCACCTTGTTCTGTTCGAACAGCTTGGTGAACAGGATGTAGAACGAGCCCACGCTCATGATGACCATGACCGCGAGGATCGACCAGGCGACGGGGCCGCCTTCTTCCATCGCTTTCATGAAGCCGAATTCGTTTTTCGGCGCTTCGGCGGCTGCGGCCGTGAGAAGGTAAAGGTTCATTGCGAAAAGTCCTCTTGAAAGAAATGTCCCGAATGGTCGCTCCGGCCTCGGCGGCCTTCGCTTCCGTCACGCAGTGTTACCGTATCTGATAGGTGATCCGGGTGCTCCAGTTGCCGCTGACCGGGTTCCCCGCATCGTTGAGTGCGGGTTCGAACCGCGCATAGCGCTGCATCGAACGGCAGGCCGCATCGTCGAGAATGCTCGACCCGCTCGAGGAAGTGACCGAACAGGCTGCGACGCGCCCGTCCGTTCCGACCGTGACGCGAACGCCGACGGTGCCTTCTTCTTCCTGGCGCAGGGCTCGCGAGGGATAGTCCTCGATGATCCTCTGGACCCAGCGGCTCTGGTTGCGCGGCTGCACACCACGCGCCTGTGACGGCGGGGGCGGCGGGGCCGGCGGAGCGGCAGGCGCGGGCGGCGGCAGAACCAGCGCCGGCGGCGAGGGCGGCGGGATTTCCCGCTGCGTCTGGATCTGCGGCGGCTGCGGCGCGATATTGATCGGCGGCGGCGGGGCGACCGGCGGCGGGGGCGCGGTCTCCTGCGGCTGCTCGGGCGGCGGTTCGTCCGGCTCCTCCGGCGGGGGCGGCGGCTCTTCCACGTTGAACGTATCGACCCGCTCGATGATCTTCTTTGCCGCCGAAATGGCAAGCCCAGAGATCAGCAGGTAACCGACCGCCACATGGATTAGCGCGACGATAACAATGGAAACAACCTTGTTCCCACTCATCTGTTGGTCAGCGTAAGCCATCCAGTCGCTTTCTCTCCATCACTACTGCCGACAGATTGCCGACACACCTGTTCGCGTCCCGGAAAAGCAGGCCGGGGCGCGAAATCCCAATTGTAGGTCCTCCCAAGCCGGGAGCGGCTGGCCCCGCTGGGCGAAGTCAGACCTGACCCGGCTGGCCGTGCAAGAACCGTCAGATACTCCCGCCTGCGGGTGCCATGCACGACACTATCGCTGCTCCGGCTTTGGTCCCCAACCCCGGTGCAGGCCTTGCGGGCTTTAACGACTGGCCCCTAGGTGATCAAACGCTTTATCGGTTCAGGGCGGATTCACGGGCCCGAACCTGATATGGCAGAGCCCGACATGCGGCCCCTTGCGGCATGCTGAGAGGATTGGACAGGGATGCGCTTTAACCGAAACTTAACAAATGAAAACAAGGCGCTGCGCGCGCTTCGCGCTGGTGCCGCGGGGCTTGCCGTGGCGCTGGCCGTGCCCGCCCTTCCAACCTTTGCACAGGCCAGTCCCGCAGCGGCACAGCCAGACCGACCTGGGCCGACCTATGCCGATATCGCCACTCTTGCAGAGGCAAGCGAACTGGTCATCCGGGCCGAGATTCGCGAACAGATCACGCTCAAGCCGGAGCGCGCGCCCGGCGTCGCGCCCGGATTCGCACGGCTTTACATAGAGGGCGCGACGCGCACTCTGCTCGCCGGGCGATCGGGGGTGGGCGAATCGCTCGCCTGGCTGGTCGACGTACCGCTCGATGCCAAGGGCAAGGTGCCCAAGCTNAAGAAGAGCGAGGTCCTGCTGTTCGCCGACACCGTGCCCGGCAGGCCGGGAACGATCGTGCTGGTGGACGAGGCCGCGCAGCTCGCCTGGACCCCGGCGCTGGAGAGCCGCGTGCGCGGCGTGCTGACCGAACTGCTCGCCGCCGATGCCCCGCCCGAAATCACCGGGATCGCCGATGCGCTGTCGGTGCGCGGCAATCTCGCGGGGGAATCCGAAACGCAGATCTTCCTTGCGGCGAAAGGCGATTCGCCCGTCTCGATCACCGTGTTGCGCCGGCCGGGGCAGGACCCTGCCTGGGGCGTGTCATGGGGCGAGATCATCGATTCGTCCGCCCGCCCGCCCGAGCCCGGCACGCTGCGCTGGTATCGGCTCGCCTGTGCGCTGCCGCCCGCCCTGCCGAGCAGCGCCAATCTCGCCCGCGATCCCGAAGCGCGCGCNCTGGCCGAGGCGGATTATGCGCTGGTCATGTCGGACCTCGGCGAATGCGAGCGGGCGATCACCGAAGCTCCCTGAGGCATGCCGTGAGGTGCGGGGCTGCTTGACGCTGCGCGGCGCATGACTAAGCGCAGGGCGCGACACGTCCCGCGATCCGAGGAGCCTCCATCCGTGCCCGACAGCCATGCCGCCGACCCGTTGAGTATCGCTCCGCTCAGAATCGCGATCGCCGGGCTCGGCACGGTCGGCGCGGGCGTGATCCGGCTGCTCGAGACCAATCGCGACCTGATCGCCGCGCGCGCCGGCCGCCCCATCGAGGTGACCGCGGTGAGCGCGCGGGACCGGGCGAAGGATCGGGGCGTCGATATCTCCCCCTTCGCGTGGGAGGACGACATGACCGCGCTCGCCGCGCGCAATGACGTGGACGTGGTGGTGGAACTGGTCGGCGGGGCGGACGGCCCGGCGCTTGCCCTTTCGCGCGCGGCGCTGAAGGGCGGCAAGGGCCTCGTCACCGCGAACAAGGCGATGGTGGCGCATCATGGCCTTGCACTGGCCGAAGCGGCCGAGGCGGCGGGCGTCGCGCTGAAATTCGAGGCGGCGGTCGCGGGCGGCATCCCGGTGGTGAAGGGCATCCGCGAGGGAACCTCGGCCAACGCGCTGACCAAGGTCTACGGCATCCTCAACGGGACCTGCAATTACATCCTGTCGGAAATGGAAGAGACCGGCGCGGATTTTGACGAAACGCTGATAGAGGCGCAGAAGCTGGGCTATGCCGAGGCCGATCCCTCCTTCGACATCGACGGGATCGACGCCGCGCACAAGCTCGCGATCCTTGCCGCGATCGGTTTCGGCGCGCGGATCGATTTCGATGCGGTCAGGGTCAACGGCATCCGCCAGGTCCGCGCCGCCGATATCGCGCAGGCCGATGCGCTGGGCTTCGTCATCCGGCTGATCGGGGAGGCCGACGTGGAGGAAGGCGACGGCGGCCCCTGCCTGCTGCAGCGCGTGCGCCCATGCCTCGTCGCCAAGAACCACCCGCTCGCCCCTGTCGACGGGCCGACCAATGCGGTTGTGGCGGAAGGCAATTTCTCCGGCCGGCTGCTGTTCCAAGGCGCGGGCGCGGGGGATGGGCCGACGGCCTCGGCCGTCGTGGCCGACCTCATCGACATTGCAAGGAGCGAGGTTTCCGCGCCTTTCTCGATCCCCGTCGCGCGCCTCGCCGCGCTCCCTCCGGCCGAGCCCGGCCACCGGACCGAACGCACCTATATCCGCTTCACCGTCAACGATCGCCCCGGCGTGCTGGCCGAGATCACCGCGGCGATGCGCGACGCGGACGTCTCGATCGAAAGCCTGATCCAGCACGGCAGATCGCGCGAGGGCGGCGAGGTGCTGGTCGCGATGGTGACGCATGAAGGACCGGAACGCTGCGTTACCCGCGCGCTCGAACTGCTCGAAGGCTCGGACAGCCTGACCGACCCGCCGCTGGTGCTGCCGATCCTTTCCTGACCGGTCCGGCTCAGGGGTCCGTCCGGCGCACGCCGGAACCGCCCGCAGCAGAAAACCCGATCAGCGCGGGCTTTTGCGCTCGAACTTGGGCGCCGGCAGGCCGAGCGCTTCGCGGCGCTTGCGGATTTCCTCTTCCGACAGGTCCTCGTCCTGCCCCAGCGGCGGGAGACCTCGCGCGATCCGGTCGGCGTCGGACCCGGCGGGCGCCTGCGGCAGCGCCTCGACGTCGATGATCAGCGCGGGCGGAGGCACGCGGCCTATGCCGATGCCTCTCCCGTTGTCGGGAATGCCGAACATATCCGGCGGCGGAGGCGCGCCCTTGAAGGCGGTCTCGCGGGCATAGCGCTTTCGCGCCTCCTCTCGGTTCGAATATTGTTCCTCGCCCGAACTCCCGCGGCGCCGGCACACGATGATGTCGCCGCTGATCGTGGCGGCGTCGGCTTCGTCCACGCATTCCTGCATCGCTGCCTCGTTCACCTCGCCGCGCGGCACGGTGATCATGACGTTGATCGGCCTGTTGCGGGCCGGGGCTTCGTCCGTTTCGGCATTCTGCGATCCGTCCTCCCCGTCCGCCATGTCCGCAGCCGCGTCCCGCGTCATGCCGGTGTCATCCTGCGCGGCCAGCGGGGGATGAGCCGAAAGCCCGGCACAGCTCGCCAGCAAAATCGCCGCCATCCGGCCCCGTCCGCTCGACAAGACGCTACGGATCGGCCTAAGCGCGCCGGGACGGTTCGGGAAAAGCCGACCCGGCTGGGGCTCGAGAAGGACAGGGAAGAAATTGCGCATGAACACTCCGACTACCACAGATCTCGTGGCTGGCTCCGACATGCTGGCGGCAAAATCCAAGAATGTCGATTCCGCGATGGAGCGCGTGCTGGTTCTCGAAATGGTCCGCGTGACCGAAGCCGCCGCGGTCGCCGCCGCGCAGCTCGTCGGGCGGGGCGATGAAAAGGCCGCCGATGCCGCTGCGGTCGAAGCGATGCGCCGCGCCTTCGACGACCTCTACATCGACGGCAGGGTGGTGATCGGCGAAGGCGAGCGCGACGAGGCCCCGATGCTCTATATCGGCGAAAAGGTCGGCGGTGCGCCGGGCAAGGGGCCGAAGATCGACATTGCATTGGACCCGCTCGAAGGCACGACCATCACCGCCAAGGCCGGGCCGAACGCGCTCGCCGTGCTGGCGGCGGCGGAGGAAGGCTGCCTGCTCAACGCGCCCGACGTCTACATGGACAAGCTCGCGGTCGGCCCCGGCTATCCCGACGGCGTGATCGACCTTGCGAAAAGCCCGACCGAGAACGTCAAGGCCGTGGCCGCGGCGAAGGGCGTCGAACCCAGCGAGATCATCGTCTGCGTGCTCGACCGCCCGCGCCATGCCGAACTGATCGCCGAACTGCGCTCGCTCGGCTGCGGGGTGGTGCTGATCGGCGACGGGGACGTCGCGGGCGTCATCGCGGTGACCGACCAGGACACGACGATCGACATGTATATGGGCCAGGGCGGCGCGCCCGAGGGCGTGCTCGCCGCGGCGGCGCTGCGCTGTGTCGGCGGGCAGTTCAACGGTCGGCTCGTCTTCAGGAACGAGGACGAGAAGGCCCGCGCGAGGAAATGGGGCATCACCGAACTCGACCGGATCTACAGGCTGGAAGACCTTGCCAAGGGCGACTGCATCTTCGCTGCGACCGGCGTCACCGACGGCTCGCTGCTCGAAGGGGTGAAGAAACGCAAGAAGGCGACTGGTGCGACGATCATGACCACCCAGAGCGTGGTGATGCGCGCGTCGTCCGGCACGGTGCGCTGGATCAGGGGCGAACACCGGATTTCCGAGCACCGCCCCGCCCCTCGCGACTGACGCGAATGAAGGCCGCGCTCCCCGACGCGGTAACGGCGCTGGCTGAGCGGCTCGGCACGCGCGCGCTGACTGGTGGGCAGGAAAGCGGGCGGGCCGTCTTCCGCCAGTCGGGAACGCTGCGCGGGCTGGGCGCGAAACGCTGGATGCGCTTTTCCGCCCGGCAATGGATGGCGATCGGCGCGACCGGTTTCCGCTGGCGCGCGCGGGTTGGCCCGCTGGGCCTGATCGAGGTCGAGGACGCGCTGATCGATGGCGAGCCGACCGGGCGGGTGAGAGCGCTCGGCCTTGTCCCGGTGGCGCGCGCCGGGCGCTCGCGTGAATTGCTGCAGGGCCAGTTGCAGCGTTATCTCGCCGAGCTTGCGTGGAACCCCGATGCGCTCCTGTCCAATCGGGCTCTCGACTGGGAGGTGAAGGACGAGACCACGCTTGCGGTATCCGCCCGGATCGGCGGGGTCGAGGCGGGGGTGGAGCTGTCTCTCGGCGAGGACGGGCTTCCCGCGCGCACGTTCGCGATGCGCCAGGCGCGCGAGAGCGGGGGCTATGTGCTGCGCCCCTGGCACGGCCAATTCTCCGATTACCGCGCCGTGGCGGGCCGCATGATCCCGCATGCGGGCCGGGTTGCATGGGAATGCGACGGGCACCGTTTCGAAGTGTGGCGGGGCCGGATCGAGGATTGGCGGATCGCGCAGGACAAGCGCGGGCGCGGCTGAACCGGCTGGACGCCGGCCCCGCCTCTCGCGCGGCATGCATGAGGCGAACTTGCCCTCGGGGCCGCCGCAGCCGGGCTCGCAATCGCGCCGATCACGGTCCAGGCCAACACCCGCGCAGCTGACAGCGCCCGCAGCTACACCGCCCAGTCGGTCTCGCAGCCGGGCATGGGCCGTTCCGCCGACGGCGAACGGATCGCCGGTGGAGCGGACATCGTCGCCCTCATCCTCGTCGGCCTGTGGGTCACGGGCGTCGTCTTCGCGGCGGCCGATGATGGTCCCGACCTCGTGGACGACGATCCGGACCAGTCGCCGGGCCCCTAATCCGCAGTGCGCGGACCGACGGCAACGGTCTGACGACAATCCACGCTCCTCTGTTGCGTTTTGATGACGCGCCGCTAGGCGTTCCCCGTTACGCGCAAATCGGGGATCCGCTTCCATGAAGATCATGTCGGGCAATTCGAACCTGCCGCTCGCCCGGGCAATTGCCGCCTATCTCGAAATGCCGCTGACCGATGCGAGCGTGCGGCGTTTCGCCGACGAGGAAGTCTTCGTCGAGATCCACGAGAACGTGCGCGGCGAGGACGTCTTCATCGTCCAGCCGACGAGCTTTCCGGCGAACGACAACCTCATGGAGCTGTTGATCTGCATCGACGCGCTGCGCCGCGCCTCGGCCAAGCGGATCACCGCGGTCGTGCCCTATTTCGGCTATGCAAGGCAGGACCGCAAGCCCGGGCCGAGGACGCCGATCTCGGCCAAGCTGGTGGCGAATCTGATCACGCAGGCAGGCGCCGACCGGGTGCTGGCGGTGGACCTCCACGCCGGGCAGATCCAGGGCTTCTTCGACATCCCGACCGACAATCTCTATGCCGCCCCCGTCATGGCGGCCGACATCCAGGCGCGCTATGGCGACCAGGACTTGATGGTGGTCAGCCCCGATGTCGGCGGCGTGGTGCGCGCCCGCGCTCTGGCCAAACGGCTCGACAATGCCCCGCTCGCGATCGTCGACAAGCGCCGCGACCGCCCGGGCGAGAGCGAGGTCATGAACATCATCGGCGAGGTCAAGGACAGGCACTGCGTGCTGATCGACGACATCATCGATTCGGGCGGAACGCTGTGCAATGCGGCCGAGGCGCTGCTGGAAAACGGCGCGAGATCGGTCGCGGCCTACATCACTCACGGCGTGCTGTCAGGCGGCGCGGTGGCGCGGATCGACGGATCGAAGCTGAAAGAGCTGGTGATCTCGGATTCGATCCGCCCGACGGAGGCGGCGGAGAATTCCTCCAAGATCCGCATCCTCACCATCGCCCCGCTGGTGGGCGAGGCGATCCGGCGGATCGCGGACGAAAGCAGCGTGTCGAGCCTGTTCGACTGAGAGTCCCTGTTTACGCAGCGCATCCGCACTGCGATATCCTCGTTCACGCGACCTGACGGTCGCATCGCTGCGGGCGTCCGCCGAAGGGAGGTGCCATGCCGCTCGATCCGGCCGAAATCCGCGAACTCCTGATCGGCGCGGCCCGCCAGCGCACGCCGCTCACCTACAGCCAGGCGCTGTTCGCGCTGGGCCATTCCTTCACCCGGCCGCTGATGCGCCAGCTATGCGCGGCGATGGACCGGATCGACGAGGAGGGGCAGCTGGCCGGAGAGCCGGGTCTCGCCGTGCTGGTCGTGCGCCAGTCGGACGGGCTGCCGGGGCAGGGCTGGTGGGTGTCGCGCTCGCACCTGGCCGATGAAATGCCGGGCGAATGGCCGCTCGACTGGGAGGGTGCCGAGGCGAAGGCCTATGTCGCCCTCCACCAGTTTCTCGCCTTCGACCACTGGGCGGGGCGCTGAGCCCTATTCCTCCTCGCCCTGAGAGGCGTCTTTCTCCTCCTCTTCCTCTTCCTCGACCTCGTTCTTCCACCCCTCGTGCCACGGCCGGAGCGCGCCGGGGGCGATCCGGGCGAGTTCCTCCAGCCGGCGGGCGGCGCGCGCCTCGAGGTTGAGCGTCAGCAGGATGCGCGGGCTCGCGCGGAATGCCTGCGGGGTGACGCCGAAGAAATGCTGGAATTCGCGGATCAGGTGCGACTGGTCGAAATAGCGCAGCAGGAAGTCCTGCTCCTCGCGCCCGTCCGCCAGGCCGAGCATATGGCAGGCAAGGTCCATCGCCCGCGCCCGGCGCAGCACGGTGCGCGGCGTCAGCCCGAAATCGCGCCGCACGATCCGTTCGACCTGGCGCAGCGAAATGTCCTGCGCGGCGGCGAAGTCGCCTGGGCTGACATTCGGATCGAGGAAGCTCGCCGCCTCGAAAGCGGTGCTGACCGGATCGGGGCGTTTAGGGTTTGTTCTCTCGATGAAGGCGCGGATGCGATCTTCGGCGATCAGCGCGATCTCTTCGACCGGGGCGTCGGGGGGAAAGCCGTGGTTCGCGCAGCCGTCCGACAGCCCGAATGGATCGCCGCGTTCGAGCCGGTTCACCAGTGGCGCGCTCGCCCGGTTGAACAGACAGGACAGCGCGCCCGGCCTGAGGCCGATATTGATGACTTCGAACGGCCCGCGCGAGGTGAGGTCCATTCGCCTCGCCTGCGGGCCGACCACCATCGGCTCGGCGCCCAGTTCCATCGCTCCGGCGGGCGTTTCGGCGATCCAGTCGCCCTTCAGCGCAAGGCGGCAATAGGCGAGGTCGTTGAAGACCGAACAGGCGATCTCGCGGTCGGCATCGGCATGGACACGGGTGACGCCGATCCGCCCGACCCACGGGGCAAGGTCGGGCGCAGGCGCGCGGTTGAGCGACAGCGGACGACCATCCGCCGTCGCGCCCGAGCGCGGCTCCACCCCTTCGATCCTGCGACCTTCTTTTCTCATACCCCCCTCGAATGTCCTGACCCGGGGGACGAGAACACGGGCAGCTTGTATAAACACACGCAAGCCCAAGTAAAAGACTGCAATTGTCCGGATAATCGTGCCCAAGAAACCATCGGTCGGGGGATTTCATCCATCGCGCGATCGGCTAGGGAAGCGCTCGCTTTCGTCTTCACGATTAACCGGGACCGTGCCTCGATGACCTCAGATGACCTCGCTCTTGCCTTGCGCCTTGCCGATGCCGCCGGGGCCGCGATCCGCCCGCTCTTCCGGGGGCAATGGACCGAGGAGCGCAAGGCCGACCGCAGCTTCGTGACCGAGGCCGACCGCGCCGCCGAAGCCGCGATGCGCGCCCTGATCGAAAGCCACGCGCCCAGCGACGGCATCATCGGCGAGGAATACGGGACGAGGAACGAAGGCGCGGGCCGGCAATGGGTGCTCGATCCGATCGACGGTACGACCAGCTTCATCGCCGGGCGCCCGATCTTCGGCACGCTGATTGCGCTGCTGCAGGACGGCTGGCCGGTGCTGGGCGTGATCGATCAGCCGATCGCGGGCGAACGCTGGGTCGGCCGGATCGGCGAGGGCACGACCTTCAACGGCAAGCCGGTCCGCACCCGCCCCTGCCGCGAGCTGTCGGACGCAGTGCTCGGCACCACGACCCCGCACCAGTTCGCCGGCAATGATGTCGATGCCTTCATGGGCGTCGCCAAGGCGGTGGCGGAGCGCAAGATCATCTATGGCGGCGACTGCTACAATTACGGCCTCGTCGCCTCGGGCCATGTCGACCTCGTGATCGAGGCGAACCTCAAACTTCACGATTTCGCCGCGCTGGTCCCCGTGGTCGAAGGCGCGGGCGGCACGATGAGCGACTGGCAGGGCAACCCGCTCGACGCACAATCCGATGGCCGAGTTATCGCGCTGGGCGACCCGGCGCGGCTCGACGACGTACTGGAGGCGATGGGCTAGGGCACCTTGCGCCGCTTCGCCCGTTGACGCTCCCATGGAAAAGACAATCGCGATCACAGGGGCGGGGCAGGGCATTGGCCTGGCTTCGACTCTCCATTTCCTCGACAAGGGCTGGCGCGTCGCCGCGCTCGACATCGATGCCGAGGCGCTCGCCGAACTGGTCGGGGCCGCTACGCCGAAACGGCTGATGACCCTGCCCTGCGATGTCGGATCGGAACGCGAGGTCGCGATCGCATTCGAGGCGATCGGATCGTGGACCAGCAAGGCCCCGCTTGCGGCGCTCGTCAACAACGCCGCCATCGCCAATCCCTATTGCGGGCCGCTCGAGGATGTCGACCTTGCCGACTGGCGGGCATGGCTCGACGCGAGCCTCACCGCCGCATTTCTGTGTTCGCGCGCGGCGCTGCCGCTGCTGCGCGAGG
>JGI12210J13797_11549595_pt1 | contig 10856 bp, 8 predicted proteins | sample ElkSlonscriptome_3_FD_13797 | JGI IMG/M metagenome (IMG submission 13797) | reverse complement strand
CGTTTCGTGATGTAGCGATACTAAATCGCTTGAGAACTGCTATCTGAGAGGAGGGGCGGGCTGCGCCCGCCCCTCCTCTGACAAATTATTTGAGATTGCTATACATGACTTACATCGTCAGTCTGAGTCAGTCTAATAAACCTGTGAATATGCTTGCGGAACGAAAAACGTCGAGGGATGATTTCGAAACCGTAGACTGTATATGGTTAGATTCGGTTCATCAGCTAGTCCGTCGTCACGTTTGAATGCAGTGTTTCAATCGAAATGGGTCAAGCAGCTCTGGGATCGGGCATCGTCAGTGGGCGATCGCCAACGGCTTTTGTTAGGGCTGATCGTCATTACCGTCATTGGAATGGGGCTACGGTTTTGGCAGCTTGATGCGAAGCCACTGTGGTTGGATGAGGTAATTGGAGCACTGTTTAGTTTAGGACGCACGCTCGACGATGTGCCTCTCGGTCAATACATTCCTCTGACGGTAGTCAATTCTCTATTTACAGTGGAATTGGGTAAGAGTTGTGCAGACATTACCCACGCCGTTGCTACAGATTCTGTGCATCCGCCCGTTTACTTTTGCCTCATGTATCGCTGGATGAGCAGTGTGCCGCTAACCCCTGAGAATTGGGTTTGGTGGCTGCGATCGCTCCCAGCTCTGATCGGAGTGCTTTGCATTCCGCTGGTTTACGGCCTCAATCGACTGGCATTCTCTAGACAATCTGGACTCGCGGCGGCGGCGCTCATGGCTGTATCGCCTTTTGCGGTGTATTTGTCTCAAGAGGCGCGGCACTACACATTACCCATGTTGTTCACGCTCATTGCCCTAATTTGTCTGGTGAAGCTGCAACGCGCAATTGTAAATAACCAACGAATTCATTGGGGCTGGTTGGTAACGTGGGCGATCGCCAACAGCATCGGCATGTATGTCCACTACTTTTACATTCTGGATGTATTGGCACAGGTAGGAGCGCTAATTCTGTGGTTTGGGCTGTCGGGTCGCTGCTTGCCTGGGGCTGTTTCTGGCCTGAAGCGCAATGGTGGGAGGGTGTTGCTGGCTTTGATGGCGATCGCCATCAGCTACGTGCCCTGGTTGCCGACGTTGATCGGGCACTTTTCGCGACCCGAAACCGATTGGCTCAAACCCTACAAACCCGACTGGAGCGATCGCATTGCGCCTCTCTACCAGACTCTTTCGGGATGGCTGTTGATGGTAGTCGCCCTACCCATCGAGGATCAGCCCTGGAGCATCATCGTTCCATCAGCGCTGCTCATGCTAACAGTGGGAGGATGGATATTTTGGTGCGCGATACAGGGATGGCGATCGCTCTGGCAAGCCGCTCCAGCCCAGCGTCCTGCTCTAATGTTGCTGGGGGGCTTTGTGGCGTGTATCTTGATCCAGTTTTTGGGGATCACCTACATTTTGGACAAAGATGTGACTTCTGTTCCCCGCTACAACTTCGTCTACTATCCCGGCATGGTGGCGCTACTGGGAGTAGGATTAGCGACGGGAATTCAGGCAAAATCACAGTCTGGCTCAAGGGGCTGGAGCAGGCGATCGCCTTTAACCGTAACGCTTCTGGCTGGACTGTTGAGCAGCCTTCTGGTGGTTTACGGCATTGTTTTTCAGAAAGGGTATTACCCCGATCGGGTGGCTCAAGATCTCGCATTTGAGAGCGATCGCCCGCTAATCCTAGCCGTCAGCTATGAGTCTCTCCAAGAAGTCGGTCTCGGTCTCAGCTTTGCTCTAGAACTGCAAGACCGCTATGACAAAAACTATGACGGACAAAAAGCCGATATGCCAGAATCACCGGACGATCCCCAAGTGCGGCTCGCCTTTCTCAATCGCTCAGACGGGTTTGGCAATGTGTGGCGATCGCTGGCTCGACTCGACCAAGATTTGCCGTTACCGTTGAATCTGTGGGTCATTGCCTCTCCTGGCATGAAAACCAAAGACTATCCCGACACATTGCGCATTCGCCGCCCTGAGAGACGAGGACGAGTTCCTTGCCCGATCGATCCCGACGGATTCAATCGCATTGGATTTCCCTATCAGCTCTTTCGCTGTCAGTCCAGTCAAGAGTCTCCTTAAACGCACTACCATCCCGATGGTGCATCGGGCTTCTGCATCCACTCAATACAGCGCTGCATGGATTGACGCATCTCCTCACGGCTGGCATGATGGCGGCGTCCGTGTCCGGGCAGCACCCACTCGAAGTCATAGTCCGCTAAGTTTTTCATCGATATGATGAGTTCGTCCCAGGAATACCAGCAGGCTCCGCGAAAGGCATAGAGGTGGTTCAGCTTGTCTGACCAAGCGACGTGATCCCCAGAAAACAAGACGGTGTTTTGGTAGAGCAAAACCGTATGTCCCTTTGTGTGACCCGGAACTGGAATGATGCGGAGATCATCGGCGAAATCAATTGGCTTGGTTCCCGCCAGCCGATGCTCCACGCCTTGAGTCCGAGCAGTGATGTCGTCTTCATGGAGGAGGCGATCGCACCCAAAGCGATCGTGAAATTTCTGGTGGTCAGCTACGTCATCTCGATGAGTCAGATAGAGATACCGAACCCCACCCAGAGCTTCTAACTGATTCACGAGAGGCACTGAAAATCGAGGCGAATCGACCAGCACGTTTCCCTCAGGACGAACGATCAAGTAGCTGGCCGCTCCAAACGAAGTCTCAGCATGGTAGCCGCAGTGGTAGACCGTTTCTGTGATGGGAATGGGGAAACTGGCTTGCACCGTTTTGATATCTTCAGGCTTTTCAACCGTGCCGATAGACGCTGTCGGACAGGAGAGTAGCGCCTGCATCGCTCGAAGATGCTGAGCTTCTGTTTGAGGCTGATGGTACACCACGGATTGATGATCTACACGCTGGAAAACTTCGGGAGCCATCCAGCGGCAAGTATCGCAGTCGATACAAGTGCGATCGACATAAACGTTGCCTGCAACATTTTCAGGGCGACGTTGGGTTAGTTGAGCCATAGGATATTCACCCTCCAGTTCTGAGATGTCTATCTCTCAGAGTCGCTCATGGTTCGCCTGACCCAGAAAGACGGATTTCCTTCACCATAGCGAATCTAAGCAGCATGATGGAGAAACTTGGTGGAGCAGGCATCACAGCAGGACTCAGGCTTCTGTCTTGAAAAACACTGCCCGATAAACAGGCTCTCCCTTCTCAAGGGTCATGTTTTCGCGCTCTGTTGAGACCCCAAGCGGATTGTCGATAAGCCATTGTTCTTGCTGGCGAGTGAACGCAGGATGCTCGGAGAAGCGATCGCACATTTCTCGCTCAACTTCTTCAACATCAGACTGAAGAAACACCATGCTGCCGGGTGCTAAACAAGTTGCCAAGGTCTCGACCAGTTCTGGCTGCACGACTCGGCGCTTTTGGTGACGCTTCTTAAACCAAGGGTCAGGGAACTGGATGCTAACTCGCTGAAGAACGCCCTGGGGCAGGCTTTTCAGCACCGGCAGCAGTGAGACATTGGCATTGCAGAAGAGGAAATGAAGATTGCTTAGATCTTGTTCGTTGCGAAAGGCGATCGCCTGCTCGACCAAAGGGCGTCGAATTTCTAACCCCAAAAAGTTCCACTGGGGTTGCTGAGATGCAATGTCCAGCAAAAACTGACCGCGAGCTGAACCAATATCGAGATGGAGAGGACGCTCGACATCTTTAAATACGTCTGTCCAGTCGGGAACGGGCACTGGAATTTGATATCTGAGACTGAGGGGATTGACATGCTGACGAACACGAACAGGTGGCAACGATACTGCTCCTAACGACATCTTTCTAGCCATCGCAAGGAACACCCGATCGTCCGAAAACCCTTAAGCTGTGAGAGTTTTCTTGAAACAGGTTTCAATTTTCTCTGCGATCGCCATCATCTACAGTCTAAAACTATAGTCTAGAACCGAGCACTACAGAATGAAGCTCTTTGCGGCATCGATAATCTCGTCTCTTTTTCATCAGCATGAATAGAGATTAAGAGCCCTCATCGCAATCCAGCGATACACCTAGAGCAACTATTCGGAAGGTCAGGACAACGCGGCAGGTCGAATTACGACGACTCCATAGGCTTCAGGAGAGAGATAGCGCTGTGCCGCAGTTCGGAGATGGTCAGCATTGATAGTGCGGATGCGCTCAGGATAATCAACCGCAGTGTTCAAGTCTCCTGCAATCGTTTGGTAGTACCCGTAGAGTCCGGCTCGATTGCTCGGCGTTTCGCTGCCGAAGATAAATCGATTGGCCACTAATGTTTGAATGCGGCTAATTTCTTGATCCGTCACGGCGACTCGATGAAGCTGGCGAATATGATTGGCGATCGCCCTTTCAACCTGCTCCAACTTTTCTTCCGGCAGCTGAGCAGAAACGTAGAAGATTCCTTGCTTGGCAAAGGTCATGTTGCTAGCGCTGATGCTGGAGACCAACCGCTTCTCTTCCCGCAGCTCTCGCACGAGTCGAGATGTGCGTCCTTGACCCACGACTGAAGCTAGAATATCGAGGGCGTAGGTTTCGTTCATCTGAACCACGCCTGGGACTCGCCACATCATCACAAGTCGAGCTTGCTGAAGCTTGTCGTCTACATAGTCCTTTCGAATCGTATGCTCAAAAGGCTTCTCTCCCATCTCTTGATATTGGTAGTTCAGTTGAGACGATTCTTCCGTGAGAGATTTAGGAAGAACTGAGACGGTGTCTCTTGCCGCTTTCCGCTGCTGTTCAGACAGCTCAGGTCGAACTTGATTAGACTGAGCACGCTCAAACCCTGCAACCACAGTCTCGATTAACTCTTCGACCGGAAGATTCCCTACTGCAACCGCCGTCATTGAGCTAGGCCGATACCAGGTTGTGTGAAAATCTCGCATCTGCTGAGGAGTGAGGCTTTCGACTACCTCTTGAGTGCCCAAAACATGGCGACGGTAAGGCAATTTCTCAAAGGCCAAATCCATAGAGTGATAAAGCATCCGACGGTTTGGGTTGTCGTTTGCCCGACGAATCTCTTCAAGAATGACTGAACGCTCTCGCTCAAAAGCCTCATCGTGAATCGCTGCATTGAGCACAACCTCGATTTGCAACGGTGCCAGATCCGTAAAATCTTTGGGCGCTGTGGTGATGTAGTAGTGAGTATAGTCTTGACTTGTTGCTGCGTTGGTCACAGCTCCCCGCTGCTCAATCAGACGCTCAAACTCACCACTCTTAAGGGAATCAGTCCCTTTGAAGATCATGTGCTCCAAAAAGTGAGCCATGCCATTAATAGAATCAGCTTCGACGGCTGAACCGACATTGAGCCACAGGCTCAAATTCACGGCTTCGGTGGGCATCTGCTCTGCAACAATTGTTAAGCCATTGGGCAACCGTCGCAAAGTAGGTGTGTTGAGGCGAGGAAGAGAGACTGGATCAATCAGTCTTGATGTCATACTCGGTTCCGAAGTGACTTCGCTTTCATCATCTTAATCTTAAACTTTACAAATCTAAAAACGACCGAGAAACCCGAAAAAACTCAGCCTTTTAAAATTGATCTTCAATTACAAACTTCATTGCTCTGGTTGAGATCAAGAGATTTGCATGAATAAATATTACACAACATAACATACAGCTAGCTTTAGCTTACAACTCACACGACCTATAAACATGGGCAGTTTCAGCAGAGAAAAAGCATCGCAGAAGGAAGTCAGACAGCGTAGAATAGGAGAAGAATTGTTACGAAATGTAAATCACTGTTCTCCACAAGCCGTAATTTTGCTGCTGTCACCATCTGCTGACTTCAATCATGTCTGTCAACCCTTCTGACTCAACAATTAAAGACGATTCGAATAACCTTGCTTCTCCGAGCACAGGTCAAGCTGCACCAAAGGAGACTTCACCTGATGTTTTTTTAGAGGGCGATCGCCCAAATGGTTCACGCATCATCATTGTCGGCGCGGGTATTGGGGGACTGACAGCTGCTGCTCTACTGGCTCATCGTGGCTATCAGGTCACTGTGCTCGATCAGGCAATTGTGCCGGGAGGTTGCGCCTCTACCTTTCGACGCCGGGGCTTTACCTTTGATGTCGGTGCCACTCAGGTTGCCGGATTAGAGCCTGGAGGGATTCATCACCAAATTTTTACAGAGCTTGAAATCGATATACCGGAGGCAACCCATTGCGATCCTGCCTGCACGGTATGGCTGCCGGATGAATCGGAGCCAATTTCCGTATGGCGCGATGTCGATGCCTGGCGAGCAGAGCGTCAGCGCCAGTTTCCGGGCAGTGAACCTTTCTGGCAGCTGATCGAACGGCTGTTTGAGGCAAGTTGGGCATTTCAGGAGCGACAGCCCGTACTCCCCCCTCGTAATCCTTGGGATGTGTGGCAGTTGGTGCAGGCGGTGCGGCCGGGAACGCTGCAAACCGTTCCTTACACGTTTTCAACGGTGGGACAAGTTCTGCGTAGCTATGGACTAGATGGCGATCGCCGTCTGAAAACGTTTCTTGACATGCAGCTCAAGCTCTATTCTCAAGTGGATGCAGATGCAACTGCGATGCTTTACGCAGCAACGGCTCTCAGCGTTTCTCAAGAACCACAAGGACTGTTTCACCTCGAAGGCAGCATGCAGGTATTGAGCGATCGCCTAGTTGGGTCGCTGGAGCGTGATGGCGGCAAGCTGTTGATGCGTCATACCGTTGAGCAAATTTTGGTGGATGGCGATCGCACGACAGGCGTTCGGGTACGCAATGCCAAAACAGGAGAGTCCTGGACGGAATCCGCCGATCATGTGGTTGCTAACGTGACGGTGCAGAATCTCATGACGCTGCTGGGCGATGCGGCTCCCATAGGCTATCAGCAGCGAGTCGAAAAGCTTCCCTCTGGCTCTGGAGCCTTTGTGGTGTATCTAGGAGTGGAGCGATCTGCTATTCCTGATGACTGTCCGCCTCATCTCCAGTTTCTCTACGACTACGACGGCCCCATTGCCGAAAACAATTCTCTCTTTGTCTCTGTCAGTCGTCCCGGTGACGGACGCGCTCCCGAGGGCTGCGCCACCATCACCGCATCGTCGTTTACAGATGTGGCTCTGTGGCAATACACCTCCGATTACGAAGGACTGAAGCAACGCTATACAGAAGAGGCGATCGCCAAGCTAAACCGATATTTTCAGCTCAATTCAGATACGCTGATTCATGTCGAAGCGGCGACTCCGCGCACCTTCGCTCAATACACCGCCCGCGAGCAAGGCATTGTTGGCGGCGTCGGGCAGCGCCTCTCTACCTTTGGCCCGTTTGGGTTTGCCAATCGCACACCAATCTCAAAGCTCTGGCTGGTCGGTGACAGCACTCACCCCGGCGAAGGCACAGCTGGAGTCAGCTATGCAGCTCAGACCGTCATGCGACAGATCGAAGCAGCCGACGCATAGGATGCTCAGCGAGACAATCTCGTGGACTAGGAGCGTTGCTCGATACAATTAAGATGAGAGCTGGCAATAGAGAACAGCAATGCTTAGGTATAGCTGTAGTCAGCTTATTTTAGGACATGGACGTTTTTGTAGCCGCACGGCGCGCGGCTACAAAAACGTCCTAAGGCTAATAGCTGTAGCTATAACTGAGAAAGAACATGCCTTTTGCAGGGTGTCGTATAACCTTTCAGGCATGGCTACGCTAAAGCGAAGCGCAACGCCAATCAGTAACTTCTTTCTCCCGAATCGCCTTATCAGCCGTTCCTAAAACTTCTCTTAACGACTCTCGACCACACTCTAAGGAAACGTTTCACCCTTGACCCGCGAACAGCAAGCCCGCACGACACAGAAAAAATTTGAAGACATCGTCAAACAGAGTGACCTGGTCAACCAGACCGTGTATGACTCTGACACGATGGATGAATTGGGGCGCGTCGAAGTGCTGTGGATGTTTCCTCAAGTCAATCGAGTGCTAGGGTTTGTCTGTCGATCTGGCTTGTTGGGCAGACAGAAGACCGCATTTAAGCTATCTCAGCTCGTTGCCGTCGGGCAAAACAGCATTCTGGTCGATGGCGACGGCGAACCAACAGTCGCAGACAAGGTTCAGAAACTGGAGTCGCTGGTGCATCGAGAGGTGTGGAGCGATGCAGGCGAACCTGTTGGATACATCACCGACTGCCTGTTCAACTACCGTTCTGGAGTCATCGTGCGGTATTTGATGGCAAAAAGACGATTCAATACGTTTACTGACGACATTTACTTTCTACCCCCCAAGGCGATCAAGAGTTTTGGCTCTCAGCGAGTCTTGGTTGATCAGAACGTTGTGCCGACGCTGAAGCCTTATCGGCACGGCCTCAAGTCAAAACTGGCTCTAGCGAGAGAGACGGTGCAAACCGAATACATCGATGAGTGGAAAGCTGAACTTCAAACTCTGGTCCAGCAGGTGCAGACTTTTTCCCAAGGGGCACTGCAAAAAGTTGAACGGTTGAGCGATCGCCTGCGTCAGGAAACACGCACTTTTGTCGAACAGGCAAAGTCATCTGTCGAACAAGCAAAATCATCCGGCCAAACCTGGGCAGAACAGCTTCGCACTGAAAGTCAGAACTTAGGGCAAACGTTTTCAGAGTCGTTTCAAGAGTTCACCACTCGCACAGAGACAGAGCGATCGCACGCCTCTGATGAGGAGTTGGATGATCAGGTCATCTCAGAATCAGCGGTATCCAGAGATGTCGATTTGGCTTGGGACGACCAATGGGAAGAGGACTTGGATGATCTCGACGAGCTAGACGACTGGGACGATGACAGTAGCAGTTCCAATACAAAAGCTGATTCCTCTCAAAACAGTTCGGTTCAAGATCGTTCGCCATTTCCATCCGATCGGCCTCAGCCTCAGTCAGAGACCCGTTCAGACGATAGGCCAAACTCCTCGATTTCAACACCGACTCCTGATTCAAGTGCCGATTCTGTCACCGATACAACCGATACGACCCCGGTTGATGTCCAAGCGAGTTCTGGCTCATGGCAAGTGGGTGACGATCCTTGGGATGATCTCTGGGAGGATGAGCCAGCGTCACATGAGGCAGAGGCATCGCCTCCTCCTAATCACTTCTCGACTGTTCCCAAATCAACCGTTCCTGAACCCGATGCATCCGCTTCAGACTCTGAAATTGAGCCCGAGACCGTTTCCTCTGAGGATGCATCACATCCGAATTCAACGCCTCCAGCATCTGAAGGGAATCGCTCCATTGACGACGATCCGTGGGTTTAGCATAAGAGCTTCAAAAACTGAGATTCCAGAAGCTACAGACCCAAGAGCCTAAACAAACCTGTCACTGGCAACAGCACTCGCCCGATTGCATCTGTGACTCGAACAAAGCGCGATCGCTCGACAATCACGGTGTCGTTAGGCCGCAGCGGTGGATTCGTCACGGGATTAATATCGTCTTCCAACTCGACCTCAAACGTTTCGCGAGAGACCGTTCCATTGGCGTTGAGACGGATCAGTTCTACCTTGCGGCGACGCGCTTCCTCATCAAAACCTCCCGCCGCAATCAAAGCCTCGTTTAACGGAGCGTTGGGCATCACTTCCACCTCTCCAGGAAAATCGACTGAGCCAATGACACTAACAGTCATCACCCCAGGAGAAAAGTTGGCATCTGACACGTCTGAGATTTCGTCGTAGTCCAGCTCGGTTGCTTCTGGAACGATGATGCGATCGCCATCCTGAAGAGCAACATCTTGACCTAAGTCTGCTTCTCGAAGCAGATCCAGTAAGTTGACGGTAAACACTTGACCAGGCTGACGCAATAGGGGATTGACACGCTGCACCTGAATCTGACGAATATCTGCGAAGGGCGTGATGCCACCCGCGAGTTGAATTGCCTTCGTGACGGTGGGCTGACCTTCGAGGTCTTCTAGCGCAACGGTATAGGCTCCAGGACTGTTGACTTCTCCCACCAAAGCAAGGGTGATCGGGCGAGCGTCCAACAGCTGCATTGACACAATAGGACGACGAAGAATCGATGAATAGCGCTGAGAAACAAGAGCCGTAGCCTGATCGATGGTCAATCCTCGTACTTGGAGTCCGCCCGCGAATGGCAGCCGCACAGAACCGTCAGCCAAGACCTGAAACTCGCCACTGTATTCTGGAGAGTCAAACACATCAATTTGGAGGCGATCGCCCACACCCAGCACATAAGTATTGACAGATACGGGCGGACGAGAATCTATCACGTCGGTGCGATTCAGCTCTCTGGATTCTCTGTGATACGGCCCGCCATCGATATCAAGCTCAATAGATTCGACTTCGATCGGCTCTTCAACATGAGGAAAAGTATCAGGGACTGCATGGGGGCCATGTTGACTCAGATAAGCAGGTTCTTGCACATCAGCTTGGCTGAAGAGATGAGTGACGGTTTCAGATTCCCTAGATAGCTCAGTCGCGTTTGCGTATTCAAAACTAGCCCAGCCTAAAGCAACCATTCCTCCAGCCAGACCCATTCCTGCTCGACGAATAACCATCCGATGGCGAAACCGTTGAGGGAAAAGCCGACAGGTCAGCCGTGCCGACATAGTTTGTCTGCGTTGATTCAACCCTTTAACAAACTCTTGATTCATCGCACTTGTCCCCTTCTCCGTCTAAGTCTCGATTGTTTTAGCTCTAGCGGAGAAAGCCTCTTGCCCAGCTCGCTCCAAGGTCCGAAGAACTATCAAAACTATTTGCGTCCAATTTGACTGCAATCAGGATAATTTCTCGACGTCCTATTGATCCTGCATCTCCTTTTTTCTGAGGAATAAACGGAGGTGGTTCAGTGTTCGAACTGGATAGGGTTGATGTTGGCTCGCTTTGTGGCAATTATTGTTAACGATGCTACTCAATCCGTAGTTAATTTACGAGTGAACCAGAAGCTTGTCCAGATGGGCAATCCGTCCCGA
>JGI12210J13797_11284252_pt1 | contig 10859 bp, 8 predicted proteins | sample ElkSlonscriptome_3_FD_13797 | JGI IMG/M metagenome (IMG submission 13797) | reverse complement strand
AGCGCATCGGCGGCCTCCGCCTGGCCCAACGCTTGATCGAGGCTGGTCTGCGCATCATCCCGAGCCGTGCGAGCATCATCGACCTGCTGGGCCGTGACATAGCCCTTAGGCGCCAAGGGTAGGAGCCGTGCGAGCGTCGCTTCAGCCAAGGCAAGATTGGCGCGGGCCCGCTCCACCTGCTGCGACGCAACCACGGCATTCGACTGCTCGGCCGAGATCGTCCGGCGCTGAGCGTCGCGCGTCGCCTCGGCGAGTTGCAGGTCCGCCTTGACCTGCGCCACGGCGAGTTTGTAGGGCTCGGGGTCCAGCGCGAACAGCAGATCGCCCTCGGCGACGCGCTGGTTATCGGCCACCGCAATGGTAACGACCCGTCCAGCGATGGTCGCGGCGACGTTCACCAGGCTCGCCGTCAGCACGGCATCCTCGGACATGGGATTGTTCGCGGCGCGCTGGACATACAACCGCCCCGATAACACCGCGCCGACGACGATCGCCAACGCCAAGATGACGCCGGTGACCGTGTATTTTCGGGCGTAGGCGGACTTGGCCATGCGCTAGCGTCCAAATGCCGTTGCCGCGATCGCAAAGGCAATGAGGCAGGCGAGCGCAATGTAGACGAGGGTCCGGAAGGGCATGCCGTCGTCGACGCCTAGGCGTATCAACAGCATTCGGACAAGCACGGAGCCAACCACACCCAGGGCGGCGCAGACCAACCAGAAGGGAAAATAGGCACCGTAGAATGGCAGCGACGGACTCGAGGTCCATTCGCAACCCTGAAGCCCGAGCAACACAGGCCCAAGCAGACCGAGGACGGTGCGGCGCGACGGGCCGCGTCCGGCTCCCAACCGCGGAGCGCTCGCCTTGACCGTCATGGCGTCACGCCGCCTTCAGTACCGTTGTCCCCTCCGGCGCATCGCCGTGAAACTGCTGAAACGACGAAATCAGCGGCTTGTCTGCTCCGGCGAGCGATGAGAGGTCGAAGCGCGTGTAGTTGCAGGCATCGTAGGCTCGCAAAAAGAAGAGCTTGCGGTCCAGATCGGAAATGCTCGTCCAGCAAGTGAACTCGGTAGCGGCACCACCGCCCGGCCCGTCGAGCCCCTTCACCTCGAGATGGCTGATGCCGGCCTCCTGCAGATCGATCGTCACTCCCCGCGGCCGGTCGAAATTGTTCATCACATGGGCGAGCGTCGTCACCGCCTTGTCTGGCGAGTCCGCCTTCTCGGCATACTGGGCGTAGAACGCGGCTCGCACGAAGCGCCCGACCGACGTATTGGACGCAGGCAATCCCGAGGTCGCGACCCCCGAATCCGGCTGAGCCGCCAGGTAGTCGCCGAAGGTCGCGGTCGGTCGATCAACGTTGCTGAGGAAGGTGTAGTTATCGAGATTGGTCAAATGCCAGTCGAAGCGAGGTGCATTGGTCATCACCCGCACGGGATTGTCGTACACCGACATCTCGCCCTTGTGAAACTCGATGACGAAGGAGGCGCCGGTGGCGTCGTTCACCAGATAATGGAAGGGAGACACCACGCCGCCCAGCAGAGCGAGCGCCTCCAACATCACCGGTTGGGTAGCGAGCGCGGCTTTCACTTCGGCTACGGAACCGAACTGGCCCAGCGCCCAGAGCCCGAGATCGGAAGCCGAAAGCACCGCTGTTTCGTTCGGAACCGGTACCTCGGGCCCGGCAGCCAACGGATAGGACAGGAGACTGAAGGTCAGGCCTTGATCATTCAGACCCTCCAGAACCTTGAGATCCGCCGGGCCGATGGGGTTGTCTTTGGTTGGTATCCGTGCCGGCATCGTAATGGCCAGCACACCGTAGCGGGTCGCGAAGCTCAGGGGCGGATGGTCCGCGATCCGCGAACGCGTCGCGAAGCCCGCGGGGAACCAGGCGATCTGATAGGGCAGATCGACAGTCAGTTCGAGCGTGCGCCCGAAATAGGCCTTGCCGGCCGCGTCACGATAGACGAGAGATGTGCACATTTCGATCTCCTTCATGTGTCGGCGCCGATGTTGGCAGCGATTCCGCACTGTAACTAGTTAAACCGCGTCGGCGCCGATGCTTGTTGACTTGCGCGAGGCCGAACCTAACTGAACGCGACGTATACCGTTCCGGACGCGGTTAAGGCCCCAACGTCATCGGCCTTCCGGACCCTCTGGGTTGATGATCTCGACCAGCATCAGGTAACTGGCGATAAGGAAGCAGCATGAACCAAGAAAGGTCGTGAGATTGCTGAGCATCAGGTTCTCGAAATCGGACTTGAAGCCGAACCACCAAATACGATGACCATCGGCGTGCAGGGCGCGGCTATGTCTAGCGTTATCGTCGCGGAACAGCAACACGAATCGGGGCGCGTTGAGCACCTCCAACCAGGAAAGGTAGGCACCGATCAGAAAGATCCCGCCGCCAAGCACCGCTGTCCAAATGGGCACATCGGTCTTGACCATCGGCTCTTCAGAAAACGGCAGAACGGACACCAACCCGTTGATGAGCCAAACAAGGCTGCCGACGGTAAAGACTGCCGCGACCCACCAGGAAAGTAATCGCCACTGGAGCGCCAAAAAGCGATAGCGTGCCCGAGCAGCATAGGCGCCATCGGCCGTCTTCAGTGGGTGCGAACGGCGTTTTCGATGGTTGCGGGCGTTCCACCGCAGCTCGATCCCTTCTTGCGTATGGCGAAAGACATGCTGCAACGAGCGTACCTCAGTCGTGTCGAAGCGGTGTAGTTCACGCACTGGAGTCAAATAAGGCCTATCGCGGTAGACTGGTCGCCTGATGTTGAGCGCAGACTTCGTCGGCCTGGGCGCTTTTCATGTAAGCCATTGTTACAACGTGTCATCCTCTCGCCCAAAGCCACCAATAAAGTGGCGCTCAGTCGCGCATGATCTAATCTGTGGAAGGCTGCGTCAATGTCCAAAATTGGATAAAGGTCGCACCCAACCGGCTTCCAAGCCGCGAGCCATCCTCGCCGAGGTGTCGTCGTTCATGTACCAGGACATCAATGAATACCCGCACCTCCGCGGTCAGCACCTTGGCCTTGAGGTAGACCAGCCAGGGGCCGCCTGCTCGTCGATCCGTCGGCGCGGGCGGCAGAGACCCGTCCCGTATGGGATATTGACTCGCGTTCCGCCGCATTGGATGATGACGATCACGGCCAACCCGCCGCGGACATCCGCCCCCATGGCGCCGGTAGCGGCCTCAAGCATCATGAAACCGCAACCGCAACCGCAACCGCAACCGCAACCGCAACCGCAACCGCAACCGCTATCGGCCAGACCTGCACCGATCTGACATCTCGCGACACCAGGGGCGCACCCTGTACGAGCAAAGGCCATTGCGGACAGCCAGCCCGTTAATCCGATTTGAGTAACGATGAAACGACATCTCAGCCCCGCGTCGAGGACTGGGCGGACAATGCGTGGATGGCACCGTCTACTCGCGCCCAGAGGGGTCCATCGACTGATAACCGCGCTGTTAACGCTCATGTGCCTGTACACCGCCGAGGCGGGCGCCGACGCGCCGGTCGCCCCCACGGCCGCGGTCTTGTTCGAAGACGTGGCCGTGTTCGACGGACGCGCCGAGGCGCTGACCGACCCGTCGCAGGTGCTGGTGGTCGGCAACCGCATCGAACGGATCTCAACCGATCCCATCGAACCGCCGGACGGGCTCGACCTGATCCGCATCGACGGGGGCGGCCGGACCCTGATGCCGGGGCTGATCGACGCCCACACCCACGTCATGTACGCGACCCTGTCGCGCCAGACCCTGCTCACCAGCGACATCGGCTTCCTGAACGTCGCCGCCACCAAGGCCGCGCGGGACATGCTGCTGCGGGGCTTCACCAGCATCCGTGACCTCGGCGGCCCCGTGTTCGGGCTCAAGCGCGGCATCGACCGGGGGCTGGTGCCCGGGCCGCGGATCTGGCCCGCGGGGGCCTTCATCTCCCAGTCTGGGGGGCACGGGGACTTCCGCCTGCCCTATGAGCTGCCGGCCGCGCCCGATGCCTTCTCCTACAGCGAGCGCATTGGTGCGGCGCTGATCGCCGACGGCCGCGATGAGGTGCGCAAGCGTACCCGGGAGCAGCTCGCGCTCGGCGCCTCCCAGATTAAACTCATGGCCGGCGGCGGTGTGGCGTCCATCTACGACCCCCTGGATGTGACCCAATACACAGTGCCGGAACTACAGGCCGCGGTGGAGGCCGCCGAGAACTGGGGCACCTACGTCACAGTACACGCCTACACACCGCGCGCGGTGCGCCAGGCCATCGAGGCCGGCGTCCAATGCATCGAGCATGGCCAGTTGCTGAAGGAGGAGACGGTCCGCCTGATCGCCGATCACGATCTGTGGTGGAGTCTGCAGCCGTTCATCGACGACCAGCCGTCGCCCTACGCCGAGGGCTCGGCGAATCGGCGCAAGCAACTCGCGATGTACGCGGGCACCGATCGCGCCTACCGCCTCGCCAGGCAATTCGACATCAAGACCGCCTGGGGCACCGACATCCTCTTCAACGCGGCCAACGCGACCCGGCAGGGCGCAAAGCTCGCGGTCATGGAGCGCTGGTTTACGCCCGCGGAGGCGCTGCGCATGGCCACCTCCGGCAATGCCGAGTTGCTCGCCCTCGCCGGTCCGCGCAGCCCCTACGAGGGCAAGCTCGGCGTCGTCGAGGAGGGGGCGCTGGCGGACCTGCTGCTGGTCGATGGCAATCCGCTCGAGGACCTGTCGTTGGTGGCCGACCCGGTATCCAACTTCCTGGTGATCATGAAGGACGGCGAGGTCTACAAGAACTTGTTAACAGGGGACTGACCCGCACGTCTCCGACTCAGGCCACCGGGGAGCTTTGATAGGTCCTCCCGAATCGCGCACCCATGGTTCCTTGCAAGCGGCGGCTTGAGCCATGCGGCCGATGCCGTGGGCGCGCTTATGTCGCGCAGGTTCCTCGCGGCGCCGGTGCTGCTGAATCCGCTCGACTTCGATATCGAACCCAGGCTGCAACCAAAGGATCGGCCCTTATGCGATTTCCTGTCATTCCCATTCGCCTCTTTTCTTTACTTCTGCTGCTGTGCCTCTCCCTGTCGGCTGCTGCGCAATCGAGCACCGACTCGGCTGCGTCCGACACCGACCCCGTCGAAGACGCGGCGGGCGCGGACGAACAGCAGGCCACGCCGGAACCGACGCAGCCGGATCAGGCCGCGGATCGCTTGACCTTCGATCCGGCGGACATCGGGCTGCCTGCCCTGCCCCGTCCGATGGTGTCGGCCGAGGACTTCAGCCAGACGGTGACATTGATCGACAACCGACTGGCCGAGTTGGAGGCCGAGGCGGAGCAGACCGAAGGCCCGGGCGATGGCCAGGATGAAGACCCGAATGAACAACGGGCCGCCGCGGATGCGGAAAAGGCCACGGCGGACGCGGCCACGCGCACCGGGCGCATCGAACTGCTGCGCTCGCTGCGGGCCACCGTGCAGCGTCGCGCACTGCTGAAGCAGCGCCTGGGCAGGCTCGAGGACGACCTCGCCGAATACCGCGAACAACTCACCGCCATCGAGCAGAACGGCGACGCCGCGGACTCCGCGAGGGGCCTCGGCATCGAGCCCCCCTACACCGTCTCCGAACTCGACCGGCAACAGGCCGAACTGGGCCTGACGGCGGCCGCCGAGGCGGTGGCCGAGACCCGACTGGAGACGGCCACAAGGCGCCTAAGCGCGAGCGATAAGGCACTCGCGGCGGCCGTCCGCGCCCGGCGCGCCGCGCGTGACCGCCTCACCGCCGCCAGCGACGAGGGCCGCCCCGAGGCCGAGCGCGACGCCCTGGCACAGGCCCTCGAACTCGCCCAGATACAGGAACTACTCGCCCGTCAACAGGCGGCCGCCGCCGAGGACGCGCTGACCCTGGCGCGCCAGGACGACCGGCTCTCCGAGGCCAAGCAACAGGTGTTGCGGGCCCGCGTGCGCTTCCTGGAGGCGCGTGCCACCTTGTCACCGGAGATGCTCACGCAGCGCCTGGAAGAGCTGGACGCGACCGAGGCGCGCATGCGCGACGAGATCGACGCCCTGCTGGGCCAGGCCGACGAGGCCGAATCCGCCCTCTTCCAGGCCCAACGGCGCCTGGCGGACGCCCGCGACCGCGCTGGAGCAGAGGCCGGGGACAAGGCCGGAGACGATGCGAACGAGGCATTGCTCAGCGAATGGGTGGCCGCGCGCCAGAGCGAGCTGGACGCCGTCAACTCCGCCCTGGATTCACTGACCCTGGCCATCGTGGATATTGAGCAGATGCGGCGGCTCTGGCAGCAGCGCTTCGACCTGATGCAGTCGCCCGACACCGAGCATGCCGCCGAGCAGCTGCGCGAGGTCATCAAGGCGCTGGCGAGCGCGCGTGCCGGCGAGAACGAGATCGAAGACCGCCTCAATGCGCTGCGCACCATCCAGCTCACCCAGGCGCGGCGGCTGCGCGAACCGGACCTGGCGCAAGGCCTGCGCGAGGCGCTGCAGACGCGCGCGGCGGCCCAGGACCTGGCCGAGCGCTATGGGCGCGAACTCCTCGAGACCCGCGACGGACTGACCGCCCTGCTGTCCGGGTTGCGCCATCAGCTCCAGCAGCGCGTGGACAACGAGCCGCTCAGCCTGCAGCTGCTCCAGGCCCAGGAGGCCCTGGTCGGCTGGTGGGACGCCGAAATCATCGTCATCAACGACCAGAGCATCACCGCCGGCGACTTGGTGACCGCGCTGGCCATGTTCGTCCTCGTGCTCATCGTGGTGCCGGTGATCCAGCTCGGCGCGCGTCGCGCCTTGCGGCGGCGCCGGGTCAAGGCCCCCAACACGGAGGCCGGCGATCTGCGCCTGGTGCTGTCGGCCATCGCCGGCAACACCAGCCAGATCTTCGTGCTGATCGCGGCCTTCTACGTGGCCATGGTCTTCTCCGGGCTTGCCAGCCCGACGGTGCGCAGTTGGCTGTGGACGGCGTTGGTCATCGCCTTCTACGTCCAGCTCGGGCTCTGGGCCAACGCGGCGATGGTCGACTACTTCAACCGTCGGCGCACCCGCCAGGAGATGCGCGATCCCTCGACGGTGACCGGCTATGGCGTGCTGATGTTCTTCATCCGCATCGGCATCTGGATCAGCGTGTTGGTGTCGCTGCTGACCTACTTCGAGTACCCGGTCGCCGGGCTCATCGGCGCCCTCGGCGTGGGCAGCTTGGCCGTCGCCTTCGCGGTGCAGAACATCCTCGGCGATGTCTTCAGCTCCATGGCCATCATCCTCGACAAACCCTTCCGGGTCGGGGACTTCGTCAAGGCCGGCGAAACCCTGGGCACGATCGAACTCATCGGGGTCAAGACCACCCGCATCCGCAGCCTATCCGGCGAGCAGGTGGTCATCTCCAACAGCGACCTGCTCAACAGCCGCGTCCACAACTTCAAGCACTTCAGCGAGCGCCGGATCACCTTCAGCATCCGCGTCGCCTATTGGACGCCGCGCGAACAGATCGAGCGCATCCCGCGAATCATCCGCGAGGCCATCGAGCGGCAACCGCGGACCCGCTTCGACCGCGCGCACTTAGCCAGGCTCGGTGAGTCTGCCCTGGAGTTCGACGTCGTCTACTACGTGCTGACCCCGGATTACGGCGTCTACATGGACATCCAGCAGGGCGTGAACCTCGAACTGCATCGCCGCTTCGAGGAGTCCGGCATCGCGTTCGCCTACCCGACCCAGACGCTGTTCCTACAGGGCGGCCAGGGCCAACTCCCGTCGCTGAGGACGGATGCCGGCTAGGCAGATGCTGAAGAATGCCGTCCTGGCATTTTTCAACTCGCAAAGCGAAAATGCGATTTCAGATTTGCTCCATTTTTCAAATGCTTAGGAAGTTGAAGAATGTCCGGGCATCCTGCCCGGAGGGAAACGCTGTATCAATCAGCGTTTCCCTAGGGCGATCCGCCGTCGCGGCCCGCTGTTCACCACTGATAGCCCATTTTCAGGCGCAGGGTCTCGTCGGTGGTCTTGGCCCCGTCGGCGGGGCTGCTGTTGTAGTCGACCTCGTACTCGATGCTGCTGACGAAGCCGCCGACCAGCGGAATCCGCAGGCCAGCCCATGAATTCCCGATATCCAGGCTGTCTCCGCTGATTGTGGTGAAGCCCATGCCGTTGAGGTAGAGCTGGACGCGATCGCCGAATAGGTCCTGCTCATAGTCCATGAAAAGGCCCGGCCCCCAGTGGTGGAGGTCGTCTTGGTCGTAGTAGTCCTCACGGATATGCACGGGACCTAGCTCGACGCTGAGCCGCGTATCCTCGTTCTCCTGGAGTTGGTACCCGACACCGGGCCCGACGATGGTGCGCAGGCGCATGTCGGCGAAGCGGTCGTGCCGGAACCGCAGCCAGACGGTGCCGTACCAAGAGGTGTGCGGGAATCCGCGGATGTACTTGTTGCGCAGGCTCCACTGCTCGGTGGTCTTGGTCTTGCGCGTGGTGTCGTAGTCGAGTTGGCCGAAGCTCTCGAACTCGTCGAAGCGCCGCCGGTACAAGAGACTGAAGTCCAGATCAAGTTCGGTGCTCGTGGAGTTGCCCTGCGAATCCTGCAAACCCAGGTTGACGGCCCCAGAGAGCCGGTACCCTCGACCGAGCTCCCAGGGCTCTGGGTTGACCACCTCGACCCGCTGCGGCTCCACCGTCATCGGTGGGTCGGCGTCCGGCGCCTGGAGGCGCAGTCGGCCCTGATCCCGCCTGATGGCCGCGACTTGGACCACCTTGTCGTCCTCGAGCAGCACGGCGGCGGGCTCGTCCAGGCGACACTCTCGAACCTCGTCCCAGTCGATGGAAAGGATCCCGGCGTAGTGGGTCTCGAGCTCCAACTGCCCATCCTCCTGCCGGAGCACGGTGCCCGTGAGCCGGTCTCCGTTGTGCAGGGTGACCACATCGGCCGCGGCGGTGGCCGTGAGCAGGCAAAGGACGAGCGCAGGGGGCGCAAGCCGGGTAGGGCGGCGCGAAAGGGTAAGCTTCATAGGTTCCGAAAGCCGAGAAAGCGCACGCGGATCGGATCATCGCGGGTATGGAGGGTCTCGGGATGGGCGTGCAACAGCTTGCGTAGCTCCGCGAGCAGGTAGCGCACCTGGTCGTCGCTGGTGTCGCTGCGCAGGGCGAAGCGCTGTTTCAATAAGAACTTCTCGCAAGCATGCACTGAGATTGACGATATTGCGCTCGACCAGGTCTGTGTTAGGGATGGTAATCAACGTCCGGTCGAACTGCCGGATCTTGGTCGAGCGCGGCCCGATCGCCTCGACGGTGCCGACCGGAATGCTATCGATCGACGGTAGCTCGACCCGCGCAATCATCTCCCAGAGCCAAATCATTGTCGCGGTAGAGATATCATGCTATCGAAATGGAGATCGAGATAATAGACACCGAGCGCCCAAAAACTCGCCTAACCAACGGCGCCACTGATTCGATTCGGCGCCGGTCAGCACGCCGGAGCGGCTGGTGTCCCCTCATGCCCGAGGAATCGGGATGATCTTCCAGGATCTTGGCCGATCGCATCGTCCTGATGCAGGCCGGGCGGCTCGTCGGGTTGCTGGATCGGACGGCGACCGGCGCCATGCGTCACGAGGAACTGCTGCAATAGTATAAAGAGACAATCGAGACCGTCTGAACCTGAGCGTCTTGCTCATGCTGGTCGCCAGCGCCTCCAGTGCCGAGGGAGGAGGGCTGTGGTCGACTTGCGATGTCTTCGAGCCCGACAAGTGTGCGTCGGTATGGCTCATCAAACGTCATATCGATCCCGACGCCCGCTTTCGTTTTTATCCCAGTGGCACCCTCATCAAGGAGGGCATCGCGTTCGATACGCCCAATGCGGAGCTGCGGCGTTACCACAACGCGTCGACGTTTGAGACCTTGACGCAACGCTATGAGCTGATTGATCCGCGGCTCGACTACTTGGGCCGCCTGATGCACGACATCGAGGTCAACGTCTGGGAGCGCAAGGTGCTGGTGGAATCGCGAAAAGTCGAGCATGCGCTGATGGAGTTGACGCGGGATGTAGCACCTGGGGTGGCGATCGAGGCTTGTCTGACTTATTTCGATGAGTTGACGGCTCGAGAGGCAAAACGCTTGCGAAAATCTAAGTCAGTGGGTGGCCTCAAACCGGGGAATCGCAGAGGCGACTGCGAACGATGATCTGCCTGAACGGCATTTTTCTCGTTGACCAATCAGAAAAGCGGCGGTATCATGCCGCGCTCGGTCGATTGGAGGGGTTCCCGAGTGGTCAAAGGGATCAGACTGTAAATCTGACGGCTCAGCCTTCGGAGGTTCGAATCCTCCCCCCTCCACCAAGAAGCCTAAGATGTTGCCCACTAAGATGCTGCCCAAATTCAGGTATGCGTCGCCTTCGGGGCATTAGTTACGTGCGGCATTTCACTTTGGGGCGGTTTGTCAGCGCGGGTGTAGTTCAATGGTAGAACCTCAGCCTTCCAAGCTGATGGTGTGGGTTCGATTCCCATCACCCGCTCCACAGAACGATTCTTGTTGCTTCATCAGGCGTGACTGACATAGATCAGTCTGGTAAGTAGGTCAAGTCATGTTGATCGATTCATGTAGAGTCGATTCATGTAGCTCAGCCCATGTAGCTCAGCCCATGTAGCTCAGTTGGTAGAGCACACCCTTGGTAAGGGTGAGGTCACCGGTTCGACTCCGGTCATGGGCTCCATTTTGAATATTGGACGTTGGCCGCGGTGACGGCGGCGTCCCGGCCTTAGGTACGCTCGCGGAGAGGAAGTCGATGTCCAAAGCAAAATTCGAACGCAACAAGCCGCACATCAACGTCGGAACCATCGGTCACGTCGACCACGGCAAGACCACGCTGACGGCAGCCATCACGGTGC
>JGI12210J13797_10110390_pt1 | contig 10860 bp, 9 predicted proteins | sample ElkSlonscriptome_3_FD_13797 | JGI IMG/M metagenome (IMG submission 13797) | reverse complement strand
CCCAGCCAGTCGATCCCCGCGACCACCCCCATGACCACCTGCGCGCCCTCGCCTCGGCGCAGCTCGACCTCGACGCTCGCGCCGAGCAGCTCGTCGAGTCCACCTTCTAGCTCATCGGCCGCGACCTCGAGCATGATCTGGTAGGGCTCGTTGATCGCCTCTTGCATGCGAAAGCGCTGGACTCGCCAGCTGTCGGTCGCGGGGCCGTCCCGGCAAAAGAGCGTGTAGACGACCGGTTGAAGTCGGGCCTCGGACATCTGTGAGCATCATGCCACGCCTGCGCCGCGTTGCAGATTCATCCTCCGACCGTCGGGACTGTCGCGTCGGCTCGTGCCATGTCACGCAGATTCACATCGAGGCGAGATGAGAATTGTGGCTCCTCATTATTACCAAAGACAACACATATAACGAGAGGTTATTGGAGGTATTTGGCCGATCTGAGTGCTACCTTTCGGGCCGTGCCGATCCATCACCGCATTCAAACCGGTGACAGCGTGCTGAGTCTGGCGAGGCGCTACGGCTTCCTGCCCCAGACCATCTGGGACGCGCCCGAGAACGACGAGCTGCGCGAGCGGCGAGCGGACATGAACACCCTCGCACCCGGCGACGTGCTCGTGATCCCCGACAAGCGCGTCGAGGCGATCTCGCGGACCACGGGGCGCGCGCACCGGTTTCGCATCAAGGGCACGCTCGCTAAGCTTCGCATGCAGCTCTACGACTTCGGCCAGCCGCGGGCGGGCGAGGACTTCATGCTGATCGTCAACAACAGCTACGTCGTCGAGGGCACGACCAACGGCGACGGCGTGCTCGAGGCCCAGGTCCCGGTCCTCGCAACCTCGGGCCGGCTGGTCATCGGCGAGGACCAGTTTGGGATCGATCTATTGTTCGGACACCTCGACCCTGCGAGCGAGCTATCGGGCATCCAGCAGCGCCTCATCAACCTCGGCTACACCTGCCACGACTCCCACGGCGAGTTCGGAGAGTCGACTCGGACCGCGCTGCGCGACTTCCAGGACACCCACGGCCTCGCCACCAGCGGCGAGCTCGACGAGGACACCCGCGCGCGGATCGTCGAGCTCCACGACGGCCAAGTCGACAGCATCCCATCGGGGACCTCGTGACTGACTGCTGCCCGCGCACGCCCTCAGTCCTCGGGCCCACCGATGGCCCCGTCGGTCAGCTCGTCGTGGAGTTGGGCGATGAGATCCAAGGTCGCGCCGTCGAGCTCGCCGCTGACCACGAGCGCGTCCGCATGGGCGGCCTGGAACGCTCGCAGCGCGACCTTGGTCCGCGCGTCGAGCTTGCCCTGGGTCGAGCCGCAGTCATAGCCGAGGTTGAGGAGGCGCTGCTGGACGCCGGACAGCTCGCTGATCGGGTCGAGGTGCCCGAACGAGAGCTCGACGACAAACTCGTCTTCGCCGATCGTCAACCGACCCGTGCGGACGCCGGGGGGCAGCGAGGTCTTGACGAGGCCCTCGCCGTCCGAGCTCCCCTCGATCGTCGTCTCGCCATCGAGCACCAGGCTAAACTTCTGGTTCGAACGAGGCTCACCGAAGTCGAACAGCTGCAGGCGAAAGTATGCGGGGACCCCCTTGCGGCGAAAACGATGGCGGGCGTCGGTCACCACGCTCACGGGTTCCATGTGCCGCTCGGGGATGAACAGCTCGTCGCCGGGCAGCAGCGTGTTCATGTTCGGCCGCGACGCGCGAAGCTCCGCGTTCTCCGGCGCATTCCAGATGGTCAGCGGGTACAGACCATACTGCTCGGCCACGCTGGACACACTGTCTCCGGCTTTGATCACATGACGGCTCGCCACCTGCGAAGTGTACACGCTCGGACACCGAACTGATGAGTGCCTCGACCCCCACCCCCGCGATGCGCCGACGCGCAGCTCAGCGCGAGGCCGCCGCGAGGCAGCTGCGCGAAGACCTGCTCCATCATCTGTGGACCAAGTTTCCCATCCACTGCGTCACCCTCGGCGAAGCCCAGGCCCGCGTCTGTGTCGAGCATGTCGTCACCCGTGGCAAGGTTCACGGCTTGACCTCGCTGGCGAGCTTGCGTGGCTACGCCGACTTGATGCTGTTCATGGGCGCCGGGTTCGACGATGACCCACAGCTCGCCTGGGCCGGGGCCGAGCTGCGCCGCAGCAAGTCGATCCCCGCGCTCCTGTCCCTCGCCGCCGGCGAGCTGAGTAAGATCGCCGGAGCCCAGGGAGAGCACTACCGGCGCGCGCTCATGTGGGTCCGCTCGAAGCCCTTCGACGAGCTGTGCGCGAGCTACGGGCGAGACGGAGACCGTGGGCTTCGTGCCTGGCTTCGTGCGGTCTGGGAGCAAAAATACGACACCCTCGGCGAACACGGGATCACGCGGCTGCTGACCGACGCGCAGGCCAGGTCCAGCGCTCACTTCAGGGCCGGCGCTCACGGCCTGCTGACCAACGAGTGGCTGATGGTCTACTCGGGCTTGATGCTGCTGCTCGGCAGCGCGTTCGCGGCCGATCCCTTTCACCCCTGGGCGGCGCCCGCGCTCGCCGAGGCCGCCGAGCACCCCCACAATTCCGCCAGCTCGCTCCACGCCGCCGCGCTCCGCGAGCTCGAGCGCTTCTTGACCCTCGACCGAATCCGACGACGGGTCTGACCTTCACATAGGCAAAAGACGAGTATTCCATGGGCCTTTGCGACTTCTCCGAATCGAGTCTGAGCGAAAAAGACGAGGCCGATCTCCTGCCTGTCGACCAGAACCTGGAGATCCACCTCCAGCCTCCGGGCGCCCACGTAGCCCTGGCCCCCGATGACGGTGAGCCTGATCGCGTCAACACCGTCAACGTCCCTCCGCCCCCGGTCTACTACGTGATCGTCGGTTTCGGTCCGGCGGCGGTCATGAACCACACGACCCTGCGGTGGTCCCAGTGGGGCCGCGACCGAATCGGCACCTTGCCGGTCATGCACATCGGCTTCGCCAATCCCTGGCCGTCCTACGTCGTACATGGCATGGGCCAGGTCCCTTTTTTGCTGACCATGCCGGGGTTTGGGCGACAGCCCAACACCCCACCCAACGGCGGGCCGCCGCCAACGAGCGCCGGCGGTCTCGAGTCCCGGTTCTTCGGCAACGCGATCGACGAGCAGCTCCAGTATCTGCAAAACAACTACAACGTCCATCGGCGCCGGGCTTGGGTTGCATGGGTGCAGCACAAGAACAACCCGGCCTCGATCCCCGACATCCACGACTACTACCCCGAGAACGGACCTTCGCAGGGCGGGCCCGGGGTCGCTCCGCTTCGACCAGGGGCTCCGGCCAATGATCCCAGGTGGTTGGCCAACGGCGTCGGCACCCAACTTCACGCAGCGATCAACGCTCACGTACAATACATCAATCAGCGCAACGACTGGCCAGACGAGGCCGACTATCGGATCATCGCGGTCGGGCTCAACCGCGACCGCGTCCCCCAGTTCGAGACAGTCTACGCGGCCTACATCGACTTTTGCACCGGCCCGGGCCGCCCCAACGTGCTCAAGCCCCAGAATTGCACGCACGAGACTCGTCAAGCTCTCCATATTGCGCGGACCCACCCGTGGCTGGCGCCCCAGACCTGGGACCAGGCCCTACGTAATCGGCGAATCCTCAGTGGAGTCGACGCCATCGCTCAACAGGTCCAGTGGAACCAAGCCGAGCGGGTCTGTTTGACTGCGGGTGGCGGAGTTGGGCTCAACGCAGCCGAGAAGGCCGACGAACACCACTGCTACCTCGACTGGTTCGGCCGCAACGCGCTCACCGATACATTCGCCAACCCCCGCAACCACACCTTCTTGCTCGATCCGGTGACCCACCAGCCGATGCAGGTCGGGGCACTCGACGGCCACGCGCCCTTTTACACCGCACGAATCCACCAGTTCCAACCCGCCCCCCCCGATTCGTTCAAGCGCTTCGGCCGCCAGGCGGCCCTGGCCAATGTCAGGCTCACCGCAGCCGGCGGTCCCAACCCGAGCGTGAGGGTCACGCTCGCCGCCAATGGCAACCCCGTCCTCACCGACCACAACCAGGCGACCCAGAACTTGGCCGGCTCGGGCCTCACCAACAACCCCGTGGCCAACGATCCACCCGGACAGCTGTGGGACTGCTCGGCACCGTACGTCCAAGACGCTCAGCAGCCACCCCACCCGCACCCCCACGCGGCGAATTGGCCGTCGGCGGAGTACGACCGCCTGGTGATTCCCAACGGTCAAGCCCCCGACGCCCTCGGCCAGCCCACCAAGTTCCGGGAGATTGGCCCGCTCCAATATGAAGACGTCAACGGCCGAGCGACCGCGCTGACCAGTGAAGATAAAAAAGTTCGCTTGCTCGGCGCCGCCTGTCAGGTCGAGCCGAACTTTAGCTTAGGCAATCCAAACCCCTGGAATTGGCAGACAGCGGGTCAAAGCCCCAGGGATCGTCACTGGCGCTACCACTCGACACTCCCCGTATCCGCGGTCCCTGACGGCTTCATCCTCAGCGGCAGCAACATCGCTACGGCCAATCGGTACTTCGTCAACTACCCGAACACCAACATCAACACCATGACCCTCGACGAGATCGTGGCTCTGTTGCCAGTGGCCCTGCCTGGTCGGACACCAGCCAACCTGCGCACCATCGCCGCGACCATCGTCGGCTGTCGCAACCGCGCCAACGGCTACCCCGGCTTCCTCGATACCCCCCAACGCGAGGGCCTCATGACGATCGTCAATCAGGGACAGAACACCCTGTTCCCGCCCCAGCCGGTTCCGGGAAATTGGGCGCCATCACTCAACGATGGCCGCGTCGATGGACTCTGGACCCTCGCGCCCCCGCTGCAGCTGCACCCGAACGACAGGCAAAGCTTCGATGCGGTGTTTCGGTATGACTACCCCTAATTTCTGTGGCCCTTCGCGCTCACGAGGTGTAGCGGCCCACGCGCTTGTTCTCACTGTGCAACCATTCGAGACGACCGAAGCGCTGTTCGAGCGCCTGCCCCGCTGCGGGCATCTCGACCGCGACGACCACAGCCCCGTCGTAGTGGAGTTGCTCGACGGGGTCGACCGGGTTTTGCCCGAATCCGGCGACAGCCAGCTTGGTCAGCGATGTCGATTGGGCCAGCGCGACGTAGGCGTCGAAGCCAAAATTGTTGCCGACGCCAGACAGCCAACGCAGCTCACCGACGTGGGGGCTAGCAGCGAGGAGTTGCAGGTGGATGTCATAAAGCCCGAGGCGATCGAGGCCGAGCGAGCGCAGCTTGGCGAACAGCGGTGACGCAAACAGCTCCTCGTCGACCTCCCGGACGGCGAAGAGATCGACGTGACGAATAGGTGCAAGCGCGAACAGCTCCGCGCCATGATCGAGCAGCGCGCGAGCGCTGATCTCGACGTGCTCGACGAAGCCACGCAAGAACTGGTACGAACGCACGAAAGGCGCGATCGGAGCGGCCCATGCGGCTCCGTGAGCCGCAAGCAGCTTCTCAATAGTATCGATGAGGCCAATGACGCCACTGGTCGGCGCTCCGGCGAGAGTCATCTGCGCGCGGATCAGCTCGGCTCGGGCCTGGGTGACCGGGTCGGCCTGGTTGGCGCACCAGTCGGCGTAGGCCAGACGCGCCGCGTCATCGTCGGGGTCGTCGAGCACGGCCTGGCGCAAGCTTTGTTCGTCACTCATCGCCCGTGGGTCATACCATTTTCCTGACCGTCGACTCAGCCCAGAATCCCCCCCTCATCTAGCGACTCGAGCGCGGGTCTGTGATAAAATGAGGCGTGCCCATCAAGCTCCGAGGATGGCGGCGGACCATCGAGCTGGTGGCCTGGGGTGAACACGAGCCCGGCGGGCTGTTCACCCATGAGCCGGGCCTGACGCTGCTCGAGCTGCGCTCGCTGGTCGCCGACGACCCTGGCGCGAGCGCGCCGCTGCGCGCGATGCTGTCCGACCTCGGCGAGGTCGCTGGCTTCGCCTCGCTCGAGCTCGACGACGACGCCCTGTGTGAGCGAGTCTTCGACGCGATCGAGCGCGGCCGCCTGCGGGTTCGGGTCGAGCCCTACACGCCGATGAGCTCGCACGCCGTCGAGGATCTCGCGCTGCCGGTGCCCGTCGCCCACACCGAGCGCGAGTACGAGGACGACAGCCACTGGGTCGAGATCGAGCTGCTCGACGAGGAGGACCAGCCCGTGATCGGCGAGCGCTGTCGAATCGTGCTGCCCGACGGCCGCGAGGTCCACTCCCAGACCGACGAAGATGGTCTGGTCCGGGTCGAGCGCTGCGTCGCGGGTCAGTGTCAGGTCTTCTTTCCGAGCCTCGACGCCGAGGCCGTCGCGCCGCTCGTCGCCTACGACGACTGGATCGAGATCGAGCTGCTCGACGACCAGGAGCAGCCCGTCGTCGGCGAGCGCTGTCGGATCGTGATGCCCGACGGTCGCGAACTGTCGGCGCGCAGCGATCGCGACGGTCTGGTCCGGGTCGAGCGCTGCGCCACCGGCGAGTGCCAGATCTACTTCCCGGACCTCGACGCAGACGTCGTCGCTCCCCTGAACTAGCAGGGCCAGCGCTCGCGCGCAGACCCATGAGGAACGAAAAGGTTCACTCGAGCTCGAGCGGGCGGGTTGAGCGCCCGGGGCCGCCCTTTCTCGGTAGAGTGCTAAGGTGACGCATGGCTGACGGAGGCTCCCGACCCGCTCCACTCCCCTCGCAAGCCACGGGGCTGCACCCGCGCCTCGGGCGAATCGTCGGGCTCGATGCCCGTGGGCGCGCGCTCGTCGAATTCACCGGCTGCGAGGCTCGACCCGCGTCGACGCTCGGGCCGGTGCCCCGCGCCCAGCTCGAGCAAGCCGCGCTCGAGCAGCGCGTGGTCCTGCTCGCGTTCTTGGACGGCCGGGCCGACGCGCCGGTCCTGCTCAGCCTCGACGGACCGAGCGCCCCCGCGCCGGAGCCCGCTGTGCCCGAGGACGACCCGGATGACCCCGATGAGCAGGACGATGGGGAGCGGGAGCTCGAGCTCGAGCTCGACGGCGAGCGCCAGCTGATCGAGGCCAGCCGCGAGCTCGTGTTGCGCTGCGGCGAGGCCTCGATCACCTTGCGCAGCGACGGCACCGTCCAGATCCGCGGCCGCGACGTGACCAGCTGGGCGCGCCGGCGCCAGCGCATCCGCGGCGGCTCGGTCAATATCAACTAGCGAGACGCCGCGTGACTCGCCCGCTCCACGTGCTGGCCTGTGGCCTGTGCTCGCCGCTCGGACTCGAGCGCGGATCGACGCTGCTCGAGCTCGCGGCCGGCTCCGACGTGTTCGAAGAGACCGAGGAGCTCGACGCGCGCGGGCGACCGATCCGCGCGAGCCGACTCGAGGTCTTCCCGGCGACGATGAGCCGGACAGTGCGCATGGCCGAGCTCGCCGACCAGGCGATCGCCGAGCTGCTCGCGGTCGCGCGCGGGCTCGAGCTCACCCGGCTGCCGATCATGCTCGCGCTCCCCGAGGCCGACGGCGGCGGCAGCTGGCAGCTCGCCCCGCTGTGGGCCCAGCTCGAGCAGCGCGCGGCCCGGGCGGGGCTCAGCCTCGAGCTCCTGCGCGTGCCCCAGGCGCTGCCCGACGGCACCCGCCGCAGCGGCGCCGCGGGCTTGTTTCAGCTCATGACCCTCGCCGACCAGATGCTCGACGCGGGCCACGATCCCCTGGTCCTCGGCGCCATCGACTCGCGCTGCGATCCCGCCTCGCTGACCCAGCTCGCCGCGGCCGAGCGCCTGATCGACGGCGGCCGCGAGGGCTACCTGCCCGGTGAGGGCGCGGGCTTTTTGATGCTCACGCGGGCCGCCGCGCGCCACGAGGGCTTCTCGATCATCGCCCACACCCACGATCACGAGCCGCTCGGCTTCGGCCAGGCCCAGCCGAGCGACGCGATCGGGCTGACCCGCGTGTTTCGTCGCCTGCGCCTCGGGCCGCCCCAGCTCGCGCGCGTCGATCGGGTGCTCTCGTGCCAGTGGGACGCGGGCTATTGGGGGCGCGAATTCGTCTCGGCCTACCTGCGCAACGCCGAGCTGTTGCCCGAGCCGCTGCGCGTCGACCTCGTCGCCGAGCAGCTCGGCAACCCCGGCGCGGCCGCGCCGGTCCTCCAGCTCGCGCGCGCGCTCGAGATCAGCCGCCGCGAGGCTCGGGCCGGCGACCGGGCGGCGCGCGTGCTCGTCTATGGCTGCGCCGAGGACGGAGCCCTGGGCGCGTGCGTGGTCGAGGCCAAGCCCGACAGCCGCCTGCTGGTCCAGCCGCTGCCCTCGACGCTGTCCCCGCGCTTGCTCGGGTTCGAGGGCGATCGCCTCCGCGACCACCTCGAGCAGCTCGGCTCGCTGTTGGTCAGCCGCCACGATGACCTGCGCCTGTCGATCTATCCCTGGCCCGAGGTCGCCGAGCTCGATCGGCGCGTCTACGATCATCTGTGGATCGGAGCCGAGCGCGGCCGTCGTCTCGGCGACGCGGCCAACGAGCTGCTCGAGCACCCCGACCCCGACGTCGTCCGCGGCTACGCCTACCTGCTGAGCGCGGCCGGCAGCGCCAGCCATCGGGCGCTGGCGGTCGCGCGCATGCACGCGTTCGCCGACGACCTCGACGAGCTGCCGCTGTGGGCGAGCGCGCTGCTCCATGCGCTCCACGGCAAGCAGGACGTCAGCGCCCTGGCCGAGGCCGTCGGCGACGCCCCGGTCCCGCTCGCGCTGACGCTGCTCGACATGCTCGACGAGCTCGACCATCGGCCGCCGGCGCTCGCCCACGCCCTGCTCGAGCTCACCGACGTCGATCCCGAGCTGCGCTGGCGCGCGCTCGAGCTGCTGACCCGCGCCGGACCCAAGGCCGCGCTCGAGACCGTCGAGCTCAGCTGGCGCGACGCGCCCGACAACCCGCGCCTGATCGAGATGATGCTCGAGCTCGGGCGCCACGATGTCCTCGACGAGCTCCGCCTCGCGCGGACCCAGGGCCGCGAGCTCGCGGCCGCGCACTACGAGGTCTGGTCGCTCGCCGCCGGCCCCCGCGACGCCGCCGCCTTCGCCGAGCTCGCCGAGCGCCCGCAGCTCGAGGCCCTCCACCTGTGGGCGCTGTCGGGCTACGGCTCGCCGACGGCGATCCCCGCCCTGGTCCGCGCCCTCGACCAGCCCGCCTTGGCCCTCGACGCCGCGATCGGGCTCGAGCGAATCCTCGGCGCCGACACGATCGAGTCGACCTGGATCCCCGACCCCGACGCCGCCGATCCCGAGCGCGAGGGCGAGACTCGCCTGCGACCCATGCTCGATCCGCAGCGCTGGCGCGAGCTGTGGGCGGCCTGCGCTCCGCGCTTCGATCCACGCGGGCGCTACCGCTTTGGCCGACCCCTCGACAACCGCGCCCGCGTCGCCGAGCTCGCCCGCCCGAGCTCGCTGTGGCCGATGCGCGAGCACGCCATGCGCGAGCTCGCGGCGGGCACCGGGACCCCGCTGCACGTCGGCCTGAGCTGGCCGATCCACGTCCAGCACGACGCGATCAACCGCCTGCGCGCGTGGTTGGAGGCCGCATGAACGTCCGCGGTGTCGGCCTCGGCGCCATGGGCATGATGGGCATCGACCGCGACGGCGGCGACCTGTTGTTGATCTGGGCTGCCCGCCACTTCGACCTCCCGGCCCCCGGCGCGGCCGGGCCCCTCGAAGCGAGCGAGGCCCAGCCCGCGCCGAGCCAGGCCCCGCTGTGGTTCGGCGAGTCGGGCCAGTCGAGCGTGGTCTGGGAGGCGCCCATCGCCTACGCCCGCGCGACCACCGAGGTCCACGTGCGCGCCGACGCCTGCGCGCCCGCGGGCCGCACCTGCACCGAGCTGGCCGTCGGGGTCCGCGTCGGCGCGTGCGTGCAGCAGGCCGTGGTCCTCGGCGAGCGGCGGTGGACCGGGCTGCGCGAGATGACCCCGCCGCTGCCCTTCCAGCGCATCCCCCTGGTCTGGGAGCACGCGTTCGGGGGCAGCTCGAGCGTCGATCCGCGCGCGATCGAGATGCGCAACCCGATCGGCGCGGGCATGTACGCGAGCGCCAGCGAGGCCGCCAACCAGCCCCTGCCCCACATCGAGCACCCAGGCCAGCGGATCCGCGGGCTCGGCGATCGGCCCGAGCCCGTCGGCTTCTTGCCCCGCGGCACGGGCTGGGAGCCGCGCGTGCGCTTCGCCGGCACCTACGACGACGCCTGGACCCAGACCCGCTGCCCGCTGTGGCCGCGCGACTTCGACGAGCGCTTCTTCCTCGCGGCCCCGCCGGCGCTCCTCGCCCCCCAGCGCTTCGTCGGCGGCGAGCCGGTCGCGCTCGTCGGCATGGATCCGCGCGGTGACCTGGCCTTCGAGCTCCCGCGGGCGCGGGCCGCGGCCGAGGTCGCGTTTCGTCACCATCGCGAGACCCGCGAGCTCGAGCTCGACATCGTCTCGATCGACGCACTCGAGGGCAGGCTCAGCCTGATCTTCCGCGCGACGATCCCCGCCCATCGCAAGCTCGAGCAGCACGTCGAGACCGTCGTCCGGCTCGGCTAAAGACTGACCGATCACCCACCGCTCGACTCCGCGCGTCGTCGTCCCTCGCCGGTACGTCGATCGCCCCTGTGGGTTCACCGACGACTGCGCCGGCTGCCAGATGGCGACCTGCGGCGACGGCTTCGTGTGGACGTCGACACCGACGCCTGCATCGCCTGCGTGGCTGCGACCTGCCACGGACGCGAGGCGTGGGAGCTCGTGCTCTGCGCCCAGCGCCGGGTCCACGCGGCGATGAGCGGCGTGCCCGGGGCCGTGTTGCGACTCTACAGCTGACTAGCAGCCCGGGCCGAGCGCGGCGAGCACCGGGTTCGACGCGCCCTCGGGCCGCGGTGACAGCATCAAGGGCGGCCCG
>JGI12210J13797_10025639_pt1 | contig 10860 bp, 11 predicted proteins | sample ElkSlonscriptome_3_FD_13797 | JGI IMG/M metagenome (IMG submission 13797) | reverse complement strand
TGTATCCGTTTTGTGCAAAAACGTGGGCAATTCCGTTTCCCATGGTTCCTGCTCCGATTACAGCGATATTTTTCATATGGTGTGGTGTGTTTTTAAGTGGTTTTTATTTGCCATCACCCTTGATCACGGTGAGCAAGGTGTAGGCCATTATTTTAAAATCTATTGCCAGCGACATATTCTCGATATAGAGAACGTCGTATTTAAGTCGTTGAACCATCTCGTCTACGTTTTCGGCGTAGCCATATTTTACCTGTCCCCAGCTGGTAATGCCCGGTTTCACTTTTTGAAGGTGACGGTAGTGCGGGGCTACTTCCAATATCTGATCGATAAAGTATTGCCTTTCGGGACGAGGTCCTACCAAACTCATGTCTCCTTTGATCACATTGAAGAATTGGGGCAATTCGTCTATGCGGGTTTTTCGCATAAAGCGACCAATGGGGGTGATTCGCGGATCACCCTCACGCGCTAATTTGGGAACACCGTTTTCGGCATCTTCTCGCATCGAGCGGAATTTATAGATAAAGAAAGGTCTATTGTATTGACCAATTCGTTCTTGTTTGAAAATAATGGGCCCCTCAGACGTAGTTTTGACCAAAATAGCCACTATTAGGTAAACAGGTGACAAGATAATCAAGGCGAAAACAGATGATGATACATCCAGAAAACGTTTGAAGAATTTCTGCCACTCGGGCATGATTTGCGTATTGATCTCAATCAATGGAGCACCGAAAATACTCGACATCTTCACCGAGCCTGAAAGGATATCATATATGTCAGGGATAATTTTAATTCTGATGTTCAACCCTTCCAGTCGACTCAAAATTCCACCGAGGTTTTTGTGTTCGGATGTTTCAACGGCAAGGATTACTTCCTCGGTTTCGCTTTCTTCAATGACTTTTTCAATGGTTTCGAATTTTCCCAGCCAAGGGAGCTCTGCCTGAAGCAAATGGTCTGTACCATTTATGCTCACGTATCCAACGAACTTAAATCCGGGGCCCGGCTTCATTGTTTCCATCTCACGGTAAACGTTGAGCGCTTCTTCATTTCCCCCGATTATGATTGTGTTAAAGCCGAGTTTTCTCTTATGAATTTGCTTTACCGTTCGGGTAGTCAGTATAAAACGGAATGTGAAAGTAATGGAAAAGTGAACCCCCAATAAAAACAGAATGGACTTGTAGTAATTTTGATAATTGGCAATTTGATCGTCGATGAGAACTGTGAAAAAGAGTATGACCACTCCGATCAGGGAAGAGAACATCACCTGGCCGAGTTCTTTCAGCCTGTGCCGACGGTAGATACTCTTATACATTCCCAGCAAGGCATAGAGAGAAACCCAGAATAGAGGGATGAGAATCAACCCATAAAAAAAACGGTCATCGTACTCCAATGGCACAGGGTAACCGAATTTGGCAGGCTCTATGACTTTCTTGCGAAAATTAAAAAAGAAGAACCACGCTAAGCCTGAACTCAGCACATCAAAAAGAACATACTTTGATGTTTGTAATGTTCTGTTCATTCCTTTTTTCAGTAAACGAGCCTCATGTTATCCAAAAAAATAGTGGCCTCAGGATCATTAGTTGTTTTTGTGGCTTCCAGGTAGATCTGAAAATCGTTTGTTTGTCCCTGTCCTATCTCATCTGTAAGGTCAACATAGATCTTTGTCGGTTCATCCGTAGAATTCAGACCCAGCGCAAAGAGCTTTCTTACAAAGGGTGTGCGGGTGCGTATTCCGATTTCGATTGGATTATTGCCATAGTAATCAAGTTCTAAATAAACTCTTCGCCCCGGAATTATTCCGGATAAGTTCCAATCAGGCTCTTGAGAATAGACTTCTAAATCCGGGAAATCGTCATTCAGGACTATTTTCCCGCTGCTTGACCCGCTTATTACGTCGGCAGTATCAGAGGTATTAGAAATGGTTGCTCCATCTATGTCCGATGGTTGCCAGATATTCCCAATATTCTCAAATCCTTCGAAAAGAATATTTATTTCTACGGGGTTTGCAGTAGAAAAATATTCAAAATACGCTATGCTGTCTTCGTTTAACGGACTTACCTGACCAGGTATTAAATCAACTTCGTTTTCAAAAAACCGATAAAAAGGGTAGATCAACCGATCCGAAAAAATGCCATTGTTTCGAATACCTGCGGCAACGGTTATTTTCGTTGGCCCTTGCTCAAGAATCGGGACGGCACCCGGTAGTTGTATGGCTCCTACGAAGATATCATTTGCAAAGATGTGGGCGTCGAGGATTTCACTTGTGCTTGGGCCTTGTGAGCCATCTTGGGCCACAATCAGATCCGCCTTTTTGATGTAAACGAATCCAGGTACAGGTTCATCTTTGTCGAACACATCGCAGCCGCAGACTAATAAAATTAGAAGGCAGTAAAATAGTCTCATATAAAGCAATCAGTGTAAGTGGGCCGCAAAAATAGAAAATGCGCAGCATTCAACACCTAAATAACCGTTAACACCTCTAATGAACGGAAAAAATTGCTTTCGGATTGTAATTCAATTCAGGAATTTGAGCCAACCGGTGTGCTTATTTTCAACTTGGCTTGAATTTTATAAGCGACATCAAGGGCATTGTAGCCGTCTTCTACCGTTACCGGTGGTGTTGTGTTGTTCGTGATCGCTACCGCAAAACTCTCCAATTCATCCTTTATGGCATTGTTCGGCTCAATGGTAGGTTTTTCGAAGAAGATTTCTTTTTGCCCTTTGCCTTCACCTAAATCAATGCTCATTGAGAAAGGGTCGGGCTCCCCATCAATGTCTCGCATTTTAACCACTTCAGTTGTTTTGTTCAGAAAATCGACCGAAACGTAGGCATTGCGTTGAAAGAATCTCGATTTGCGCATATTCTTCAGTGAAAATCGACTGGCTGTCAGATTTGCTACACACCCGTTGTCGAATTCGAGGCGTGCATTGGCTATGTCAGGCTCATCACTTACTATGGCCACACCGCTGGCGCTGATTCGTTTGATGTTCGAACCCACAACACTGAGCACAATGTCCAAGTCGTGAATCATCAAATCGAGTACTACCGACACATCGGTTCCTCGTGGGTTGAATTGAGCCAATCGATGCGTTTCGATAAACATCGGATTATCTAAATCTTTCCTAGCCGATACAAAGGCAGGATTGAATCTTTCCACATGACCCACTTGAACCTTCACATCGGCTTCACGTGAAAGTGACATCAACGATTTTGCCTCCTCTATGGTATTGGTAATTGGTTTCTCAATAAAAACGTGCTTAGATTTTCTTATGGCGCCACTTGCGCAGGTATAATGACTCAGAGTAGGAGTTACGATATCAACCACATCTACGGCATCGATGAGCTCTTCCATGTCGGCAAACTTCTTAACTCCAAGTTTCTGAGAGGTCTCCGTCGCCGTTCTCTCATCGGGGTCGTAAAACCCAACCAATTCATACTGCTTCAATTCCTTGATGCATTTGATATGAATTTTCCCCAAATGGCCTGCTCCTAAAACTCCGATCTTTAGCATTTATCTCTGCATTTATACAAATGTACGTTCTGCGATTTCGCTCAGCGACTATTGCTTTCAAAATTATCAACAGTTTGTTTTTGCATTCTTACAGACTGTCGATAATTGCAACCTTGTGAAAAATGAGGTCTTTAATATTTTGTTCGAATCAGGTTAGTACATTTGCTCACACATGAAGGCATTAGACACCCATAAACACCAAGGTTTACGTCGTCAATTGGTGAAGGCGCTGATTGACAAGAAGGTAAAAAACCAACCCGTGCTGGATGCCATCGGATCGATTCCGAGGCATATTTTTATGGACTCGGCTTTTTTGAAATTTGCTTACGAGGATACCGCCTTTCCCATTGGTGCAGATCAAACTATTTCGCAACCTTTCACCGTGGCCGTGCAAACCACACTTTTGGAAGTAGAGCCCGGAACGAAGGTTTTGGAAATTGGAACGGGTAGTGGATATCAAGCGGCAGTGCTCAATGCTATAGGCTGCAAAGTATTCTCCATTGAAAGACAGAAGTTGCTTTTTAAAAAAGCCAAGAAAAATCTCGCTGATTTAAACACCACAGTGAAGGTTTTTTATGGTGACGGGTATAAAGGATTGCCTGCTTTTGCTCCGTTTGAGCGCGTGCTCATTACATGCGGTGCTCCATTCGTACCTGGCGCGCTGCTCGATCAATTGGTCGAAGGAGGTGTCATGGTCATTCCGGTCGGAGAAGGAGGGGATCAGGAAATGCTGAAAATTAGGAAATTGGCTGATGGCAGGTACGATGAGACTCGACATGGAGGTTTTCGTTTTGTACCAATGCTGCCCGACAAAGAAGGTGCTTGAATAAATGAGCCATAAATAATAAATCTCGGCAGAAAGAGTTTATTTGTCCGTAACCCAATCGGAAATGATGAAGAAATTAGTGCTTAGTTCCGCGTTTATCGCAATAACCGTCGTTGTCTTTGCGCAACCGGTATCCAAAAAAGGAGAACCATATTTACCTGTAGAAGGTGATTGGGCCGTGGGAATAGATGCCTCTCCGTTTTTACGCTACATCGGTAATTTTTTCTCTCAAGCAGATAATCCCGCACCGTTCGCAGAATTTACTAATGATCAGCTGGCTATTACGGCTAAGAAATTTATTAGAGATGACTTCGCCTATAGGGCAGGGTTTCGACTCAATATTTTGGCCGATAAGAATCGTGCCTTTAGCCCTGAATTCAGCGTGGATCCGACCAATACTACAGTGGAGGATTCATATTCGAGAACGTTCACGAATACCTACCTATCATTCGGATTTGAGAAAAGAAAGGGAAAAACCCGAATACAAGGATTTTACGGAGCAGAAGGTTTCATAGGTTTTGGTACGGAGCAGCATAGATTTGAATACGGAAATGAAATTGTCCAAGAAAACACCAGTCCTGATCGGGCAGAATTTGAATTGATTTTCCAAGATGATCCTCGCGAGCTCACCAATATTTCTGAAACAGGTGCTTACTTAACCGAGTTTAATAAAGGTGCAGAGTTTACCCTCGGCGCAAGAGGTTTTTTGGGAGCAGAGATTTTTCTTTTTCCTAAATGGTCCGTTGGCTTTGAGTATGGAATAGCACTGGGCTTTTCTTATGAAGGGAATAGCGAAATAGTGGAAGAGCAATGGGCCGTGCCCGTAGGTGGAAACGCCGAGCAATTTGTCACAACAATAAGTAATGAGGGTGGAAGCTCTTCATTTGAAATCGACAATGACATCTCAGGTGGAGCGCTCTTCATGACCTTTTATTTCTAATTTCGCAGGTCAGAGCTAGCTTGACTTGAAAATACTCACCGCAGAACAGATCCGAGATGCCGACGCCTACACCATTAAGCATGAGCCGATCAAATCGATCGACTTGATGGAGCGCGCTGCCTCTAAATGTTTTGATTGGATATATGAGAATGCTCCCAGTTTATTCGATGCGAAGAATACTGAAGAAAAAGATTGGGTATTTCATGTTGTTGTAGGCCCGGGAAACAATGGTGGAGACGGATTGGTCATTGCCAGATTGCTTCAACGTATGGGTTACAATGTCCATCTCTCTTATGTGAAGCTTACCGATGAGCCTTCTTCTGACTTTGCTTTGAATTTTTCCAAACTCGGAAAACTCAAGAAAGCTGTCGTAGAGATATCTTCTGTGAAAACCGTGGTCGACTATCCATCAAATTCAGTGATTATCGATGCGATGTTCGGAACGGGACTGAATCGGCCTGCCGAGGGAATTGCAGCTGCCGTCATAGAAAAGATCAACGAATCGCAGGCGACCGTTGTAAGTATTGACCTTCCCAGCGGAATGTTCAGCGAGGACAACTCTGAGAACGATCGGAATACAATTGTCAAGTCAGATTACCTCTTGACTTTTCAAGTTCCGAAACTGGCGTTTTATTTGGCCGATTCGGCACCACTCATCGGTGAGCTAATCATTTTGAATATTGGGTTGCATCCTGAATTTTTGAATGAAGTTGATTCAAAGTATCATCTTCTCACAGATGGAAACGTGGCTGCGATGAGGTTATCTAGAAGGATGTTTGACCACAAGGGTACTTTTGGTCATGCTTTGATTATTGCCGGTTCTGAAGGGAAACGTGGGGCAGCACTGATGGCCGCTGAGGCAGCGTTAAGGGCAGGAGCAGGATTAGTGACTTTGCATACGGATAAAAAAGGTGCGGAACTCTTGCACGAGTCTACTCCTGAAGCCATGGTCTCCATTGATCCATCCGACGATGGCACCTTGACCCAATTGCCCGACTTAAAAAAGTTCAGTTCCGTTGCGATTGGGCCTGGATCAGGAAAATCTGATGAAACTGCGAAGGCCTTGAAACTTTTGATCCAAGAATCACGGGTGCCGCTTCTGCTGGATGCGGATGCGCTGAATATTTTGGCGGAAAATCCCACATGGCTTGCTTTTTTGCCAAAAGGCAGCGTTCTCACTCCCCACCCCGGTGAATTCGCCGGATTGATCGGAGAGAAGAAAACTCATTTTCAAAATATAGAATCTCAGAGAGAGCTTAGCCGAAAATATGGCATCTATATTTTGTTGAAAGGAGGTAAGAGTACCTTGAGTCTCCCCGACGGTCAGGTGCTGATCAACAACACGGGAAATCCTGGAATGGGCACCGGAGGAATGGGAGATGTGTTGACGGGTATCATCGCTGGACTGCTAGCCTCGGATTATTCGCCCATGCATGCAACTGCCCTGGGTATGTACATTCACGGCAGGGCGGCCGATCTGGCCTTAGAAAACGAGAGTGTAGAATCTTTAATTGCCACTGACGTAGTAAAGTATCTCGGAAGGGCATTTCAATCGTTGTAGAATGAAAATTAGAATCTTTTTGTTTGTCTTTAGCACTCTGCTTTTGGTTGGTTGTCAAGACGATCAAACAATAGACCGAGGAGTACATCGACCTTCACAAGAATCGATGGGAGCGTCTTTTCGAATCAGGATTTTGAATGCACGTGGTTTGACCTACGGGGATTCGCTTCACTTTGAGGTGAAGTCAGATTCACCGGATCAGGCGATCGCCAAACTCGAAATCAGCGGAAAGGACGATAAGCAGCCATTTGCAACTGTTTCGGGAAATGACTTCAAAGTAGCTTCTGACATGGTGGGGGGAGGAGAGATAAGGCTCAAGTTTAAGGCTATTTACGAAGACGGAAAGGAAACAACTCGCTATAAGGAGGTGCTGATTAAACCAACATCGGAGCCCTCAGAATGGAAGTTTGACGTCGTTCAAAAGTATCCGCACGATGTGAGTGCATACACACAAGGCTTTTTGGTTTACGACGGGTTTATTTATGAAGGAACAGGTAACTATGGCGAGTCGAAACTTCGAAAACTCGACTTGACCTCGGGCGAACTTGTTCAGGAGAAGAGCCTCAGCGAGGACATCTTTGGGGAGGGAATCACCATTTTTAATGACAAGATTTTTCAGGTTACTTATAAATCGGGGAGAGGATTTATTTACGATCGCGAGAGCTTTTCGCAGTTGGAGGAATTTTCATATTACACCCAAACTTCAGAAGGATGGGGTCTCACTCACAACGACACGTATTTGATTCTTTCAGACGGTTCCTCTGTGCTGTATTTCCTCGACCCGAATACTATGGAAGTAAGGAAACGCCTGAATGTATTTGACGAAAATGGTAACGTAAGTCGGCTGAATGAATTGGAATTTGTCGGCGGCAGAATATATGCCAACATCTATACTGAACCTTACATCGTGGAGCTGGACGCCACAACCGGACAAGTGATTAATCGATATACGGCTCTTGGAATTGTAGATCGAGCTGAAGCCAATTCAAACATGGATGTTTTAAATGGAATTGCCATTCATCCCATGACGGGAAATCTGTTGTTGACCGGTAAGTATTGGAGCAAGATTTACGAAGTAAAACCGGTTCCTCTTCAAGGATCTTAGTATTCCAAATCTCCCAGTCCTTGACGTACTATTTCGGCTTGACCTTGAGTAAGGTCTACGATGGTTGAAGCTTCGTTATTTCCCATTCCTCCGTCTATGACTACGTCCACGAGCTTCCCATATTTCTCGTGTATAAGCTCTGGATCCGTGGTGTATTCCAATATCTCGTCCTCGTCGTGAACTGAAGTAGCGATGATCGGGTTCCCGAATTCGTTCACGATTTCTCTGGCAATATTGTTATCGGGAACGCGAATTCCGATGGTCTTTTTTTTATTTTTAAATATTTTCGGTACGCTACCCGTAGCATTCAAGATAAAGGTGAAAGCTCCGGGAAGCGATTTTTTTAATAGCTTGTACTCAGGCGTATTTACTCGAGCATATTCACTAATATGACTCAGGTCGTAGCAAATAATCGAGAAGTTGGCCTTATCCGGCTTAACGTTTTTTATAGCAGCTACTCTTGCTATTGCTTTTTGATTCATCAAATCACAGCCGATACTATAAACGGTATCCGTAGGGTAGATGACCAGACCTCCATTTTTAAGAATCTCGGCGACCTCTTGAATTCTCTTCGGGTTGGGATTGTCGGGGTGGATGTTGAGAAGCATAAATGGCTTTTTGGACTCTAAATTTACAATTACTAAACAAAAAGTCCGCACCGAAGCGCGGACTTATATCTCTCGTAATTTTTTTGAGTTATACTGCCGTTGCGGCCTTTTTATGGTCCGCTAAGAATTTTTCAAGGCCAATATCAGTCAGCGGGTGATTTAGCAGACCCGTAATCACGCTAAGAGGACCTGTCATCACATCCGCACCTATTTCAGCGCACTGAATCAAGTGCATGGTATGTCTGACCGATGCCGCCAAGATTTGAGTTTCGTAGGCGTAATTGTCGTAGATCAGTCGAATTTGTTCGATCAATTCGAGACCATTGGTTGAAACGTCGTCGAGTCTGCCGATAAAAGGAGATACGTATGTCGCTCCTGCTTTAGCGGCCAAAAGTGCCTGCCCCGCAGAAAAAACCAAGGTACAATTTGTCTTGATTTCTTTATCGGAGAAGTATTTTAAAGCCTTCACTCCATCTTTTATCATCGGGACTTTTACCACAATATTTTTGTGGAGTTTGGCTAGTCTTTGTCCTTCTTCTATCATTCCTTCAAAGTCAGTGGAAATTACTTCTGCACTCACCGGACCCGTTGAAATCTCACAAATTTTCAGGTAATGATCTATGATGTTTGCTTCACCTGTGATCCCTTCTTTCGCCATTAGCGACGGGTTAGTCGTAACTCCATCTAATACGCCTAAATCTTGCGCCTCTTTGATTTGTTCAAGATTTGCCGTGTCTATAAAAAAATTCATGCCTTAAGTTTTGGTGAACAAAAATAATAATCCAATTAGTTTATTCTATTCCGGTAGGTATAGGCTTGTAAACAATTTGTTGAATTCACTCACCCAAAATTTTTTTAAAATACAAAACCCGGTGCTTACCCGGGTTTTGCATGCTATGATATTGCGTTTGGGCTATGAACCAATTCGCAGCCTAAAAGTAGTAGTTCTTTTTGAGCAGGACAAATTAAACAACGTGGTCTTGACTATTATTCTTTTGTTAAAGGAGGTTCAATCGATTATTGCGACGAGGAAAAAATAAAAACGGCCGAATTTAATTCGGCCGCTTTGGAACTTTTTAATCTTCGGGTTTCATACCCAACATACTGCTGTGATATCGGGATTCCTTCCATTGGCCTTCCACTTGTTTCCAAATGATGGTAGCCAATACTTGAAATCTATGCCTCTTCCCGTCAATAACGAGAACTTGGTCAAAATCCACAACGCAATAACCCATATGCCCCGAAACCATAGACTGATAGTTGGTTATTTCAGACCAGGTTTTGGCGTTCATTTGTTTCAGTCGAGCGAATAGTGACTTGAACCAGTTTTCCCATCCTTCTCGATCTCTAATGACTTCGCTTCCGCCTTCAGGGTTGATATCTATAATTCCATAGTCATCATCGCAAATCTGCGAAAGCTTCTCGAAATCGTGAGAACTCACACATTCAAACATGGTGAAGGTCAGATCGAAGAATGGTTGCTGTCTCCATTGTTCGGGATAAGAAATCAATTCAGGTTTATGCTGCAACTGCCGAGTCATCCTTCAAAGATGAATTAATGGCAATACTATACACAACTAATCCGAATCCGATTTTATTCACGGCATCTGCAATGTTGTAAAATAAATCAACGCTACTGCTCTCCCAGCCTAGACCGGTGTTAAGCCAACCTCCGGGCATACACATGTAACCAATCGGATAAATCGCCCAACCTACCAGTACAAACCATGCCAACGTCTTGATTCCTTTTAAGACCAAGGGATTGTTGGTTTTCTCTGCAAGTTGCTTTACTTCTCCAAACCAGGCAGTATACAAGATGTAAACGTATCCAAGGGTTGAGAGTACACCATAAATAACGCTGTGAGTGGTTGCGCCATCTGCCGCAGTTCCATCCGGGTTAAGAGGTACAAAAGCTTCTCCAATATAACCGAATACAAGCATCCATACCGCGGCAATAATCAGTTTCCAAAGCAAACCAATTTTCGCTCCCGCGGCTTTTGTGAGGAGATAAAATTCTACACACATCAGCGGAACAGTGAGAGTCCAGTCAATGTAGCGCAATGCCGTAGGATTACTCCCGGTTGCTGCGTAATAATCTCTCATGTAATAGTAATGTACTGCTGCTATACCTGTGATAAGACCACTAACCAACAAACTGGTCTTCCACTTGCTGTCTACTCGACCGCGTTCAAAAAAGAAAAAGATTGCGGCGGCAAACATTGCCATATAACCGGTAAAAAAGGTAAATGCTACCGGGTCATCTGCCGGGATTGTCATTACCTCAAGTAGGACTGCTTTCATAAAGATTTAT
>JGI12210J13797_10270421_pt1 | contig 10862 bp, 8 predicted proteins | sample ElkSlonscriptome_3_FD_13797 | JGI IMG/M metagenome (IMG submission 13797) | reverse complement strand
GACGCGGGCGTTCGATGAACTCGCAGCCTCGCCGCCGCGGGTGCTGGTACTGACCGGCGCGGGAAAATCTTTCTCCGCCGGAGCGGATCTGGGCTGGATGCGGGCCATGGCCGATGCCGGCGAAACCGAGAACCGGGCCGATTCGGAACGGCTGGCGGCGATGTTTCGCAAGCTCGACGAACTGCCCTGCCCGACCATCGCGCGGATCAACGGCGCGGCGTTCGGCGGCGGTGTGGGGCTGGCCTCCTGCTGCGATATCGCGGTGGCGGCCGATCACGCGAAGTTCGGCCTGACCGAAGTGCGGCTGGGTCTGATACCGGCGACCATTGCCCCGTTCGTGATCGCGCGCATCGGCGCGGCAAACGCGCGACGCTACATGCTCACCGGCGAGCGGTTCGATGCGCAAGCCGCCAACGCGATCGGGTTGGTGCATCAAACCTGCACCACCGAGGAACTTGACGCGCAAGTCGAATCGATTGTCGAAGCCCTGCTGGCCAGCGGACCGCAGGCGGTGGCCGAGTGCAAGCAACTGATCCGCAGGGTGCAGACCTTCGACGGCCCGGCCGGCGAACTCGACGCGATCACCGCAGAATGGATCGCGCGCCTGCGCGTCGGCGACGAAGGCCAGGAAGGGCTGCGAGCCTTTCTCGACAAGCGCAAGCCCGATTGGACTGGCACTGGCCAAAACAAAAGCGATTAACCACGAAGGACACGAAGAGCACGAAGGAAAACAAGAAACCGGGGAAGAATAAAAACCCGGGATTGACGTCATCGCCGGGCCCGGTCCAATGCGTCGCAAACTGCAGCCGACCAGCATCCATCACGGCCTCCATTCAGAGCGGCATTTGATTTTCTTCGTGTTCTTCGTGTCCTTCGTGGTTAAATGATTTTTAGAATTAACGATGTTTACCCAATGCACCCGGAAACCGAATGTTCAAACGAATTCTGATCGCCAATCGCGGTGAAATCGCGTGCCGGGTCATCGAGACCTGTCGCAGGCTGGGCGTCGAGACGGTTGCTGTATATTCCGATGCCGATCGCGATGCGCGTCATGTTCGAATGGCCGACCGCGCGATCGCCATCGGGCCGGCCGAGGCCAGCAATTCTTACCTGGTCTCTGAAAAAATCATCGAGACTGCGCGCGAGACCGGCGCAGAAGCGGTGCATCCGGGCTACGGGTTCCTCTCCGAAAACGCCGAGTTCGCACGCGCGCTGGCCGACGTCGGCGTCGCGCTGATCGGACCAAAGCCGGAGACCATCGAGGCGATGGGCTCAAAGGCGCGCGCCAAGGCCATCATGGATGCCGCAGGTGTGCCGCTCGTCCCCGGTTACCACGGCGACGACCAGGACGACGAAACGCTGGCAACCGAAGCAGACAAGGTCGGCTTTCCGCTGATGCTCAAGGCGGCGGCCGGAGGCGGCGGCAAGGGAATGCGCATCGTGCGGTCGGCTGACGAGTTTCCCGACGCCCTGGCCGCCGCAAGGCGGGAATCCGCCTCGGCTTTCGGCGACACCCGGATGATCATCGAGCGATACGTGGAGCACCCTCGGCATATCGAAGCGCAGGTGTTCGGTGATACGCGGGGCAATGTCGTGCATCTTTTCGAGCGAGATTGCTCAAGCCAGCGGCGGCATCAGAAGGTCATCGAAGAAGCCCCGGCGGCGGAACTGAATCCGGACATCCGCGCAAAGTTGCTGGATGCGGCAGTCAAGGCAGCAAAGGCCGTCGAATACGTCGGCGCCGGCACCGTCGAATTTCTGGTCGACGCCAAAGGCTTCTATTTCCTCGAGATGAACACGCGGCTTCAGGTCGAACACCCGGTAACCGAGTGCGTCACCGGCCTGGACCTGGTCGAGTGGCAGCTGCGCGTGGCCGCCGGTGAGCCACTGCCGCTTGGGCAGGACGAGATAAGCTGCAGCGGACACGCGATGGAAGCGCGCATCTACGCCGAAGACCCGGACAAGGGCTTTCTGCCCGGTTCGGGCGACATCACGGCGCTTCGCTTTCCCGAGCAGCCATGGGCGCGTATCGATACCGGCGTCGAGGCCGGCGATCGGGTCAGCATCCACTACGACCCGATGATCGCCAAGCTTGTGGTCTCGGGCGAAAACCGCACCGTGGCCCTGGCCCGGCTCAAGCAAGCCCTGGCAGAAAGCCACGTCGGCGGACTGACCACCAACCTGGGCTTCCTGCTGCAGCTGGCCGAGCGTCCCGAGATCGCCGACGCGAGCATCGATACAGGTCTGCTCGATCGGGCGCTTGACAAGATCCTTGAGCGAAACGCCCTGCCCCCGATCGAGGTCCCCGCGGCCGCAGCGGCCTGGCTGCTCAGCGAACAGGAGATGGCGTCCGAGCAGGCCGACGATTCGCCCTGGGCGAGACCCGACGGCTGGCGCATCGGCGGTCGCGAGGCACGCTGGATCGATCTGGAAATCGCCGACCGGCGGCTGGAACTCGAGTGTCAGGGCGACATGCAGTCGGGCTACCGGTTCGAGTTCGACGGCAAGCGGCACGCAGTCCATCTGCGAAAGACGGCCGACATCGGCTGCACGCTCTTTCTCGACGGCGCCGGCATGCGGGTCGTCGTTCATGCCGACGGCGACCGGCTCGAGATCGTCCACGACCATCGGCGCTGGAACGTAATCCGGCACCGGCGGTTCGAATCCGTGACCTCGGCAAGCCAGGGTAGCGGCCGAATCGTGGCACCCATGCCGGGCAAGGTCATCCAGGTGCTGGTCGCCGAAGGCGATGAAGTTGTCGAAGGTCAGACCCTCGCGCTGATGGAGGCCATGAAGATGGAGCTTTCGATCAAGGCCGACGTTTCCGGGACGGTCAAAGCGCTGGGCGCAGCCAAAGGCGACCTGGTCGAGGCCGACGTCATGCTGCTCGACATCGAGCCGGAACCGTGACGCAGCACCCGGCTGCATCGTTTCTCGTGCGCTTGCTATGCTCTCCCACTGAATTCATTCGGAGTCCGATATGCAGATTCGTCTTTTCTACTCGTTCAGGGCGTGCCTCTCCCGACCATGCGCGCGATTGACAGCGCTTGTCACCTCGCCTGTCACAACAAGCATCTCGGCACTCGTCACCGCAACCGTATTCGCTGTCGCCATGAACCCTAATCCCGCCGAAGCCCAGGACACGAACAAGCCGGTGCTGCACGGCAAGCACTGGATGGCCATCACCGGCAAGCCGCTGGCAGCAACCGCCGGTGCCAAGGTCTTCGAAAAAGGCGGCAACGCGGTCGACGCCGCGGCCGCCATGCTGGCCGCTACGGCCACCATGTGGGACACGCTCGGCTGGGGGGGCGAAACCCAGGCCCTCATCTGGCACCCCGAGCTGAAAAAAGTCATTGGCGTCAACGGCCTCGGCGTCGCCCCGACCGGCGCGACACCGGAGTTCTTCCGCGGACAGGGCATGCAGTATCCGCCGGAATACGGCCCGCTGGCCGCCGTCACGCCGGGTACGCCCGGGGCGCTGATGAAGATGGTGGCCGAATATGGAAAACTCAGCCTGGCCGAGGTCCTGGCGCCGGCGATCGAAATGGCGGACGGTTACCCGATAGAAAGCGCCCAGGCCGACAACATGGAGCGCCGCCGCGAAGTGCTGCAGCGCTGGCCGTCGTCGACCGCCGTGTTCCTGCCCCATCACGATCCGGACAATCCTGACCAGCGTGCCGCGCCGCGCGAGGGCGAAGTATTCGTCCAGTCCGACCTGGCCGAAACGCTCAAGAAGCTGGTAGCCGCCGAGCGCGCCGCGCTGGACGCCGGCAGATCGCGCCAGGACGCCATACAGGCGGCCTATGACCGCTTCTACACCGGCGACATCGCCGAAGAAATCGTCTCTGCGACCCGAGAAGCCGGCGGCCTGTTCACGATGGAAGACCTGGCCGAGTGGGAAGTCAAGTTCGAGGAACCGGTAGCCACCGAATATCGCGGAATAGACGTCTACAAGCTCACCACCTGGACCCAGGGCCCGGTACTGCTCCAGACCCTCAACATCCTCGAGGGCTTCGACCTGAAGGCCATGGGCTACAACTCGGCGCGCTACATTCACACGCTTTACCAGGCCATGAACCTGGCCTACGCCGACCGCGACTTCTACTACGGAGATCCATACTTTCCCCCCGAAGAACCGGTCGCCGGCCTGCTCGCTAAGGGCTACGCCGCGACCCGACGCGAGCTCATTCCGGACGACCGCAATCTGATCGACTATCTTCCCGGCGACCCGTATTTGTTTCAGGATGGCAACAACCCGTTCGAGGAACTGCGGCAGAACTGGCAGCTCGTGCCGCCGGAGGCCGAAGCCGAAGGCGAAGAAGGCTTCCAGCAGGCCAGCCGCATGAGCTTCGAGGAAGGCTTCCAGGCAGGAACAACGGCCATCCAGGCCGCCGACGCCGACGGCTGGGTGGTTTCGGTCACGCCGTCGGGCGGTTGGGTGCCGGCATTCATCGCCGGCGACTCGGGAATTGGTTTAAGCCAGCGCATGCAGAGCTTCGTCCTGGACGAGGCGCTTAATCCGTATAACGTTGTGGCACCCGGCAAGCGTCCGCGCGTGACGCTCACGCCTTCGATGGCGATCCGTAACGGAAAGCCGCTGATTTCGTTCTCGGTGCAGGGGGGAGACCTGCAGGATCAGAACATGCTGCAGTTCTTTCTTGCGATGGTCGAATGGGACACCAACGTCCAGCGTGCCGCCGACGGCAGGGGCAACATCATCAGCTACCAGATGCAGAGTTCGTTCGGCGCCCACCAGTCGGAACCCGGCCGCATCCAGGTGCCGCGCGACCACGTCACGCCACACACCATCGAACAACTCGGCGAAATGGGCTACGACGTCGAAGTCGTCGACCGCGTCTACAACCCGTCGATGGGCATCTGGTTCGATTGGGAGAACGGCACGATGCAGGGTGGTGCGAGCGACTATGGCGATGACTACGGCATCGCCTGGTAGTCAACCACTGAGAGCTACTGCGCGCGCGCCTGGCGGCGTCCGGCGGTGCTCGAAATCCTCATGTACAACTACGTACGTTGCGGTTCCTGCGCGCCGGCGGTCACCGCCAGCCACGCGCTCGCTACGCTCTCAGCGGCTGACTCGGCGTCGAACGGTCTGGGGAGATCGCGCATCCTCGCCGTACGGGCAAGTACGTCTCCGATGCACTCGGTCGAAAAACGCCTATCTGCGGGCCCTGACGGCGTCTCGCGACGAGCGGGTGGCAAACAATGCGGGCTGTGACCGCTGAGGCTTCTGCGCGCGCGCCTGGCCGCGTCCGGCGGTGCTCGAAATCCTCATGTACAACTACGTACGTTGCGGTTCCTGCGCGCCGGCGGTCACGCGCTCGCTACGCTCTCAGCGGTCAGCCCGCATTCTTGTGCCGCTATTCGCAGCTACCCTCGATTTCCTTCATGCGCGACTGAAAGGTTGCCGAGGCCTCGAGCATCTTCGCCTGCATATAGGCGCTCATCCGTTGCGCCGCCTCCATGCTCCGGCGCATGATCTCGGGCTGAACTTCCACCAGTCTACGACCCAGATCCGAGCTGTGAAATTCGACCAGCGCCTCGAGTTCGTCGCGGGTGAACAGTTCGGCATAGGCGAGGATCAGGTCCGCACGCAGGTCCGACGAACGCATCATCTCGCTCATGGTCGAGGCGAAGGCGTCGGTCATCTCCGCCGCAACTTTACGCTCCGCCGGGCAGCTGATCCGCTTTTCCATTTGTCGCTGCATCTGCGCCTCGATCTGGCCGGTCATGGCGTCGACCATGGCATCGGCGTCGGTCAATTCGATGATCTGCATCGCCAGCGCCTCTTTCGGCGTCAACGAATCATCGGCGACTGCGATCTGCGCAACGGCGACCGCGCCGATCAGCGCGCACAACATTTTCAACTTCGACATTTCAAGCCTCCTACTGCGGTTGGTTTATTCATCCCCCGAGACAAAGTTAACCGATTTCGCAGGAGGATTCCAACACTTGGGCGCCGCGCCCGGTTTCAAGGATCGTGCTTTCAGTACTTGCCGGGTGCGGCTTTTACAGAAACGACGATCAGCGACGAATATGACTGGCCAGAACTTCGACCCCGCGCCGGATGTCGTCCGGTGGGGCGGCCGTGAAACAGATCCGGACATGTGTCGGATACGGGCCAAAGCTCGGCCCCGGGGCGACCAGCACGCCGGCTTCGGCCAGGTCACCAAGAAAACCGTCAAGGCCTCGCTCGTCCAGGGCTTCGGAAACATCGAGAAACAGGAAAGTGCTGCCCCTGGGCGCCGGCAAGCCCAGGACTTCGGCAGCATGTCGGCCCAACGCGGAATATTTCTCGCGCGCCGCATTGACCCACGGCTGCCCGGCCCCGTTCAAAGCGATCAATGCGGCGCGCTGCGAGGCCGAGCACGCCGAGTAGTTGATATTGGTGACAATACGCTTGATCGCATCAACCGCCTCATCGGGGCCGACCAGATAGCCGCAGCGGTTGCCGGCCATTCCATAGGCCTTCGAAAAGCTGTGCACCGAGATGGTGTTGTCCGGCGAAAGCGAGCGCGTGTAGACGTGCTCGTCCTCGTATACATAGTCCTCGTAAACGTCGTCGGAGAATATCCACAGGTCATGCTCTCGCGCCCAGTGAGTCAGCGCGTCCAGCCAATTACGATCCAGCAATCGTCCGGTCGGATTGTGCGGGGTATTCCAGTAGACGGCGACCGTTTTTTCCGTACGGTGCTTTTCGAAACAGGCCACCGCCTCCCGGGCCGTTTCGGCCTCGGTCATCACCGGCACGTCGATCGGGTTGGCGTGGAACGCGCGTACGCTGCCGGCGATCAGCGGCCAGTAGGGCGCGGCCACGAGCACGTCCTCACCCGGCCCGACCAGCGCGGAGATCGCGGCGGACAGGCCGGCCGTGGCGCCGGCGGTCACCACAACCTGCTCACGGCTGGTAGCGACCCCGCTGCGCGCGCCATGCACCTGGGCGATGCGATCGCGCAGCTCGGGGTAGCCGGGCACCGGCGAATAGCGATGCAGGCCGGGGTAATCGGCAACCGTCAAATCCTGCATCCGGCAGCCCTCGGCCGGGTCCATCCAGGTGTCGCCGACGTGCAGCGGCACCGGCGCAATACCTGACGCCGGTTTGCGCGCCAGACCCGAATACACTGCACCGCGAACGGCCCTGGCCGCGGGCGAGACAGCTGGAAATCTTGGCATGGTCCGGCACTCCTGCAGAATTCAAGGAAATTGATTTGCCTACAACGGTACATCACGCGTTTATCTGATGCCGACTCGGATGCCGACTCGCCAGCCCCACTCCCCCCACCTCGAACCCGGTAAAATGCGATCAATTCTCGACCAGGCGGGCGGCAAAGGCAGCGGATGACCTCGAATTTCGTCAAGATCGTTGAAGTCGGACCGCGCGACGGGCTGCAGGACGAGTCGCGTTATGTGCCGGTGGAAACCAAGCTCAAGCTGATTCATCGTTTGGCTGACTGCGGGCTTTCAGTCGTAGAGGCCACCAGTTTCGTCTCACCACGCTGGGTGCCACAGCTGGCCGACGCCGCCGAGGTGATGGCGGGCCTGAAACGCAAACCCGGCATTCACTATCCGGTTCTGGTGCCCAACCAGACCGGATATGAGCGTGCGCGCGCGGCCGGTGCCGACGAAGTCGCAGTGTTTTCTGCCGCATCCGAAGCCTTCAACCGCAAGAACATCAACTGTTCCATCGATGAATCCTTCGAACGCTTCCGGCCTGTGATCGAACAGGCCGGCGCCGACGGCATCCGCGTACGCGGCTATATTTCCTGCGTGCTGGGCTGCCCGTACCAGGGCAACGTTCCGATTTCGGACGTGGTGCGCGTGGCCGAGGCGCTGACAGAGGCCGGCTGCGATGAAATCTCGCTGGGCGACACGATCGGCACGGGCACCCCCGAAAAGACCGGCGCCATGCTCGACGCCGTGCTGGGTTCGGTGCCGGCCGAAAAGCTCGCCGTGCACCTTCACGACACCTACGGCCAGGCGTTGGCGAACATCCTGGTGAGCCTGGACAGGGGCTTGCGCATCGTCGACAGTTCGGTGGCCGGGCTCGGCGGCTGCCCATATGCGCGCGGCGCGACCGGCAACGTCGCGACCGAGGACGTCGTGTATATGCTCGAGGGCATGGGCATGGAGACCGGCGTCGACCTCAAGTCGCTTTCGCGCGCCGGCAACTGGATTGCCGGAAAGCTCGGACGGCCGGGATCGCGGGCAGGCACCGCCATCTACAACAAGTGTTTCGCCGACTGAGCAGGGCCCGATGCGAGGCATCGCCCGTCGGCGGCACGAATCCAACATTACATCCCAGGAGTTGCAAGCGATTATGGAGTTTTCGAATATCAGGGCAATCATCACCGGCGGCGTTTCGGGGCTCGGCCTGGCCGTGGCCAGGCGCTTCGCCGCGAGCGGCGGCAGGTTGGCCCTGTTCGACGTCAACGCCGATCAGGCCGAAGCCGCGATTGCCGAACTGGGTGCGGAAAACGCGAAGTTCTTCCTGACCGACGTCAGCGACGAACGCAATGTCACCGAATCGGTCGCCGCTGCGGAAGACTTCCTCGGCCACATCGACGTACTGGTCAACTGCGCCGGCATTCTCGGCGCCGGGCGGGTGCTGGGAAAAAACGGCCCGATGCCGCTGGACCGGTTCAAGTCCGCGGTCATGGTCAATCTGGTCGGCAGCTTTAATGTCGCCAAGGCCGCCGCGGACCGGATGCAGCACAACAAGTCCAATGACGACGGCGAGCGAGGCGTAATCATAAATACGGCATCGGTCGCGGCCTGGGAAGGCCAGATCGGTCAGGCGGCATACTCCGCGTCCAAGGGCGGCGTGGTCGGCATGACGCTGCCCATGGCCCGCGAATTCACCCGCTTCGGCATTCGCGTCAACACGATTGCGCCGGGCGTTTTCCATACGCCGATGGTCGATACAATGCCGGCCGAGATACAGCAGGCCCTGGGCGATTCGGTCCCGTTCCCCAAGCGTCTGGGCAGGTCGGGGGAATTCGCCGACCTGTGCGTACACCTGATCGAGAACGCCTACTTCAACGGCACCGCCATCCGCCTCGACGGCGCCATCAGACTGGAACCCAAGTAATGGAAACGTTTTCCGAAATCGCAGAATTCACTCGCAAACATTTCAACGCGGTCCACGAGGAGAAATTTCTGCTCGGACTCGAAATACCCACCGGCCGCGAAGGCCGGCACCAGAGCGTTTTTCTGGCGGAGACCAAGGACGACAACGACCGGCGCTATCTGCACCTGGAAACCACGCTGGGTCCGATGGGTCAGCACGATCCGGTAAAAGTGCTGCGCATCAACCTGATGCTGCGCGTCGGTTATCTGGCCATTGGTGACCTGGAGAGTGTGCCGTTCCTGAAACTGTGCGAGAACATCGACTATCGATACCTCGGCCAGGAACTGCTTCTAGAAACGGTGCGGCAACTGGCCGAACTGGGGGATGATATGGAGAAGACGTTGACCCACGGCGGAGATTGGTTCTAGAAAATCGTTCCAGTCTTACTGTGCAAACGCCTGGAAGCACGCGGCGGTGCTCGAAGTCCTCATGTACAACCGCGTACACTGCGGCTTCTGAGCTCCGGCGGCCACTGCCAGGCGCCCGCTCGCTACGGAGTGAAACGATTTTCTCCCCAATCAAATTTTCACCCCAACGATTCCTGACGGCGGGAGCAGTATAGTTCGGGCATCCGGTAAACCATATTCAATGAGGAAAATCCATGGAAGCGATTCAGCAATACGTTGAGAACATCGACACGGCAACGATCGTCGCCTGGGGCTGGAAGGTTCTGGCCGCGCTGCTGATTTTCATAATCGGCCGCTGGGTTGCGAAGCTCGTGCGTTCATCGAGTTCAAAAGTAATGCGTGCCCGCGGCCTCGACCCCATGCTGGTCGCTTTTCTGGCTGCCATTCTCTACGCCATTTTGCTGGTTGCCGTTGTAATCGCCGCGGTCGGACAGCTCGGGATTCAAACCACCCCACTGGTCGCAGTTCTCGGTGCGGCCGGCTTGGCCGTCGGTTTGGCGCTGCAGAATTCACTGGGCAATTTTGCCTCGGGCGTCATGCTGGTGCTTTTCCGGCCGTTCACCCAGGGCGACTTTGTCGAAGCCGGCGGCACCTCCGGCACGGTCGATGAGGTGGGCATCTTCAACACTGTGCTCAACACGCCGGACAACCGACGCGTGATCATACCGAACGCCCAGATTACCAGCGATACGATCACCAATTATTCGGCCCACGCTACGCGTCGCATCGATATGATCATCGGGGTCGGATACGGCGACGACCTGAAGACCGCTCGCGCGACCCTGGAAAAGGTCATCAAGGGCCACGACAAGGTGCTTGACGACCCGGCGCCTATCGTGTGGGTGATGGACCTGGCCGATTCCAGCGTCAACTTCGCCGTCCGGCCCTGGGTTGCGGCTGCGGACTACTGGCAGGTTCGCAACGAGTTGCTCGAACAACTGAAGACCGAGCTCGAAGAAGCGGGCTGCTCGATTCCTTTCCCGCAACGGGATGTGCACCTCCACGAGGCCGAAAAATCCAGTGAGGCGGCGTAATTGGAATTCGCGGTTCCGGTTTTCCGGAAATTCTGATCGGAAGAGTACGCGGTAATCATGACGCAGAAAATCGTCTGAGACCGTAGCGAGCGAGCGTCTGCCGGTGGCCGCCGGCGCGCAGGATCCGCAATGTACGAACGTGTACCTGAGGAATCCGAGCACCGCCGAGCGCTGCAAAAACAGCGACGCAGAAAATCGTCTGAGACCGTAGCGAGCGAGCGTCTGCCGGTGGCCGCCGGCGCGCAGGATCCGCAATGTACGAACGTGTACCTGAGG
>JGI12210J13797_10316820_pt1 | contig 10863 bp, 9 predicted proteins | sample ElkSlonscriptome_3_FD_13797 | JGI IMG/M metagenome (IMG submission 13797) | reverse complement strand
GGCTTGCCGTCGAGGCAGCCTCGCGCGTCGAACCACAGCGGAGGCCGCAGTGCTGCGTCACCTGGCCAACCGCACGTAGTCACGCTCTCGGCGTCACGCTCAGGAGCGCGGCTTGCCGCGCTGACCCACGACGCGCATCTCACTCGCTCGATGAGCCGTCATCGTCCGGTAGCGTGACCAGATCACCGGGACGCTGCAGGACGTAGCGGCGCCCCTGCTTGACCAGCGTTCCCGTGATCCGAACCCTCGTGGCCCCGCGATGGGCCTCCCAGGCCTGCTGCTGGTAGATCTCGGGCGGCAGCTGCACGTACACCTTGATGGGACCCGGTCGATCCTCGAGAGAGGTGAGCAGCGCAATCTCCCCGGGCTGCGATGCATCCTGGGCCATCCGGTCGAAGCTCGCGACGTAGCCTTCGATGGTCGTTCCTGGCGCTGGGGAGGTCTCCTTCAGGACGCGTGCGGCCTCGGCCATGGGGGCGAACAGACGGTGGTCGAAGCGTACGCGGCTTCGGCCTAGGGGTGCTCGACGCCCCGGGGCCCAGCTGAACGACACATCCAGGACGCCGCTCCCAGGGGGCCCGAGACAAGAGAGGGCATCGAGGAGGTTGGAGCTCAACCCCTTGTGCGAGCCCTCCAGCAGACGCTGATCCTCTCCCGAAGCGACCGCCGATGCCACCTCGGTCAAGGCACCAGCCAGCAACCGTGTGACTCGCCGAGGGAAGGGATCATCGAGCGGAAGCTGACCTACCGCTGGTGTGACGGGGACCAGGACGGGAGCGATGTAGCTTCCCTTCTGGGCCGGCGCCTCCCGACACGAGTCGACGAAGGCAACCGCTTCCGCTCGAGAGAGTCGAGGATGGTGGACGAGCGGCTCGATGACCGAGTGCGCAGCCGCCAAGAACAAGCGCCGCTGGGCGTCTCGAATTCGGCACGAGTCGTTGATGGAGATGGTGCCCTGCTCGGTCTCGGGAGAGATGATCCCAAAGGCCACCTTGTCGGCTGCGGGATGGCCGAGGTCGAACAGGATGCTCGCGCTGGACCGTTGCTCGACCAGCGAGATGACCTCGAGCACCTCGACGACGCGTCGCTCATAGTCGACGTAGTCTCCGGTTCGAGGCACCTCGACCGTCACGTGACCTTGGGGGTGGTCGCACGCGTACACCCACGAACGCTTCTTCTCGGCGCTCAACGTCCATCCCGATCCGACGAGGTAGCGCCGGTAGTTCGACGGAGGGAGTCGCCCCGCGCGCTCGGCCCACTCGGGCTTCATAGCTGCTCCTCTCGACTGATCTTGGCCATGAGCGCGCTCAGGGCATCCGGAGAGAAGACATTGCTTCGAGGCAGCTGGACCGTCGTCGAACCCACGTTTCCCTCGATGGGCCCCATGCCGTCCAAGGAGAGCCAATAGGCACATCGACGCACGATGAGCTCGTCTGCCGTGTGAACCACGGCATCCTCGAGGACCTCGGGAAGCATCAGTCCGACCAACAAGATGGGCGTGAGCCTCCGCTGACGAAGGCTATCGTAGTGCTTCCGCTTCAGCGACCATGCGATGTGCTCGGGATGCTCCCGCTCTTGCGTCGTGGAGGCCTTGAGCTGCAAGTCGAGCTTGGGACTGGCGAGCATGCCACCCCCCAAGACACCCGCTGCCCCCACCGTGACGTCGAGACAGTCGTCGTCTTGGGACCATGTACCCAGCTTGAAGCCGCAGCGTGCAACGACGGCGGAGACATACGCCTTGCAGACCTCTTCCCGTTGTTGCTGAGGTGTCACGCTCCGCGCCCGAAGTTCGATGATCACCCGACGCATCGTCGAGGTCAATCCCGAGCCAGGTGGCACGATCCTGACCAGCGTCGTCGTCAAGAGCCGTGTCGTCGCCCGCGACGTCGCTTGCCCTTGCCCTTGCCGCCCTCGTCCTTCGGTGACTCGCCGTCGCCGTCGCCTCTCGGCGGCAGCCCGGTGTGCTGGGTGAGGGCCACGCCCTTGCGCACCCGCGCGTCGGTCCGTCGCTGCACCCGCGGCGGTCGGCGCTGGCCCTCGGGCGCGTCGCCGGTGCCGGCCGGCTGCCAGGTGGGCACCAGGTGCCGCTTGCCGTTGCCGATGAGCTCGGCCCGCCCCATCCGCCGCAGAGCCTCGCGCAGCAGCGGCCAGTTGTTGGGATCGTGGTAGCGCAAGAACGCCTTGTGCAGCCGGCGAACCTTCAGCCCGCGGGGCACCGGGATGTCACCGCCACTGCGGCGCACGCCCTTCTGGGGGTTCTTGCCGCTGTGGTACATGGCGGTGGCGCTGGCCATGGGCGAGGGCAGGAACGCCTGCACCGCGTCGGGCCGGAAGCGGTTGCGCTTGAGCCACAGCGCAAGCTCGAGCATGTCCTCGTCGCTGGTGCCCGGGTGCGCGGCGATGAAGTACGGGATGAGGTACTGCTCCTTGCCCGCCGCCTCGCTGTAGCGCTCGAACAGCTCCTTGAACCGGTCGTAGGTGCCGATCCCCGGCTTCATCATGGCCTGCAGCGGGCCGCGGGCGACGTGCTCGGGCGCGATCTTCAGGTAGCCCCCCACGTGGTGCGTGGCCAGCTCCTTGACGTAGGCGGGCGAGCGCACCGCGAGGTCGTAGCGCAGCCCCGAGGCGATGAGCACCTTCTTCACCCCGGGCAGCGCCCGCGCCTTGCGATACAGCCCAATGAGCGGATCGTGGTTGGTCCCCAGGTTGCCGCACACGTCGGGGAAGATGCACGAGGGCTTGCGACACGCCGCCTCGATCTCCCGGCTCTTGCACGCCAGCCGCCACATGTTGGCGGTGGGGCCCCCCAGGTCGGACACCACGCCGGTGAACCCGGGCACGGTGTCGCGGATGCGCTCGATCTCCGCGAGGATCGACCGCTCCGAGCGGTTCTGGATGATGCGCCCCTCGTGCTCGGTGATCGAGCAGAACGAGCAGCCCCCGAAGCACCCGCGGGTGATGGTGACCGAGAACCGGATCATCTCGTAGGCGGGCAGGCGCGCGCCGCCGTACCCGGGGTGAGGCACCCGCCGGTAGGGCAGCTCGAACACCCGGTCCATCTCGTCGGTCTGCAGCGGCACGGGCGGCGGATTGATCCACACGTCGCGATCCCCGTGGCGCTGCACGAGGCACCGGGCGTTGTGCGGGTTGGACTCGGCGTGGAGGATCCGCGAGGCGTGGGCGTAGAGCACCGGGTCGCGCGAGACCTGCTCGTAGGCGGGCAGGCGGATCGCGGTGCGCTCGCGCGGGTGCCCCCGCGGCGGCCGGCGGCGCAGCGTGACCAGCGTGCCCGCCCCGGCCGGGTCGCCCTCCGGCGCGGTCTCGCCGGTGGCACACGCGGCCCCCGAGCGCTCCTCCTCCATGGCGTAGGGATCGCGCGGCCCATCGACGGGGCCGGGGGCGTCGATCTCGGTGGAATCGATCTCGAAGAACCCCTCGGGCCGACCGCGGCGCACGAACGCGGTGCCCCGCAGATCGCGGATGCTCTCCACGCTCTCCCCCCGCCCCAGCCGGTGGGCGATCTCCACGACCGCCCGCTCGCCGTTGCCGAACACCAGCAGGTCGGCCTTGGAATCGAGCAGCACCGAGCGACGAACCTTCTCCGACCAGTAGTCGTAGTGGGCGATCCGCCGCAGGCTGGCCTCGATGCCCCCGATCACGATCGGCACGTCGCGGTAGGCCTCGCGGCAGCGCTGCGCGTAGACCAGCACCGCCCGATCGGGACGCAGGGCGGGGGCGGCATCGGGCGAGTAGGCGTCGTCGCGGCGGATCTTCCGGTCGGCCGTGTACCGGTTGACCATGGAGTCCATGTTGCCGGCGGTGATCCCGAAGAACAGGTTGGGGCGGCCCAGCGCCATGAAGGCGGAGGGATCGGTCCACGCGGGCTGAGCCACGATCCCCACCCGGAACCCGTGCGCCTCGAGCAGCCGCCCGATCACCGCCATGCCGAAGCTGGGGTGATCGACGTAGGCATCGCCGGTCACCAGCACCACGTCGCAGCTGTCCCACCCCAGCGCATCCATCTCGGCCCGCGAGGTGGGCAGGAACGGGGCCACGCCGAAGCGGTGGGCCCAGTAGGGGCGATAGCCGGAGAAGAGGTGAGCGGGAGCCGTCACGAGCGCCTCGGAGCGTCGGCAGCAGTAGCACGATCCCTCCGGCGGAACACGCGCCCTTCCCCCGCGCGCCTCACCCTGCGACGATGGTCCACGATGGTGGACCGTCGGCGTCTGGCACCTGGGCTCGGTCTCGTGGCCGCGCTTCTGGTCGCCTCGCCCGCGCGAGCGGCCCCCGACGGCTCCGACACCAACCGCTGGCGCGCGCATCTCGGAGCCGACCTCGGCTCGTGGGTCCGCCAGACGCCCTGGCCGCGGGTGGAGGGCGGCCCGGTCGGCAGCCGCGATCACCTGGGGTTCGTGGGGTTCCGCCGCCTCGGAATGAACATGGGCCTGGGGCACGGCTTCCGGGACCGCTTCGTGGCCGGGCTGCGGCTGGGCTACGACATCAGCCGCGGGGTGCAGCGCAGCCTCGATCCCTCGGCCGAGGCCCGAGCCATCACCGTCGACGCCATGCCCTACCTCACGGTGATGTTCGACGCCAAGAACGTGGTGCGGCCCTACCTCTCGCTGCGCGCGGGCCTCGGCGGGGGGCTGCTCACCATCGTCGATCCCAGCCCGCTCGATCGTCCCGAGCGCTCGTCGTCGCTGCTGTATCCGATCTTCGGCGCCGACGTGGGCACCCACGCCTTCGTCTCCCCCGACGTATCGCTCGACGGCATGGTGAGCGTGGAGCATCGCTGGGAGTACCTGCGCGGCACCACGCCCGCCTCGGTGCCAGCCGACGCGGGCCGGGTCGAGGACGACATGGGGCACACCAGCTTCGGGCGGCGGTGGAACGCGTCGATCGTGCTGGCCGTGTCGCGCTGGTTCTAGCGTCGGCGAGCCGCCCTCGTCTTTCGTGCTTGCGGGTCGAAGATCCGCGCGCTAGCTTGGCCGAGCGCTTCGCGCGTCCCCCTCCGCTGGAGGTCCCGTCCCGTCATGGTCTGGTCGAACTTCGTCTGAGCCTCCCTCGAGCCTCCGCCCCCTCGACTCGATCCGTCTCTGCGCCACGCGCGAGCCGAGAGCTTCCGTGCTCCGGGCCCGCGCGCGCCGAGACCTGGCTGACGATCCGCTCGCTGCGAGCGCCTCCGCCCCCGGCTTCTTCGGCCCCCGGCGAGGCGCCTCGCTCGGGCCCTGCCGACCGGACGCGACGTATGAAATTCCATTCGAAACCAATCGCCGAACACCAAGACGTTCCCCTGGCCGACGACGGCCGCCTCGAAGACCTGGTCGCCGAGTTCCAAGCCCGGCGAACGCGGCCCGACGCGCGGCGCTCCACCGGCCGCCACCGCGGCTACGTGGTGTCGGTGGGCCCCCGCGAGGACGCGGCGTTCGCCGGCGCGCGGCTCGAGGAGATCCTCGCGCTGGTGCGAGCGTGCGGCGAAGAGGTGGTGGGCTTCGAGGCGCTGGTGCGGCAGCGACCCGATCCGCGCACGTTCCTCGGCAAGGGGGCGTGCGAGCAGCTGGCTGCCCGCGCGCTCGAGCACGGGGCCGATCTGCTGGTGATCGACGCCGAGCTGAGCCCCTCGCAGGCCCGCAACCTCGAGGACGCCACGGGGCTGTCCGTGCACGACCGCGAGGCGGTGATCCTCGAGGTGTTCGAGCGTCACGCCAAGACCCGGCGGGCGCGGATCCAGGTGGAGATCGCCCACCTCGAGTACCTCCGGCCGCGGATCCGCGGGCTGGGGCTCGAGCTGGATCAGCAGGCCGGCGGCGTGGTGCTGGGCCGCGGGCCGGGAGAGACGGCCTCGGAGCTGCTCGCCCGCCGGCTCGACGGGCGCCTGGCCGAGCTGCGGCGGGCCTGGGCCCGGCTCGAGCGCGCGGGTCGAACCCAGCGGCAGGGTCGCAGCGACATCGAGCGCATCGCGCTGGTGGGCTACACCAACGCGGGCAAGACCTCGCTGATGAACGGGCTGACCTCCGCGGGGCTATCGGCCCGTGACATGCCCTTCGAAACCCTCGACACCACCTCGCGCTGCCTCACCCGCCACGGCGGCGACGTGGTGCTGAGCGACACGGTGGGGTTCATCCGGCGGCTGCCCGAGCGGCTGCTGGCCAGCTTCGAGTCGACGCTGGCGGAGATCCGCGAGGCCTCGCTGCTCGCGGTGGTGGTCGATCTCTCCGATCCCGAGTGGGACCGGCACCTGGAGATCACGGAGGGCTTGGTGAACAAGCTCGGGGCGGACGCGCTGCCGCGGTTCTACGTGTTCAACAAGATCGACCGGCTCGACGCTCCGCCGCCCGCGGAGCGCCTGCGCGCGGCGGCGGGCGAGCACGAGCACATGACGCTGAGCAGCCACGACCCGGCGGCGGTGGCCCGCCTGCGCCAGGCGCTGCTCGACACGGTGCGGGGCGCCCACCGGCGCGCGCGGGTGCTGGTGCCCTACGCGGCGGGCGAGGTGAACGCGCGGGCCTACGCCACCTGCCGGGTGCTCGACGCGGAGGCCACCGAGCGCGGCCTGGTGCTCACCCTGGAGGGGCCGCCCCACCTCGTCGAGGCGATCGTGCGGGCCGGAGAGGAGGTGGAGGCATGAGCGCGACCTCTCGACTCCGTGCGCAGGGCCTGCACGTCGACACCCCCGAGGGGCGCCCCCTGTTCCGCGACCTCGGCATCGAGCTGGGGCGGGAGCGGGTGGCCCTGGTCGGTCGCAACGGCGTGGGCAAGTCCACCCTCCTGGAGGTGCTGGCCGGGCACGCCCGGCCCGCGCGGGGCTCGGTCGTCACCACGGTCCCGCCTCGCTTGGTTCGCCAGACACCTGATCCCTCCGAGGTGGCGGCGCTCGCCCGGGGCTGGCTTCGGCGGATGCACGCCGAGCCCCGGGTGGCCCGGGCGTGGGTCCGCGAGGCGGCCGAGGTGGGGCTGGAGCCCCTCGCCATGCTGGTCGAGGCGCCCGGCCTCAGCCTGGGCCAGCGCCGCAAGCTGTCGCTGGTGGCGGCCAAGGTCGCCGGCGAGGTCGATCCGCCCGGCCTGCTGCTGCTCGACGAGCCCACCCGCGACCTCGACGAAGCCGGCGTGGCGTGGCTGCTGCGGTGGATCGGGCGCTGGCCCGAGGGGCTGGTGGTCGTGTCGCACGACCGACGGGTGCTGCGGAGCTTCGATCAATTCGTGGTGATCGCCGAGTCGGGGTGCCGCGCCGTGCCCGGCTCGTTCGACGCGCTCGAGGCCTCCCTCGAGCGGGAGGACGCCGCCCGCCAGCGGCGGTACGTGGCCCAGCTCGACGCGCTCACCCGCGCCGAGCGGCACGACGACATCGTGCAGCGCCGCCGCCGTCGCAAGAAGAACGTGGGCCGGCTGCACGAGCTGCGGCGCTGTACCTCGCGGGCGCGGCTGAACGAGAAGCGCAGCTACGCGCAGGAGAGCCAGGCGCGGCAGGCCAAGATCAGCCAGGCGCGGATCGGCGCGGCGCGGGACTGGGCCCAGGCCACCCGCCGGGCGCTGGCGGTCACGCTGCCGCTCGACGTGCTCGTGCCCTCGCTGGGCGAGCCCGAGGCCCGCCCGCTGGTGGAGCTGCACGACGTGGGCGTGGTCGCGCACGGCCGGCCGCTGTTCCACGGCCTGTCGCTGTCGCTGGGCCGGGAGCGGGTCGCCGTGCTGGGGCCCAACGGCGCGGGCAAGACCACGCTGCTGCGCACCCTGCTGGGGGAGCGCACGCCCACCACCGGCCTCGCCGAGGCCCGAGCCGAGCGGCTCGGCTCCATCGCCCAGGGCGCGACCGACTGGGACGACGACGACGATCTGCTCACCCGCCTGCTCACCACCACCGCCCTGCCCTCGCTCGAGGCCGCGGCGCAGCGGCTGCTCGCCCATCGGTTCCCGCTCGCCCTCGCCCAGCGCCCGCTGCGATCGCTGAGCCCCGGCGAGCGGGTCCGCGCCGCGCTGCTGTGCCTGATGCAGCGCGACCCCGCCGTGGAGCTGCTGGTGCTCGACGAGCCCACCGACTCCCTGGACTTCCTGGGGGCCGCAAGCTTGCGCCGGGTGCTCGCGGCATGGCCCGGCGGGCTGGTGGTGGCCAGCCACGATCGGGAGTTCTTGGCGGGGATCGGCATCGATCGCTTCATCGAGCTGGATGGGCACGGAGGCCATCACCTGCGCTGACACCGTGCGATGCGTGCAGATCGGGCACCGGTGACGGACGAACAACGCAGGGCTGCGGTTCGGGGGCGGTGTTCCGCGCGCGGCCGACGATGATGGGCACCCCCGAGCAGCTCACGACGCGAGCGCGAGCAGCTCGAGCAGCATCGGGCCGCCGATGGCCACCACCACCCCGAACGCGACCGCGAGGCCGAGGAGCACGGGTGGAGCCAAGGGCACCTCGGTCACGGTGAGGACGGTTGCGGCGATGCCAAACCCGACCACGCCCCAGAACAAGCGCCAGCCAAGATGCATCCCGGAGTCCTTGCCCACGACCCGATCATACACCGCGGAGACCGAGGCGGGGCACCGACGCGAGCGCGATGCCGCCCCGGCCTGCGTGACGCCGCCGGCCCTGCGTGACGCCGCCGGCCCTGCGTGACGCCGCCGGCCCTGCGTGACGCCGCCGGCCCTGCGTGACGCCATGCCGTCGAGACGAGCCGGCCGGCCTGCTCTACTCGAGGGCCGCGCCACGCGCTCGCTCGGTGGCGAGCTTCTTCTGGTAGCGGCTTTGGATCACGTCGACGATCACCAGCACCGCGATGGAGAAGTAGAAGGTGGTCTTGGACAGCGGCTCGACCGCGTAGCCGAACAGGTGCAGGTGGGCTGCATGCCCGCCCTCGCCCAGCAGCACCACGCCCACGATGAGCAGGATGAACAGGCCCAGCACCTCGTACTTGCGGTTGCGCTGGAGGAACGTGGACACGTGGTCGGCCATGAACAGCATGGCCAAACCCGAGCCGATGATGGCCAGCGCCAGCACCACGAACACCTTGGTGATGGCCAGCGCCGAGAGGATCGAGTCGAACGAGAACACCAGGTTCATCACCACCAGCGTCGCGATGACCTGAGCGGCCGACTTGGGCTCCTTCTTCTGCACGTCGATGCCCAGATCCTCGATCGCCATCATGTGGGAGATCTCCTTGACCGCCGTGTACATGATGAACGCGCCGCCGAGGAGGAACACGACCACCGAGAAGTTGAACGCCCCGTCGATCACCCCGTCGATGTTCAGCGAGAAGAACGGCTCGGTGAACGTGTCGATGAGCTGGACCATGAGGAACAGCAGCACGATGCGCAGCCCGATCGCGATGAGGATCGCGTTGCGACGCACCGACGCCTGATGCTCGACCGGGGCCCGCTTGGACTCGATCGAGATGTACAGCAGGTTGTCGAAGCCCAGCACGGCCTGCAGGAACAGCAGCACGCCGAGGTTCGCGAGGTTCTCGAAGGAAAACAGCTCCGCCATGGTCGACCGCGACCATGCCAGAACTACGGGGCGGCTGCTAGGAGGCTGACTCCGTATCCTCGTGGGGTCAGGACGCCGTCAGCGGCGGCGCTCGCAAGGCGCGAGGCCGAAGGGGTATCGGGCATACCTCGAGCGCCGAGCAACGCCGCGAGCGTCGTCGGGGGCGGTGTCCTGACCGCGCGAGGATACGGAGTCAGCCTCCTAGGGCTCCCCGCTTCGGGAGCGCGCTCGCCCCTGCCCCACCCGTCGATGCCGCGAAGCCGCGTGGGCTCGAACGCTCGACACGCACTCGGATCGGCGCTCGAACCCAGATCTCGAACCCTGAGCTTTTGTGTGTTTTGAGATTTTCGTTTGGAATGATATGTTACATTCTCGCGCATATGCGACACGGTCCGCTGATGTCTTGGGGGGGGTCGAGCGCTCGGGCGTCCTTCGTAGGCGCGCTGAGCCTGGCCTTGCTCGGAGGCTGCGGACCGGAGGAAGGCGATGCCGACGCGAACGACGACGCCTCGGTGAACGACAGCGAAGAGGGCGGCACGATCGATCCCACCACGCCGGGGACGACGGCGGGCAACGAGACCAACGACGACGCACCCGTGGGCACCAGCGGGAGCGCCGGGGACTCCACGGGTGGCGACGACGTGTCGTTCATCGAGACGCCCGATGGCGGGGTCGCGATGTGCGACATGTGGACCCAAGACTGCCCCGACGGCGAGAAGTGCATGCCGTGGGCGAACGACGGCGGCAGCACGTGGAATGCCACGCGCTGCTCGCCGATCGACGACGACCCGGGCCAGCCGGGCGACGAGTGCACGGCCGAGGGCGGCGGCTTCAGTGGCCTCGACACCTGCGATCTGGCGTCGATGTGCTGGGACGTCGACGGCGAGACCAACACCGGCACCTGCGTGTCATTCTGCGAGGGCAGCGCGGTCGATCCGCTGTGCTCCGATCCCGACGAGGTCTGCCCGATCACCTCCGACGGTTTGCCGATCCTCTGCCTGCCGACCTGCGACCCGCTGCTGCAGGACTGCGTCGAGGGCCAGACCTGCCACCCCAAGGGGGACGGCTTCATCTGCTTTCCGGATGCCTCGGGCGGGATGGGGGTCTTCGGCGATCCGTGCGAGTACTTCAACGAGTGCGCTCCCGGCTTCTGGTGTGCCAGCGCCGAGAGCGTCCCCGGCTGCGTGGGCTCGGGGGGCTGCTGCGCGTCGTACTGCAACACCTCGGCTCCCATGTCCAGTTGCGAGCCGGGCACCGAGTGCGTCTCCTGGCACGAGGAGGGCACGGCCCCCACCGGTGAGGAGGACATCGGAGTGTGCGTCACCCCGGCCTGAGGCTCGTCCTCGGCCCGTCCACGAGGCCCGTCTCGGCGCCAATATTCTCTTACC
>JGI12210J13797_10062792_pt1 | contig 10866 bp, 5 predicted proteins | sample ElkSlonscriptome_3_FD_13797 | JGI IMG/M metagenome (IMG submission 13797) | reverse complement strand
CGGCGACGGACTCGGCCGGCAGCAGCGATGGTGTTATTGCAAACGGGGTCTGGTCCAGCGACGGAACACGGGCGAGCTTCCTGACCTTCAACGGCACGGATAGTTCCGTTAATCCGTCCGTAACGAATGCAACGCCGACGGCAGAAAATGGCGAAACCTGGGCCTGCTGGGTGCTGACGGCCGCGGGCAACAACAACGACATCATTATCGGAAACCGCGGGGACACTCCTGCCGATTTCGGAAAGATTGCCCCCAGGCCTGCTGGAGGAGGACGCTTCGCATATCGTCAAGATGGTGCGTTGGTATCGTATGACTTTAATACAGGGAATGCCACCATCGTGCAGGATACATGGCAGCATGTCGCTTTTGTCCGGGACGGAAGCAACGCAACCTTTTATGTCGATGGGGTTCTGGTCAATGACACCCCGTTCGGACTCCCCATTGATAATGCGTCTGCTTTGCCGTTCTTTATGGGTGGAGAGCCTGGACTGTCTGCCTCTGAGCACTTTGCCGGCGGTATTGATGATGTTGTGATCTATAACTATGCGTTGACCGCCAGTAATGTCGTTGATGTGATGAACGGTATCTATGACTTCGGCACCGTCGATCTGAGCAGTGTGATTACGGATTACTCCTTTAATCCGTCGGGCACTTCTTCGCTCTCGTTCACAGGCGGCGTCAACAGTGCGTATGTCATTAAATCAGCCAACAGCCTGACGATAGGCGGATTCAGCACCGTTACACCCAGTGCTGTAACGACCGGCACCCTGGCGGGTGATGTTATTACGACCGATGCAACAGGAACGGCCGCTGCGGAATTCACGGAAACCGCACCTGCCAAGTTCTACAAAGTGGAATCAGCTCCGTAACTTAAACCACTATACGTGAACTTAACCGGCATCCCAACGGGGGTGCCGCGTTAAAACAAAAGGAGATGATATGAGAAGGTTATCAGCAATACTATGTGCGGCAGGATTGCTTGCGACTGCGGCTGCTGCGCAAAATATAATTGTACCGACTGCGTGTGTGCTGGAGAACGCGAGACCGGACAGCGTGTCAGACGGGCCCTATCTACAAAACGATCCGCCCACTCCCTGGTGGAATTCGGCGGGCATTATTACGAATCAGGCACTGATTGCGGACGGGGAACCCATTCCAGCCTCTTGGCCGCAACATGAATATGGGTATAGCGTGAGCCGCGCGCCGCGTGTCAGAGATACGGCCGAAACGGTTGGCGGTGCCAGTGGCGTTGCCGAGCTCACCTTTGATCTGGGTGGTGTGGTTGAAGTCGAGGGCATTGTGCTCTGGAATGCCGGTGAAGGCACGGATGTTCAGGATAGTTCCGACCGAGGCGTTCAGACGGCCGGAATATCTTGGTCAAGCAACGGCGTTGATTTCATTTCTTCGGGGGAAACGCTCTCCTTCGCAAAAGGCCCTCAAGGCGAAGCATTGATAGATGCGGATCCCCAATATCTGACCGCCAGCCTTCCAGGCGTTACTCATATTCGGATGGCGGTCACGAACTTTGCCGGCCATACCATTATTGGTTTCAGTGAAATCCGGTTCCTGGGAACCCGACCGCCGGATCTCTACTATGTTTCCGGCACTCCGGTAGACTGGAACAGTGCATCAGCCTGGAGCGATGGGAATCCCGCTACGACGGATCGCCACTATGTCGTGACAAACGGTGTCGTGCTAAATACGCCGGCCACAACAGAAACCTTTGCCGGCGCCTCATTGACGCTGGAGCCTGCGCAGCGCCTGGACGTGCTGGTTTCCAACAATGACGTGATTACGGTCGGTGATCTTATCCTGAATGCGGCAGAAGTGGCTGCGGATTCGTCTGGCTCGGGAGAGGCACAGATTGATGGACAAATCAATGTGGGTTCCAGTTCGACGTTCTCGGGAACCACGCGCGACCTTCGAATTTTATCGCGGGTCAACGGCGGGGGCGCTGCTTCCGTAGAACTGGATGCACCTGCTCAAACCATCTATATTGATAACGCGGCGAACTCTCTGTCCGGAACCTGGGTCGTGTCCGATGGTACTGCCGAATTTGCCAGTGGCGGTGCGGTTGGTTCAGCTAGTATTATTGTAAGCAATGGTACCTTGCGCATTGACAGCACTTGGTCTGGATTGACCTCGGGAGCCTCTCTGACGGTGATCGACAGTTCAGCCGTGACGGTTGAGTTCGGAGCGAATACCTGGAAGGTAGACAGCCTGATGGTCGGCTCTTCCAACCTGCTGACCGATTCCATCTACGATGCTGCAGCGCTTAACGCGCTCGGGTCTGCTGTATTTGCCGGAACCGGCGTTATTCAGGTCGGTACACCTCCGGTTCCTCCGGCACCGGCTAATTCGCTGGTTCACCATTGGAAATTCGATGATGGAACTGGAAACATCGCCATAGACTCCGCCGGGAGTAACAATGCTCTAATTTCAGGTGCAATCTGGACAAATGACGCGGCGCGCGGAACCTTCCTCAGTTTTGGTGGAGTAAATGATTCAGTCGACCCATCTCTGTTTCTCCCGCAATGGTCCACCACCAATGCGGAAACCTGGGCGGTTTGGGTCAACGCCGGCGCCGGAAACGTGAATGATATCATTTTGGGCAATCGTCTGGATGGCACCACCGAAACGACGGACGGAACGCGACTCTTCGCGAAGATGACCACAGTAGATACATCGAATGGGCGATTTGTCTACAACGACGGCACTCCATACCAGATGAATTTGTCTGATGGCGGTCGTACTGAAACTTTGCCTGTTGGAGAGTGGTATCATTTGGCGGTCGTTCGGGATGGCGCGGACTTCACCTTCTATGTGAACGGAACCGCATACAGTAGCCCATCCTATACCATTCCACCCGTAGATATGCCCACCGCGGCCATACCGTTCTTCATGGGCGGCGAGCCAGGAGCCCCAATAACCGAGCACTTCCTTGGCGGTCTTGACGATGTCGTAATTTACAACTACGCACTGGCCGCGAGCAATGTGGTGGATGTGATGAATGGCATCTACGACTTCGGCCCGGTAGACCTGAGTAATGCGATCACGGAGTACAACTTTAATCCGTCGGGCACTTCTTCGCTCTCATTCACAGGCGGCGTCAACAGTGCGTATGTCATTAAATCAGCCAACAGCCTGACGATAGGCGGATACACCACCGTCACGCCTTCCGCTGTAACGACGGGTTCCCTGGCGGGCGATGTGATTACGACGGATGGAACCGGCTCGGCCACCGCGGAATTCACGGAAACCGCTCCGGCCCAGTTCTACAAAGTGGAATCGGCTCCGTAACATAAACCATTATACGTGAACTTAAGCGGCATCCCATGGTGGGGTGCCGCATTAAAAGCAAAAGGAGAAATGAAATGAAAAAAATAGTAATGTTGGCCGCATTAGCGGTCGTTGCGACAGGCGCTCAGGCGGCGTTGGTGCATCAGTGGGAGTTCAATGGTAATACCGACGACAGTGCGGGTTCCAACAATGGTACCCTTAATGGAACCGCAGCACTGGTCTCATCTGGCGGCTTCGACGGAGGAGGCTATCTTTCGATAAGCGATAGTGCTCGTTCATATGTGAGTACAGGTGCGACATACGACCCAGACTCCGACTACACGTGGGCCGTCTGGGCTAGACTTGCAGATGATGCCAATTTAGATGGGATCATTGTCGGGAATCGTCGCGATGCTTCAGGGACTGACTACTCTCCTCGGGAATTTATCAAGGTGACACCCGTAAACACAGTTTTCCGTCCGAACAATGTAGCGAATAATGTCGAATATGATGATCTGACGGTTGCTGCGGGATGGGTCCATCTGGCCATCGTCAAGAGTGGGAATAGCGTCACGCCCTATGTCGATGGTGTTGCGGGAACGCCCTTAACCCTTAGCAATACCTTCACCCAAGACCCAATGCCGTTCTTCATCGGAGGCGATGCGTCAGCTGCTGGAGCCAACGAAACCTTTAACGGCGATATCGATGATGTTCGCGTCTACGACAACGCGCTCACGTCTGTAGAAGTGGCTGCTCTGGCTGTAATTCCGGAACCGGCTACGCTTGGGCTGATTGCTGCGTTTGGCGGAGGCATCCTGTTCATCCGCCGTCGTTTCATGATCTAAGTTGTTGGGTCTGAGATGAAACATGAGCCCCTGTCTGTTTTGGGCAGGGGTTTTTTTAACAAAAACGAAAACACCTTATGAAAATTATACCTTTTGGATTCCTGCTTATATCCTGTATCGCGTATGGAGAGACGGTCCTGTTTCAGGATAACTTTGACGGATCTCCGGGCGCTGTTCTCAATAACCGCACGCCGGATATCGGTCAGGCGGCCTGGGTGGCCGGCGATTCCTTCAAGGCGGATGGTTCTGTGACGGGTGAAACAATGGCTACAGCTACTGTGGCGTTTAATCCAAGGTCTGGAAACATCTATCAGCTCGATGTCCGGTTTGACTGTGAGTCTTTAGGGACGAAATGGATTGGAGCCGGTTTTTCCAAAGGACAGAGCGCAGAGAGTGACAACAGGCTTAACCGATTCTCAAAATCTTCCCAAGCGCTCACAACGGGGCAGGCTTGGGCTATTCTAAAGGGCGATCCGGATCAAACCACGCCGAACGGGAATACGGCCCACGCAAACGGCACGCGGAATGCGGCCGCGTTCAGCGGAGATCTGGAAGTGTATGCCGGCATAATGGATGTTCGGATCGTGCTGGATACGACTAAACAGAGCTGGACGGCCACCTGGTATGCCAAGCCTGCGGATGATGCGGATTTTACGCTCGTTCGTCCGACGATGGATCTAATGGACCGGAATATTGACTCGGTTGGATTGATTTCGAATCAGGGCAAGGGGCGTTTTGAATATTTTTCACTAAAGGCGGTATCGGAGTCACCCGTAAACGGACGGTCTGAAAGGGCGCCGCCGCAAATTAAATCGAGTCCCAACGAAGAACCTCAGACATTGGGATTGATCACCGGGTAATCCATTTTTCCAAGCATTGGAAATCAACGAGAACGTGGCATGCATGTTGGGTGTGTCCTTCAGGAGAAATTTATGCATCAACGAGTTACAACCTATTTGGCAGCAGGAGTTGCGGCGCTATCGTGCAGCTCGTTTGACGCGCAGGAGCAGCAGCATACAGAGCGGCCGAATCTAACGATTCGAAATAAATGTGCAGACGTTCTGAAAAACGGTGACTTAGGAGATAAATAAAATGAAAAAAATACTAGTAAGTACAGTTCGTTTGCTGGCGATAGCTTTGTCGTGCAGCACATTCGTGGAGCGGGCGCAGGCGGCGGAACGACCGAATATTATTTTTATTCTGGCGGATGACCAATCGTGGTGGGATTTCAGCTTCATGTATCGAAACGATGTTGAAGGGCCTGCTTTAAACGCGCCGACCCCGCAGGACCACACCATTTATCAGGTTGCGCAGACGCCGGCGATTGATCGGCTGGCCGATGAAGGCCTTGCCTTTACCCACGGGTATACGGTGCCTCTGTGCCGGCCTTCGCTGCAGGCCATGATTACCGGGATGTTTCCGCATCAAAACAAAATCAGCGGAAACGACATGGTTGGAAAAGTGGATGACACGGCCGCTGATGAACAGGTTCTTATGACGCAGTCCATTGCCCGCACGTTGGTAAAACGGTTGGGTTACCGGGCCTTCCAGACCGGAAAGTGGTGGGGTGGGCACCATTCGCTCGGCGGTTTTACAGAGGGCGATACCCAGGATAGTATAGATTCAGGAACAAACCCGCCGCAATATACCGGATCCCGTCCCGGAGGCTACGTCACCAGAGGACGGCATGGCGACTGGGGGCTGATGGCCGGACGAGTGGACTATATTAACGACATCCAGTCCCCCGAGCACTGGGATGAGGTGAATCAAGAACGCATCAATTATGCGAATACGATTGTGACGTTAACCGATTTCATTGATGACTGCGTCGCGAACGACGATCCGTTTTTCGCGTGGTATGCGCCGTTTCTTCCGCACACACCGCATGATCCGCCGCCGGCGCTGCTCAATAAATACGACGATCTGATCGATGAGCCCGACGAATCCGGCAATTACCACGCAAAATATTATGCGAATATAGAACGTCTCGACGGAGGTATTGAAGCCATACTCGATCATCTCGACGCTGCTGGCATTGCTGATAATACGATGATTATTTTGATCAGCGACAATGGCTGGATTACCAAGGATAATGCCAGCGCATACGCGCCACGCTCTAAGCGCAGCCATTATGAGGGTGGAGTACGTACACCGATTCTGGTGCATTGGCCTAATATGATTAAGGCCGGCGGAGCCCTCGAGCCGCAGATTGTCACCCAACCGGTCAGTGTAATCGACATGGTTACGACGGCTTTGGCTGCGGTTGATCTCCAGCCTACTCCCGAACAGCGCGGCGTAAACCTGATGGATCTTGCGGCCGTGGATGCGCGCGATGCCATCTATTGCGATGTGTACGCGCATGATATGGCCAGTCTCGAGGAACCGGCTCAAACACTGCAGGCTACTTTCATAAGAAAAGACGGTTGGAAGCTGCTGCTTTATCCGAACGGATCCAAGGAGCTCTTTCATCTGTATGATGCCTCCACCGGCGATCCAGTGGATCCATTTGAAACCAATGAGCTTTCCGGCTCAGAGCCAACACGTACCGCTGACCTGCTGGCCCAGTTGAATGCGTGGTATAATGAGCCGAAAGACATGGACTGGGGCGTGCAGGCTGCCCAGACGGAAGGCACGGACTCAGCGGATATTCCTGCTGATCTGGGACAAACCTTTGCGGTTGAGACCAGCTCCTATCTGGCCGGTATCAAAGTGCCGTTTCAACAGGTGGATACGAACCAGACCATGACGCTGGAGCTTCGTGAACTTGATGGAAGTCAGGCGCCGCTGGGTATGCTGCTCTCTCAAGTTACCGTTGTTCCGGAGCCGGTCTTTACCAATGGTTTGCGCTGGTGCCTGTTCCCGTTTGACTCGCCGATTCCGGTCTCCGCTGGGCAACACCTTGGTTTTCTGCTTAAAACGTCCAGTCAACCCAACGGCGGCTATGTGATTCCGTATAATTCAGCGGGCGGCTATGGCGATGGGAAAATGTATTACACCGGTTTGCTTGAAGGCAATACATGGGATGCGGCCGACTATGATCTTCCGTTCCAGGCGCTACACGGCAATTATGCCGATTCCGTCGTGGAAACAGAAATCCGGATTCTTGATAACCAGGTTCATGCGTCGGTCGATATGGGAATCAAAGGACAGCCTGTGCGGGTACAGACCTCATCGAACCTGACCAACGAATGGGTGGATGTCGGCGATGATGACAACCTGGACGGACTCGTGGCCGTGTCCGAAACACTGCAGTCGCAGAAGTTTTACCGCTTTGCGCTGTCGCTGACCGGAGCTGAATTTATCATTCCCATCCCGGATACCACCCCTCCCGCGGTTACCAGTATGGTTCCTTCCAATGGAACCACCAACGTTTCGCCGTCATCCGTGCTTTCACTTACGTTTGATGAGGAGGTCAAGGCCGGAACCGGAAACATCACCATTCACCTCGCCAGTAATAATAGCGTGGTGCAGACGATTGATGTCACCTCCGGCAACGTCTCTTTTGCAGGAGACACCATAACCATCAATCCGCCTTCGAGCTTTGCTCTGGCAACCGATTATTATGTGAACATACCTGCGGGAGCGGTTGCTGATTTGTCCGACAACGCCTGGGCGGGGATATCGGATTCGGCCAGCTGGGTATTTACGACCGCGACCCAACTGGCAGGTACATCACCGGTTCATCATTGGACATTTGATGAAGGATCCGGAACCACAACCGCGGATACAGCCGGAAGCGAGAATGGCTCAATCAATGGTGCAACCTGGGCGACGGGTACGGGAGATCGCGCAAGCTATCTCAGTTTTGACGGAAGCAACGATTCGGTTGATCCATCTTTGTTCCTTCCGCAATGGAGCGCGTCGAATGCAGAAACCTGGACCTTGTGGGTCAATGATGCCGGAGGCAACAACAATGACATCATTCTCGGCAATCGGTTGGATGGTGCCACCACGGCCGGCGGGCGTCTCTTTGCGAAGATGATCATTGGCGCCACATCAGGGCGTTTTGTTTACAACGACGGCACCGCGTACGCTGGTGAGTTCAGTGGCTTAACGCCCGGCTATAGCGGTAATTTTCCGGATGGCACCTGGGTCCATTTGGCCATCGTCCGGGATGGAGCGGACTTCACCTTCTACGTCGACGGGAACCTGGTTAACAGCACGGCGGTGACGATTCCTTCCGGTGATATGCCCACGGCGGCCATGCCCTTCTTTGTGGGCGGTGAACCTGGTGCCTCTGCAACGGAACACTTCAAGGGCGGCTTGGATGATGTGGTCATATACGACGCTGCGTTGAGCCCGAGTGAAGTGGTCAGTGTAATGAACGGAACCTATGAATTCTAAGCATTTAAATAGCAGATGGACAGTGAAACTTGGAGAGTATAGATGAGACAAGTTGTCGCTGGATTGGTGTTATCGATGGTGATGACATCTTTCGGGGAACGTCTGATTGATCGCTGGGATTATTTTAAAGGTGATATTGGCGGGCCGTGGGAAGCCTTGCGCGAAAACCTTGAGCGCAAGGGCAAGCCGGAAAATATTCCGGTGTGGGAACACGTCACGCTGCCGCACTGTTTTAATGCGTGGGACGCCGTTGATCCGGATGTAACCTATTATCAGGGGCCGGGTTGGTATCGCACTTTTGTTGATATTCAGAATCCGCTTAAAAATGGCCGAACGCTGCTTCATTTTGAAGGAGCCGGGCAGAAGACCGATGTCTACGTGGGCATGACCCTCGTTGGAAAGCATGTCGGTGGTTACGATGAGTGGACGGTGGATATGACCGATGCCGTTTCCAAACATCGGAAAAACACGGAACTGATCGAAAAGTATAAAGGTAAAATCCCGATCATTATCCGCTGCGACAATTCGCGTGATCTGGAAATGATGCCGTCGGATCTTTCAGATTTTAATGTGTATGGCGGGCTCTACCGTTATGTAAATTTGAACTATGTTCCGGCCCTTTCTCTGGGGCTGCGAAAAGTGGACGTCAAGGTCGATGCGGATGGTGCTGAAGGCGTCGTGACAGTTTCAACCGAGTTGTATAATCCGACCGGCATTCAATCCGCCGAGGCGGAAATCGAGCTGCGTGCACCGAATGGTTCCATGGTGGCAACGAAAAAGGTCAAAGTGGATGCGTCTGCCGCAAATGTACCACTCTGTGAGTTTAAGGTTCAAAAGCCTCTGCTTTGGTCACCGGAAGAGCCGAACCTTTACACCTGTGTGGTTCGTCTGAAATCAGATGCCGGTGTTTCGGAAAAACAGGATCGAATCGGATTCCGCCATTTTGAATTTGTGAAACACGGACCGTTTATGCTCAACGGACAACGGTTGCTACTGCGCGGAACGCACCGCCATGAAGATCATGCCGGCGTAGCCGCCGCGATGACAGAGGAGATGATCCGCACTGAAATGGAAATGATGAAGGAGATGGGGGTCAATTTCATTCGGCTTGGACATTACCAGCAATCACCGATCGTTCTGGAGGAGTGCGACCGGTTGGGCATTCTGGTCTGGGAGGAAATTCCATGGTGCCGCGGTGGTCTTGGCGGCGAAGTTTATAAAGAGCAGGGACGCCGCATGCTCAAGAATATGATCACCCAGCATTATAACCATCCTTCGGTCATTATCTGGGGACTGGGCAATGAAAACGACTGGCCGGGCGATACGCCAAACTTTGACGAAGGGGCCATACGGAACTATATGATTGAGCTCAACACCCTCTCACACGAGCTTGACCCCGAGCGTAAAACAGCCATCCGTCGTTGCGAATTCTGTAAGGATGTGGTCGATGTGTATTCCCCCTCGATCTGGGCGGGATGGTATCGCGGTAAATTTACGGACTACAAAGCGTCTACTAAAAAAGCCGTGGATGGGGTTGATCACTTTTTCCATGCCGAGTGGGGAGCCAGCAACCATGCGCGCCGCCATTCTGAAAACCCGGATCAGAATCTGGAGTCGATCGGCGGCGGAAGTACGGACGAGCGCGACGGCGATGCGTCGCTGTATGGCGGTCCGGCCCGCGTATCCAAAGATGGTGACTGGTCGGAAACCTATGCGTGCAACCTGATTGACTGGCATTTGAAAGAGCAGGAAACCATGCCGTATCTGACCGGGACCGCCTACTGGCCCTTTAAAGATTTCTCAACGCCGATCCGTCCGGAAAATCCGGTTCCGTATGTGAATCAGAAAGGGGTGGTTGAACGCGACTTTACCAAAAAAGAAGGGTTCTACGTGTTCCAGTCCTATTGGACGGAAAAACCGATGGTTCATATTTATGGTCACAGCTGGCCGACCCGCTGGGGTAAAGCCGGTGAAGCTAAGCTGGTTAAAGTCTATTCCAACTGCGACGAAGTTGAACTCTTTGTAGACGGAAAAAGCCTGGGCCGAAAAAAACGCGACAGCCAGAATTTTCCGGCGGCCGGTCTGCGCTGGCGTGTGAAATTTGTACAGGGCGAAAACAAGGTTGAAGCGGTCGGCTATAAAAACGGAAAGCAGCTTAAAGATACAGTGACCTGGGGGTATGAAACCCGCGAATGGGGGAAGCCGGCAACGATGAAGCTTTCCACCTACAAAGCGGAACATGGAAAAATCGGTATTGAAGTGCTCGTCAGCGATAAGAACGGCGTGCCTTGTTTGGATTCAACGATCTTTGTGCGCTTCTCGCTCGTTGGCGATGGAAAACTGCTGGACAACCTCGGCACCTCGGATGGTTCCAGCAAGGTTCAGGTTTATAATGGTC
>JGI12210J13797_10651411_pt1 | contig 10870 bp, 10 predicted proteins | sample ElkSlonscriptome_3_FD_13797 | JGI IMG/M metagenome (IMG submission 13797) | reverse complement strand
GCGGAATGGTGCTGTGTCGGACTGGCAGTCGCGACCGATGAAATGACGCCGCCCCCTGAGGGTCCCGCCATCCCTCGACGGCAGGGTCGCTGCCATCGGGGTGGCGTGGAACGTCTTTAGCTGAACGACGCTGTCTCAAGGTTCTGACGACAGATCCCCGGTGGCGCCGGCGGCAGACTCGTCGGCCTGGTCGATCATTTTGTCCACCGCGTCGCGTTCGGCCTCGGGAACTTGCTCGGCGGCTTGCTGTTGATCGGCGGCCACCGCGGCTGCGGCCTGTTCTAGCGCCGGCGATTGGCTTGGTGTCAACTGGCAGTTGGTGCTGAGGCAGGTGTCGAGTTGATTGATCACGCAGCCGGTGGCGGGCACGTTGGCGTTTTCGGCCGGGTAGTCTTGCAGCAGCAGGTTGATGTATTCGTCATTGGAGACATCACCGCGGTAGAGTTTCGCGGTGAGTGCTCCGATGCCGCCGTCGGTTGCCTTGATCGTGCCCAGGCCCTGGCCGCCGATGGAGTAGGAGGCGCAATTCTTGTGCACCAGCGCAAAGAATCCGGCCTCGCTTGGCCCCTTGAACGGATTTTGGATGCCGTCTGCCAGCGGGTTCTTCATTCCTGCGAACGGTTTGCCGCCGCTGCCGGAGGCGCAACCGACGACCAGCAACAGGGTGCCGGCAATGCAGCCTGCCGCGGTGGCATGACGAAGGGCGGGGCTGGAATCGAACATCGAAAGTCCTCTGGTCGCTAATGGTGGTCGCGACGGCGTTGCCGCTGCGCCGCACGATTGGCGTGCTCGTGGGGCGAGTTGCCGGCCTGCCGGCCAGTGCTCGGTTGCGATAAGGTGCCATTTCAGAATGCGTACGCGCCGCATTGTAGCCGTTTATCGTGGCGTTGCGGTGTCGGTGCGACTGACTTCGGTCGATTTTTCATCTGGACTCCGATCATGCAACAGATCACCAGACTGTTCCCGTTGTGGGCGTTACTGTTCTCCGTTCTGGCCTTGTGGCGGCCGGCATGGTTCGGTGCCGCCAAGCCCGCAATCGTGCCCTTGCTTGGGGTTGTGATGTTCAGCATGGGCATGACACTGACCTGGCAGAGCTTTGCCGCGGTCTTGCGCCGGCCGCAGCGGATCGCGCTCGGAATCGCCCTGCAATACCTGGTGATGCCCTTCGCGGCCTGGACGATCGCGCTGGTCTTGGGGCTGTCGCCGGCACTGACGGCAGGCCTGGTGCTGGTGGGGGCGAGCCCCGGTGGCACGGCCTCAAACGTGGTCTGCTATCTGGCTCGCGGAGATCTAGCCCTGTCGATCACACTGACCACCGCATCGACCCTGCTCGCTGTGGTCGCGACGCCGCTGCTGACCTGGGTCTACGTTGGGCAACAGGTGCCCGTTCCGGTGTTCGAAATGCTGCTCTCGATCGTCAAGATCGTGCTGCTGCCGGTCGTCCTGGGCGTGGCCATTAACTCGCTGGCCGGGCGTCGTCTGGAACCGGTGAAGCAGTTCTTCCCGCTGCTGTCGGTAGCGGCCATTGTCTTCATCATCGCCATCGTTGTTGCGCTGAACCGGGATAACCTTGCGCAGACGGGGGTGCTGGTCGCCCTGGCGGTGCTGCTGCACAACGCCGTCGGGCTTGCCTCCGGCTATTGGCTCGGGTTGCGTCTCACGGGCGACCCCCGCATCGCGCGGACGCTGGCCATCGAGGTCGGCATGCAGAACTCGGGGCTGGCGGTGGCGTTGGCGGTGCAGTATTTCTCCGCCGCCGCGGCGCTGCCTGGGGCGCTGTTTTCGATCTGGCACAATCTGTCCGGGTCGGCGCTGGCTGCGGTCTGGTCGCGGCGGCCTGCCGAACACGCATAAAAAAGCGCAGCCGGGCTACGCGATTTTTGAGACCATCCTCCCCGAGCCCAAAGCGTCTAGGCTTCAGTTGCTGGCAAGTGGTCGAGAGATGGTGCCGAGAAGAGGACTTGAACCTCCACGGGATTTCTCCCACATGGACCTGAACCATGCGCGTCTACCAATTCCGCCACCTCGGCAGATGGGGGGCTTTGCAGCGGTTGCTACGAAGACGGCGAATCTTAATGAGACAAGCGCCCCTTGTCAACGTTAGACTAATGGGCTTTCGGCAGAGAAGAAGAAAGTTATCGTGGCACGACGAAAGAAAGCCCAGAGCGCAAGGGACTTAGATCCACACCAACAGCGCGAAGCCAAGAAATACGACAACCCGATCCCGAGCCGGGAGTTCATCCTTGAGACCCTGACTGAGCATGGGGCGCCGATGGAGTTCGCCGAGGTGGCCAAGGTCCTTGACCTCTCCACCGACGATGATCTCACGGCGCTGGAGCGCCGCCTCGGAGCCATGGTGCGCGATGGCCAACTGTTGCGCAATCGGCGCGACGCCTACTGTCTAGTCAACAAGCGCGACCTGATTGCCGGGCGGGTGATTGGCCACGCCGACGGCTTCGGGTTCGTCAAGCCCGATGACGGCGGTGACGATCTCTATCTGTACCCGAAAGAGATGCGTGGGCTGTTCCACGGTGACCGCATTGTTGCGCGTGTCACCGGCCGCGACCGGCGTGGGCGGCTCGAGGGTTCGGTGGTGGAGGTGTTGGAACGCAGCACCAGCAGCGTGGTCGGCAGACTCTATTCCGAGAGCGGTGTCGGCTTCGTGATGCCGGACAACAAGCGTCTGAGTCACGATGTGATCATTCCGAGCGATCGGCTCATGGGCGCGGAGCAAGGGCAGATCGTGGTCGCCGAGATCACCGATCAACCCACCAAGCGCACCCAGCCCATCGGGCGCATCGTCGAGGTGCTCGGCGATCACATGGGCCCCGGTATGGAGATCGCGATCGCGCTGCGCGCCCATGATCTGCCGGTGGCGTGGCCGGAGGCGGTCGAGCAGCAGATCGTGAGTTTCACGGAAGAGGTGCCGGAGGAGGCCAAGACTGGTCGCACCGACCTGCGCCACATCCCGCTGGTGACAATCGACGGCGCCGATGCGCGCGATTTCGATGACGCGGTCTACTGCGAGCGCAAGCCGAAGGGCTGGAAGCTGCTGGTCTGCATCGCGGACGTCTCTGCCTACGTGACACCGGACAGTGCGCTCGACAAGGAGGCGCTGAACCGCGGCAACTCGGTCTACTTCCCGGACCAGGTCATTCCGATGCTGCCGGAGGTGCTCTCCAACGGGCTGTGCTCGATCAATCCGCAAGTCGACCGGCTCTGCATGACCTGCGAGCTGTACGTGAACCGCGAGGGCAAGGTGACCCGTTCGCGCTTCTTCGAGGGTGTGATGCGTTCCCATGCGCGCCTCACTTACGATCAGGTGGCCGCGATGTTGGCCGATGACGACGGAGAGCTCAGCGAGCGGTTTGCCGACATCTTGCCGCAGCTGCACGAACTGTACGGCCTGTTCGAGGCGCTGCAGGCGGCACGCGCGCTGCGGGGCGCGATCGATTTCGACACCGTTGAGACCAAGTTCGTGTTCAACGAGGCCAAGCGCATCGAGAATATCGTACCGGTCCAACGAAACGACGCTCACCGCGTCATTGAGGAATGTATGCTGGCGGCTAACGTGGCGGCCGCGCGGCTATTCCAGCGCAAGAAGATGCCGGCCCTGTTCCGCATCCATCAGACGCCCAAGGAAGAAAAGCTTTCCGACCTGCGCGAGTTTCTGGCGGAGTTGGGTTTGAACCTGCCCGGCGGCAGCAAACCCACCGCGGGCGACTATGCGACGCTGCTACGCTCGGTCAAGGCGCGGCCGGACGCGCACCTAATCCAGACCGTGCTGTTGCGCTCGATGCAGCAGGCCATGTACAGCTCGGATAACGCCGGGCACTTTGGGCTGGCATACGACGCCTACACCCACTTCACGTCCCCGATTCGCCGTTACCCAGACCTGATCGTCCATCGCATCATCAAACACATCCTGGGCGGCGGTACCGCGGCGGACTTGGAGTACTCCAAGGCCGACCTGCAGCAGATCGGCGAGATCTGTTCCGGTACCGAACGCCGTGCCGATGAGGCGACCCGCGACGCCGAGGGCTGGCTCAAGTGCGAGTACATGCGCGACAAACTCGGCGCCGAAATCGACGGTACGATCACGAGCGTTCAGGGCTTCGGTCTGTTCGTTGAGCTGGACGACATCTATGTCGACGGTCTTGTGCACATTACCGCGCTGGACAATGACTACTACCATTTCGATCCAGTCGGGCATCGGCTGACGGGCGAACGGACCGGTCAGGTTTATCGCCTTGGTGACCGCCTGCGGGTCAAGGTCGCGGCGGTAAATTTGGACGAGCGCAAGATCGACTTCGTGCTTCCGGAGCAGAAGCGGAAGCAAGCGCCAGCCCAAGGTCCGGCCAAGAAGCGCTCGCGCCCGCGACGCAGGCGGAAGCCAGCGGAACAGAGCGGAAGCTGAATTCGAGCGCCTCGGCGGACGCAGGCCAGGCCATGCAGAAACAGTCACCGGTGGTTGGCATCAACAGCGTGCGCACCGCACTGCGTTTTGGTGCCGAGGGCGTGCACGAACTCTGGCTGGATCGGGGCCGGCGTGATCGGCGGTTGCTGGAGCTGGCGACCCTCGCCCGGGAGGCCGGTATCTCGGTCCGGCAACTGGAGCGCGATGAACTCGACCGCGCTGCCGAGGGCGCCAACCACCAAGGGGCATTGGCCTGGGTGCGGATGCCGGCAGCACGGGCCGAGCCGGACCTCGATCAGCTGCTTGCCGCTACCGACGATCCGGCGTTTTTGTTGATCCTCGACGGCGTCACCGATCCGCACAACCTCGGTGCCTGTCTGCGCAGCGCGGATGCCGCCGGTGTGCAGGCCGTGATCGCACCCAAGGACAATGCCGTCGGGCTGACGCCGGTGGCGGTCAAGGTCGCGAGCGGGGCGGCGGAGTCGGTCCCCTTCGTGCAGGTGACCAACCTTGCGCGCACCCTCGATCGGCTCAAGGAGCAGGGCCTGTGGCTGATTGGCGCCAGCGACGATGCCGATAGCACCCTCTACCAGACCGATCTGCAGGGCCCGCTGGCATTGGTGCTCGGCAGTGAGGGCAAGGGTATGCGTCGGCTGACCCGCGAGCGCTGCGACCTGCTCGTGCGCGTACCGATGTTGGGTCGTGTCGAGAGCCTGAATGTCTCGGTCACGGCAGGCATCTGCCTCTACGAGGCGTTGCGCCAGCGCTTGCAGGCGGCGCCCGACGCCGGCGCGCGCGCCTGACCTTGGTGTCCGCAATCGGCGGTTGCTCGCTGGGCTTCCCCGCGCAATCCGCCGACCATCTCTCGGCGCCATCGGTCGGAGACCGGCCGTCTGGCGTTGAAGCCTTCATGGCCTTCGTGGCGAAAACCATTTTTTGCGGCCGCTCAGCGACAACTCTACCGAGCTTGCTGCCTCGCCGCGTCCTCCGTCAATTGTGATAGCGCGTACAGGTGACTGGCCATGGCTAGTTGGCTGTTTCGCTGGCGCATGTCGGGATAACTGGGCGTGCCGAGCTGGGGAGACTGGCCGCCGAGTTGGAACATCAGGAAATGCGGCGTGAGCGCGATCAGTCTGCGCAGTCGGGTGTCGACCTGTAGACGGCGGGTTCGGATCTGAATCGCGCAGCCCGGCGGTAGTGGGTTGGGTGGTGACAAGACGATGCACCATTTAACGTCGTCGTCGTAGACTAGTAGACAGGGCATCTGGCGGCTGTAGGTGCGGCGTTTCGCGTCGCCACTCGCCGCCGCCATGCTGACCATGGCGGCGAAGCGCGCCAGCTGCTTGATCTCGACGTATAGGGAGTCCGGTTCCAGGCGCACGATCCGCTTTGTTGTGCCGAGCCGTGGACGGGAGAAACCGTCGGTTCCGATGCCGTAGGCCGCGAGCGTGCCCAGTGTGATCGGTTTCGTGTAGCGGTTTTCGCGCGTTTGGATCAACGCGTGGTGCGCACTCTCGCGGAGCAGGTTCCAGCCGGTGCCGCCGGTGCTGCTGGCATCGTCTCCCATGGTCGATGAGCGACCCGCGAATACGTCGTTGCGCAGCAGTTGGCGCTTCATTGCGTCGTCGCTGGTGAACACGGCATGTAGGTGCTGCTGAATCCGTTCCATGCCTGTCTCCAGGCGAAAATCCTGTTGCTGGGTATCGCGATCGGGGCGATAAAGACCCAGGTCGCGCGGTGCGGGCATCGACGACGTCCGTGTCCGCTCCAGACTCCGTAGCATCGAGCGCATCATCGGTCTGCGCGCGAGAGGCGACAGGCCAGATAGACGGGGCGAGGCGTCGTCGGCGCGGTGGGTGGAGACGTGCTTGCTGGTCTCCTTGTCGGCGCGAACCACGTCTGCCAGCACGCTGAAATCGATCACAATGCGATGCTTGTTGTCCGCGGGTGGCGTCTCCGCTGGTGGGCCATCATGATGGGCATGCGCAAAGCGGATTGCCCGGCGGGATGCCTGTTCAGCGACGGGACCAATCAAGCGATCCGTTAAGGGGTCTGCAACGAGATCGGGTGGCGATCCAGGGCATGGCTGCACCGGGTAGGTAATGCTGAGCGCATCGGGTAGGGTGGCGCAGTAGGTATCGAGGAAACGTTGCTGAGGTTTGCACCAGGAGAAGGTGTCGAACAGCCCGAAGCGCTGGATTGCGCTGTACAGGCGCAGGGCCTGAGTATGGCCCTTTGTGTCCAGCAGCGTGCGGTCCGTGGTGATTGCCGAAACCGGTGTTGTGAGGTGTTCGGCACGCGTCATCACGCAAAACAACGTGTTCGCCAGTTGCCAGCTCGCCGCGGACAGCGGCTGATAGCGCAGCGCCCGTAGACGTTGCTGCAGGTGCACGATCTCCAGAGCCCGCACGCCCGCTTCGAGGATGCGTACGCGCTGGACCCGGCCGTGGCTATCGTCCGGTCGATAGTCGCCGTCGATCACGATCTGGTAGCCTGCGATTAGCGCTAACGCCGTCTGATCGACGAGATCGAGCAATTCTTGTTCGAGTGGTTCTTTGTGTCGCTTTCGACGTTTTAGAAACATCGCGATTCGGTTGAACGGCGAATTGCCATTCTGAAATCGGTGCCTTGTCGGCTGCGCTGGTGACCCGCGATGACCGTTGTCGGGCAGCAAGCGCTGCATGCGCTAGGCGCGTGACGCTCTCTGATCGTTCGCCGGCACCCCGCTCACCAGGCCTTGGCCCGCCCGATCTTCGCTGAGGGGTCGGCCCTGGCGTTGGGCCCCGCCATGTCGACGTAAAGCCGGCGCGGCCGGGATGGGCTTTGCACTTTTCTTCGATTAGGTTAAGCGATCGTTGCCGCGTTGCCCGTGCGGGATGTCACAGTTTGCGGCGCGCGGCAGGCTGTCTCGTCGTGCTTCATCGCTGTGATGCTTGACCATGGCTCGATTGCGGCTCGTGGGGCAACGTGATGTCGCCGCGCGCGTGGCGGGCAAGCCGCCGGTCGATCTTGGTGGTGAGCTTGCGCTCAATCTCGCCGCGCATGGCCGACAGCAGCAGGCCAAGTTTTATGATCAGTTCCAGGCCGTCTGCGGTGATGCTGATGTATCCGCTGACGCCCGAGCGAGCAAACCTAAGCGTGTCGCCATCCCAGGCGTACTCGGCACCATAGTCCTCTTGCACCCGCTGTGCGATGCGCTCAACTTCGACGCGCGCGGCATCGAGGCCGAGCCTGTGGTTTCGGGTGATATGGATCTTGGACATGCTCGGGCTGCTGCTCGCTGTCGCCGGTTTGAATCTCGCCGCTAAAAGTACACACTCAGGGGCTTGCATGCTTGGGCTGCTGCTTGCTCAGTGAATGCTAGCCGTCTAATCCCAACTGAGGGCGCCGCCGGTCTGATACTCGGTGACGCGCGTCTCGAAGAAGTTTTTTTCCTTTTTCAGGTCCAGCACCTCGGACATCCAAGGGAACGGGTTGGTCGCGCCCGGATATTGCTCGGGCAGGCCGATTTGGGCGCAGCGGCGGTTGGCGATGAAGTGCAGGTACTCCTCGAACATCGGCGCGTTTAGGCCAAGCACGCCGCGGGGCATGGTCTCGTGGGCGTAGAGGGCCTCCAGCTCGACTGCCTCGCGGATCATCGTTACCAGTTCCTGTTTGAAGGACTCGCTCCACAGGTGCGGATTCTCGATCTTGATCTGGTTGATGACGTCGATGCCGAAATTCATGTGCATGGACTCGTCGCGCAGGATGTACTGAAACTGCTCGGCGGTACCGGTCATCTTGTTGCGCCGGCCCATGCTCAAGACCTGAACGAAGCCGACGTAGAAGAAGATGCCCTCGAAGATGATGTAGAAGGCGACCAGCTCGCGCAGTAGGCGTTGGTCGTTCTCGGGCGTGCCGGTATGAAAGTGCGGGTCGGCCAGATATTGCGTGAAGGGCAGCGCCCACTCGGCCTTGCGCGCCACCGCCGGCACCTCGCGGTACATATTGAAGATCTCGCCTTCGTCCAGGCCCAGGCTCTCCACCACGTACTGATAGGCGTGGGTATGCAGCGCCTCCTCGAAGGCCTGGCGCAGCAGGTATTGTCGGCACTCGGGGTTGGTGATGTGGCGATAGACGGCCAGCACCAGGTTGTTGGCCACCAGCGAGTCGGCGGTGGAGAAGAAACCGAGGTTGCGCTTGATGATGGTGCGCTCGTCGTCGGTCAGCCCGTTGGGAGCTTTCCACAGCGCGATGTCCGCATTCATGTTGACCTCTTGCGGCATCCAGTGGTTGGCGCAGCCGTCGAGGTATTTCTGCCAGGCCCAGTCGTACTTGAACGGCACCAGCTGATTGAGATCGGCGTGGCAGTTGATGATCTTCTTGTCGTCCATGCGGATGCGCCCGGCTCCCATCTCCAGATCTTCAAGCCCGGTGCGACCGCCTTGGACGTCGTCAACCTTCGCCGCTGCCGGTTGCGTGCGCGCGTCAAAACCCGGCTGCGGCTCGTCGAGCAGCGACTGCTGCGTAGGCACCGGATTGGGATTGACCACCGGTGCAGCGCCTGCAGTGTTCATCAGTACCTCGTTCGAGACGACGCCCTGTCCTGGGCGGACATGGCCATCGGTGGTGTGTGCATCCAGCCGCCCGACGGCTGACGGCAACTCGAATTCGTGGTCCGGCTGCTCGGCGACCGCGGCGTCGACCTGTGGCGGTGTGCTTCGAGTCTGCGGCTTGGCGACGGCGAGCGGGTCATCCCAGTTCAACATGGATGTCTCTCCTGTGTGTCAGTTGTTGGTGGTCTGGTGGTCGGCGGGGGGAAGTGCAAGGGTCGTCAACGGGCGGCCGGCCGTGAACCCGATTTGGTACGCTTGAATCCGCTTCATGGTTCTGTTCTAGCATGCCCACCTTGTTAGTCGAAACGAGAAGCTCGCCACTTTACCCTTAAAGCGGCGCCTCGCTCGCTTGTGCCGGCCGTGCGGGCGATGCCAACAGCACCGACAGCAACGAGTCAGCGTCGCCGCGGCTCTGTGCGCCTGCGGCCATCATGACGGTGGTGCCCGCGGCAAGCGCCACCACGACGATGCCAAGCAGCCAGATACGGCAATTTCGGATCATTGGTTTCGCTCTTCCTGCTGCGGACGCTTGGAGTGCGCACCGGTGCGCCGAAGGATGGGCTGGCTCGCGTCAATCGCGCTTGACTTGCGGTCGGTCAAGGTCAAGGGGGCGGGCTGTTCGGCTACAATCGTCGGTTTAACCAACTGACCCGCTGCTTTGCTCCCATCGCCATGCCCATGATCCAGAAACTCGACGTCGACCAACCCTCCTGCATCGGCTGCGGCACTTGCTGGGTCTCCAATCCGGAACTGTTTCGCGAGGACCGGCCAAACGGCGAACTCAAGGCCGCAGCGACCGGACGGATCATCGCGGACCAGGCCCGCCTTCGCATCATCGCCGAGGGCTGTCCAACACTGTCGATTCATCTGGTGGACGACGGGGGCGAGATCGTTTTTCCGACCGCCGAGCAGCTCCATGCGCGCGATCACGCCGCCGATTGGTAATAAATCGGGGCAGGCCCTAGGGCGCACCACCCAGGTGGCCCCGGCCGGTAGGTGCGTTGCCCCGCAGCGCTTACCTGGTTGCATCGAAGGGCTGCTACCCATGNGGCCCGCCAGGCGAATGGCGATTGGCGGCTCCGGATTGTGCGGGCCCGCAACGCAAATCCGCCTGAGAAATGAGCCAGTAGCTGACGCCCAGCCCTAGCATCATGGCACCGATACCGATTAGGTCTAGGGCCGTGTATTCGTCCATATCCAAAATGATAATCTTCCGCGCCAGGGCCATCACGGCGGTGGCCACAACCAGCTTTACGGGGAAGACGTCGGAACGGATGTAAAGCGTGATGTTGGCGAAGATCTCGTAGGCGATGAGTACCGCCAGAAAGGCCCCGAAGGTCTTGACGATGTCTGGCACGAGGAAGAAGGGCGGTCTGCTCATGCTCAAGTAGAGCGTGTGTATCACGCTGACAACCCCCTCCAGAATGACCACGACCATCGCGATGGCCAGCACATAGGTTGCGAGGTGCATGATGCGGTGCAGCACACGCAGCACTGGGTCGGGCGCTCGTGTCGGCAATTCCTGATGGCTGTTACGATCGTGTTCGGAGTACGGCCTATCCATTGCGGACCCTGCTGTTTGGGCTTTAATTTCGTCTTGGCGGCGCGGCGGCCGTTTTTCGGCATCGGTGTCGGTGCGCGCCCCTTGCGGTTGCCCTGTCGATCGTCGCCAGCGTAGCCGCACCAACAGCGTGCCGAGGCCCACCATGATGAGCACGCCAGCCAGTATCATTATGAGCGCGACCCGCGCGTAATCCGGTAGATCCCACCACGGGATGCCGATCCCCGATACATCTGCTGGCATTGCTCCCCCTCGAGTTCGCTTTGATGATCACGCGCTAGGCGCGATTCGGTGATG
>JGI12210J13797_10632710_pt1 | contig 10870 bp, 4 predicted proteins | sample ElkSlonscriptome_3_FD_13797 | JGI IMG/M metagenome (IMG submission 13797) | reverse complement strand
TTTTAGTATCGATCCATTCGGTATAACGCCAACGCGGTGTACGAAGGCTGTACCCCATCTTCGATCCACGAGGATACTGGCTGATCGAGAACTCGCGAAATGGCTCTTCGGGATTTGCGAGTATGTCATCAAAGCTCTTGCCGTCGCAGGACTGCGGAATCTGGCCACCGGTGAGTTTGGCAAGCGTTGGAAAGACGTCGATCATCTCGACCAAGGCCGACGAACGCTTTCCTTGTGCAAAACCAGCAGCCGACACGATCAGCGGTACGCGCGTATCCAATTCCAAATTCGTATGTTTGCACCACAAGCCATATTCGCCAAGCTTGTAACCATGGTCGCCCCACAACACGACGATGGTGTTTTCACGCAGCCCCAATCGATCGAGTTCCGCGATCACTTTACCGACTTGCGCATCGGAGTAACTGACGCTAGCGGCGTAACCATGCATCAACTCTCGAGACTGCTCGTCGGTCAGGGGACCTTCGGCTGGGATCCCTGCGTAGGCTCGTAGTTCACCCCAATTGGTGAACGCCAGCGGTGGAGCATCCGCAGGCAACTCGCGGCGGGGAACTTCAAATCGCTCTCGCTCATAAAGATCCCAGTAGCGTTTCGGCGCGGCGAAGGGCAAATGGGGTTTGGCAAAACCGACGCACATGAAAAACGGCTTTTCTTTACTGCGCCGAAGTGCCTTGATGGCTTGATTGGCAACGGCACCGTCGCGGTACGCATCATCGGGCACGTCCGCATTCTCGAACGCAGGGCCTCTCACTGCCTTGAAAAGCTCTACACCTTTTAATCCCTTGGCTCGTGCTTCGCGGGTCTGCTTCGTAAGTTGCTTGACAATTTTTGCGTCTGCGTACTTCTCTCCTGGCACGTCGGGCAACTCTGACCAGTATTCTTGATCATCGTTATGATGATGGTACACCTTGCCAAAAGAGGACGTCTCGTAGCCCCGCTGCATGAAGTATCGCGGCATGCTCATCACGTCGGGAACCGTTTTACGGAGTGGCGACCACAGGTCATAGATACCGAGCGAGTCGGGATACTGGCCCGCCAGCATGCTGGCTCGCGACGGAGCACAGATCGCTTGTTGGCAATAAGCTTTTTCAAAAAGCACGCCTTCGGATGCCAACGCATCCATGCAAGGGCTCTGAATCGATTGCTGGCCATAGCAGCCCAGTTCGGGGCGCAAGTCGTCCATGAATAGGATCAGGACATTTGGGGTTTCGTCTGCCATCGCTGGCGCAGATGCCAGTGAAAACAGCATGCAAATCACTGCGACCCACGACAATGAATAGCGAGCCAACACGCTCGTAACTTTCATCAAGATTTCGTTCCGTGCAAATTTCATTGAGTGGTTCTTTGAAAGAATGGTGTTCGTCTTATTTCCCGATCACACGACGTCTACGGGATGACCGCAGCGTAGGAACCAGGTTTGAGGCGCAGGTCGTTCGATGTGGTGAAGTGTTCCTGCGTGGCCTCGTTCTTGATGGTGATGCCATCTTTAATCTTGAGCGTTGCGGTGGTGTTCGGTGGTACCGTAAATTCCCAACGCGTCGTTTCGCCCTCTTTCTTCCAGTAGCTTTTGATCCAACCATTGGCCGTCTTCATGCTGCCGCAGACCCACTCAAGTGGTTCCGTATCGGGTAGGCACGGGGCCAACACGATTTGCCGACATCCGGGCTGGGCATCGTCCAATCGGATGCCAGCCAAATCGGTCACGAGCCACGCCGAGGGATGATCGATAGCGTGGTGATTGTGTGACCGGTTTTCCCATAAGCCTTCGTTAAAAGAATACCTTTCCCAGTAGGTCGTCGCGTCGTGCTGGGCGATCGACCACGCAGGCCCGGGATAGTCGATGTTCCTGATCATTTTCAACGCCACGTCGCCATGTCCATGACGCGACAGCATCGGATAGATCCAATAGCTTAGGAATCCACCATCGAACTTGTATCCATTCTTGGTGTAATATCCAGCCAGCGACGTCGCGAGTCTTTTCACTTCTTCAGGATCGTCGAAGACGCCAAACGCCAATGCCAGACTGTCTTGGGTGCCATTGCCAAACGTATGTTTACTTGGGCGATAGAAAGTGGCGATGGTCGAACGGATTTGTTCTGCGAGATCGCGTGCCCACCGCGCATCGGCCTCTTCACCGAGCGATTGTGCCATCGTCGCGAAACGTTGCGCCGCCGCAAAGAAATTGAGTGCTGCGATCAGTTCGAGATTCGGGGCTTCTCGGGGAATGCCCAACGGAGATGCATGGTCGGCCAGTTTTCTCAAGTCCGGAATACCGTCCTTGGAGTGCTGCTCATAGTATTGTAAGAACCCTCGCATCGGCTGATAAAACTCACGTGCTGTTTCTCGGTCGCCAGCGTGTTGATAGAGCCACCAGGTGATAAATAGGGGAGAGACGGACCAATTGAAACTCGACGTATTTTCCGTAATCCTCTGTCCCACCATGACGCTGCCGGGTACGTTTTTCGCATGCATCCGCCCTGTCCATCCGACTCTCGATTGGTGCCGATAAAAATTGACGGGGTCGATCGCATGAAAACCAAAGGCCCACGATGCGTGAAGGTCGCCGCCCCACAAACATTTTTCACGATGAGGACAATCCAGCAAATTGTTGACCATGTTGCCATAATGCGAACGCATGCCGTTGGCAAAGAGATGATTGAGCATGGGATCCGACGACTCAAACGTCGCCGTTTTTTCCGCATCGCTTCCGACACGGTAGACGACGACATCCTCTTCAGACGGCGGTTGGCTCAGCCCACTGATTTCAAAGTAGCGAAACCCTTTGTAACAAAAGCGACTCTCGTAGGTATGCGGTTTGCCATCGCTGATGATCGTCTCGTTTTGTCCCATGGCATGACATGTCCAGTGACTGGCGGGAATATTGTCCAGTCGGTTGTCTCGGGCAAACTCGGTGTAGCGAATGCGAATCACGTGGCCCTCAGGTTCGCTGAACTTTAGCTTGAGCCAACCAGTACAATTCGCACCGAGGTCAAAGAGCCAAGTTTTCTTTCCAATCTGCGTCGACGTTGGCATGATCGTTTCAAGTCGTTGAACCGGTGGCAGGTCGCTGGCGATTAAACGCGGCGTCAAGGGAGGAAGCTGCTGGACGGGGTTCCATTCTTCACACGGCTCGGGTGTCTTCCACTGATCATGCTCGAAGCGGTAGTCCATTCGCTCGCCCAAATACACGTTGGCACTGCGCAAACCGCTCTCTTTGTATTGCCATGATTCGTCGCTGGTGATGAAATGTGTTTCGCCGTTTTGATAGTCGAGTCGAACGAGTGCCTTCAGTCCCGGTCGCCCGTAGGACATGATCGTACCAAAGCCGCCGACCTGGTCATACCATCCGGAATTGAGCAATACGGCGAGGACGTTTTCACCTTCGTTCAAGTGCGACGTGATGTCGTGCGCAACATAGTATGCAAAGTCTTCGTAGTCGGTTTGCGCTGGTGAAAGTAAGTCGTCGCTAACGGCGACGCCGTTGACCGTAGAGTCACCGTGTCCGAGCGCGGAAAGATAGAGACGTGCCCGCTGGAGTGAGGCTTTTACCGGGATCGTTTTTCGTATCCAAACGGGAGCGAGTTGTGTTCGTGAAAACACGACAGCCTGGCCATAGGGATCTTCGCCATAATTCGCTGCGACTTCGACGTTCTGATTCGGCTGCGACTTCCAATTGGCATCCGAGCGAATGATTTGTTCCTGCCCGTCCGCAGTCACCAAACGCATCCCAAAGGTGATCTTCGTATCCGGCTTTGGATTTCTTAGCTCCAGAACCAAGCGATTGGATAGCCCTTGCTTGATTTGGTAGGAAAGATCAACGAACCCACGAGAGGGTCTTGCGATCCGGTTGCCTTGTCCCTTCGAAATCTCACTTCTGATGAACGCAATCGCAGACGTGCCCGGCGTTGAAACGCCCCAGTAGGCCATCGCACTGACGACGGGCGAATCGGGCGTCTGAAGCTCGAATGTATAAGAATTGCTAACGCCTTCGGTACAACCGATCCATGATCCCATGATTTCGGTGGGAGCCAGTTGCGGGGCATCCATCGGTCGGTCGCATCCGATCCACTTGGCATTTTGCCAATCGGACTCTTTCAGCAGTCCCATCTCGATGCTGGTCGCTTCGGACCAAGGTGATTCTTCCCCCTTTTGATCACGAATGCGAACGCGCCACCAGAGCGGTTGACCCGAAGTGGGCAATTCGCCTTCGTCCCGAATGAACTGGTTATCCGCACCTTCACGCCATCCTGAATCCCAGTGAGTCCATTCGTTTTTCACAGCATCGAGTTCGCTCTTGGCAACTTGAATATGCCATGCCGTCTGGAGACCAGGATGAGCAAGTTCCCAAGAAAACCGCAGGTGCTTTGCTTCCAGCCCAATTGGACGCACGCGTGAATCGGTTTTCAGATTAACAACTGCCGGGATTTCGGCGAATAGAGCGAACTGCGAAGTCAGCAGTGTGATGATGCTGATCGATGCGAGGCGAATGGAGAGATTATTGTTCATGCTGAAACCGCTTGTTTCTATTTTGTGAGTTCGATCCCTAGTTTGATCGCAGGACCTGTGGGCCTCGTTTGTCATGGTAGACTTTGTTTTCTTGCTCCGTCCAATACCTTGCTCAGTCGTTTCACGGTTTGCTGATGCTCCGGTGCATCGACGACGTTGACGTTCTCCTCGGGATCTTGCCTTCGGTCATAGAGCATCGATTCGTCGTCACCGTACTCAGTATAGGTGAAATTCGGCGTCGTCACGACGAGCCCGGATTTCCATTTCGTAAACGCGACTGGCTTGCCAAGCGATTGGGGATTTCGTAGCAGCGGCACCATACTCTTTCCCTCCAGGTGTTCGGGAGGCTCGATTCCAGCCAGTTCGCAGAGCGTCGGATAGAGATCGACTAGTTCGACGATGCCATCGGTGGCGACGTTTTTCTTGTATCCCGGAGCACTGATGATTAGCGGAACACGAAGGGCGTTGTGCAAGAGATTGTGCTTCCCCCAGTAATTGTGTTCGCCAAGATGCCAGCCATGGTCGCCCCAGATCACGATGATCGTGTTATCACGTAAATTGAGTTCGTCCAACGTCGAGAGGAGTTTGCCAACTAGCGTATCGGCGTAGCTGACGCATGCGTAGTAACCGTGCCGGGCGATCTTGTGGAACTCGTCCGAGTTGTACTCGATTCCACGATCATGGTAGACATGGATTTCGCCGGAACCTCTTAAAGAATTTGGTGCGTTCTTGGGGGCATAGCGATTGTCCGCCAGTACGATCTGTTCGCGATCGTAGAGATCCCAGTATTTCTTAGGAGCATAGAACGGAAGGTGCGGTCGGACAAACCCACAGGCAAGAAAGAACGGCTCGTCCATCTTCGCCAATCGACGCATGTCATGAATCGTCTTTTCACACGTTTGACCGTCGATGTAAGTATTGTCCGAGACATCGGGCATCTCAAAAAAGGGACCACGACTTCTTTTCGGATTGATGAAGTTTGCCGAATCCGGATCATGGAAGGTCAAGTGGTTGTTCTCTGGCGATGCATCGACGAGCGAAAACGGTTCCTCGGACCAACTTTGCTCAGCACCATCCTCGCGTTGATGAAAGATCTTGCCGTTGTTGATCGTGTAATAGCCAGCGTCACGGAAGGTCGCCGGCAAAGTCGGTTTGCCCGGCGCAAGCGTCTCGGGAACCATCGGCGTTCCATCAAAATGTCGGGTGTGAACACCGGTCAACAACGAGACACGCGATGGCGCGCAGTGGGGAGCTTGGCAGTAGGCGCGACGAAACATGACTCCCATTGTGCTAAATTGGTCGATATTCGGCGACTGCACGACCGTGTCCCCGTAACAGCCAAGTTCGGGCCGCAAGTCATCGATCGCAATGAACAATACGTTGGGACGTTTCGCACTATCGTCGGCATACGTCGTAGAGAACGGAAAGGTCCATGATACGCATAGACCGATTAGCAAAACGGTGGATCGTCGTTCAAACAGTTGCATCGGTGGTAAACTTCTATTTTTCATGAATGTAAAACTTATGTCCATCAAGCGAATTTTTCAGCTCGGGTGGCAGTTTGACCTTGTTCTTGGGATGACTCAGCAAGTCCAACCGAAATTGCTTCCCCGTGGCTAAAATGGGCATGTTACTTTCGTCCTTCAAAAAGTCATTTTGAGCGACGAGCCAATCTTGAAGCTTCTGTTTTAATTCTCGTTTGATTTCTTGGTAGGCGGGGTCTTTTGCCAGATTGTTCTGTTCGTACGGATCTTCGAGCATATCGAAAAGCTCTTCTTCCGGTACATTGGGATGCTGCTCGGCTCCCATTCTTAAAAACGCGGTTAGCTCTTTACCTTCTTTTTCCTTCCGCTCGACGACTTCCATCGCATTGTAATTGCGAATGTACTTGTATTGTTTGGATCGAATCATTCGCCCTGGGAAGACATGGGCGTTAATGATGCCTTGATTGGTCATCACACCGTAGACGTATTCATGATGGGAATCGGTCTGGCCTTTCAGTAGCGGAACAAGGCTTTTGCCATCGAGATCTTCGTCGGGTTCTGATCCGGCAACCTCGAGCATGGTTGGCAAGACATCGGCAAATGAAACAAGTGCATCGGATCGAGTTCCCGCTTTGACAACGCCGGGCCAACGAACAACAAACGGGACATTTAAGGCTCGATCGTAGACGGTCCATTTTCCAAAACGTCCGTGATCGGATGCATAAATCACAACCGTGTTGTCAGCTAACTCATATTTGTCCAATAGCGCCAACGCTCGCTCAAACTCCTCGTCGCCATTCTTGACCGCCTGATTGAATCTTGCCTCCGATTCTCGGTTCTCTAGTGTATCCTCTTGGAATCGAGTAATCGCCACAGAGTCCTTCGTGAAGGTCGTTTTCTTTGGATGTTCGCCGTGCGGATAGTAACTAGTCGCCATCACACAGAAGGGCCGCTTGTTATCCTTATTGCCGCTCGCGAAATACTCATCCAATTGATCCAACGGCATGGCTGATTTGGTATACATCATCGGATCACCGGCAGGTTGCTCCGTATGCATTTCGATCGTCCAAGGAAATGCACTATTGGGGCCCACATGAGACTTGCCACATAGAATCACGTCATAATCCAACGCTTGCAGGTAATGACAAACGGTTTGTGTATCTCGGTAAACAGTGGAGTGGTTCTTGAACGCTCCATTTCTTAGCGGGTATTTCCCGGTGAAGAGCATCGAACGAGACGGCGAGCAAATTGCCATGCCGGTAAAGGCGTTGTCGAACACCATCCCTTGTTTCGCAAACTGCGAAACCACCGGCGACGCGGTTTTGTCGTTACCGTAACAGCCGTAGTATTCCTTGTTGAGGTCGTCGGCAACAAAGATCAAAAAGTTGACGTTGTCACCGCTGTCATCCGCACGCGCGGACGATGTAGCGGCGAAAGACGAAACAACGGAGCAGACAATCGTAAACGCGATCGCGAGCGATCGTTGCTTTTTCGATCGTTGCGTTTGATGGAGTGTTTTCATCACGAGTTCAAGTTCCTTAGTTGGTTTCATGCAATGGTTTATTCAGGCATTTCAATGTGAATCGACGTCCCCGATCGATCCAGCGTGGTCAAGATCGTTTGTGAACGGTCGTCGATCCGTGCAGTGATTTCGTAATCGCCCAAGAATCCACGAAGTTGACATTGACCCTTTGAATCTGTCGTTAACGTCTCGTCCGTCCACCATTGATTTGCGACTAGATCAACAAAGACTTCGCCGGCTGGTTTGAGTGTCCAGTCCTCACGCCATAACGCGGCGGCGGGTTTCCAGTGCATCTTTTCCCAGAAACCCCATTGGACGATCGCTACGAAATTGGGGTGACTAAAGCTTGCGATCATGACGTCTCGGTAGTAGTCGGCTTGCAACGCTTCGTCGTCGCCCGCCTCGACGTCAAACTCGCTCAGTTGCAAACGTGGAGCGATCTCGCCAAATTCATCATAGACCTTCAGCAATTCTTCTGGCGGCGTTAACGAAGTCAGTCCGAAGTGGCCCATAAAGCCGACGATGTCGGGAGCTTGCCCCTGCTGATTCAAAAAGCGAATGATTTCTTTGTACGGTTCTCGCTTGTAACCGTCCGGCAGTACCTTGCCTTCATTGATCGCATGCGTCGCCTGCGGAGCCAGTCGTCGTGCCTCGGCCATGATCTCGGCATAGATCTGCGGGCTTCCGTATTCCTTCTCGTAGGTGTGCTTTCCCCAGCCGATGATGTGATTAATTGTATCCCATTCGGTGACGAAATCGGCTGTCGCTGGTAACACATCGTTCATGTGTTCCCACAACCAAATTTGGTGTCCGTCGGGGTTGCCGACGAACTCCTTTTCGACTGCATTAAAATCCATTGGTGCCCAGGCGATGTAGTGGCCTCGCGCCGCGATGTTGTTTTCGGTCAACCAAGGGACGGTATTTTCGTAGAAAATCTGGTTTTTGCGAGGCCACGATGCCGCATCGCTATGGAGCTGCTTCCAAACGTGCGGACGAAGCTCCGATTCAAACGTGACTCGGTCGAAGTACTTTTTGACGATCTCACGATACTTCAGTGCCTCGTCCCAAGTGACAACGATATCTCGTTTGGGGTTGATCGGAAAATCGCTTTCTTTGGCTCCGAGTACTTCCGAATTGACGGTGTTACCAAAGCCGAATGCATGCTGTTTCATAGCGACGTAAACGTCGGCGTTCGGTATTGGTTTGCCGTCGGCGTCAACCACGGTGACGGTCAGATCACCTTTGCGAATGTTTTCAATCCGAGTGTGTGCTTCCTTTCTCCACGCCGCATCCTTGTCGCGTCCCTCATACATGATGGTCGATCGGGGCAGCTCGCCGGGCTTGTAAGTAACTCCGTAGTTGACCAATCGTAAATTGGCAAGCTGTACTTTCGTGCCCGCTTCGCCCAAGTCGATTCGCAGGCAAGCTTCATCCGGGTCAATATCCTGCGTTGCCACGAATGAACGAACGTGCTGAGTCCACTCCTTGTATGCCGACAAATGATACTCATAAGTCGGCGTTTCTGGCTCTGCGTCGACGAATAGGTAAACGTTATTCGGTTGGCCCCCCGCATTTGGACGTCTGATCCAAAAAGAAAGCAACAGGACATCACCCTTGCGAACCGATTCCTCCATCGAAATCCTCACTCGCATGTTCTCAGGGTCGCTGAACCGCGTGCCCGACTCAATGCTATAGGCATGCGTGAATGGCATGTCTTCCACTGCGATCCACTCGCCGCTTGCTTCGACGTTTTGCGATTGGAAATCAATCGGTCGCTCGGGACCGAATTGCATCACGTCTTGTCCGCCGTCCGGTGGAGTGATCACGTTGTTGGTCGCCATCGATTTTGCTGCCGAACTGGTTCCAGCCAAAGCGACTAGAAAGAGTGCGAAACGGAGCAGCGACCGAGTCCACAGCGGTCGGTGAGGTGAGAGTACGGCGATGAATGTCGTCGCGAATTTCAAAGTTCGAGCAACGTTAGGTGGAAATGGTGTCATTGGGTTGCTTGCTTCGTCGTTAAAAACATTTGATGCTTTCCCGATCCCAGTCGGATCGACTGCTTCTTTCGAACCACCGCAGTACGATTGAGCACGTGCAGTTGATAGTCATCGAGTTGTTGTGATTGGCCGTTGAGCAGGATTGATTCGACCGACCCTGCCGCGAATATCAACTCACCCGTACAGTTCGCTGGTACGGTCAAGTCAATGGCGTATTCATTTTCGCCAATTCGCTGAGAGTGAATGCTAACCGGACCATGAATCGAATCGAAGCAATACTCGGCATCATCCACTTGGCGGATCAACTGCGGCTCGAACAGGATGTTCTTGAATCCTGGTTTTGTGAGGTCACAACGAATTCCAGCGATGTAGCGAGTCAAATAGTTGTCGACGTACCCCAGGAAATGATGGATGTGGGAACCACCGCCTGTCCAATGTTCCCACACCGACGTGGCACCGTCCGCGAGCATGTCTCCGTAACCGGGGTAGGTGTCGGTCGAAAGCACATCATGAGCGAGTTCCGCGTGACCTGATTGTGGCATCACCTCCCAGGCAGCTTGGCCTGTGAAAATTCCTCCATAAACATGATACTGGCGTTCAAGCTTAATGTCTTCGATCAAACGCTGCAGAACCGCTTCGCAGTGCTCTGGCTTAGCGATTCGGCAGTACAACGCCATTGCGTTAGGACCTTGCCGATAACCGGAAGATTGCGTTCCGGTAAAGATCGTTTGTTCCTCATCAAAGCAGTGCGAGTAGAGAGCGTCACGAACTTCTTTAGCTTGCGAATTGAATTTTACAGCATCGTCTTGCTTACCCAAAACGCCAGCCATGTGGGCCATCCGCTGTAGCACCAAATAAAAATTCATCGTGGCGTAAACCTCGACGCCTTCTTCACCTTTGTTGCCATGTGGTGATGTCCAGTCGCCGTAACCATCGCTAAAGATCCCGTGCTGTCCTGGTACACCATTGTGCTTCCACACGCCCTTGGTGAAGAGCGCAAGCTTGTCCCAATTCTGCTCGAAGATTCGAGTATCACCGTAGGTTTGATACAGATACCAGGAAACGTGCACGCAAGCGGCTGACCATAGTGGCGAACGCCCCCGTTTGCGGGCGTTGCTGTTGCAAGGTGCGATCGCAGCCATGCGGCCCTCGGCATCCTGAGTGTCGAGCATATCACCGACGAACTTGGTCATCAAAGCGGCTAAGTCATAATTGGCCATGCCATACTCCATGCCGGTCGTTGCATCACCCATCCAACCATTCTTTTCACGGTGCGGACAATCGGTGGGAATACTATGCAGGTTCGAAGTCAGCGACCGGCGACAGATCGTGTGCAGTCGATT